>JGI2924J29684_1078539_pt1 | contig 63657 bp, 61 predicted proteins | sample BenlonsequencITS_FD_29684 | JGI IMG/M metagenome (IMG submission 29684) | reverse complement strand
GCCAACTAAAATCAATACCACGAGACTTGGCGTTTTCTTGCTTAACACTTATGAGAGCACCTAATTCCGGCGGGTTAATACCGAGCAAATTTGCAATTTCGCGCACTCATCGCCTTGCTTACTTTTACAAGGGATGGCTTTTCTACTTTTACCGCCAAATTCCTGCTTTTCTTGTAATTTGGAATTGCCGCCGAAGGCGGCAATTCATTCACCGCCCATTGCCATGCGTCACCATATGTTGTTGCAAGTCCAAATTTTAAAAACGGGGATATTCAATATATATTCCACATGCCAAGCACGGTAAATGTTAGTAAAAAGGATAAGCGAATAGAAATACTACCACTGGCTTATTGTCAGGTAGATGAAGATGGTTTGATTAGTTTCAAAGAAATCCAATAACAAAACAATATGTTAATTTGAAGCCTTAAAAACGGTACAGGGTTTGCAGTAGGGTATATTGCTCTTTTAATCCTTTAATTTCTTTTGGGCATGGCGTTTCTTATGTAATAGGCGGCAAGTATAAAAACTAATAAAGGTAACAATACAAGTATTTTTAACCAATTTTCTGCACCCAAGAAATATAGTGATGGTAGAATTAAGGTGATCCCACTACCTAGTAATATTTTCCAAGATCTTTTCCATAGTCCCCATATAAATAAAAGCACTGAGGTTCCAATTAACAACCAAAAAATAAACCAACCCAATAAAAACCCATTTGTAAATTTGCCCTCCCTATATTCCACTTACTATGTAAGTAGGTAAGCTTCAATGCTCAATAATGTTTAAGATTGCACGTAACCGGGAACGCCCACGCTTGGTGATCGTCGTTTCGCCCTTATGCTGACCGGAACTATTTTCCTTGAGACTGAGCCCTGCGTGGCGAATAATTTGTTGGGGATGAGCATAGCCGGTGAGATCCCCGATTTCGGCATATAATCCGGCAACGGTCTTTAATCCCACACAGGGCATGGTGAGCATCGCCTGAGCCCCCGGAACCAAAGTGAGTTCTGAGTATTCCGGGCGATATTACACCACCTGTCCGATTATAGGAAACCGTCATTCCGGCTGCAAGGAAACCGTTATTCCGGTAGCGGAAACCGCTAAATGAAATTCCTTTATAATGTATTTATGCATCAGAAATGATGTAAATACATTTGAAGGAGGTCATTTAAGTGACCAAATACCGAGAAATCCTTAGGCTTCATAGTTTGGGATTCAGTCAGCAGAACATTGCTTACAGCAGCAGTGTCTCTAAGAAAACGGTCAACCGAGTCATCAATAGAGCAAAGGAGTTAAATATTACTTGGCCATTAGATGACAATCAGACTGATGCTGTATTAGGGGGAATCCTGTTCCCTAAGACCAAGCAGGAAAACGTCAAAAAACGTATGCCTGACCTAAACTATATCCATAAAGAGCTACTCAAAAACGGAGTCAGCAAAAAGCTCTTATGGACAGAATACATGGAGGATTGCCGCCTTAACGGTGAGGAACCACTCATGTATTCCCAATTCTGCTATTACATCCAGCAGGATGAGCAGAAACGCCGTGCAACCATGCATATTGGACGTAAACCAGGTGAACAGGTTGAGGTAGATTGGGCAGGCGACCCTGCACACATCATCGATCCTGATACTGGTGAAATCATTGATGCCCATCTGTTTGTCGGGGTTATGACCTATAGCCAGTATGCTTATGTTGAGGCTTTCGTAAATGAAAAACAGCAAGCCTGGATAACTGCCCATATTAACATGTATGAATACTTTGGCGGCGTTGCCAAAATCCTTGTATCCGACAACTGCAAGACTGCCGTGATACATAAAGGTGGCTGGTACAATCAGCAGTTAAATGCCGTTTACTACGAGATGGCGGAACACTATGGTACTGCCATCATTCCCGCCAGGGTTAGAAAGCCCAAAGATTATTTTCAAATCTATATTATCATCAAAATCGGCGGGAACCACCCTAAAATAAACGGCAGTTCGGCCGCATATTGAAGATAATAAATCAGGTTAGTCCACAATAGTCAAGCAGATACTGTTCCTTGCCTTTCCAATTTTTCGACCTTGCAGCTGATGTACCAATGGTTCCCTCATGATCGACAGACTCCAGAACCTTAGTGATGGTTTCTTCATCAGAATAGGAATAGATAGTCGTCGTTTCAATGCTGCTGTGGCCGAGGAAATCTCTGATGTAAGAAAGTGGAATCCCCTTCTTGTACATGGTCATTGCTATGCTGTGCCGGAACATATGCGCATGGAGAGCTTCAGGAAAAGCGGCATCAGTTTTATGTGCGAGTCTTCCATATTTCTTCAGAAAGTAATCGGCTGTTCCGGGTTTCATCTGTGTTTTCAGCCCATCATGGATGGTATAGAATAGGAAGGCATTCGAGGGGCTGTCTTTATGGAATTCCGCAAGATAGGCATCCAAATGCTTAACCGCTGCTCCAAGAAGGGGAACATATCTTACTTTATTCCCTTTGCCGTGAATTCTGAGCCGTACACTGGTATTACTGCGGATAATACAGTTTAACCGTGAATCAAGCATTTCCTGCATTCGTGCGCCTGTTTCATAAGCTAAGATCATGAAAAAACGGTCACGCCTGCCAAGCCTTGCTGTCATGTCGGGCAATGAGAATAAAAGTTTCAGCTGTTCTTGTGTCAAATACTCAGCATGCGGTTTTTTCACACCCTTGAATGCGTGAATGCCGGCAACTTCAAGATATACAGATGTCAGCTCCATATTCTCCTCACTGCAGTATTTCAAGAAGGATTTAATAGCTGACAGCCTCAAGTTAAGTGTATTCGTAGAGTTTCCGCGAGTATCCTTAAGCCATAGAAGGAAGTCATAAATGCCGCTCCTTGAAAAACATGAAAAATCCATCCGGTCAAAGCTGATGCTTTTTTCCTCATAACAATAATTACGCAGAAGATTTAATGTCTGCCGATAGGATCTGACCGTTTTGCCGCTGAAATTTCTCCTCGTTATGAGATAATCGTTTAGAAAGTCACGGAGCAACCGGTAGAAAATCATTTCATTCTTCTTCATGATGCACCTCCGGCAAGATGTCATCATTTACAGAAGAAAGCCGCCATTCCATTTCAGGGTAAAAGTCTTCCATAAGGGACAGATAATAATCCGTGTCAGCATAGCGGGAATGCCCCATATATTCGCTGAGGTAAGGATAAAGCGCATTAATATCCTGTCCTTCTCTGACCCATTGGTTCAGTCTGTGCACGGCATACCCGTGGCGAAAATCGTGGACTCTTACGGGGTTTCCGGCAACAGCACCGGATTCTGGAAGCTTATCCCAAAACTCATGGAACCAATAGTTAAGCATTGACTTGTTAAAGTAATTCCCGTCCTTGTTTGGGAAAAACACTTGTCTGCCTGGGAATATGGATTCCATGATGGAATCATACTCCCTGCATACATCACGTAGATCATCGCTCATATACACGATTCTGGCTTTCCAGCCCTTAGACTCCCGGACAGTTATCTTGCCCGTATCAAGGTCAATATCTTCTGTTTTTAACATTCGCGCTTCCGAGGAACGCAACCCGCAGCAGTACAGCATACGAAAAATGACAGGGATAACATATCTTCGGGTCGGTGAAAACGGCGAAGGCGGGCAATGGTCGATAGCCTTGAAAAAAGCTTTCAACTCGGCATCCGTATAAATATGTGCCTCATATTTAATCTGCCTATCCGGGATGTGCCCCGGAATCACGTAAGCATCATACCCGAGCCCCTTCATATACTTACCAAGCTGTCTTACCGGAGTAACCCTTCGCAAAAGACCGTTCGGATGCTCTCCGGGTTTTAAGCGGAGCCATGCGGTACACATTTCCTTTGTAAGCATGCTCTCGCCTGGGAATTTCTCGTATGCAAGCATATCAAGGTGATGAAGAATCCGTGCCGAAGACCGGTAGGGATAGCCCAGCGCTCGCTTTTGATCAATAAAATCCTTAATGCAGGTGCCAATCAGGCTCTTAAATACATAATCAGTCATCTGAAGTGCCTCCTCTCCAGGAAACTCTTCCGATGACGGACAGATCCAGTGCACACATCCTGAGCATGGATTCTTCCATAGAGATGTACGGCTTGTCCGATTCCTTTGAAACATGGCCGAGGACATCTGTTATGACTTGATGGGGCACCTTTGCAGCCAGCAGCCGGTGTACCATGGAATATCGGAAAAGGTGTGTGCCTTTAGCGGTACCATTTACTGGTTTAACCTTCTGTCGTTCAAGAAGCTTTGAACAAATAGAGTAAACAGAAGATAGCTTGTTGTACGGTGCTTGTTTCCGTAAGAATATATACGGATAGTGATCAGTGCGTTTGGGCCGTTCGTTTAGGATGTAATCCATCAGCGCATTGCCGATATCCGGCAGTAATGGCAGTGCAAGAGGAACACCGGTTTTTTTCTGATTCAGCCTGATTCTGTCTTTCCGCCAGTCAATCTCCTGAAAAGTGAGGCTGCAGATGTCACAATCGCGCAATCCCAGTTTCATGGCAAGAAGGATTATCGCTTTTGTACGCTTGGGCTCCTTTTCCAGTTGTGACATCAAGTTTGCCTGATCCTTTTCCGATAGGTAAGCGGCAACTGAACCTTTCTGAACAAAAACGCCCATTACAATGCCGGATAAATTCGTTCTCAGCAGACCAATAGCATAAAGAAACTCCAGCAGTGACCGCAGGATTGGTATTATTGTGGCCATACTCCGCCTATTGCAGATATCCGCAAATTTTGTGACTGCAAGCTGGATTGTTTCAGGTGCGAGAGATTTTAAATCCTTCAGTGCGTCTATCTCTGTAAACTCCGTCATTTTTCGGAACACATAATCATGCAGTCCAATGGTAGCCTTGCTGAGGTTTCTCTGTTCCAGCGATTTAAGATACTGTGAGCGAATGGATTCAATTTCCAAGTTGCCGCAATCTGTGTCACGCTTGATTAGCCCCCATTGAAAATGTCCCGTGTCTGCGATTTCCATCAAAACATATGCGGCTTTACGGTTGATTTTCCACTTCCATTCTTTCATGAAGCCATTGCTGCGCAAACTGTTCATTCTCTGGATAAAGCTTTGCATCAATGCCTCATCATACTCTGAGATGCCGGCATCGTAAAAATAGCGCCGTATATCCATCCAGGAATGCTTGTATTGTCCCATTGTAGAAACTGTGAGATGCAAGTAATTAATCTCTATTTCAGCCTTGACAATGAGGTAATCAATACGAACACCTGCGGCAATTGGAAACTTCCGGCCATTAAAAAATTCCTGAACCTCAGCTTCGCACGGCATGGGCGGCTCGTTGAACAGGATGCCATGTTCATCCTTGGCGTGAGTACACGCTAATTCGTCAACCAGCTTTACACAGCGTATGTGCAGTGATCGGCGTTCCGGCGAACCATTGTCATCTGCAATAAACGCATCATACAATTCGGCGCACGGCTCCGTTATGCCAAGTGATTCAGCACACTGCAGCATCTGGTTAAAGTAGCGGCGTCTGGATTCCCAGGTTTCACTGGCAAGCTTAGGTCTCAATTGGTCTAAAACAATTTTGATAGTGCTTTCAAGCTTTGTCATACGTTATCCTCCTTCTGACTTCTGTCAGGTCACTAAAAGGATAACTGCACTGAATATTATCTTCAATTGTATTCTATAGATTGGCTTGTGTACTGCGCTCCCGCCGATTTTGATGATAATATGGATTTGAAGATAATCTTTCTTATCAATAATTGAAGATAAAAAAGATAAACCAAATGTAGAGGGTTCTGTAGGGAATATATCCACATGGATTACCGCTGCATTAAGAAATGAACAGTTCTTTTCACTGGCGGAATTAAATCGCGCCATTCGGGAGAAACTGGAGGCCTTCAATGCCCGACTTTTCCAAAAGAAAGAGGGCAGCCGGTTAAGTCTCTTCCTCGACGAAGAACTGCCATTACTGGCGCCATTACCTGCTACCCCTTATGAACTGGCCGAATGGAAAGAAGTCACCGTTCAGTTCAATTATCACATATCCGTTGACGGAATGCTATACTCAGCCCCTTACGAATACATAAAACGTAAGGTTGACGTTAGGATAACAGATAAAACAATTGAAGTTTTCTATAATCATAACCGCATAGCCTCCCATCGCCGTCTTTACGGGCGCAAAGGACGTTACAGCACCATAGTAGAACACATGCCGGAAGACCACCAGAAATATCTGGAATGGAACGGCGATCGTTTCCGCAAATGGGCTGAGCGAATTGGAAGCAATACGTATCAGGTGGTAGATGCAATACTTACCTCCAAACGTGTGGAACAGCAGACTTACAAAAGCTGTATGGGGCTTTTAAAGCTGGCTGACAAATATTCAATCGAGCGTCTGGAAGCCGCCTGCAATAAGGCACTTTCCTATACAGCCACCCCCAGTTATAAGAGTATCAAAAACATACTAACAACTGGGCAGGACAAGTCACAAAGTGAACCGGATAAATCGGAAACCACACACAATAACTACGGCATTACAAGAGGTGCCGGCTATTACGGGAGGTAAACATCTATGACAAACCAAAGTACGATTGATAAATTAATTGAAATGCGCCTGACTGCCATGTCAAATTCATTCCGCAACCAGCTGACTGATGCCAAAATGAAAGAAGTACCTTTTGAGGATCGCTTCGGTATGCTGGTAGACATTGAATACAGCAGCCGAAAAAATAACCGTTTAAAAAGACTGATCAGGAATGCTGATTTTGACCAGCCGGATGCTAGTGTCATGGACATTGATTATACATCTGGACGTAAGTTAAACAAGCAACTTATCACAAGGCTTGCAACCTGTGAATATATCACGGAATATCGTAACATTTTCATTACCGGAGCCACAGGTAGCGGGAAAACATATATGGCCTGTGCCTTTGGTATGGAAGCCTGCAAGCAGTATTATACTGCAAAGTACGTAAGACTCCCTGACCTTCTAATAGACCTTGAAATGGCAAGGAATGAAGGCACCTACAAAAAGGTCATGGCGAAATATGCTAACCCATTACTGCTCATTATTGATGAATGGTTGCTGCTAAAACCAAATGAAAATGAACGCAAAGACATTTTCGAATTACTACATCGCCGTAGGAAGAAATCCTCTACTATCTTCTGTTCCCAATACAGAGCAGACGGCTGGTATGAGCAGCTCGGTGGTAACGATGGTCCCCTGGCGGATGCCATACTGGATCGTATCGTTCATGATGCATATAAAATCAATATCGAAAGCATTGATCCGTCCAGGGACATTTCAATGCGTGAGGTATACGGTTTAGATAAAATACTTAGTGAATAACTAAATGGTGGTGGCCCAGTAGTTCCAAACAGGCGACTCACGCCACACCGGAACTGCGGCTTCGCCGCACAGGAACACTTATATCCATATTAATGGCGGTTTCCCAGTTCCGGACAGACGGTTTCCGTTTTTCCGGAACTGCGGTTTCACCGCAACGGTATATCCAAGTTCCTCTTCTACTTGCTTCATCAGTTCATCTATTTGACAGTTTAGCATGGCGTAGTGCTCTAACAATTCTGCCAACTCCATCCGAGCGGCTTTAACGCCCGCTGTGATGCCAATGGATTTCTTGGCTGTCCGCACCAATAGCTGAGCCCGTTTGAGACCGACCGATCGGGCTTATTTTATCCGAAGAGAGGGCTCTGTCTTAATAATGGCTCTTTTTGAACAGATCATTTAGTTATCATGAGGATGGTACAAATTAAAAGTGAGTTATTAAAACAGCCGCTTAGCGCTTATAATCCAAGGTTATAAGTTTGTTGTAAACTATTGCAAGGAATGTAATAGATGCTAAAATTCGTATGAATATACCTTATTTGTCTCGTTAAATCCAACTACTTCCTTAATATATTTTATATCACCTATCATGTAATTCATGTATGTGTTTTGATTTTGGTCGATTTTTATCACATTAACAGCGCTATTCTTATATTCAATATGTACTTCATTTATACTTTTATCATTAATATAACCGCCTATTAATATACAATCTCTACCATCATTTAGCGATAAGATGATAGTATGTTTTGTGAATGGGGCTTTTAAATCAACTTTAGCTATGTCAATCTCATTTAGCTTGTAAAATTTATGCTCTTTTTTTATACAAGCTAATCCCTCATGTAATATATTATTCTGTTTTATGAGAAACATAACAAAAGAGTAGTTTTCAACAGGATTTATCTCTTTTATAGTAAGATCAGCATTTCCAAAGTCATTTTTTATATTGTTCTTAATTAATTCTATAATATCTTTTTCATAGTTGGATGAATCAATTACATAATTTATATTATTTATCTTTATTGTGCTGTTATTAGAATTATTTGAGTTTTTTTCATTAGGAATGCTGCATCCAAATAATTGCACAAGTCCCAATAATAACAAAATAACGGTAAGAATCTTACTCATAATGAATCCTCCGATTTATCACTATTTTCTAGCACTACTTTTTTGTAGTCCAAATATCCGCGGTCAAAAACATTTAAAGCATCTTTTTCTGTAACTACCAGTTCTTTGCTAAAAACCGGTTTAAGTAATTGAAAAAATGTTGATTTTGTTGTATTTGTCCTGCATTGTAAATCTCCTTATACTAGAGATTTGGGTAAGGACTACCATATACCTATTATAAGGATTTTTTCTTTGCAAGGACAGGTTTAATCTGCCGATTTGGCTTAATATAATTAATTTTAGCCGTTTTTGAGTCTTTTTAAAACTTGACGTAGAGCAATTCTATTTATGCAACGCTAGTGATTTAGGGGAATGACTAAATTTTCGCCCCTGCAAGAGTTAATGGTTTTAAAAAGTTTTTATGCAATCATAAAACAATGTTTTAAGTTCGTCCTTAGCGTCTATCTCTCCACTCAAAACCATCACAACAAAATCATCTTCAGTTACAATGAACGCATAATAACAAAGATATTCTTTGTGGGCACTGTTTATTGTGCATTCAAAGGCTACGACGTCATATTTAGTTACCTCTGCAATGTCGTCCAGTATTCTTTAGGTGCGGACTGAGGTGGTCCTGAAGTTTGAGTTAATTCTAGTTCACCATCACCACAACTAGACGCAAATAATAATACTATTATCAAAAAAAGAAATCTGCTCATATTATTTATAAACTGTTTGTCTTGGTTCATAAAATCACCTTCGTTTTTATTGATATTGCATATGGTGTAAAAAGGAAGGAAGTCATGATGTAAATTAATAATCTTTTAATCATGGGGAGTAAAAAGTTAGATTATTGATAATCGGTATAGCCTGTATCAGGAAACTTCAAAGCCACAATGCCTTAAATGAAATTTGACATACTCTTTATTCGGAAAATGTTCTTCAATCAACTAAAGAAACTCCTGTACTACACTAACCCCGCTACACTACGGGACGGTTAAATCGTTTTCCCTTGGCTTTGGTTACTTTAACTCAATACCAATAATCTTCATCAAAGCCAATGCATTGGTGGATTTCGAAACCCCGGGTTTAAGACGATAATCAAATGTAATTTTCCGACCGGTGATCTTATCGGTAAAATGATAATTCTTAATCAAAGGAATTTCTTCTTCCAAGCTGCTTAACTCCAGGTCGTGAGTAGATACCAGCCCAATGGTTCCCAGATCATGTAAACTCCTGATTACCGCTTTAGCGCCTAGAATTCTGTCCTTGGAATTGGTTCCCTTGAAAATTTCATCAATTAAAAAAATCATTGGCTTACCGGTTTTACCGGCATCCACTATCAACTTTATTCTTTGCAGTTCTGCATAAAAGCTGGAAATGTTTTTCTCCAGGTTATCATTGATATGAATACTAGAATAAATATCCATAAAGCAACATTTGAACTGACCGGCACATACAGAAGCACCGGCAAAGGCAAGCACTAAATTAATACCCACAGTTCTAAGCAGAGTGCTTTTACCGGACATATTGGAACCGGTAATAAGCAAAACCGTACCCGGTTCGGACAGTTCAACGTCATTATAAACGCGCATTTCATCCTTGATCAATGGATGTCCCAGTGCAATCCCATTAAGTTCAGGTTTGGAATCGGTTATTTCGGGCACCGCCCAATCAGGGTGATCATGGACCAAGCCGGCCAGGCTGGATAATGCTTCAAAATCGGCCAGCACCTCAATCCAGGTTCTGAGTGAACGACCGGAACTGTTTCTCCAATTCTCCAACATTATCACCGTTTGCAAGTCCCATAAAATGCCGATATTAATAATGGGATGCAAGCTGGAATGACGCATACCAATCCTTTCCACAATTTTAAAAAGCTGTTTAATCTGCCGTGACGGGACATCTCCACCCCTGGACAGCTTTCTCTTCAAACCCTTCAGCACTGGCGTCGTAAAATTTTCCGGTTCAACACATGCCAATAGTGCCGTATAACGCCGCAGCTCATTAACTGTGTTACCGGTTTTGATAAATATTTGCCCGGCGGTTTTTTCCGTTAAAGCTACGATTACTATCTGAATCGCCAAGGTAAAAACCCAAATATACCGGGGGATAAAATGCAAGTATCCGAGGGCGGCTAAAATTAAGGTTATAATCGGAAGGAATAGAAGTAATGATGTAAACTTGTTTGTTAATAATAGTTTAGCTTCCGCCCAATCCAGTAGTTTTTGTAAATCACCAGGTTTTCCAGGTTTGTCTAACATGCCTGTGGCCTGAAAATGTTGGCGCCAATCCAAACGTAAGCTCAGTTCTTGAATAGCTAGTTGACGGTGCTTAATTTCTTTTAAGCCGGCTGAGGAATTTAGCAATTGAGCCAACCTTTCTTCACCAACAAAAGAAGTGGTGGCATTAATGTACTGGAATAATGACCCTTGTCCAAAAATATTCAGGTCTAATGAATAACGATGTTCAGGGTCGACGAACCGCTCGCCGGTATTGGCAAACTCCAGCCATTTGCCCTCCAAACGACGCATGGCATTATCATTTATACATACTAGAGAATTTAGGTATCTGATATGATCTTTAATCCGGTTATGTTTAATAATCATCCAAATAAAAATTAGGAGCAGTATACCAATGCAAAACAGATATACAGGTTTTGCTGATTCAAACGAATAGGCCAGAGAAAAAACCACCGCAGCCATAAATACCAGGGGGCGCAAAAATACATATAAATCGTTTTGCTTGCTAATTGCAGATAGTTTTGACGACACTTTTTCCTTTTTAACCTGGTATTTTTTATAAATTTTATCCACTAATTTATCACCATCATTCATTATAGCTATTTGATCGAAAGGCAGGTAATACCTACTTGATTTTATCCCTTAATCCTGGTGTTTTCCTTTAAATCCAGGCTGCCGTCCCGAATAAGTATTTCCCCTGCTTGGAGGCCTCCGGTACTTTCAATGTTTTCCCTGTCCCCGATGCCCGTTTTTACAAGCCTGTGTTCAACCCGGTTATCTTTAACCACCATTACTTCCCTGCCGCCGTCTTTTAAGGTGCGCACGGCTTCCCTGGGTATGATTGATACGTTATGCCTGGTGGACGTCTCAATGGCCACTTTTACCTCGTACCCGGGTTTCAGGTTGGCTGAGTCATGCAGTGAGATTATAACGGGCACCCGTCTTTGGATAACCCCAAGGGCTGATTGTTTTTCTTCAGCCTGGGGATATATTTCCATTACCTCACCGGTTAGTATCTTTGAACCGAGGACCGGGGCAGTAATTTTCACTCGCTGACCCAGGCTTACCTCACCCAGGTCGTCACTTAAGATATCCGCCTTAATTTCCAGTTGGCCAGTCACCGCCACGCTGGCCAGCAATGTGCCCGGGTTTACCACCTGTTCCTGTTTGGCCGGCAGATTTAAGACTAAACCGTCAACCGGGCTTTGCATTGTCAGCTGCCGCTCCTTGAGGTTAAGGTTCTGCAATGACTGGTTTAATCCCGACTCCTGTGCTCTGGCGCTTTCCAAAAGTTGTGTCTGTTCTTTTATGCTTTGTTCCAACGTCTCCACTTTTAAACGGGCGGATTCAAAATCAACCGCGGTCATAGCCCCGGCTGCATATAATTCCCGAGCACGTTCCAGATTGCCGGCGGCATTTTTAAGTTCCAGTTGGGTACGGTCTATAGCAGCCTGGGTGGCAGAAATTGAGGCTGTGGTTTGGTTCAATTGAGAGCGGGTATCAGTAATTTGCATGGACAGGTCCAAGTTCTCCAATACCACCAACGCCTGTCCCTTTTTCACGATCTGGCCGGTGTCCACTGATACCTGAATGACCTTGGCATTTTGGAGGGCTTGCAAGTCGTATTTGGTGGCGGGCTGAACATAACCGGTATCTTCCACAGTCTGAATTATATCCCCTGTCCTGACCTGTGCCGTTTCCGCTTCAATACCGCCCATCATAACCATTATTATAACTGCTAACGCCAATGTTATAACGATACCTGCCAGCACAAACATTTTTTTTCTTCGTTTAGCAACCGGTTTCATAATGTACACCCCCATTAATCTTTATTCTTCAATACTTCCACCAGCTGAAGCTGTTTGACACCCCTGACAGCCAGCAAATGCGCAACGATAATGAAGAAAAAACCGCCCAGCACAGCATATAAATAAGTGGCTGGATAAATTAAGACCGGATAGGTGAACAAGTCTGTACTCACCGTACTAATATAGCCCTTAACCATCAAGTAGCCAAAAGGCAATCCCAGGGCCACTCCAAGCAAAGATTGCAAAAGATTTTCCTTCAGGAGTATACCCGAGACCTCTTTTATCGAATAGCCCAGTACCCTAAGCGAGGCTAGTTCCTTTTGTCTTTCCGAGAAACTGATTACCGAAGAATTGTATACTATGGCAAAGCCCAGCAACAGGGCAAAGAAAACCATTACTGTAATGGAGTAAATCATGGCTTCCATATTCTTATTGAAATTGTCCAGTTCCTTTTGGCGGCTGAGAATGGATGACACACCGGTCATTTCCTCCAGTTCCGCTTCAAGCCCGGCGGTGAGTGCCGGGTCCATTTTCAGCATCACACCGGATACCAGTTGTCTCTCATGTAGCAGTGAATTTGCCTGCTTAAGAGAGACGAAACAACCGCCTCCCACCAGCTGCCTGTTAATACCCATGATTTTAACCGGGGTCTGCCTTGCCGGGCCAATGCCAAGCATCGTTTCCACTTCCACCATATCGCCGACCTTTGCTCCCAGCCTGTCCGCCGTCCTCTGACTGATCAGCATGCCTTCCAGGGGTACTTCAATAGAGCGTTCTTGATGATCCGACAGCCTTTTTAAGGTGGTTCCTGGATTAATTCCCGTAATTGAATCATCTTCACTTTTACCGTTAAATTTGATTTTAACCGGTATCTCCAGCAGGGGTTCCGATCTTTGCACACCCTCAATGCGTTCTATACTCAACAGCTCGCTTTCTTTAACCGGTGCGGTAAAGCGTACCAGGTAATCGTAGCGCTGGTTCTGGTAAAAGTGTGATTTAATCATGTAGTCCACGGCATCGATGGTAAATAACGATACCACCAGCATACCCACAGCAAAAACTACTCCCACCATAGTAATACCAAAACGCCCCAGGTTCCGGGCAGCTGATCTGATGCTCATTTTCCAGGCGGTATCCAGCCGGTGCCACAGCCATGAACAGCTTTCTACCGGTGTTCTACCGCCACCTTTGGGAGGCTCCGGGCGCATGGATTCAGCAGGGTTTATAGTTACCACGCTGCGACACGCAGTCAAACCGGCCAGGGTGCTGATGGCGATACTGAGCACAAATCCATAGACCATGGCTTGGGTGTTAACAGCACCTATGGTTGACGGCAGGTTGAAATACATGGCATAGGCCTGGGACATGACCGAGGCCAGGGCGAGACCCAGCAGCGTTCCTAAAATGGCACCGCATAAAGCCACCAGTATTGAGTACCCGGTATAATGCAGTATAACTTGCCGGTTAGAGTAACCCAGAGCCTTCATTACGCCGATTTGTAAGCGCTGGTAGCGAACCATACGGCTTAGTATGACAAATTGGATAGCTGCAGCTATACCCAGAAAAATGGCAGGCATATAGCGTGATGATGCCTTCAGACCGTCCAGCTCCGCCTCCAGCATGGCGTTGCTGAGCTGTTGTTTGCGGGGATAACTGCCCAGATTGCCATATGGCTCCAGTATGTCTTCAACCTGTCCGGCCACCCGGTCGGCGTCGGCACCCGGAACCAGAGATATAAGCACCTGGTTTATCTGACCCGGCAGGTTCAATATTTGCTGCGCCCTTTCCCGGGACATCATAATTACACCGAAAGTCCTGGGATCGGGCAGCAGAGTGCCGGCGTCTTTCATTAGATAAATAAATTCAGGCCCGGTAGCGGTGCCCACCACAGTTAAAGGCACGGTCTTTCCCTCGGCCACTATGTTGACGGTATCACCATATTCCAGCAGGTTACCTTCAGCATACTGGGGATCCACCAGTATTTCGATATCCCCGGTGCGGATATGCTCCCCGGGCTGTGTAACCACCGCATCTGCAGCAAAAAAACGGCCGGTGAGCAGTTGCAGGCTGTTAATTTCGTATTCCACGGGCAGTGTATAGCTGGTTAGGCGAGCGGTGGCCCGTTTGTTATAGTCGTTAACCAGGGTGACATCCTTTTGTATGCGCCCGGTTACCCCCGCCACCCCGGGTATGGTTTCAATTTGTCTGGTCACCTGCTGCGGGGCTTTGATTACATGAAAGTAATAGTCTGCAAAGTTATTGTCCCGGTAAAACTTTTCTTTAGATGCGTTTAAATTGTAATACGCAGTGGTCATGGCTATATAAACTGCTATACCCACCGTAACCACCGCCACCACTGCCAGGAACTGCCCCTTTGTTTTTCCGATGGTGCGCCATAACTTTTTATTCAGGGCACTCATTACCACTCAATCCTTTCCGGTGGCAGAGGAGTGACATTCTCCCTGATATCAGCTATGGCACCGTCCCGCATGCGCACCACCCGGTGGGCCATATCCCCGATAGGGGTATTATGGGTGACAATCACCACTGTGCTGCCCCGATCCCGGTTAATTTTAACCAGCAGGGCCAGGATAAGTTTCCCGGTCTGATAATCCAGGGCGCCGGTAGGCTCGTCACATAACAGCAGGCGAGGGTTTTTCACCGCCGCCCGGGCGATGGACACCCGCTGCTGCTCACCACCGCTCATTTGGGAGGGGAAATGGTCCATTCTATCGGCCAGTCCCACATCCTTGAGTACATCGAGCACATCCAGTGGCTCGTCCACCAAGTCAGCGGCCAGTTCCACATTTTCCCTGGCCGTCAGGTCAGGTATCAAGTTGTAAAACTGAAACACAAAACCGATTTCATTTCTTCTGTAATTAGTTAACCGCTTGTCACCGGCCAAGCTGAGATTTTCGTTCAAAAAAAGCATCTCCCCGGTGGTGGGAAGATCCATTCCGCCCATGATGTTCAGCAAAGTGCTTTTGCCCGAACCGCTGGGCCCCAAAATCACCAGTATTTCACCCTGATAAACATCCAGGGAAGTTTCCCTCAGGGCATTAACCGTTATTTCGCCCATATGGTATGTTTTGGTTACCCGGTCAAGCCTCATCAGTACATCCATGGTCATAACCCACGCCCTTAACGGTTTTTGGCTGTGCCATACGGCTGTCCAATAGATTGTTTTATCTCTAGTATTCGTAGTCTAATGAAGTTTACCTGCCAAATTATTTTACTTATCAACAAAATACAAGCTATGCAGGCGTGCACGATTAAAGAATATTCGAGGCTAGACCCTTGCTGTTGCAATATTGAAAAATAATCTTTAATATACAAGCATAACCAACATGCTATTTATAAGGAGGAAAAAGCATTGTATTTGGTAACTTTTCTGTTTGAGAGGCAAGAAAGTCTAGGGGTATTAACCAGCGATAGACAGCAAATCATACCCTTAGAAACCATTATTCAACAATCGACACCCGGTACCATGGTGGAGTTTATTGAAATGCTGTCACAAGATAGCGCCGGTAATAGCGACGCATATTTCGAGCAACTGCAAAAAGCAGCGGATGAAAAGAACGGCCTGTCATTGAACAGTGTAAAAGTTTTGGCGCCAATACCCCGCCCGCCGCGGGGCGTCATTTGTATGGGCAAGAATTATCAAGAACACGTCCAGGAAATAGCAGAGGCTACCAAACAAGCGGCGGATATACCCAAATACCCGGTTTATTTTCATAAAATAGTTGACCAGGCACCGGGCCACCAGGATAATATTCCCAATCACAACGCAATTACCAAAGCCCTTGATTATGAAGTGGAACTGGCCGTGGTTATCGGCAAAGAAGGTAAAAATATACCGGCTGAAAAAGCGGAGGAATACATATTTGGTTACACCATACTGAACGACATCACCGCCCGGGATTTGCAGAAACGGCATCAGCAGTGGTACAAGGGTAAAAGCCTGGACGGCACCTGCCCCATGGGACCTTATCTAGTCCACAAAAGCGCCATTGATTTCCCGCCTGCCTTAAACATACAGTGTTATGTAAACGGTGAATTACGGCAAAACGATAATACCCGCAATCTTATCTATGATATCCCCCACATTATCAGCGACTTTTCCCGAGGCCTAACGCTGAAACCGGGCGATATAATATCCACAGGCACTCCCTCGGGCGTGGGAATGGGGTTCAAACCTTTTAAATTTTTGAAAAGCGGGGATAAAATTGATTGTAATATTGAACAGATTGGCACACTAACAAATATTGTAGAATGATCTAGCATTTCATTTTAACCCAAAGGGGTGTTACACTTGGCGGTTAATATTAACGATGCGCTGAGAAATGAAATTGTCGATCTGCTGCGAGAGCTGATACCCGTAGCGGGTGTTACGGGGTTTGAGGATGCGATCAGGGAAAAAATTATAAATTTGCTGGAGCCCACCGGCCTGCAGATGAGCACTGATCATATGGGCAACCTTTACGGCACTGTGCCGGGCAAAAAAAGCGGCGGCACCAAACTTCCCAGGGTAATGATTTGCGCTCACATGGATGAAGTAGGTTATGTGGTCAGCAACATTGACGCCCAGGGGTTCATTTATCTTTATCCATTGGGCGGCATACCTGAATACTTAGGACCGGGTGAATGGGTGTCGCTGCATACCGGTTCAGGAGTCGTCCAGGGGAGTGTAGGCATGCACCCGCCTCACCTGCCGGTGACGGGACAGCGGGAGATTTTCGTGGACGTGGGAGCGCAAAACAAGGCTGAGGTACTGCAAATGGGGATTTCTACCGGCACGCCGGTAACCTTTACCCATAGTTTTTACCAACTCAACGAAAACCGGGTGATGGGCAGGTGTCTTGATGACCGGATGGGCTGCGCCGTTCTGATAGCCCTTTTAAACACGTTGTCTACTGACCCTGTTGAGGCCGAAGTCACCGGGGTGTTCTCCAGCACTGAAGAGCACGGCATGCCGCCAGGCAGCGGTCCATCCTACGTGCACGGGTCCCGCGGTGCTCTGGTTGCAGCCATGAAAATAAAACCGGACTTTGCCGTGGTGGTGGACAGCATGGTATGCAGCGATATACCCGGCATTCCCACCCACCTTCGCCAAATCAGCCTGGGTCAGGGTGTGGCGCTGCGCTTGGTGGACGATCTGGCTATTATGCGCCCGCCCATGCGCACCTTTTTAAAGGAAACGGCTAAATCAGCCGGTGTTACCATACAAGAAGGCATATCACGTTCTTATACCGACACGTCGGCAATCCAGCTTTTCGATATCCCGGTGGCAACCCTGGGTATACCTTTGCGCTATGCCCATGCTCCCGCCCAAATAGCCGACATTAATGATCTGGTGCAAACAACACAATTTATGAAGGTCATTGCGCAAAAAGCCGGGCAATATTTGTTTAATTTTAATAAAAAATAACTTACAGGTATAGTAAATGAATTTCAACAAATACTAGCAGATGAACTTGCTTAACCCTTAATCATTTCCAAACACCCAAAGGAGGCAGGCTAATTATGGCCAGAAGGCGCGGCAGCATTATGTCGGACAAGCTGAAGATGGAGTTAGCCGGAGAACTTGGGGTTGCCGATATTGTACGTGCAGAAGGCGGTTTCGGCAGTGTTTCGTCAAGGGACTGCGGTAATATGGTCCGCCTGGCTATACAAAGGGCAGAACAGTCAATGGTTTAGGGAAGCAGGTTCAGGGATGCGCTAAATAGCGCATCCTTTTTGTTTGCCGGGTGACAAATGGAGATGGTTCTTGCTTGCCACACTTGCTCTTTAGTTAATCAGCATAATCTGCTACAATATATAGTGTACCATTTTGACACATAATCTTACATGATGTGGGGTGGCGACATGAACAGGATCAATATGAATATTAGCAAATTTGTTGCACCGGAAATAATCTTCGGCCTGGATGCCATCGGCCAGGTGGGAGAAAGTGCGCTGCGCCTGGGCGCCAAAAAGATTTTTGTAGTTACAGACTACGGTGTAAAAAACCACAGCTGGGTGAATAAAGTTTTGCAATACCTGGATCAGGCGGGATTAGAATGCCAGGTATGGTATGACATAACCAGCAACCCCAAGGATACCGAAGTGGCCAGGGGGGCCGAGGAATACCTGGCCTCTGAATGCGATGCCATAGTAGCCGTGGGTGGCGGAAGTCCAATAGACGCGGCCAAGGCCATGGCCATCATTGCTACCAACGGCGGCCAAATCCAGGATTATGAGGGTATCAATAAAATCACCCGGCCGCTGCCACCCATGCTTATGGTACCTTCCACCGCAGGTTCAGGCTCTGAGGTATCCCAGTTCGCCATTATAGTAGACAAGCAGCGCAAGAAAAAAATAGCCATCATATCCAGATCCCTGGTGCCGGACATTGCCATTATCGACCCGCAACTACTGCAAACCAAGGATGCACAGCTTACTGCAGCCACCGGAGTAGATGCCCTGAGCCACGCCATTGAATCTTATGTTTCACTGGCTGCCAACCAGTTAACTGATGTCCGGGCCATAGAGGCCATAAGATTAATAGCCGAAAATCTGAGAGAATCAGTGGCCTGCCGGACCAATATGCAGGCTAAATCCGCCATGGCTATGGCCAGTTTGCAGGCCGGCCTGGCCTTTTCCAATGCCATATTAGGTGCTACCCATGCCATGACCCACCAGGTGGACGGCCTGCTTGATCTGCACCATGGGGAAACCAATGCTATTTTGCTGCCCCATGTCATGGAATTTAACTTAATATCCTGCGCAGATAAGTACCGACAAGTAGCTATAGCCATGGGCGAAAACGTAACCGGCCTCAACAAACAGGACGCGGCCCAAAGGGCCATTAGCGCTGTGCGTCGCCTGGCACGGGATATCGGTATCGACTACGGGCTTTCCGCCATGGGCTTCAGGGAGGAGTATATACCCGAGCTGAGTAAAAACGCCCTGCATGATGCCTGTATCATAACCAACCCCAGGGACGCCAATGCTGACGATTTAGCCCGCATTTTTTATAAGGCTTTGTAAGGAGGATTGAAGATGGAAAATCAGCATTTAATTAATGAAAAAAAGTATCTAATCGAACAACTCACCGGCATTCATTCCTCCAAAATAAATTATTACCTGGAAGTTAAAAAAAGAAATGAAGAAATTATCAAGCAAAATAACCGTTTAGAGATTATACATCAAATCATCAAGGATATTAATATAGATATGTCGCTGGGGGATATCATCGAGCGAGTATACCAGCGCCTGCCGTTAGTTATTCACTGCGACTTTTTGGGTTTAGCACTGATGCAGCACAGTGATTTATCTATGACAGCCATGATTCCCGACTGCGACTGCACTGGCCGCCCGGTACCATTTAAATCTTTACTCTGGCATACCGTGCGGGAGAGACAAAGCAAAGTATATTCCTTTTCCAAAGAGGAGCGCACAGCGCAGGACTGCCCGCCCATTAATCAGCTGAACCTAGTCTCCCTGGCTTTGGATCCACTGATTGTCAAAAGTAACGTAATTGGTGTGCTGATGATCGGCAGCCAAAGGGAAAACGCTTATACCGAGGATGAGGTCAAATTTACCCGGCAGCTGGCCGACCAACTGACTATTTGCATAGAAAACGCCCGTCTTTATGAACAGGTATTACACGGCAAAATGGAATGGGAAGAAACTTTTCGCTCTCTGACCGACCCAATTTTGTTAATTGACCAAAACTATAATATAATCCGCTGCAATAACCAACTGGAAGGATTACCGGGTCAAATAAACGGTGAACCGGAAAAAAGCAAATGTTATCGCTATGTATGGGGAAGAGATGAAAAGTGCGAATTTTGCCTGATGGATGAAGTTTATCAAAACCAGGCCCCTGCCTACCGCCGCATCCAATTGGAGTCGGGGAAAACATTTGATGTACATTATTATCCTGTATTTAAACCAAACCGTGAAATTTATTCGGTGATTCACCACACCAAAGACATTACTGAACAAATCAAAATGGAAGCGCAGCTGACACAGTCGGATAAACTGGCGGCTATCGGCGAAATGGCGGCCGGGGTGGCCCATGAGTTAAACAGTCCCATGACCGCAATTATCGGCAATTCCCAGATGATCATGCGGGATGGTGGTATTGACGAAAGCAATGCAGAACTTCTGCAAGATATCATTAACTGCGGACTGCGGTGTAAAAGAATCATTCAAAATTTACTCACCTTTTCCCGGCAGGACCAGCGGCCCATGGCCCGCACCAATCTGAACAAAGTGGTGGAAAGTGTACTTTCATTAGTTCAGTATCAAATTAACCGTAATAATGTGGCCATTAAGCTGAATCTTGATACAAATCTCCCGGACGTGCTGGCCAACGAACAACAGCTGGACCAGGTACTGGTCAATTTGCTGCTCAACGCCCGGGATGCACTGGAAAACAGTCCAAGGGACAAGCAAATCACCATCACCACCGAGCTCAGAAAAACCGATGCCGGCGAATATGTAACTGTCAAGGTAACAGATAACGGTGAGGGCATTCCAGCGGAGCATATTATGAAAATTTTTAACCCTTTTTTCACCAGCAAAGAGGCCAACCGGGGCACCGGGCTGGGTCTATCAGTCAGCCTGGGCATAGCCGAAGCCCACGGGGGCACCATCGAGGTGAACAGCACACCGGGACAAGGCAGCTGTTTTACTCTGTTTATCCCGGTAAACTGCTAGCATGCACAACACAACATACGAAAATATATAAGTATAGCTATTAAGTATCTTTCGCTGAATATGAATATGAATATGGGAGGTATATGCTTTGACCCCCGGTGAAAACATTCTGGTAATTGACGATGAGGTTGAGGTCGGTAGTTTTTTTCGCCGCCTGCTGCAACGAAAGGGTTTTAGCGTCAGCCTGGCCCACACGGGCAGCGAAGCCGTGCAATTGATTGAATCAGCTAATTTTGCCGTGGCCTTTATCGACTTAAAGCTGCCCGATACCAGCGGGCTTAATTTGTTGCAGCAATTAAAGAACAGCCAGCCCGATTGCGAGGCCATTATTATGACCGGCTACGGTACCACCCGCACCGCGGTTAAGGCTATCCAAATGGGCGCCTTCGACTATATAGAAAAACCCTTTGAGGATATCGCCGAAGTTGAGGAACTAATCGACAAAGCGCTGGACTACGGGCGCCGGATAACGGGTAAAACTGCGGGCCGGCCCGAGTGGTTCAACACCGCCGAACAGGTAGGTTTTATAGTGGGTAAGACTCCCAGGATGCTGCGCCTGGCCACCGTAGCGGACAAAATTGCTCAAAAAAATATTAACGTACTCATCCAGGGTGAAACAGGCACAGGCAAGGAAGTGCTGGCCCGGTTTATTCATGCCGCCAGCCCACGGCAGCAGCAAACATTTATTCCTATAAACTGTGGTGCCCTGCCTGAAAACCTGCTGGAAAGCGAGCTATTCGGCCATGAAAAGGGAGCATTTACAGGAGCTTCCTGCTTGCGCCGGGGTATTTTTGAAATTGCAGATAACGGGTCACTTTTCCTGGATGAAATAGGGGAAGCCAACCCTTCCATCCAGGTTAAATTGCTGCGGGTTCTGGAAACAGGCGAGTTTTTGCGGGTAGGTGGCGAAAAGCCGGTGAAAACCGACGTCCGCATTATTGCGGCCACTAACGTAGACCTGGAAAAAGCCGTTCAGGATAAGCAATTTCGTGAGGATCTTTTTTACCGTCTCGACGTGGTGCGCCTGGAGTTACCGCCCTTGCGGGAAAGAAGGGAGGACATTCCCAGGCTGGTGAACCATTTTATTGCCCGTGCCAGGGACCGGTCCTCCAGAACACTGCAAGTTTCACCGGAAGCTATGTTGTTACTGCAGGAGCACAGCTGGCCGGGTAATATACGGGAACTGGTCAATATTGTGGATCAAGCCATCGCGCTGTGCGAAGGTAATATGATTCTCCCTACGCATTTATCGAACAAATTATTGCAAGCTACAGCTAAAATCTTTGCCCCGGCAATGGAACATACAAGCACTGCGGAACAGTTAGTGCTTGAGACTCTGGAAAGAACCACCACCGACCCCGGGTGGGTGGAAGCGCTGAGCCAGGACAATATTTTAAAAGCCTACCGGTTAACCAAGCAAATCCAGGAGAGACTCTTCAACCGCATGCAGGTGTTGTCGGTACCAGGCCCTCTACCGCCCAGCCTGGAGGAAATGGAAATCGAGACTATTACCCGCACCCTGGCTTATTACGATGGCAATATAACCACTGCAGCCCGCTCCCTGGGCATAGGCAGAAACACCCTCTATAGAAAGATTAAAGAACACGGTATAGAAATCAAATGACCCAAAAGGCAACAGCGAACCTTAACCATTAGGGTTGGCTGTTGCCTTTTACGCTTTGACCAATCCCGCCATATTTAGTACGTTGAATTATGCTTAACTGTTTTTATAAATTCCCTAAAGTAGCATGTTTTAAGGTATTTTTCTATTCCTTCTGGGCATGCTAGAAAATTATAATTCAAGAACATTTGTTGTGCGTATCACACTGTACATAAATGCATTAGTTTAGCATGAAATTCCAGTATAGACTAAAGCTGATCTCTTTGTCCCTTTTCGGCACTATGGTTCCATAATAGAACTTGCCCTTAGAGTTAATAATAACTTTTTAGTTTCATTTTGGACCATTATCTTAATTATTTATATATTTACTATAATTTTTATTCGCTGCAAATTTAAAAATGCTTGAAATAAACGCACTGGCACGACCTTTGCGTTTAAATAATACTCAAAATAAATAAAATAGTAGGGAAATTAAAACACCTACTCATAATTCAAAGGAGGTAATCATTTAATGGCATTAGGAGAACAGGTTTACGGTTATTTTATCCCCACGGTCAACCTCATGGGTGTTGGCTCTCACAAAGAAACCACTAATCAGGTAAAAATCTTGGGCGGAACCAACGCACTCATCGTAACCGATGCATTCCTGGCCAAATCCGGCATGGGTGATGAAATTAAAGCCCTGGTGGAAGCCTCCGGCGCTAAAGCCACCGTATGGGGCGGAGCCGAGCCCAACCCCACCGACAAAAACGTACATGACGGGCTTAAAGTTTATCAGGACAACAATTGCGACATGATCATTTCTCTGGGTGGCGGCAGTTCCCATGACTGCGCCAAGGGTATTGGTATTGTTGCCACCAATGGTGGTAATATACGAGACTATGAAGGGGTGGACAAGTCTTCCAAAGCCATGCCCCCGTTTATAGCAATAAACACCACCGCCGGAACGGCCAGCGAGATGACCCGTTTCTGTATCATCACCGACACCGATCGTAAGGTTAAAATGGCTATCGTTGACTGGCGGGTTACACCCAACATCGCCATTAACGACCCCCTGTTAATGGTGGGTATGCCACCGTCCCTTACCGCTGCCACCGGCATGGATGCGCTGACCCACGCAGTAGAAGCGTATGTATCCACCGCTGCCACACCTGTTACCGACTCAGCAGCATTGATGGCTATCAAGCTGATTTCCGAGAACCTTCGTGCCGCAGTGGCCAACGGTTCCAACATGGTGGCCCGGGACAACATGGCTTACGCTGAATTTCTGGCCGGCATGGCCTTCAATAACGCTAGCTTGGGCTACGTACACGCCATGGCTCACCAACTGGGCGGTTACTATAATCTGCCTCACGGCGTATGCAACGCTATTCTGCTTCCCCATGTTTGCTTATTCAACCTGATCGCAACCCCCGAGCGTTTTGCCGACATCGCCGAAGCCATGGGCGAAAATATTGAAGGACTCAGCACCCGGGCAGCCGCTGATGTGGCCATCGAAGCCATCCAGCAGCTTTCAGTAGATGTGAGCATACCCACCGGATTAACTGAGCTGAATGTGCAAGAAAAAGATTTTCAGGTAATGGCCGAAAACGCTATGAAAGACGCCTGCTCTCTGACCAACCCGCGTCTGGCCACCCTGGAGGATGTCATTCAAATCTACCGCAACGCCATGTAGTGATCTGATTGTCAACGACGTTGTTGTAAAAATAATACTTGTCTCATTTTGGGGCTATTGTTCCAGAATAGAACGCCATCGTTGTGCAATTTCAATGCATAACGATGGCGTTTTACAGTAAATATCCCAAATTATTAGAGTTATTTATTGCTACAAGCGCTCCTATGCCCCAAACCTGTTAGACATCATGCTGGCATATTATTTGCTTAGTTATTTAGAACAAGTATTTAATAAAACAACAATGCCGTTGCACAAAGCGCATATTTTGTGTTTCAATTAACTCAATAACATTCCTTATTAATTAATCACCTAATTGTATTATAAGGAGGAAAAGAGATATGCAAAAAATACTTAGGGTCAACATGGCCAACAGAGATTTTAAAATTGAAGACGTACCGCAAAAATACGCCGCTATGGGCGGCCGGGCATTAACCTCGCAGCTAATTGCCGACGAAGTACCCGCCACCTGTAATGCCCTTGGAGAATTCAACAAGTTAGTAATCGCCCCGGGCCTGCTGTCCGGCACCCAGGCACCATCTTCGGGTCGCCTTTCGGTGGGCGGCAAGAGCCCGCTGACCGGTGGCATTAAAGAAGCCAACGCCGGCGGTATTACATCTCAAAAGCTGGCCAACCTGGGCATTAAAGCCATCATCATTGAAGGTAAGCCCGCCGGCAAAGGTTTTTCCCTGCTTAAAATCACCCCGGACGGCATGGAAATGCTGCCCGTCGATGATTTAGCCGGCAAGGGCACCTATGAGGTAACCGCCATTTGCCGCCAGCGTTACGGCGACAAGGTGGCCGTCATCACCATTGGCCCGGCTGGAGAAATGCTCATGCCCTCCGCGGGCGTAACCAATAATGACAGCGATGGTAATAGTAGCAGGTACGCCGGACGCGGCGGTTTGGGTGCCGTTATGGGCTCCAAGGGTTTGAAGGCCATCGTGGTGGACTGCCCTAAAACATTCGATGCCCCTGTCCAAGACCCCGTGCGATTCAAGGCAGCAGCTAAAAAGTTTGCCAAAATTCTCCTGGATCACCCGGTTTGCGGCCAGGGACTGCCTGCGTATGGTACCAACGTTTTAATGAATATCATCAACGAGGCTGGTGCGCTGCCTGTACGGAACTTCTCTTATGGCCGGTTTGACAAAGCCGGTGAAGTAAGCGGTGAAAAACTGGCCGAAGTAGCCAACGCCAGGGGCGGCAAAGCCACTCACGCCTGCCACCCCGGCTGCGTAATGCGCTGCTCCAACGTCTACCCCATGCCGGACGGTAAGGTTTGCTCCCCCATCGAATATGAAACCGCCTGGGGTTTCGGCCCCAACCTGGAAATCAGCGACCTGGATGTAGTGGCGAAATTAAATTACATTTGCAATGATGTAGGCTTGGACACCGTTGAAGCCGGCTGCACACTGGGCGTACTGGCCGAAGCAGGTGCAATCCCCTTTGGTGACGGCCCGGTTGCCATTGCCGCCCTGGAAGAGGTGGGCAATGGCACCCCGCTGGGCCGGATCATCGGCAGCGGTGCTACCAATGCCGGTAAAGTGTTTGGTGTCACCCGGGTTCCTGCCGTCAAAGGCCAGGGCATTCCAGCTTACGATCCGCGCTCCTGCAAAGGGAACGGTGTCACTTATGCCACCACCACCATGGGTGCTGACCACACGGCAGGATATGCAGTTACAGCGAACATTTTAAAAGTTGGCGGCTTTGTCGACCCCACCCAAAAGGGTGGGCAAGTAGAATTGTCACGCAACCTACAAGTTGCCACCGCGGCTATAGACGCCTCAGGCCTGTGCCTGTTCGTAGCCTTTGCAGTGCTGGACAACCCCGAAGGACTCCCCACCATCGTGGAAATGATTAATGCCCAGTATGGAACTGCACTTACAGTGGACGATGTAGTGGCCCTTGGACAAAGTATACTTAAAACAGAACGGCAGTTTAATAAAGAGGCCGGCTTTACCAAGGCCGACGATAGATTACCTGAGTTTTTCAGCAAAGAAGTGTTTGCACCACATAACACCCAATTTGACGTTAGCGACGAAGAGTTGGACGAGGTTTTCAATTTTTAAAGAATAACTCAAGGCATTACTCTAACCCCCTTATTTATATAAAATCGCCTCTCGATAAATAACTTTATATACTTCAAAACCCCTGTTCCTTTCCGGAACAGGGGTCCCTTTTTACGGCTTTAGCTCGGCGTATTATCCTTAAGCCCGGCTTCCCAGCCGTATGGGCTGTCCACATCTGACGGCGGATCTACACTGCTTGCCGGATATCCGCCGTTGGCACAGCGAAAAACCTTTCCCTCCCAGGTTCTAATCATCACGTTATCCTTTTCCACTGACAATAAATATTGAGGAAGCAATGGCGTCTTGCCAGCACCACCGGGCGCATTGATGATATACCACGGCACGGCCAGGCCCGATGTATAACCGCGCAAGTTTTCCATTATTTCCAGTCCCTCTTGAATAGTGGTTACAAAGTGTGTTGTGCCTTTAACAGGCTTGGCATGAAAAATATAGTACGGGCGAACATGTATTTTAAGTAATTCATGGTTTAATTTCTTCATTATGTGCGGGTCATTGTTAATTCCCTTAAGCAGCACAGCCTGGTTACCCAGCTGTATGCCGGCCTTGGCCAACATACGCGTGGCCTTTAAAGCTTCCCGAGTTACCTCCATGGGATGATTAAAATGCGTATTCACAAAGATTGGATGGTGTTTTTCCAGCATGTTACATAGTTTGGGTGTAATACGCTGCGGCATAGTTACAGGTACCCGGCTGCCAATGCGCTTTATTTCAACATGCTCAATATTATCAAGTTCGGTAAGTATCCAATCCAGCCAATCATCAGATAAAGTAAGCGGATCGCCACCGGTAATCAACACATCCCGCACCTCGTGATTAGCACGGATATACTCAATGGCTGCCTTAATATCCTCTACAGAAGCTGGCCTATCCACTTCACCTATATTGCGCCTGCGCTGGCAATGCCGGCAAAACATGGCACACTGGTTGGTTGCATTAATTATCAAACGATCTGCATAACGGCGGGTAATCCGCGGGGCTGGTGATGTATATTCCTCGGCCATGGGATCTTCTTTGCCCCAATTATCACGTATTTCCCAAATACTTGGTATACCCTGCATCCTCACCGGACAATTAGGGTTGTCTGTTTGCATAAGGCTTAAATAGTAAGGCGATACTGCCCAGCGGAATTTCCTGCTGACAAATTCAATATGGCCGGCTTCTTCATCCGTAAGCGGCAGAAGCTGCCGTAACTTTCTTACATCGCTGACTCTGTTACGCATTTGCCAGCGCCAGTTTTGCCAATCAGAATCCGTAGCGCCCAAAAAATTTAGTATGTTTCTTTTTCTCGTTTGGTATTGCTCTTCCAATTTAAAGCCGGTAGGAATATGTTTGGCAGCCTTCAGGTAATCTTCAATACGGTGCTTTAACTCCCCGGCCCTCTTCATGGCCACCTGGCGTTTTTCATGATCCGGGTGCACTAACAAACTCTTCTTATTGATTAAACTATCCAATAAACCCCACCTCCATATGGTATTAATTTGTATAAATTAAATAAACATGCAAACATACTGTTAATAATTAATAAGTTGCTTGTTGGTGAATAAATTATAAGCCAATTACATTATATCAATAAATAGTTAAAGTGAAAAGTTTATTTTTTAAAAATGTATATCTGCACACAAGGCATATATGGTTTAGGCATAACCATAACACGTTATATTTGTAATGCCCTGCAAATATTTAATCCTGATTTAATCGGTATTTACTAATTTTTCGGTAAATAGTAGCCCGGCTAATGCCCAGTGCAGCCGCAGCGCGCGTTTTACCCTCCTCTGACCAACCATATAGATTAAGTGCTCCATTGATGGCTTCTTTTTCCAAACATTTAAGTGGCTTAATCTCCATTGTGTTCACCGGCATAGAACTGTTTTCATGGTGGCGCAGACGAGGAGGAAGACTATCAGGTTCAATTACTGTCCCTTCTTCCAAATTAATGGCATATTCAACCGCATTGATCAACTCTCTGATATTGCCCGGCCAGTGATAATCCAGACACAGTTTCAGCGCCCCTTCGCTAAAGCCTGTAATATTCTTTTGTAACAGCCCGGCAAACCGGTGTCTGTAATGTTCCAGCAGTGCGGGTATATCATCCCGGCGCTCTCTCAGCGGTGGCAGCACCAATGGAATAACGCTTAGACGGTAGAAAAGATCCTCACGGAAGCTTCCCCGGCGCACCATTTCCTGCAAATCGCTGTTGGTGGCAGCAATTACCCGAATATCCACATGTATAAGCCGCGTGCCGCCAACCCGTTCAATCTGTCTTTCCTGCAGCACACGCAGCAGCTTGGCTTGTAGATAAAGGGACATATTGCCGATCTCGTCGAGAAAAACAGTGCCGCCATTGGCCAGTTCAAATTTACCTGGTTTACCACCGCGCCTAGCACCGGTAAAGGCACCCTCCTCATAGCCAAAAAGTTCGCTTTCCAGCAAATGCTCGGGTATGGCCCCGCAATTTATGGGCATAAAGGGTTTATGTCCATGCGGCCCGGCGCTATGGATGGCCCGCGCAAAAACTTCTTTACCCGTGCCGCTTTCGCCCAATATAAGCACAGTGGAGTTACTGCGGGCTATTTTTTGGGCTTTGTTTTTTACTTCACGAATGGCTTTACTTTCGCCAATAATATCATTGAAATTAAGCATTTCTTGGGTGGTGACGATTTGATAGGCCAGTCTCTGGGCCTCTCGAAAATCCCTAAAAGTGGCCACCACCCCTGCACAAGTTCCTTCTCCGGAACGTACGGGCCGGGCGGTAATCAAAAGGTGGTGTCTTTTACTACGGGCGTTGACAAAGTATTCACGGGAATTAAACCCCTTGCCCTTTTTAAGCACTTGCAGCAATGGCATATCCTCAAAAATCCGCTGTATCGGCTGTCCCAGCAGCTGATCCTTAGGCATACCAAACATTTTCTCCGCGGATCGGTTACAATGCGTAATAATCCCGTGCTCATTAATAGCCAGGACACCTTCATAAACGGCATCCACCACCGCTTCCAGTCTGCCGGCCATAACAATTTTATCTTTAAGCATTTCCCGCTCCATAATTTTACCGGAGATTAGGTCAGCCATCCGACCCACAAAATCAATTAATGTTTCTGTGTTATTGTTCAAAGTTTGTTTTTGCTCTTCATTAAAAGCTACCAGGCTGATGGTGCCAAGCACTCTATCTTCCACAGAGATGGGATAAACAATATAAGCCCGGTAAAAGCAGGTGCCCGAAAGCGAGCAGGATGAACAAAGGGAATGAAAACCAGGCTCATTGATGAACACATGCTTACCGGTTTGCAAAACATGCTTGTTAACCAGCCCCCGGAGCAAACGACTACCTACATCGGCCCGCACCTGACCGGTACCCGCCACCCGTACCAGGTTGGCGTTAATTATCTCCACTTCAACTTTTAAAGCAGCGGCAATAGCATCGGATACCCGCTGTTCCATTTCTCTGGCCTGCATCAAGCTGAGCATTGGTATAAACCCCCGAAATTTATTGAATAAGAAAAATGCCATTAGTTTAACTACTTTAGTTATACAAAAGCTACAAAGCTTAGTTTTTTGAACAACAAAAGAGGAGGCTTTATCCATCGCCTCCCCCGCTTATTATTTATCATAAACCAGATACAAGCTATTTATCAATATATTAAAAAGTGCTGTATAATCATCAGTTTAAAACTTGCTCCGCCAGCTGCCAACCCAAATCCAGCGCCTTTTTATTTAACTCTTCAGTTCCCCGGGGCACGCGGGCAAGCAGCGCATCGGTTAAAGACTCCTGGGATACAACACCTGTAATTCTTGTCACTGCACCAAGGGCCACAACATTGGCCACCATCTCCCGTCCAACCTGTTCCCGGGCCGCCCGGCTGATGGGTAGAGCATAAACAACGCCTTCCACAGCGGGCTGGTTATGCACATATGTGGAATCTATAATTAACACACCGTCTTTATCCAAATCTCTAACAAATTTATCACATGCTTCCTGGCTCATGGCCAGTAGTACATCCGGCCGGGCAACCCGGGGATAATCAATTTCCTCGTCACTGATAATAACCTCGGACCGGCTGGCACCGCCACGGGCTTCCGGCCCATAAGACTGGGACTGTACTGAGTTCTTGCCGTCCCGGATAGCAGCATCTGCAATAATGATACCAGCCATTATAAGACCTTGCCCCCCGCTACCGCTTAACCGAAGTTCTTTATTTTCACCCATAACCCTCACCCCCGTTAAGTACCCTTGAGCGGGGCTATCATACCGCCACCTGTTTTTTGACTAATCCCATCGACTAACTGCTGATACACCGCAGTGTATTCGGGGCTTGCCTGGCTATGCAAACGGCCTATAATTATTTTCCCGGCCAACTCATTTGAATCCATTTTCTCTGCTTTTTGCACCAGTACTGCATTTTCCTTTTGCCACAGCAGCATTTCCAACCCGCCCTTCATGCTGTTGCGCCTACCGTATGCCGTGGGACAAGCGGTGATAGCTTCAATCAGACTGAAACCTCTGTTTTTAATGCCCTCTACAATTAGCTCGGAAAGCAAACCACTGTGATAAGTGGTACTTCTGCCCACATAACTGGCACCAGCGACGCGGGCCAATTCCGCTATATCGAAATTTGGTTCAATAACTCCATATGGCGCGGTGGTGGCTTTTTTATGCACCGGCGTCATTGGTGAAAACTGTCCCCCGGTCATGCCGTAAATGTTGTTGTTAAAAAGCAATACTGTTAAATCAATATTTCGCCGGGCTGCATGTATAAAATGGTTGCCGCCAATGGCGGTGGCATCTCCGTCTCCAGTGATTACAATTACATTCAGTTCCGGACGGGCCATTTTTATACCCGTGGCATAGGCCAGTGCCCGCCCGTGGGTTGTATGCAGCGTGTTAAAATCAAGGTAACCCACCGCCCTTGAGGAACACCCAATGCCACCTACAATCACCGCGCGGTCCTGATTCAGATCAAGCTTTTTTATGGCCCTCAACAAAGAGCCCAATACAATGCCGTTGCCACAACCAGGGCACCAAATATGAGGAAATTTTTCCATTCGCAGGTAACGTTCCAATCCCCGCATGCTAAACCACCTCCTGGATGGCCGCAAGTATATCACCGGGCTCAATTAACTCACCATGCACACGGTGCAACCCCCGGACCTGTGTAAGATTCCGAACCACCCGTTCCACTTCCAACCGGTATTGGCCAAGGTTCATTTCCGGCACAATGATGGTATGTGCCCGCCGGGCTATTTCCAGCACTCGTTGTTCAGGGAACGGCCAAAGGGTAAGCGGGCGGTATAATCCTGCCTTGATGCCCTTTTGCCGGGCTTCTTTTACCGCGTGGCGGGCAGGGCGGGCCGAACAGCCGTAGGCCAGCACCACCACCTGAGCGTCTTCTAAATAAAATGCATCGTCAAGTATAATATCGGCTAAATGATAATTAATTTTATTATGCAAGCGCTGCAGCAGATTTTCCACCACCTCAGGATCACTGGTGGGCATACCCTGTTCATCATGAGCCAGGCCGGTAACGTGATAGCGATAGCCGTCTCCAAAACTAGCCATAGGAGGGACCCCGTTCTCATCCGGACGATAGGGTAAATAACCTGCCGCATTGGAAGCAGGGACCAAACGGTTGATTATTTGCATTTCACCGGTGCTGGGTAAAACCACCTTTTCCCGCAGGTGACCCACCACTTCATCCATAAGCAATATAACCGGCACCCGGTATTTTTCAGCCAGGTTTACTGCCCGCACCGTTAGGTCAAATACTTCCCGCACCGAAGCAGGACTAAGCACAATAACGGGATGATCGCCATGGGTACCCCAGCGGGCCTGCATTACGTCCCCCTGGGCAGGTGCTGTGGGCATACCTGTGCTGGGACCACTGCGCTGGACGTTGATAATGACGCAGGGTACCTCGGCCATGGCGGCAAAGCCAATATTCTCCTGCATTAAGGAAAATCCCGGCCCACTGGTGGCTGTCATGGACTTTAGGCCTGCCAGCGATGCACCAATTACCGCAGCCAAACTAGCCAGTTCATCTTCCATTTGCATAAACTTACCGCCCATCCGCGGTAGGCGTTCTGCCATAATTTCTGCGATCTCCGTTGACGGAGTAATAGGATAACCTGCAAAAAAACGCACCCCGGCCACCAATGCCCCTTCGGCCACTGCCTCGTTTCCTTGCATCAACCGGGCCATTTCAACCATTTGGCTCATCTCAGCACCCCCCCTTCGGCCAGTTTTTTTATATCGGCTGCACCACCATAATTACATAAGCTAACATTTATTATAACCTATATTATTCCCGCTCCAATCTTCGCTACACTACATGAATAGAAATAGCCAATTCCGGGCAATGAATTTCACACTGACCACAGCCGATACAGGACGCCGGGTTAACTGACACAGCCTTATCCCGGTTATCCAACAATATTACTTTTTTCCCACAAAGAGCGGCACAAATACCGCAACCCTTGCACCATTGACGATTGATGTGTATTCCATAACTATTATATTGTCTTGCAGGCATTGCCATATATACCACTCCTTTCACTTTTTCGGCGTTATAATTTATGTCATTGCAATTCATATGCCAATCACCGACCACGTCGTGCACAGGCTAATTAACTGCTTTTTAAATCAACTAAGAGATAACAGGATGATAATTAACATCTCAACCTGATACTTTATCTTATTATCTTCAGTCTAACAGCACATATCTCAATTTGACACCGATCTCATTATGATACCATAACCCTATATGGCCGATTATCACAGCTGCAAATAGCATAAAGTGATAAACCCTTTCTCACATAGATAATTTCATACCCAACCACCAACTATGTCGTTAAGTTACTTATAATATAACACAAAAGACAACTGTTATCCTTTAACAAAAGACTACCACAGTTGCCTGTCTTATTATTTTGGGGTTAAAAAAGGATAAACAGGTAAAGTACATAAAATTAAACATGAGACATAAGAGGTGATATAAAGGTACGCAAAGAAAGTATTTAAATGGTGCGTTGGTGGAGGTGTTGTATTGAGGATATAAACTCAGTACAGCTCGCACTATAATTTTATACTATTAGTTAAAAAAGGAGGTTTCGTAATGTTTCTGGACAGTGCTAAAAACATTAAGGAGATTCATGTAAACGCCCCGGGGGCGCTAAATGTAATCAAACAAACCCTGGTGGGTCCGGACCAGGGCTGGGCCGGGTGGGTGATGCGCCTGTTCACCGTTGCACCGGAGGGGCACACTCCCCGACATTCTCATTCCTGGCCGCATATCAACTACATTGTTAGCGGCGAAGGTATTATGTACCTGGACGGCCAGGAACATCCTGTAGAACCCGGTTATACGGCGTATATTCCCGGCGGCACGGAGCACCAGTTTATTAACCGCGGGCATCAGGACTTTGTTTTAATCTGCATCGTACCGGAAGAGGGCGACGTATAATCAACCGGAGGATAACGGAAGTGGCCTATAATTTCCCATTTGGCCAAACAATCTTCTTCCCTGGCCATGCCGGCGTTATGAATGGCCAGGGGCACACCCTTTCTATTTCTACGGTCGCTGATTATACCACAGTGTTCCAGACCGTTGGGAAACCGCCAGTAGACCACGTCACCCCATTGCCAGGTTGATAAATCATCCCCCTCGACCAGAAGAGGAAGAGATTGCCCGTACCTGGTAAAAAACCTCATTTGATTGGGTACGCGGCGGTGATCAATATTGGTATCCGGGCCCTGTAAACCCCAGTTTTGTGGATACAGCTCAAAATAATCACGCATGTCCTCGTGAATAAGTTTCTGCAAATCAATGCCCCCATGGCGGAAAGCCCGCACCACCACATCGGTGCAGGCCCCGCCTTCGGGTGGTACATCACCGCCCGGGTAATCTATTTTAAGGTAAGAAGCATCATATATCACTTTCCGGACTACTTCCTGCCTGGCACCAAGGACTACCAAATCATAGACATTTCGTTCCTCAGATGGTTTTTCCTCCACAGGTGAAGGGCCCAGCGTCTGAATCAGCGGTCTATGGGCCTGTTCCTGCCGATGAGAATCAATTCCGCATCCTGCAGTTGACCAAATAAGAGCCAGTAACACTAGACATAAAACAGCACGCATTGCAACACCGCTATTTATCGTGCCGCCGGTCCCCAGACTAAAGCTGGTTAATATCAATTGATTTTTCTTTTTTACGTGTATCACTTTCATCACCTAAACTCCATCGCCCTTGCCCGTTTAGGCGGATTTTTCGATGGAGACGAAACGTTCAATACTTTCCGCAGGGACCACCTTCCTGCAGATAGCAAACATGCCACATCTGTTTTATCCAACTCGGTTAAATCAGCTATTTCAGAATAGGTCAGACCCAATGTATCCCGCAATACCACCAGCAGCCTTTCCAAGGGCGGCAAGCACAGCAACGCCTCTTGCATCTGCAATCCACTGCGAGAGTATTCATAAGTTGTCATTGAAGCGTATGTATGGTCCTGTTCACATACCAATGTGGTTTTATTTATAAATGCAGAACATAAAGCTTTAAAAACAGAATTAACATTTATATTTTTATTCCGGTTAAATAACTGAACTATGCCCTTGAATAACTTGTTGCACCCTTGTCGACCCTGCGGGTTCAAGGTACAAACGGATGCTTCGATAAGCTTGGCAGTCAGTCGGTGGTTACCTGTCAACCTGTAACAAGTAGTATATAGCAGTTTGAATATTTCATCGGGTGATTTAACTGCGTCAAAAACCCCGCTTGTTCCCGACATAACCACTCCTCCCTCTTACTATCCGCATTATAAAATCTATTGGCTAAGATATGGACAAAGCAATAGTAGCCATTACCCCATAAAGTTAATACGTACCTCCAGTGTTTTTAAAGGTTACCAAGGTCTTGTATCATTACCATAATTAATCAAATACACTTTCGCAAGAAGCTACGTTGAAAAGATAAGTTTTATTGCTAATGGTATTTGCCAGTATAAACGATCACCTGTAAGTTTAAACACATCTAACCACAAAAAGATGACAGCAATGTAAAAAAATATTTAAAATAAAATAATTAAGGCTCAAAAAATTGCCGTTCGGCGTTAAAAGTTACCCACAAGAATTCACAAAGCATGATTTCCATAATTTATTTAAAACCCTTCCCCGGCTAAGCAGGGAAGGGTTTTTGATTAATCTTTCAACTTTCAACACCCGGCACCAATTGCTTATATTTCATCTAGTATAGCTGCAACCGCAGCAATCCGGTCTGTGGCCCCGGTCACCGGGCGCCCCACCACCAGATGACTGGCACCTGCCTTGACGGCCTCTCCCGGTGTCATTACCCGGCGCTGGTCGCCCAGCTGAGCTCCGGCAGGGCGAATGCCGGGGGTAATGATTGTAAAATCCGGCCCACAGGTATCGCGCACCAGCTTAATTTCCTGAGGTGAACAAACCACGCCATCCAAACCCGATTCCCGGGCCAGCAGTGCCCAGGATCGCACCCGTTCCTCAATTTCACCCGTAAAACCCATATCCCGGTGATACGTCTCCCGGTCAATACTGGTGAGCACGGTCACCGCCACCACCAGCGGGGCCGGTATACCCAACCGGTCGGCTTCTTCCCGGGCGGATGCACCTGCGGCCCGCAGCATGGCACCGCCCCCGGAGGCGTGTACATTGATTATAGAGGCCCCGGAACGCACCAGCACCCGGGCGGCCCTCCCCACGGTGTTTGGTATATCGTGCAGTTTCAGGTCCAGGAAAACTTGCGTCCCTGCGGCCACTATCTCTTGGACGATCTCGATACCGGCCCCGTAAAACAATTCCATCCCTACTTTAAAAAATCCCACATGCCCGGCCAGTTCGCCCACCAACTCAAGCGCCTTTTCCTGTGTGTCCACGTCCAGGGCAACGATTAATTTATCCTTTGACAATTCTATATCACTCCTTGTTTGGGTACCGCTGGGCCAATCCAACCAGTTCACTGATATCGACAAAACCGTGATCGATCATATATTGCTCAATACCTTCCACAACATCCAGGGTAGCCCGTGGATTGACGAAATTGCCGGTGCCCACCGCCACCGCCGTAGCTCCGGCCAGGATAAACTCCAGGGCATCCCGAGCAGTCATAATTCCCCCCATACCCAGTATGGGCAGAAGAGGCAGCGCCCGGTGCACCTGCCAAACCGCCCGCACCGCCACCGGGCGCACTGCCGGGCCGCTTAACCCGCCGGTAATATTGCCCAGCACCGGCCTGCGCCTGTCCACATCAATAGCCATACCTAACAGGGTATTAATCATAGACAGCGCGTCTGCGCCGGCTCCGGCCACCGCCTCGGCCATAGTTACCAAATCCGTTACGTTGGGGGACAGCTTGACGATAACGGGCAAACCAGCAGACGCCTTGACCGCCCGGGTCACCTCTGCCGCCGTGTAGGGATCACTGCCGAACTGAATGCCTCCTTTTTTAACGTTGGGGCATGATATATTGACTTCCAATCCAGCTACGCCGGGGACACTGTCCAGACGGCGTGCCACTTGCGCATAATCCTCCACCGTATCACCGGCAATGTTTACGATCACCGGCACTCCAAGCGCGGCCAGCCGGGGCATAATTTCCTCCGCCACCCGCTCTACGCCCGGGTTCTGCAGCCCAATGGCATTGAGCATCCCCGAAGGTGTTTCGGCAATGCGCGGCGGCGGGTTGCCCAACCGGGGTTTAAGCGTGGTGCCTTTAACAATAATCGCCCCCAGACGTTGCAAAGCAACGTATGGCTGGTATTCCAAACCAAAACCGAAGGTACCGGAAGCCGTGGTCACAGGATTATTCATACTAATGCCCCCGAGGTTAACCGCCATATTCATCACCAGATCACCTCCCCCGCTGAAAAAACCGGCCCATCAACACAGGCATGCCGGTATATTTCCATACCATTGGCATCCTTTACACGGCAAACACAGGATAGGCAGGCACCCACCCCGCAGGCCATTCTCTCCTCCACCGACACCTCACCCGGCACTCCCGCGTCATTTAACATGGCACACAGCACCTTTAACATGGGCGATGGGCCACAGGCATAAACATAGTCCGGTTTCCGCTGCAGCTCCTCCGCCAGCAAATCAGTAACCAACCCCCGGTGCCCGGCGGAACCGTCGTCCGTGGCCACACGTACAGCAAAACCTAATTCTTCGGCAGCATCAGGAATCAGCAGTTGGTGGGCGTTGCGAGCACCCAGCAGCACCTTAACCCGCTGAGCATGGCCAGCCCGTGCTATTTCCTGCAATAAAAAATACAGCGGCGCAGCTCCAATGCCACCGCCTACCACGATAAACCTATTATAATTATGACTGGCCTGCTCCCCGGTGAACACAGTGAAGCCACGGCCCAAAGGACCCATAATATCTAAAAAACCATCCCGGCGGCCGGCCAGCCAGGCCGTACCTTTACCCACCACCTGAAACATTATTTTCATCCGGCCGGACAGCCGGTCCACGGAGTGAATGCTGATGGGACGCCGCAGCAGCGGGTCACTGCCCTCCCCGCAGCGGATATGTAAAAACTGCCCTGGCATAGCCGCCTGGGCCAGGGATGGGGCCAAAAATTCAGTAACCCATACACCGGGCGCAGGTTCCCGGCAATCGGTTATCTCAGCCTGCACTAACTGGGACATAAAAATGGTCACCCCCGTTTACTTAATTCGTATAGTCGTAATTACACAAGAAAATTAAAGTTAAAATAGCCCATAATACAAAGGAAATTCCTTAGTGTAAAATTCGAAGCTATATTCACTTAAAATTAATATTGGTTTCATGAACACTTAACAACACTCTGGTATATTATATTTAAAGGAGGTATTGCTGCATGTCGGATAGAGAGCACGCTATAAGCGCATTAACCCAAATGATTCGCTCCAACAATGAAAAGGCTGAAAAGAACCAGGAACTGAAAGAGTGGTTCAACAACTTGAACCGGGACCTGATGCAAGCGGTGGAATTCTTACGGAAAAGCGCTTGATTCAGGTCTTTTTACTTTTCCTTTAACCTAAACCGGGCAAATGCTCGATTATGATAAGCCCCGAGCGGAATAACTATTCCGCTCGGGGCTTAAGTTTTCAACCTTTCAACCTTTCAACCTTTCAACACCCGGCACCATATTCCTGCAGCGGCAGCAGTGGAAAATCGGAACCTTCCTTGATATCGCCCAGCACTTCCAGAATGGCCCGGGCAGTGTCCAGGGAGGTCAGACATGGTACAGCTAGTTCCACGGTGGCCCGCCGGATTACAAATCCGTCCCGCTCGGGGGCTTTGCCTCTGGTCAGAGTGTTGATCACCAGGTGAATATCTCCCTGGCGCAGCAAGTCGGCAATGTGGGGAGAACCTTCCCGCACCTTGTTCACCCGCGTCACAGTCACCCCGTAAGCCTCCAGGTAGCGGGCCGTACCCGTGGTGGCAAATATATTATAACCCAGGCTGCTGAAACCCTTGATAATGGGCAGCATCTCTTCTTTGTCTTTATCAGCCACTGTCACCAGTATATTACCCTTCCTTTGGAACACTACACCTGAAGCCAACAGCGCTTTGTACAGGGCCACCGGGTAGCTGGCGTCCACCCCCAGCACCTCACCGGTGGATTTCATTTCGGGGCCCAGTGATATATCCACCTGCAGCAGCTTGGCGAAACTGAACACGGGGGCCTTAACCCCCACCAGATTGCCCTCCGGGTAAAGACCGCCCTGGTAGCCCATATCCTTGAGGTTTTGGCCCATGATAATCTTGGTGGCCAGATTAATCATGGGAATACCGGTGATTTTACTCATATAAGGTACCGTGCGGCTAGCCCGGGGGTTCACTTCAAGCACGTAAATTCGGCCGTTGTAAAGCACATATTGAATGTTGATCATACCCCGCACATCAAGTTCCAAAGCCAGCCGGGTGGTATAGTCCACGATCTGCTCCCGCACCGTTAGGTCCAGGTGGTCGCCCGGGTAAACGGCAATGCTGTCCCCCGAATGCACTCCGGCCCGTTCTACGTGTTTCATAATACCGGGAATTAGCACCGTTTCCCCGTCGGCGATGGCGTCAACTTCAATTTCCTCGCCCAGGAAATATTTATCCACCAGCACCGGGTGTTCCGGTGTCACCTTAACGGCTGTTTCCATATAGTTTCTCAAATCTTCGATATTATAAACAATTTCCATAGCCCGCCCACCCAGCACATAAGAGGGGCGCACCAGCACCGGAAAACCTATTTCACCGGCAATTTCCTCGGCCTCGGTCACTGAGAAGGCGGTACCCCCCGGGGGCCGGGGAACATCCAGTTGACTGAGTAGGGCGTCGAAACGCTCGCGGTCCTCGGCCCGGTCAATACTATCCAAAGAGGAGCCTAAAATATTAAAGCCGGCCTTGTGTATATGCGCAGCCAGGTTAATAGGCGTCTGGCCGCCAAACTGCACAATTACGCCTGCAGGCTTCTCCTTTTCCAGTATATTCATTACATCTTCGGGCAGCAGCGGCTCAAAGTATAGCCGGTCAGCGGTGTCAAAATCAGTGCTGACGGTTTCGGGGTTATTGTTGATGATAATAGCTTCATAGCCCATCTCTTTCAGCGCCCACACCGAGTGCACCGAGCAGTAGTCGAATTCGATGCCCTGGCCAATGCGGATGGGACCGCCGCCCAGCACCACCACCTTGCGATTATCTGTGGGTTGGGCTTCATCTTCGGTATCATAGCAAGAATAGTAGTAAGGCGTAACGGCATCGAATTCTGCAGCGCAGGTATCCACCATTTTATAGACCGGCTCAATGCCGTACCCTTTGCGCAGCGCCCGCACCTCATCCGATGTAATACCCACAGTTTGGGCCAGGTAAGCATCGGCCATACCCATTTCTTTGGCTTTTTTGAGCAGCTCCGCTGTCAACCCCGTCCGGCCTCCACGGCGTAGTTGATCCTCCAACTGCACCACGTTATAAATCTTTTGGATAAAGAAGCGGTCAATTTTGGTCAGGTTAAATATGCGTTCAAAAAGCATACCCCGGCGCAGCGCCTCAGCCAATACAAACAGTCGCTCGTCGTTGGGCTGCACCAGTTTTTGCTCGATTTGTTCCTGGGATAGATCCGCCAGCCCGGGGTAAAAAAGGCCAGGCACGCCAATTTCCAGGGAGCGAATCGCTTTCAGCAGCGCCCCCTCGAGGGTACGGTCAATGGACATTACCTCACCGGTGGCCTTCATCTGGGTACCCAGGGACCGGTCAGCCAGGGCAAACTTATCAAATGGCCAGCGGGGGAACTTGATAACTGCGTAATCAATCGATGGCTCAAAGCAGGCATAAGTTTTACCGGTCACCGCATTTTTAATCTCATCAAGGTTCAGGCCAATGGCGATTTTACTGGCCACCTTGGCGATGGGATAACCTGTGGCCTTGGATGCCAGGGCCGACGACCGGGATACCCGGGGATTGACCTCGATAACGTAATAAGTGTAGCTGTTGGGATCAAGGGCGTACTGCACGTTGCAGCCGCCCTCCACGCCCAGGGCGCGAATAATCTTCAGCGCGGCACTGCGCAGCATCTGGTATTCCCGGTCGCTTAAGGTTTGGGCCGGTGCCACCACCACGCTGTCCCCGGTATGCACGCCCATGGGATCGATGTTTTCCATACTGCAGATGGTAATGCAGTTATCAGCACTATCCCGCATTACTTCAAACTCAATTTCTTTCCAGCCCACCAAACTGCGTTCAATGAGTGCCTGGTGGATAATGCTGGCCTTCAAACCCTTGGTGCAGGTGCTGACCAGCTCATCCATATTGTAAACCATGCCGCCACCGGTGCCGCCCAGGGTGTAGGCCGGGCGCACCACCAGCGGAAAACCGATCTGCTTGGCAAATGCCACCGCTTCTTCCACCGAGCAAACGATGACACTTTCAGGCACGGGCTCGTTAATTCTCTCCATGGTGGACTTGAACTGCTCCCGGTCCTCGGCCCGTTTAATGGCATCCAGCGGGGTGCCCAGCAACTGCACATTATACTTATCCAGCACTCCCAACTCAGACAGTTGCAGCGCCATATTCAGCCCAACCTGGCCGCCCAGGGAGGGTAAAAATCCGTCGGGTTTTTCTTGTTCAATGACCCGGGCGACGAATTCAGGGGTGATGGGCTCGATATAAATCCGATCGGCCATATTGGCGTCGGTCATGATGGTAGCCGGGTTGCTGTTGATCAGCACCACTTCCAGCCCTTCCTCCCGCAGCGACCGGCAGGCCTGGGTACCCGCGTAGTCGAATTCAGCGGCCTGGCCGATGATGATGGGACCGGAGCCCACTACCAAAACCTTTTTAATCCCTTCCTTAATTGGCATATCACTGTACCTCCCCGCGCATCATATCCATGAATTGGTCGAATATATAGTCAGACTCCTGCGGCCCCGGTGATGCCTCGGGATGGTACTGCACCGCAAACAAAGGCAAGTATTTGTGACGGATCCCTTCCACCGTGTTATCGTTTAAATTGATATGGGTAATATCAATATCCATTCCTTTAAGGGACTCCTCATCCACGGAAAATCCGTGATTGTGCGAGGTAATGTAGACCCGGCCGGTACGCAAATCCTTTACCGGGTGGTTGGCGCCCCGGTGGCCGAACTTCATTTTATAGGTTTTAGCACCCAGTGCCAGTGCCATTACCTGATTGCCCAGGCAAATGCCGAATAGGGGATATTTGCCGATGATCTCCCGGGTGGTAGCTATGGTTTTAGGCACGTCCACCGGGTCACCGGGCCCGTTGGAAATCAACACCCCATCGGGACCAATCTGTGCGATTTGCTCGGGCGTAATGTCGGGGGGCACCACAATTACCGCGCAGTTTCGCTCCCGGAGCTTGCGAATAATATTTTGTTTGGAACCCAGGTCAATGAGCATCACCCGAGGGCCCCGGCCTTCAATGGCGTAGGTCTCTTTGACGGCCACATCAGCCACCAATTTTTGGCCGCTCAGGTGCGGGCAATTTTTGGCTTTCTCTACGAGTTGAGCCTGATCCACCGCACCGGTGGCGATAACGCCCCGCATGGTTCCGTAACTGCGCAGGTGTCGGGTAAGCGCCCTGGTATCCACTCCACTGATACCCAGCACTCCCTCCCGGGCTAAGAAATCACCGATACGGTAACCGGCCCGCCAGTTACTGGGATAGTCACAGGCCTCTTTGACCACAAAGCCGCGAATAAAGGATTTTTTGGCCTCAAAGTCTTCACGGTTGATACCGTAATTACCGATCAGCGGGTAAGTCATCACCACTATCTGACCGCAATAAGAAGGGTCGGTCAATATTTCCTGATAACCGGTCATGCCGGTATTAAACACAACCTCGCCCCATTGCTCCCCCGTGGCACCAAAAGCACGGCCCGTAAAAAGGGTCCCGTCTTCAAGAGCTAACATAGCTTTCAAAACGCATACACCTCCGCAGTTTAATCCAATTATGACTGGCTATTGTATCTATCATGCCCCGCTGGAAACGACAAGTTGTTTTTTTATATTCAAAGCGCTATATAATAATAGTCTAGACGATATTCATACCTCTGCGGTAAGTTTCATAATTATACCAAACGACCAGTTGTAACAGCAATTTATGCAGTATATATACAAAAACCCGACCGTATGGTAATTACCGGTAATCCTTTCAGGGTTCGACCGGCAAAGGGAGTGTTCTCGCCCTTGCTGGCAAATTGTTCGGGATCCACTGTTTGCGTAGATATGGGATCTATAATGGTAATATCCGCTGCGCTTCCCTCGGCCAAAGTTCCACGATCAACGCCCAATACGCGGGCCGGGTGCAGCGATAATTTGGCCACCGCCTGCAAAGGAGTGAGAATGCCTGTGTGCACCAGCTCGGTCCAAACCAGCCCCACCGCAGTTTCCAGTCCCACCAGGCCAAAGGGGGCCAGATCGAATTCCACGTTCTTTTCATCATAGGTATGGGGGGCGTGATCGGTGGCAATTACATCTATTGTGCCATCCGCCAACCCTTCCCGCACCGCCTGCACGTCCTTTTCACCACGCAGCGGCGGGTTAACCTTGGCCGCAGTATTGTACCGGGCCACCGCACGGTCGGTTAAAGTGAAGTGGTGCGGCGTCGCCTCCGCGGTAACGGCATAGCCCCGCTTTTTGGCCTCCCGGATCAGCGCCACAGACCCCGCGGTGCTTACATGGGCTATGTGCAGCGGGCAGCCTGTTTCGGCCGCCAGTATGACGTCCCGGGCCACCATAACCTCTTCGGCTGAGGCGGGAATCCCTTTCAGCCCCAGCATGGTGGAATTATATCCCTCATGCATCACTCCACCCGCCGCCAGGGTTTGATCTTCGCAGTGGGAAATCACAGGAGCGCCCAGCATCTTACAGTACTGCATGGCCCGGCGCATCAGCCCGGCATCGGATACGGGACGGCCGTCGTCGGAAAAGGCCACCGCACCGGCGTCCCGCATGTCACCCAATTCGGCCAGCTCCTCACCCCGGCTGCCCCTGGTGATAGCGCCAATGGGATAGACATTAACCTGGCCTTCTTCGACCGCCCGCTTGCGGATAAACTCTACAATAAAACGGTTATCTGTCACCGGGTCGGTGTTAGGCATACAGGCCACGCCGGTATAGCCGCCCCGGGCCGCTGCCGCAGTGCCGGTGGCAATGGTTTCCTTGGCCTCATAGCCCGGCTCCCGCAGATGCACATGCATATCGATAAAGCCAGGTGCCACTATCTTGCCCGTGGCATCAATTATTTTCGTGTTCCTATCTGGTGTAAACCGAGCGCAGATGATACCGTCTTGCACACATACATCGGCCGTTTCGTCCCTGCCTGAAGCCGGGTCAACTAACCGGCCGCCTCTAATAATCAGCTTCATTGTTAGCACCTCCCCCGGTAAGCAGGTACAGCAAGGCCATACGCACCGCCACCCCGTTGGTTACCTGTTCTTCAATTAACGACGCAGGCCCGTCAGCAATATCATGGGCGATTTCCACCCCACGGTTTATGGGCCCGGGATGCATGACCAGCACATCCGGCCGGGCCAGGGCAATGCGCTCCCGGTTCAGCCCATACAGCCGGGCGTATTCCCTCAGGCCCGGGAACAGGCCCTGCTGCTGCCTTTCCTTTTGAATACGCAGCATAATGACCACATCGGCGCCCACCAGGGCGTCTTCAGGCCGGTAAAACACCCGGGCACCGGTTTGTTCAAGTCCGGGGGGCAGCAGCGTGGGCGGGCCGCAGGCCCGCACTTCGGCCCCCAGTTTAGTAAATCCCCAAATATCCGAGCGGGCTACCCGGCTGTGTAGAATATCTCCAACGATTACCACCGTAAGACCATCTATTTCTCCACGGTGCTCCCTTACGGTAAAAAGGTCCAGCAGCGCCTGGGAGGGATGCTCGTGTGCCCCATCCCCCGCGTTAATTACCGCTGCTTTTACAGTTTTAGCAAGTAAATTCGGCGCCCCGGCCATAGGGTGGCGCAGCACAACCACGTCAGCGCCCAGCGATTGAATGGTCCGGGCGGTGTCGTATAAACTTTCACCTTTGGCAACACTGCTGGAGGAACTGGATATATTGATGCTGTCCGCACTCAGGTACTTGGCCGCCAGTTCAAATGAGCTGCGGGTTCGGGTGCTGTTTTCATAAAAAAGGTTCACTACCGTACGCCCCCGCAGCGTAGGTACTTTTTTAATGGGTCTGCTAATGATTTCCTTCATGGGTACAGCTGTGTCCAGTAAAAAATTAATTTCGGCGGCAGTCAGATTTTTTAATCCCAACAAATCCTTATGTTTATACAATCCAAGGGTCCCCCCCTCCCCAATAAATAAGCCTCCCCGGTTTAGAAAAACCCGGCGGAGGCCGACTGAGCTAATACACAGGGATGTGTTTGACACCATGCATTTAAGCACGTTTATCCCCATTAGAGCTTAAAGCTCTCCCTTGCCAGCCTCACGGGACCGCTTAAAGGAGCCAAAATTTTAAGTTTTTTCCATGATAACAACTTCATCAGCATTATCCATTTCCACCAGGTGCACTTCCACCAGCTCACGACGGGCTGTAGGCACATTTTTACCTACATAGTCCGCCCTGATGGGCAATTCACGATGTCCCCGGTCGATCAGTGCCGCTAATTGAATATTCCTTGGTCGCCCCAAATCCATAATAGCATCCATTGCAGCCCGAATAGTACGACCGGTATATAAAACATCATCCACCAGCACCACTCTCTTACCTTCTATGGAAAAGTTAACCGCAGTTTGCCGAACTACGGGTTGGTGACTTAATGTAGATAAATCATCCCGATAAAGCGTAATGTCAAGCACACCCACCGGCACCTGACTGCCTTCAATTACCTTGATTTTATCGGCCAATCGTCTGGCCAGCGGTACACCCCGCCGCCTGATACCAATCAGTACCAAATTATCCGTACCCTTATTTCGCTCAATAATTTCGTGGGCAATACGGGTCAGGGCACGCCTGATACCATCTTGGTCAATTATCCGAGCCTTTTCCCTTAATGCTGGCAAGACAATACCCCCCGTTCATAAATGGCATTAAAAAAACCTGTCTATCCCGGTAAGAGGCATAGACAGGCATACTGAACCTGTTTACACTATGGATCCTTACCGGTCTCACGGGACCGATTTAAAAGGTGATTTTTCATCTAGGCAATACTATCAAAAACAAAGGGTGGTGTCAACGGGTTTCGGCAACACACTCTGCTAATTTTCACCCAGTAAAAAATGCCAACTACCCCCCAGCTAAGCTGGGGAATGTTTGGTGCCGGGTGTTGGGTAAGACAAGGGAAGACAAGGGGACGTTTCCAACGTCTTACCTTTACAACAAGACAATTGGACGCTTCCAACGTCTTACCTTTAGATCTTGCTGCCAGATAAGAATGTTCAACACGGGATGTTTCCATTTTCTTTCTTCCGGCTTTGTGTTCTGGTTCAAAAAGTTAAAAGGCCAAGGATTGCAGGGGAAATGGAAATTGTCTTCGGGCAGTGCCCAACAAATAGCTGTAGTACTAATTAAAGTTTGTTAATACCTAAAAAAATCAATGTCACCCCAAGCATTACAGAGACCATGCCCAAAAGCGATACTTTGCCGGCCAACCCCACCAGTCCAAGGGTGGTAACGATAATCAGCACGGTGGGTCCTACCATGGCAAGCACAGCATTTATCTTAAAGGCTGTCTCCACCCGATTGAAGTGCAGCATGAGTAAGGCCGCTGTAAATTCAATAGTTGCTGATAAAAACCGCATGGCTGCCATGGAGAGTACAATCTTATCAAATAAAAAAAACATTATTTCCCACCCCCGTTAATTACTATTTTTTCTTATGCGGGTGCGGGCATTAAAATGCATAGCACTTACGATCGGGAGGTAAAATATCCAGTGTTTGAGAAAGGATGTGGACATCATGGGGGCGAAAGCCGGAACTTCTGCACTGGCCGCCATAGCAGGCGTACCTTTTATTATGGTGCTGGGCAACTCCATGCTTATACCGGTACTGCCGCAATTACAGGCAGCGCTAAACCTCAGCGAGTTAAAAGTCAGCATGATCATCACCGCATTTTCCATACCCGGCCTGCTCATTCCGCTGGCCGGCTTTTTATCCGACCGCATCGGCCGCAAAAAAGTAATTATTCCCGGTTTGATTTTATACGGCCTAGGCGGGGTTATCGCCGGGCTGGCTGCAATATTTCTGCATGAAAGGGCCTATACATGGATTATCAGCGGGCGCATTGTCCAGGGTATCGGTGCTGCGGGCACCACCCCCATCGCCATGGCCCTGACCGGAGACTTATTTACCGGCCCCAAACGCAGCAAGGCACTGGGGGTAGTGGAGGCCGCCAACGGCTTTGGCAAAGTACTTAGCCCCGTACTAGGTGCCGCCATTGGCTTAATTGCCTGGTACGCTACCTTTTTATTTTTCCCGGCCATTATTATCCCCATCGCATTGGGCATTTGGTTTTTAATCAAGGAACCTGAGAGCAACCGGGCTACCCAAAGCATTGCCCAATATGGCAAGTCCATTAAAAAAGTTTTCCAAAAAAAGTCAGTATTACTGGCTACCATTTTCATGGGTGGTATGGTAGCCTTGCTTATACTCTTCGGTATATTGTTTTTCTTAAGTGATTACCTGGAGGAAACCGTGGGTTTAACAGGTATCGTTAAAGGCGCTGCCCTGGCCGTACCCGTGCTGTTCATGTCCGTTACTTCTTACGTCACCGGCCTACTCATCAAAAAGAAAGTTCGGCTGATGAAGTGGTTGGTGGTCACAGGGCTCAGCCTGGTAGCAGCTTCCCTGGCCGCATTAAATCTGTACCAAAACATTTATTTCTTCTTCGCCGGCATTTCCATTACCGGACTGGGTACGGGTCTGCTGCTGCCTTGTTTAAACACTATTATTACCAGCACCACTGACGCCCAGGAAAGAGGCCTGATCACTTCCGTATATGGCAGCGTGCGCTTTTTAGGTGTGGCCGCGGGGCCTCCCCTGTTTGGCTATCTGATGGGCATAAGCAGCGCCTACATGTACTGGGGCGGTGCCATACTGGCCGGGGTAACGGCTCTAACGGCGTTGTTTTTTATTAGGGTCAAAGATTTAACGATGACGGACGATACGGGACAAGGGCAACAGCCACAAGAGGCAAATGGCTCGGCGGTACAGGCTATAAGACCCGAGTTTGTATTTGACCCGACCCGCAAACCCCTGCCCGAGAAAAAGGAAAACGCGGGGAATAACAAACGAAAGTAAATCGAATCTGCCTAGCCATGCGAACCCTTAAAACGAGATGACATTTTTCATTGCTCGTGATAGATATCATGCCATCCCCATCCTGACAAATGACTGAGACGGACGGAAACTGAAAAGAGGCGCCATGCGCGTGGTGGCTCAGGTAGTTAAAATTATCCAACCCCTGATGCATTACAAGGGATGGCGAATTAAAGTAAAAACTTATAATCTCTTTTTCCGCTAATAATCCGCCTGATTTCAATCGTTTCGTTGTTTAGCAAAACATAAAACACCAAATAATTATCAACTATCAAAATACGATATCCTTGCCGGGTCAGCCTTCTATTTTTCGGTATCGCTCCGATTAGCGGAAAGTCCTCGAGCTGTAAAATGTTCTGTTCGATTTTATCCACCAGTTTAAGTGCGGCAGCAGAATTGTCGTTTGCGATATAATCAATAATTTCTGCCAGATCCTGCACTGCAGCTTCGGTGATATTAATTGGATACTTTGGCATGGATACGGCTCCTTAAATCTGCCATAGCATCGCGGAATAGGCGGCGCTTTCCAGCGCGGCTTTGTTCTTCGGCCTCGTCCAGCTTGTCATAAAGTTCTAATAGGGCTTGTTGCTCCTCAAAAAGCTGCTGGCTCATAATGACTAAATGACCGTTGCCATTCTTGGTAATAAAAACAGGCTTTTGTTCTTTGATGCAAATTTCCTCAATTTCTGGTGTTTTATTACGCAAATCTGACACAGGACGAATTATTGGCATATCGTTCACCTCATGAATAGCTTTTGTCATTATTGTATCATAATTTTGATACTTATAATAGGTACAAGAATCATGGAGATTTCCAGAGTATAGCTTCCGAAAGTAATAAATTCCTTATCCTGGCTGTTAAATATCGACATGAGCTGTTCAGGGAACGCCCTTATGATGATAAATCTCAATATGGTAGCCAGAATGTTTATTATGCTACAATAGTTAACTAACATCATTAGGCTTTCTTGCAATAATAGTTCTTACAACATGCTTATGAGGGATATTACTTGATTCGCAATCAAATATAAACTCATTAGAATAAAGCATTTCCCAATCTTTATAATAGCTTTGAAGTTCTTGTCTTTCATAGAGGTATTCATTTTTACCCCAATCCGGGGCAATCTCAACATCTGGATGTTCGACGAAGGTACACATTACATTTAACCCACCGGCTACTGTATTATTTTTTATGTTATCAAACTGATGTTTTCTAATTTCTGGTCTAATGTATTGTAAAGTTCCAATTGAATAAACAATATCAAATTTATCTGGTAAAACAAAATCATTTAAATCTGCTTCCATAATTTTAATAGAAGTATTGTTTTCTTTAGCTAGTTTAATTGCCTTTTCCAAACCAGCCGGTGCAATTTCAACGGCTAAAACATCGAAACCTTGTTTAGCAAAAAAAATACTGTCCCGACCTTCTCCTGCACCTAAATCAACCAATTTTTTATTTGTTTGGTTATCGGGTATAAACTCTAAAACTTTACTTACCAAATCATTAGGTTCTTTTCCCCAATAATACTCTGGTTTTAAATAAATTTCTTGCAACTGTTCTTTATCCATTATTTGCCTCCTGGAACCTCTGTTTTTAAAAGTATATCATCTAAAGTATCAATTACAAATAATTCCCTTTCGGTAACTGATAGAACCTCATGCCCGTTTTCTTTAATCAAAACCATATCTTCCAATTTAACCGCACCATATTCGGGATGTGTTAAATGAATTTCTATAGTAATTACAGAATTTTTTCTTAATTCAAAGTTTGATTTTGTGAATAATACGGGAGGCTCATTGGCATCTAATCCTATTCCGTGACCAATAAAATTACCCTTTCTTGGGTTTAACCCTAAAAAGTAATCATTAACCCCTAAGCGACAAGCACTATTATATGCTATATCAAATAAATCACTACATTTTACCCCTTCTTTTAGAGAAAAAAGGACATTATCCGATATTTCCCTGAGGCATGCAAATAACGACCTGACTTCCGGGGTAGGTTCTCCTAAAATATATGTACGTGTCTCATCACAATGATACCCGTGGTAACATGTAGGTATATCTACTATCACTATATCGCCTTTTTTAATTTTTCTTAAAGACGGCCCGGCAGGTATAGCAGGGCTAAGGCCTATACCGGTAATGGTATTGGAAAACCCGCTAACCTTAAAAAGGTTTTCACCGGAGGAAAGTGGACCACGACTTATGTAAAAATCAAAATTTCTCATAGATAAGACCCCTTCATGCCCGGCTTTTCTATGAGCATATTCTATTTCAGCGGCAAGTTCTAATTCTGTGATTCCTTCAGATAGCACGTCAAAAACTCTTAGGTGTCCGGTTTTCATTATGTTACAGGCAGATTTAATTAATTCAATTTCCTCTTCGTCCTTTGTCATCCTTTGTAATAATATCTCTTCAGAAATATTTACAGGTGTATAATCAATGAATATTTGACTGATCTTAAAAAATAATTCAGCAGGAATTATATCGGTTTCTAAACCTAATTTCCCCTTTTTTACACCTAATTCTCTTAATTTAGATAAAGCTTCTTTAAAACTACCAGACGAGATAACTTTGTTTGGGTCTATCCATATTTCACTTAACACAAAATCAAGTGCCCTTCGAACTATAAGATAATAATCATTTGGTGTAACTACTAGAATACAGGGTTGAGCAGTCCCACAATAGTAAAACACATCCCTTGAATGAATTAATAGGGCCACGTCAATTCCTAACTCGCGAAGTCTAATTTGGAATTTTTTTAACCTTACGGTTTTATCTACGGTTATCATATCTAAGTTCACCTTCTTTAAAGACTTTCTTATTTAGTAGCGTTCACTAATATGATCTCTAATATCTGGGTAGCTTAACCTGCTCGTAATAATATTCGATTACGCCAATTTCCTTCATGCGGTCATTTATATATCTCCAGCGATCTCTTAAACGGCCGGTAAACTGCTTTTCACAAGGATATTCATTGCATTGAAAGCAAAAATCAACGTTTTTTTCTTTATGGCATGTTTTGGCGGAACAAGTCGTTATCGGACATTGCACATTTTCACCTCTACATCCGCTACATGAGCCATTGGAAAAAGAGGTTAGAATTGCTTCAAACTGAGAGTAACCGTTAAAAATAGGTTGTTTTTCTGTTTTCATTTTTGCTACCGGCCTGAAATTGCCGAGTAATTGAATAAGCCGTGAACTTAATTGTTTGATTTCTCCGTGTTCATAATCAGCACATCTCATGCAATCAAGGCCACAAGGAGCAAGATGCTTCACTACATCATTATATTCCATTTTTAAACACCTCTTTTTATAAGAAAATAGAATCGCGCCGGTTGCTGGCTATTTTCATCCATAATTGCGTCGCCTCGCGGCATGGGAGTTTAGTAAAATTATATTTATTTATCTGAATATTCCCTATTTGAAACCGTTATTCCTGCTTCAAGTTAATATTTAATGTACATTACTCCACGTTAGTGCAACAAGTAGGCTGCTTTTATCCATTCACTTTTTACAAAAAGAGCATCTTCAATTGTATCTTCTATTGTATTACCAGTTCCAGTGCAATATTTTAAATCAGGAAATCAAAGGCTTTGCATTCATTAAGTCCGGCGAAACGCTGAATATAACTCTCCAGTCGCCGGCAAGAATTTTTGTGCTTTCATGGCCGGAACTGTGAGTAGAATCCCGAGAACCATTGATATCCATAATTATGGTTGAGGGAATTTCTCCAGATTTACCCTGATTGACAATCTACATCCATTCGGAAAGATGTCCAAAGAGGAGCATTTGGGTAAAAAAGCTCAAGATTTTTTTCTCTATTTAGGCTATTTTTTATACATGGGAATGATCTATGACCTTCTATAAAAACAACCTTGACAAGTTTAGCGTTAGGGACTTCCCGGCAGGTAACTTAAAATTTCATTTAAATTGCGGCCAGCAAAGCTGGTCTTGAAATTTCGACCAGTGATGCTGCCATGGAGGGGGTATAAATTATGCCAGTATATAAAGGAATGGTACAGCCGGTTCGGGCCACACCGGACGAACTGCGTAAGATCCATATTGAACCGGTACCAGATACTGAAAAACCACAAAAAGCACTGGAATTTCTGGATCAAATTCGCAAAAAGTTTCGTTCCTTTGTTATGGCGATGGAGTCCTGCACTAAGTGCGGCCAGTGTGCGGAAAACTGCCACACTTACCTGGGAACCCGGGATCCCAATAATATTCCCACTAACCGGGCCGAGCTAATCCGTAAAATTTACAGACGTTACTTTACCCTGGAGGGGCGCTGGTTTGGCAAGCTGGTAGGCGCCGAAGACATTAACCTGGATGTAATTGAACAATGGTATTCTTATTTCTACCAGTGCAGCCAGTGCCGCCGCTGCGCGCACGTTTGCCCCTTTGGCATAGATACCTGCGAAGTAACTTTTATCGGCCGCCAGTTGTTACACTGGCTGGGCATTACCCCCAAACTGCACGCTAGCGTTGGCGCAGCTATGGAAAGGGTCGGCAACCATACAAACTTTCCCAAACCCGGCATTGTTGACACCCTGGAATTTATGTCAGAGGAAATTATGGAAGAGTTTGGCGTGGAAGTAGATTTTCCGGTCGATAAGCCCGCATCCGACATCATGTATATCCCCTCGTCAGCGGACTTTATGCTAAACCACTATACTTTGATGGGCGCGGGCATGTACTTTAACTATATCGGCGCCAACTGGACTATTCCCAGTGCTGTCACCGAGGCCGGCAATTTTGGTCTCTTGTTTGACCAGTATTATACGCAGCGGCATAATGTTATGCGCCTGCTAAATGCGGCCCAGGAACTGGGTGTGAAAAAGATCGTCTGGGGTGAATGCGGTCACGGTTGGCGGGCGGCCAAGATGTACATCCCCTCCCTAGCTGACAGGCCGGTAAAATGGCCTATCATTCATATTCATGATGAGATTGCCGAAATGATCCGCAACAAAGAATTAAAACTTGACCCGGCCAAAAACTCAAAGCCCGTAACCCTGCACGACCCGTGCAATTACGTGCGCGCCTGCGGCTTGAACGAAAACATGCGTGTCATTATGCGCGCAGTGACCACCGACTTTAGGGAAATGACGCCCCATGGTATGGATAACTTTTGCTGTGGCGGTGGTTCTGGAATCCTGTTCGATGATCCGGAAATGTACCAGCGCCGAATACAACTTAGCCAGAAAAAAGCCGACCAGGTGCGGGCCACTGGTGTAGGCAAAGACGGTAATGGTATACTTTGTGCACCGTGTTCCATCTGTAAAGCTCAGCTTTATCCCATGGTGGAGGAGCATGAACTGGGTGTTGAAGTTAAAGGCTTGGTTGACCTTGTAGGGAGGGCTTTGGTTTGGAAATGATTTAATAATTAATTGAATGTGACGGCATAAAGGGACAATGCTATGGCGGCGGTTCAGGCAAGGGTTCAATTAGACCTGGTAAGAAGCATTTTCCTGTAGGCGGTTCTTTCTCATTGATGTCTTTGCGTCACAGAATCTTAGTCTGTGACGCACTATGTTAATTAAGCGAAAAGATAAAAACCACTACCAACCATTATATTATTTACCGTTTTACTTCGGTTTGGGTTATGGGCACAACTAAAAATAAATTTTGTTATTCTTCCCTCTTTTTAATCCTTTTTTTCTTTTATTAAACTATATGCTGAGAAAAAAACAACAATAGCAAAAAAACTAATATATGCCCAATCAGATTTTGTCCACTCAGAACTATATCTGGTGAAAAATACCCACAGCAACCACAAAGACCCTAAAATTACAATAATTTGGTTAATTTGTCTTGGTAACAAATAAATACCTCCTCTTCATGGATTTGTTTTCAAAGACATCGGTTTTTTTAGAATAAGCTACTGCTTCTTGTTAAAAAAGCATAGATTTATATTGATTTAAAGCTTGACTTTAATATGATTTCTTTTGATCCTACTCATTGTAGTTATAGTAAAATTATACCATAATTAACATGGCGATTCACTTCATTCCGAGTGAACATAACAAAGATATTGCTCAATAGCTTTGTCCTCCAGGTGAGGACAGTCTCTTAAACTTTTTTGACCATTAATTAATGCAGCAGCAAACGCCAAACATGTCAGTGTTTGACATGCCCCGCAATTTGTTTTCGGAAGCAATCTATAAATCTCTAAAGGGTTGGTTAATTGATTCACATTTTACCTCTTTTCATACTTAATACCTCTGAAATTTCTGGTAACCTAATTGTCAATCTCGTCATTTTCTTGTGGTATCTTTCTAATTTCTTCAATTATTTGTATAACTGTTAATCTGTCTGCTTCTGATGCATATACTGCTCCCCAACCTCTTTGTAGTTGAAAAATTCCATCATAGGCTAAGTCATGGTAGCATTCCAAATGATGAGCTATTTGTTGCTCATTTAAAGCAGCTTCAAGCAATTGCGCCTCAAACTCATTATTAAGAACTGCAATTCTTATATTTTTATCCACTTCATTCACCTCACCATGTTATAGTCCTTCCACCGAAACCGTGCCGGCCATTCCATCTACCGTTACAACTTGACCGTCGCTTAAAATCTGAGTAGCGTTACCGGTCGCGACTACTGCTGGGATACGGTACTCTCGTGCAATAATAGCCTAATAGCTTATTGAAACACCACCATATTGGATATATAGCTTATATAGCTAATTAATTATGAACATCATATGGTGGTAGGACGAAAATGTCAATACTTGTAAAGCTTCGGGAAACTAAAGAAACATTTCCCAACTCTTTTCTATTGGCATCCCCTTTTTTAGCCTTTACAAAAATAACCTGCTGTGTTATATATAAAGCATAGAACGCTATTCTATGCTTTATATATAAGGGGGATTTAAGTGCCATATCGTACACCCAAACACGTTCAGGAACAAAAAGAAGCCAAGAAACAGCATATTCTCGACCAGGCGTTACCACTATTTGCTCAAAAAGGTTACGAAAACACATCCATTCAGGATATCTGTAATGCGGCTGGTGTTTCAGTAGGCTCGCTTTACTTTTATTTTCCCAATAAAGAACTTATTTTTGAGGAAATTTTTAACCGCATTGCCCGGAGTTATTTTAATTGCCAGGAGGAAGCCGTACAGGGTGAAACCGACTTAAGACAAATTATATTTAAATCCATGCGTGCAGCGATAAATTGGTGGACAAATGCCAACCCCCATGAAGGTCAATTTATTTTAAACAACCGGCATTTATCCGACCTTCAACAAAAAAGGGATGAATTTTTACAAGCAATGGTGACTAGATTTAAGGTGCTGCTTGATGACGCTGTTAATAAAGGGCAGATTAAACCTTTAAACACTGAACTAGTTTCAGTTATGTATATTCACGGTAACTACCAGCTTATTAGGTATTGGAATTTAACCGGCCGAAAAACTTCTTCGGAAGAGTTAATTAATTTTTTAATTGAGCATAGTATCCGGGTTCTGGGGCTGGATATACAATGAAGCCATTGTGACAACCAAAATAAATAGAAATTAAGGGGGGACAGTTATGAACGACTTTATCAAGGCTTTTGGTGAATTAACCATGAAAGATATCCCTTTGGTAGGTGGAAAAGGGGCGAACCTTGGCGAGTTAATGCGGTCGGACTTCCCGGTTCCCCCGGTTTTTTGTATCACAGCGGAAGCATACCGTTATTTTACCACTAAAACGGGACTCACCCAACTGTACCGGTCAATATTTGATAGCGGTTCTGCCTATACGCAAAACGTTACCTTACAATCCAGCATAATAACAGAAAAGATCCTTGCCGAGAAAATTCCCCAAGAAATAACCGATGCCATTTGTAGCGCTTATGGCAATTTAGTTGGCCGGGGAACGCTTGTGGCCGTACGTTCCTCCGCTTTGGCGGTATCATCTTTAAGCAAATCATCTAATAAAACAAGTTGAGGGCGATGCTGCTTGAAGTGTATTCCACGAAGGGAACCATCAATCCCACGAATCATTATACAGGTATCAATTCCCCCCCTGCCCCTTATCCAGATTTCATTGTTATTCCAGCGGTTTCCTTTATAGATACCGAAATCTTCAATTAATAGCTGGTTATTTTCCAATTCATCCTTAATCATATCAAGGAAGGGGAGAGCTATCTGCTCGGTTGCCGATATGATTAGTGTAAACTGTGATTTATTATATATTGTTGAATACAGCGGAAATAAAAAAGAGTTGATGGTGCTTTTACCGTGTTCTCTCGGCAATCCAAAAGCCTCAATCGACCCTTTGTTATCAAGCATGTATTTTAATTCTTCAAATAACTCTTTGTGAAATTCACCAAACTTCCGATCAAAATATTTCGGGAAGTAACAAAGAGCAAAAAATTCTATGTCCATCTCACCAAACAACCTGCGAAGCTTGAAAATGAAAACTCCCCGACAAGTTCTTCTATCTTGGCCGGGGAGAAGTATTTGTTCATGTATTGCAATAGCAGAAGGTTTTGGCGGTGATGGTGTTGATTTATTGTTTGCATTTAGGCTCCTTTCTATAATGGTAGTTATTGCCACGCAATCGTTTAGTTTAATTAATAAGTTTTATGAACTGGTGTTGTGTAATACAAGTTTTGAATGTCTTCTAATTTATCGGCGTTATCAATCATGTTATTAACTAGTTTGTTATCAACAGTCAAAAAGCTTATTCCATAAACATTAGCAAGTGTTGCGTTTATTGCATCTGCTGCCCCTAGTTCCTTATATAGTTTCAACTGTTGCAGGGAACTTTCCTTATTAGAATCGAGTATAATAAGAATATCATTATCAATAAGCTTTTGAAGTGCATCTATTGAATTTCTTTCTATTACGTCAATTTCATCTTTAGTAATACTAAAATCAGGGTGTTTGATTCCATACCACTCCAAAGGCTTTCCATTACTTATCAGATTTGTCAATTCATTTTGAATACATGGGTTGATATATAAAAATAAAGTATCATCATTATTGAAAACAAAGTTTTCAAATAAATTAGATACTGTTTCATGCCAAGAATCGTATTCATTTAGCAACGCAAGAAGAACTCCCGTATCAACTAAAATATCTTCACTTTTTTGAAACCCGCTAAAATTTACATTGAAATCCACTTTTACCATATTTCCATTCATCCCTAACCTTATTTAAATCAATTTTAGGTGATGATGCTGACCCAACTAAGCTTTTAAACAAATTCTTTTTCTCTTTTGTTAAACCTATTATGTTTGACTTATTTATTTTAGTCATTCCATCATCCCTCCTTCTTTGCCAATTAAATTATAACACATGAACCCTAAACAAGAACAGTTCTTTGTAGTGTTGCAGCCGTTTTCTGAAATTTTTCATATTATTATAATAGATTTTCTCCGTAAAAATGTCAAAAAAATTTTCACACCATCAGTTGCCGGGGTAATTTTTCATAAATAGAAGCACCCCTCCCATTGGGAAAGGTGCATTAAAAAAGAGTGATTTTGCTTACCACTCTAAGGCTTCCAGGGCATCTACTTTGTCCTGCTCGGTTGTGACGGTATAAAGGTTAGTGGTCATAATGCTATCGTGGCCGAGAATCTGCTGAATCGTTGTAATTGCTGTGTTTTTGGATTTAACAAGCCTATATCCTAGTGTATGCCTAACGCGGTGCGGCGTTACCTCAACCATTACCCTTTGACCATATTTTTTAAGGATTAAGTTAATCGCATTTCGTTTTAGGGCTCCACGCTGTCCTATTAATAGGAAGTCAGTGTCACTTTCTGGCCTAACCGCAAGGTATTCTTTAATTGCTTTCCGAACATCCTTATTAAGTGGAAGCTTCCTATTTATATTTCCTTTACCGATAACCCTTAGAGAGCCTTTACGTTCGGATATTTCTATATTCTGAAGCCTTAAACCGCAAAGCTCGCTTACCCGAAGCCCTGTTCCAAGCAATACTTCTATAATACAAATATGAAGTGGATTGCAGTTTCGGTGAATCTCTGCCCGAAGTTTTCTTAAATCCTTATCATCTAAGCCCTTATATTGCCGAGCATCCCGATTTTTTACTGCTTTTATATTGTGTTGATTCCACTTAGATTTGACGGTTAAATCCGATGAAAAGTGTCGGTACTATAATGCTATTTTCATCATGGATTTGTTTAGCGCATCGGGACTATAACAGTGGTCAATCCAAAAACAAAATGCCAGCCTCCAATAAGAGCAGCTGGCTTAAATACACATTACAAACCCTGCAAATAATTCCTCCTTAAAATATCGGCCCTCGCCTCGTCCAATTTTTCCTGAAAAACCCTGGCAAACCAAGCTGTTCTATTACGCTGGGGCGGATACATTTTATGTTTATCAGCCACCTTGCAAATCGCCTCAATAATTTCATTTTTACCGCACCCTGCCTGGTCAGCTAACTTTAATGCCAGCGGTAATAAGTCAATGAAACCAGTTGTGCTAAAATAATCTTTCAACCCCCTCTCAATAAAGTTTGATTTTGCAAATAATTCGGGAGGCTCATTGGCATCTAATCCTATTCCGTGACCAATAAAAATATTGCACGTTACCCCAAGCCACTTCCGAAAAGAGAAATTATATACTCCTTAGCTTTATTTTGATATTTTCACTTTCTATGCTAGGATTATGATCCTGATGATTTTGATTTAATAGTAGTATTTTCTTTATTGTGTATTTCAAGAAATTTTTCTATAATCTGGTTGTGATCACCTATCATTTTCTTTAATTCCCTTTTGCGTTTATTTCTTGCTGAAATAATTTCTTTAAGACTAATATTCCCCCGGATAACTCTTGGCAAATTACACTACATAGAAATCTATTATCCGCCAGGTGGTTATTAATGGTTGATGCGGCCAGCTTTTGATCCTTAAGTGATGACTGCCAGGTACAATATCAAGCTTGAGACATGCTGAAATACGTTCATGGCCGTATAGCTCATAAAAATAATCCCTAAACCTACGAAGGTGGAGGGTGATTTTTTTTGTCACAGCTTCTGACCGGATCCCTTTGATTGCCATTTGAAAATATTTTTCCATCCAGGCACTAAGGCTGCGCTGTTGAGCCGGATGAATACCGCTTTAACTACTGGCTCGGGATAATGAAGAAGACCTGATGGAATACGGGCATCGTGGTATATATGAATTGGATGTCATAAATCCTCGCTGGCGGGAAGACCCTTCCTACCTCCTGAATATAATCAGGAGCACCATTGACACCGCTGACATCGGAAGGTTAAGAGCCCGGCAGAAAGAAAAAACGGATGGAGCCTGGCGGGAAGTTAACCGGAAGTTTCCCTTTTACCGGCGAACGTTGATTAAATACTGGTTAAAACAAGCCCTGAAGAGTACGGAACTAAGGGAAATGACCAAGTCTGTGCTGGTTAAGTTTTTTGAGCCCCAGCGCATGGTGTTCCAGGAGGTTGGCCGCCGGTTTGTTGTAAGAGGCATACTTGAAGAACAAGGCGACATATATCACTGTACCTGGACTGAACTAGATTCCATTTTGAGGGGGAATTGAGACGGCAGGGGGTTGGCTGCCTTGGTGACCGGGCGGAAGGCAAAAATGAAAGAAATGGAAGCTCTTTCCCCCCCGATTTGATTATCGACGATGTGCCCAAGTTCATGGAGTCTGTTACCGCAGGTACGAGCAATGTTTTGGCGGGTATGGGCGTGGCCGCGGGCAGTGCTTCCGGTTCAGCCAGGCTGATTTATCACCCCGATGAAGGTGGCAAGCTGCAGGGTGGTGAAGTTTTGGTGGCTCCATCAACCGACCCTGCCTGGACACCTCTGTTTTTAAGGGCCTCTGCCATAGTGATGGAAACGGGAGGATTTATATCCCACGGAGCTATTGTGGCAAGGGAATACGGTATTCCAGCGGTGGTGAACGTTCCGGGCGTCATGAAGATAATAAAAGGTGGTCATTTAATTACTGTAGATGGTGATGCTGGAAAGATATATCTATAATTTTACTTTCTTACGCCACGAGGCGATAGTTCCGTAAAACAAGTTTTCAAGGGGAAGCAGATTTAAGAAAAGTACTAGGCTCATAAATTATGCCAGTCCCCTTTTAACACGGGGATGATATCTTTAAGCAGCAACCGGCTTGATCAATTTTATGCAAATACATCTTTTAACGCCAGCATCAAATCACCGAAAATACCGGGTTCAATGTACCCGTTCACATATGTTTTAGGTACCCCGTACTCGTTGCCGCATAATTTATAAACCATAACCTCTTGCTGCTTATAATTTACAATCCAATATTCCTTCACACCGTATTTCTCATAGATATGTAACTTTTTTACATAGTCCATGGACGGCCTTGATGGTGATACGATTTCCACTATCAGGCCCGGGGCACCAAGACAATATTTTTCTTTAAGTTTGGACTTATCACATACAACAAAAATATCGGGCTGTACAATGGTGGAGGTATCCTCTATATCTTTTTCACCTTCAGACAACAATACATCGCACGGTGCACTGATAACCTCGCACCCGTTACCTTTCAAGCGATCCGCAAGAATTAGCAGTATATTGCGCAAAACCAATTGGTGCCGTACAGTAGGTGCTGGGGTCATTGCAAACAGTTCACCATTTATTATCTCGCAGCTACAATCACCAGGTAATTGTAAATACTCTTTATAAGTATATCGCATCGTCATTTGACTGGCCGTGGCATTTACCCACCCCCCTTTTGAATATTTTACCACAATAACGTTTTTTCAAATATACATTCATTCCGCTAATGCGGCATAGCAAAAAGGATGAAATCAAAAGAAATAACGGCCCCCTGTAAAGAGCCGTTATTTCTAAATCGGTTATAAAACCAACTATTTAAAATAAAATTCCCCATTCTCCTTTTGGGCAAAGAAATCAGCGTAACTAAGCTCAAATATCCGATGCTCCAACCCGGATATGTCTATGCCGTTTTTAATTAGCGCCCCAAAAAGGCCGGCTCCGCTGATATCCCCCTGCAAGATGGCGCCTTTAATACGCCCGTCCTGTAATAACACCTTTTTATAACCGGCAGTTCCCTGGTCATCCACTAGTTCCCGGAAACTTTCGTCAGGCGGGTTTATTGTTCCAAATGATACCGATGGCAAACCGAAAAAGGTCATGGAATTTTGAAAGGCAAAATTACCCTTCAGGCGAACGGGTTTGCCGGCCATATTGCTGCCGGCTACCCAACCCTGCCGGACCGCCGCCGGCCAGATGGGCGTAGGCATTATCCTGCCGGTAAACGACTCCAGGGATTCGCAAACGTCTCCCGCCGCGTATATCCCGGCCACTGAGGTTTGCTGGCGGTCGTTTACCTTAATCCCCCGGCCTGTTTCTACCGGTGTATCCTTTAGAAAATCAATGTTGGGCTTGACCCCGGCGGCCACCACCACCATACCGCAAGGCACCGTCCTGCCGCTTTTAAGCTTCAATCCCTGGACGTTATCTTGTTCGTCCAGCATTACCGAGGCAACCATGTCGTTAAATATAAATTCCATATTATGCTCCCGGCATAACTGTTCATAACTTCTGGCCGCCCTTATATCCAACTGCAGAAGCAGAATATGCCCCGCCACTTCCACCACCGTTACCTTTACCCCCCGTTCGGCCAGGGCATAAGCGGCGTCCATGCCTACCAACCCGGCACCGATAACAGCCGCGGTGGCGGTCCCGCCGGACAACCGGGTAATATCCCGGGCGTCCTCCAGGTTACGCAGCGCCCGTACCTGCTTGCCGCGGCCCAGGTTTTCCACCGGCGGCATCACAGAGGAGGCCCCGGTGGCAATGAGCAGCTGGTCATACCGGTGGACTGCTCCATCCGAGAGTTGTACTTCCTTTGAAACAACATCCATTGTAACCGCCTCCCGGCCGGGCAGCCAGCGGATATTGTTTTGTTTAAAAAAATCATCCTCCACGAAACGGGTTTCGGCCTCGGACCTCTGCCCGCTGATGATATGGTGCAGCATACAGCGGGAATAGATACGCTCATCCTTACTAATGACGGTAATCTTACCACCGGCATCCAGCCGGCGAATCGCCCTGGCGGCGCTGATACCGGCGGCGCTGGCCCCTAAAATCAAGTATTTCATCGCATACCCACCTCGCTTTCAGGGGTTTGTTCCTGAGGGATGACTTCTTTCAACCCGCCCTGACTATCCAGTTCAATCAGGGTTATGGCACCGCTGGGGCAGGCCTGTACACAGCGGGGCACAGGCCTGGTGGCACAAAAATCACACTTAACCGTTGTTTTGCCCGCCCGTTTATCCGGGCGAATAATCCCATAAGGGCAGGACATCACGCACATCCAGCACCCGGCACATCTAACCGGGTCATGCTCCACGATACCTGTTTGCGGGTCCTTGCGCAACGCCCCGGACATGCAGGCGGTAGCGCAGGCCGGGTCATCACAGTGCCGGCACAACAGGGGCACCGGCCGGCCATCAACACCTGCTTCAACGAAATTCCGGGCTTGGTTGGCCGGGTCTTCCAGGTCCAGGGTTAACACCGATTTAGCTTCGGTATGCTCTGCCATACAGGCCAGCTGGCAGTTCCGGCAGCCCTGACACAGTTCCCTATTAATCAGTATCCGTCTCATTGCTCATCCCCCCTATAACCCCAGGGCTTTTCTTTTTTGTTCAATGATTTCCGCCAGCTTCTCGGCTGCCGGTACAATTTCTCCCTCCAGAATCACCCTACCGCCGGTGAGCTGTTCCATATCCTCAGTCAACACACGGCTCACCAGTTTACTCCCGGTTACAAAGGGCGGTATGGCCAGATGCAGGGGTAAACCCAGGGCCAGCCCGAAGGCTCCATCAGCCAGGGCCTGCTCCTCCAACCACTGGGGTGCGGACAGCACCAGGGGTAATTGGGGGATGTCAATTTTTAACGCCCGGGCCAGTTCAGTGGCCACTATTTCCAGGCGGCCAATGGCCAAGCAGGGTCCGAAGTTCAATACCGGGGGAATACCCAGCTTTCGGCATACTCCCTTCAGTCCCTCACCCGCCATCTCCGCGGCAGCCGGGGACATCAGGCCGCAGTTTTCCAAACCGCCGCTGGTGCAGCCCGCGGAAAGGACGATAATATCACGTTTAATCAGTTCCTTGGTCAGCTCCACGGTAAATACATCATGCCCCTTGGCAGTAAGATTGGAGCAGCCCACCACGGCGGCAACCCCTTTAATGGTACCAGCGACTATTAAATCTATCAGGGGCTTAAAGGTACCGCCCAGGAATTTCTGCAGTGATTTTTCACTGACGCCGGTAAGCGCGTCATCGTAACCATGGACCGGCACATCC
>JGI2924J29684_1078540_pt1 | contig 63710 bp, 54 predicted proteins | sample BenlonsequencITS_FD_29684 | JGI IMG/M metagenome (IMG submission 29684) | reverse complement strand
TCCTTCGGGAGGTTGAGGAGCGCTTAAGTTCCTGCGGATGAATCCGCAGGTTACAAAATTTATCGTGCCGCAGGCACTTTGGTCCGATTTGTACATGGGAAACCGCAGCAGTAGCCTGTGGTGCCGAATGGAGGGATAGGCTGAAAGAATGATTTGTTGATTTGGATCGTACAAGCCGTCGCAGCTATCTGCTCATGCATAACGGTTGGCTTGGTAGAGGTTAAACGCTGAATATGCGCTAGCAACTGAGCATCCTACCTAATCCGCCCTTGGCGGAGGGTCATATAGAAGGTGCAGGTGACAACCTGCACCAAAAATGATTACACACAAAAGGTTAAGTTCCGTAGGAACGGCAGATATAAATGCAAATAGGAACATTTTTTTAAAGGTGTTTGCCCTGTGACAGAAGTCCATCGTTTTAACGGTATGAATTTTTCTTTTATAAGACCATGTCAAAATTTGTCCCCCATAAATATTGCTTGATCCTGTATAATTGCTATTTGCCTAGCCCCGGAGGGGCGATACATCCATAGCCATGGGGGAAGCCCATGGTAAATTAGCCCAACCAACGTTTTCAGTTTTAGCCGCATTTCCCTCCCTATTCCCCACAACTTTCCGCTAAAACCCATTCGAGCGGATGGAGGAAAACCATTGTTTTAACGGTGTAGAATTTTCTATTATAAGAACATGTAAGCATGTATCTCCTCAGAAATATGGTTTAATCCGAAATTGTGCCCTTTTTATTTAACGTCATTTTAAGCCATGGATAAAAAGCGTGAACACAGATGCCATAGCTTATGCATCCAACCTGTGTTTGTCAGTATTCATCTGTGGCCAAATGGAATATGGTTAGTCATCAAAATAGGCTGGCCCCCAACTTTTTCGCTTGATCGAGTTTAAGCCTCTGATCCATCTAATGACAAAAAAAGCCACAGCAACCCGTTAAAATGTTGGGGTGCTGTGGCCTTTTCAATTTACGGAAAAATTCCTGCTGTTATTATTTTTTCTTTTTCGCTTCTTTCATAGGGTTGGTGCCACTAGCGGCGCCACGAGGCCCGTTCTCACGCTTGAAGAGCTCGAAACGAGAAGGGATGTCTCTTCTTGGGAAATAGTTATTTTCTTCATCGATATCGGCCGTTTCTCTATACGGATCCAATACGATGCTTTCAACCTCTTTTTTGGTGGGGAATACCTTGGTCACTTCCGACTCATTCTTTCTCCAAATGTAGGCTGGTATGCGCTGTACTTCGGAAGAACCATCAGTATAGTTAAACTGGATGATCAATGGCATGACCAAACCGCCAATGTTTTTGAACGTCAGTTCATAGTAGTTCAGGCCACTGTTAAAGAGCTCTTTTTCTTTGTCCGTAAGACTTGATACAAATTGATTGTAAGCTTCTTCATCACTAGGCGTGACCGCAAACCTGTCATAGGTGCTGTAGAAGTCTCTTGTGGCAGGATCTTTTTCCAGTACTGTTTCAGGAATGTCCTCTTCGTTTCTGGTCTTGGTCAGGTAGCTTTCATATTTCTCATATTCCTCCGCTTCCGCTTTTTTCTTTTCGGCAGGCGTCCTGTTGTCCAGTTTGTACCATTTTACATCGGCAAGGGAAATGTCCACGGGCTCAGTGCCAAAGAACCAACCTCTCCAGAACCAGTCCAAGTCCACGGCAGAGGCATCTTCCATGGTGCGGAAGAAGTCGGCAGGAGTCGGGTGCTTAAATTTCCATCGCTGTGCATATTGCTTGAAGGCAAAATCAAATAATTCACGCCCCATGACCGTTTCTCTTAGGATATTGAGCGCGGTGGCAGGTTTGGCGTAGGCGTTTGCACCAAACTGAATGATGTTTTCAGAATTGGTCATAATGGGCTCCAAGTATTGCTTTTCACCCTTCATATAATCGACGATCTTGTGTGCGGGACCTCTTCTGGAAGGGTAGTCTCTGTCCCATTCCTGCTCCGCAAGGAACTGCATGAAGGTGTTCAAGCCCTCGTCCATCCAGGTCCACTGGCGCTCGTCGGAATTAACGATCATCGGGAAGAAGTTGTGTCCCACTTCGTGGATGATGACAGAGATCATTCCATTTTTGATGGCCTCCGAATAGGTGCCGTCTTTGTCAGGACGACCGTAGTTAAAGCAGATCATTGGGTATTCCATGCCGTTCGATGCCTCTACGGAAATGGCCGTAGGGTAAGGGTAATCGAATGTTCTGGCCGAATAGGATTTCAAGGTGTGGGCGACCACCCTTGTAGAATATTGTTCGTAAAGGGGATTAGCTTCTTTGGCGTAGTAAGACATGGCCATTACGTTTTTATTGCCTACGTCCACGGCCATGGCGTCCCAGATAAACTTACGAGAAGACGTCCAAGCGAAGTCTCTGACATTTTCTGCTTCAAATACCCATGTTTTCGTTCCTGAGGCTTTTCCCTTTTCCAGCTTTTCTGCTTCATCTTGTGTACGGATGATGACAGGGTCGTCAAAGGTCTCCTTTGCTTGGTTCCACCGGTCCAGCTCTTTGTCGCTCAACACTTCTTCCGGATTTTGGAGCACGCCAGTAGCGCCTACCATGTGGTCAGCCGGTGCCGTGATGCTTACCTTGTAGTTTCCAAAAGTAAGGGCAAATTCACCGCTGCCATAAAATTGCTTGTTTTGCCATCCCTGAAAGTCAGAATACACGGCCATTCGAGGAAACCACTCAGCCATGGTGTACAGGTAATTGCCGTCTTCTTCAAAATACTCATATCCTGGCCTGCCGCCGATGAAGCTGGTCCGGTCATGAATGTTAAAGCTCCATTCCACCGTAAATTCTACTTGCTCTCCGGCAGTAAGGGGCTCGGGCAGGTCCACCCGCATCATGGTTTTATTGATGGCCACGGGGATGTCATTGCCCTGGGCGTCTTTTACACTGTGAATCTTATAGCCTAAGTCCAAGTCGTGCCAAAGGATGGATTCCAATTGACGCATGGACATTTTATCATATATTTTGCTGGTAGATGCTTTGTGGCTGTCTGCATCTTTTGCCCGTTGGTTTTGGTCCAGCTGTATCCATAGGTAGCTGAGGGCATCCGGAGAGTTGTTAATATAAGTGACCGTTTCTGTACCTTTGATGGTCTGGTTCTCGTCATCCAGCGTTACGTTGATGTCGTAGTTTGCTTGCTGCTGCCAGTACAGATGGCCTGGAGCTCCAGAGGCTGTCCTATAGACATTGGGAGAGCGGAGCATATTGCCCAACTGCTCAAAACGTTCGGCGTGGTTTTGCTCACTGTGCTGTGCCACTGCCTGGGAGGAGACGGTCAGGATAGCAGCAAGGATGTGAATAAATCTTTTCATATCTCTTGTTTAAAGTTAGAAAACTGGTCTGTATAGACTATTTGGGTTGATCGATTATTTAGATATTGATTTTACCAATATACTTTGTCCAAAATCATCATGATGGACATGCCCAGCACAATGGCGCTGATGACTAATGCCCATTCTTTCCTATTTGTACCAAATATACCGATCGTAATCGAAGAAATCACGATGAAAATACCTACAATGATAAGTTGCCCCGCCTCTAGGCCGAGGTTGAAAGCCAATAACGGCTCCCAGATAGAGCTTTCACGGCCCAATAATGACCGTAGGTAATTGGAGAAGCCTAGTCCATGGATAAGCCCAAAGAAAAGCGCAAAGGCATAATTTGCCTGAATGCCACTTCCGCTGGATGGGCGAGGCTTCAGAATGTTGAAGAAAGCCGTAACGGCAATGGTCACCGGAATCAGAAATTCAATCAAATTGGCATTGACACTGAAGATTTTCAGGGTCGCCAAGGCCAAGGTGATGGAATGGCCAATGGTAAATGCGGTGACCAGAACAAGTATTTTTTTCCAATCACGCAAAAGATAAATGGCACATAATGCGATGACGAATAAGATGTGATCAAAACCATTAAGGTCAAGGATGTGTTCTAAACCAAGATTGAAATACGCTCGAAACTGACTCATGTAATACTTTATTTGTCCTTTTGCATGTCGAAAATTTAATCGCTAAACGACTTTTCCATACTGCTGGGAAGCCGTGTAGGGTCTGCAAGAAGGGCTTGGGCTTAATATTTAATTTGGGTTTGGAAAAACTGGTTGTAATATTAATGTTAAATTCGCATAAAAAATAACAATCAAAGGGTAAATGTTTTATAATTATATATGCTTAATAATGATAGGATGGATGGCAAATTTCCATCCCTTTTATATCAGTGTCACGGACATCAACTATAATGAAGAGGCCAAAAGCCTGGAAATCGCCCAAAAGATTTTTTGGGATGACCTGGAGGTAGCCTTGGGGAAAGAGGCGGGTGCCTCAGTGGACTTTATGCATCCCGAAGACCCGGAGGAATTGTCTTCCATGATCAAATCCTATTTGCTCAAGCATAATGCGCTTGTCGTTAATGGCAAGAATACCGCATTGGAATACCTGGGATTCGAAGTGGAGGAAGATGCCGCTTGGTTTTACATGGAAGCCAAAGGAGTCAGCAAGCCCGGGAAGGTTGAGGTATCCAATAAAATATTGGTCAGTGATTTCCCTGATCAGCGCAATATGGTGAACTTTTATGTGGATGATGAGCCAAAAACGTTGATTCTATACAAGGATCACGAAAAAGGGCAGCTTAAATTTTAGCGTGTCCTTATCCCTTCATTACCCATTTCATAAAGGCCTTGATGATTCCAGAGGTCTTCAGTCCATAGGGTGGATAAAGCAATTTTGGCAAGGTCTTTCCCGTACGCTGCTTTAGGATGGCCTTTTCATTGCTGAACGCCAAAAACCCAGCGTGGCCATGTGATCGGCCCATGCCGCTGGCGCCAATGCCGCCAAAAGGCAACTCGGAATGGAGAAACTGGATCGCACAGTCATTGATCACGAGCGCTCCACTGCTGGTGTTTTTGCTGAGCTGCTCGATGATCCGGTCATCAGTGGTGAAGGCATAAACGGCAAGTGGTTTGGGCTTCAGCTGAATTAGCTGAATGACATCGTCAAGTTGATGGTACGTGATGATCGGAAGAATGGGGCCAAAAATTTCTTCCTTCATTAGATCCATGGCTTCCGAGACGTTACTGACCACGGTAGGCTCCATGAACTGCTGATCCAGGGAGTTTTTACCGCCAAACTCCACATGCGCCCCTTTGGTTTGGGCGTCTTTGAGCATGTTTTGAAGGCGTACGATGTGTGGTGCATGGATGATTCTTCCGTAATCGGGATTACGGTCAAAGCCTTTGCCATTGGCATTGTACATCCGGTTTACCTGGGCTTTTAAAGTTTCAATAAAGTCTTGCTTTTGGGATTCATGGACGAAAAGGTAGTCTGGGGCGATACAGGTCTGTCCACTATTGATGAATTTGCCAATGGCGATTTTTTTAGCGGCATCTTCCAGGTCAAAGCCCTGGTCAATGATGGCTGGAGACTTTCCGCCTAGCTCCAAGGTGACACTGGTAAGATTTTTAGCGGCAGCTTTCATGACGATTTTCCCCACCTCAGTACTTCCTGTAAAGAAGATATGGTCAAATGGCTGCTCGAGGAGTTCGCTGGTAACTGGTACTCCTCCTTCAAAAATGGTTACATCTTCCACAGCAAACAATTCAGTGACCATCCTCCTGAGCAATGCTGAAGTGTGTGGGCTGTGCTCGGAGGGCTTTAAGCATGCGCTACACCCTGCGGCAATAGCGGATACCAAGGGGGCTACTGAAAGGTTGAATGGATAATTCCATGGAGAAATGATCAATACGGCCCCTTTGGGTTCTGCTTGAAGATATGCCTGGGTGCCCAGCATATGAATGGGTTGGCCTACCTTGGTGGGGGCGGTCCATTTGGGCAATTGCTTCAAGGCTGCATTGATTTCCATCACTACAAAGCTGGTCTCCGTGACCGCTACTTCGGCAGCCGGTTTACGAAGGTCTGCGTAAAGCGCTTTTTCGATTTCCTTTTGATTGGATTTGATCCACTCTTTTAACTGCTCCAGTTTTTTGATCCTACTGGACAGTGTTGACTGTTGGTTTTTTAGTGCCTTTTGCTTTTGGGCTTGAACGGTCTCTTGAATCATGGGGTGAATTTATGGGTTGAATATCAGAACTATAAGCACTTCAATACAAGATATAAAATAAAGTCTAAACAGATAATATCCTCAAGGATCATTATTGAATAGTGCAACTATTTGATTTTTTAGTAACATTTTAAAATATTATTAAACGATTTTTGTGTATACAAAAATGTAATTCAATTAAAAATAAACGCAGTTTGTTTTGGTGAAAGATACAATAAAGTGCATATTTACATTAAATATATGTATTTGAAACGCAATAATTTGCTTACGTGTGTTTTGAAGCATGTATGATTGGAGGGTCCTCTTTTACTACATTTTTGAACCTGACAATTAAAAGAACTACGCTAAACTCTACTTACTATGAAAGCACTTTTATACAGCTTTTTGTTTTGGGCTGCATGTTGTTTTGTCCATGCTGCCCATGGATTTGACCATGAATTTAATGCATTATCCGGAAAGCCCACTGTAGATGATGTTCACCTGCTGTTGGAAAAGACAGGACAGTATATGGACAGCAACGAAGATGGGGAATTTAGTGCCGGAGATACGGTTTTTTATTCCTTTGTGGTCAAAAATGTATGTTCGGGTACGATATCGGATATTATGGTGAAAGATCCGGCAGCGACCCTTCAAGGAACTCCCATTACATTGGCTCCTGGAGAAGAAGACCATTCCACCTTTTCAGCTTTTTATGTACTTACGCAGCAAGATGTAGATGCTGGAGTGTTTAAAAACACGGCCACCGTTTCCGGTCAGCTGCCTTCTGGGGAGGTGGTATCGGCCGAGGATGAGGATATTCAGGACATTTACGTAAAGGGCTCCATCAAACTGGAAAAAACAGGCACTTATGAAGATACGAATGGTGATGGACAACCCAGTGTAGGCGATCATGTCCATTATCATTTTACAGTCAAAAACAGTTGCCATGCCACCCTTTATGAAGTGGTGGTGCTGGATGCGTTGGTGGAGATCAGTGGAGGCCCCATTACGTTAGCGCCTGGTGAAAAAGACAAAACTACCTTTTCGGGGAGTTATGCCCTTACCCAAGCGGATATCGATGCGGGGACCTTGGTGAATACGGCCACGGCCATTGGCAGGAACGCGCATGGGGAGTCCGTCAAAGATTCAGATGAGGATGTTCAGGACATTTATGTAAAGGGCTCCATCAAACTGGAAAAAACAGGCACTTACGTGGACACCAATGAAGATGGTTTGCCCAATGTCGGCGACCATGTCCGGTATACCTTTGTCGTAAAGAACAGCTGTCACGTGACCCTGACCGATGTTGTCGTGACGGATCCACTGGTGGAGGTGACAGGTGGGCCGATTACCTTGGTACCAGGCGAAAAAGACAAGACGACCTTTTCGGCAGTTTATGCCTTGACGCAAGGGGATATCGATGCGGGAATGCTTATAAATGAAGCGGTGGCCAAAGGGATTAATCCGCACGGAGAAGCTATTGTCGATAAAGATGATGACAAACAGGTTTTTGAGGTCAGTGGAGCGATCAAGCTAAAGAAGACCGGAGAATATCACGATACCAATGGCGATGGATTTGCCAGTCCGGGGGACGAAATTCGCTATACCTTCGAGGTCAAAAACAGTTGTCATGTAACGCTGAGAAATGTCCATATTTTGGATACGCTGGTGGAGGTTACCGGAGGCCCCATCACCTTGGCTCCCGGCCAAAAGGATAAAACTACATTTAAAGCCACCTATACCCTTACCCAAGCGGATATTGATCAAGGGAAAGTAACCAACAAAGCCACGGCAGTAGGGGAAAATCCTAAAGGAGAACCCATTACCGACTGTGACACCCACACGGTCATCCTTCAAGGTCTTGGCCAGCCCATTGGGTTTGATTTGACCAAAGAGGTGGACATCACCCGGGCGGTGTTAGGCCAGCAGTTGACTTACACCATTTCTCTTACCAATACCAGTCCGGTGGAGGTGAAGGATATCCGACTTTTGGATCCGTTGCCAGAAGAGTTGACGTATGTATCGTCCACGTTGCCGCGAGGGGCAGATGGTGGCTGGGAGATTGCGGCCATGGCTCCCGGTGAGCAGTTGGTTGTGGAATTGTCAGTGATGGCGACCCAAGTGGGCGAAGTGGTCAATATCGTGGAGCTTACCGCGGATGATTACCAGACCCAGGCGGAAGCTGAGGCGGTGGTGATCAGGGAGTGCAACGTGGACTTGGCCATCAGCAAAACCTCACATGGCGCAAAGATCTACCAAGGGGATGAATTCTCCTACACCCTTACCGTCCAAAATAACGGTGAAGATACTGCCACTGATGTGGTGATCACGGATGTCCTACCTGATTTGGTTAGCTACGTTAGCAGTGCGTATGTGCCCTCGTCAGAGGATATCGTGCCTCAGCTCCAGCAAGAGGGTAGTACATTGCGATGGGAAATTGCTCACTTTCCCCCGGGGGAAAGTGTAGAAATTGCCCTTACCGTTAAGGCAAATGGATTGGGGGAATTGCTGAACGAGGCGCTGGTGGAGAGTCCCCATGAAGAGGAAAACCCAGATGACAATGCCGATAAAGATTGGAACACCATTGTCGAATTTTTTATCCCCAATGTATTTACGCCAGGCACCAAGGACAATATCAACGATTCCTTTGTGATCAGGGGATTGCAGCAGTTTCGCCAAAACAATATCGTGATCATGAACCGTTTGGGCGATCATGTTTTTGAAAAGGAAAACTATCAAAATGATTGGGACGCCAAAGGGCTAAATGGCGGAGCTTATTTTTATGTCTTGTCCGTGACCGACACTCAGGGGGCTCATCATGTATTTAAGGGCTGGGTTCAGGTGATTAAAGGCACAACTTCCAACCAAACAGAACGATAAAACGAAATCCATCATGAAGAAGATTTTTATACTAAGTTGTTTCTGCATATTTGCCGGGATATTCTTTTCGGGAAGTGAGGGGCATGCCCAGCAGCTTCCGCAGTTTAGCCAGTACATTTTCAATGGCTTGAATATCAACCCTGCCTATGCCGGCTACAAAGGCGCCCCCTACCTCCAATCGTCCTACCGGAGCCAATGGTCGGGCTTTCCGGGCGCTCCCAAGACCTTTTCCCTATCTGCCGACTTGAGTGCCAATGAGGGGACGATGGGTTTTGGTGCGTCCTTGCTGTCCGACAAGCTGGGGCCTGCCTCTACCTTTTCTGCATTGCTCACGTATGCCTACCGGTTGCAGATGGGATACGATTCGTTTTTGAGTGTTGGGGTAAGTGGAGGAGTGTCCGAATACGCCATTGATGGGACGATGTTCAGTCCCGATGAGTATAATGATCCTGATATTCCAGAAGGGAAGGTAAATACCTTTACCCCAAACTTGAACACGGGGGTGTTTTTTCACACCTCAAGGTTCTATGCAGGGCTTAGCATGTTTAACTTGATTGGTAAAAAAGCCCTCGAAAAGGAGTCCATTTCACTGGCCTACCATGATATGCACTATTACTTCACGGCGGGCGCAATGATTTTTATTTCGGATGATGTGCAGTTCAAACCATCGGTGCTTATCAAGGAGGCAAAAGGAAGCCCAACAAATTATGATATCAACGGGATGTTACTGTTGATGGAGCGCTTGTGGCTTGGGGCGTCTTACCGGTCCAATTTGGGCAATGGAAGTGAATCTTTGCAAGAAAACCTCAATAATCGTAATTCAATAGCGGCAATTGTAGAAATCTTTGCAACTAAACAGCTTAGAATAGGCTATTCCTATGATCATAATGTAAATATTTTGAGTAACTTAAGGAACAATTCCCATGAAATTTCGGTGGGGTATTATATTATTCCTAGAGATGTTAGAGTACATAACCCAAGATGGTTTTAAGTATGAACAAGATTTTTAAAGCAGCATTTGTTATCATTTTTGCGTTGCTGGTGTACGAAAAGAGTTATGGCCAGCAAGCACTTTTGCGATATGCGGACAAAGAATATGGGCTATTACATTACCAAGAATCTGCAGAGGCCTATGAGCGGGCATTTGAAAAACGGGGTAAATACCGGGCGGCGAAAGGAGCGGCCTTAAGCCATGAAAAAATGAACGATTACCAGTCCGCTTTTGAGTGGTGGGAGAAGGTGATTGGTTTTGAGGAGTCCGTAACGGAAGATTATGTCCATTTTGCCGCAGCGGCCAATTATGAAGGCAAGCTTGAGGAGGTTTTGGTAGCCTTGGACACTTTGCCCGATCGAGAGGGCTTGGATCCCTTGAACTTAGATTCCCTCCAGTATTGGTACCAATCCAAGACTGATTTGGCATTGGAGCCCATGGAGGGGGTAAACAGTCCTACCGCAGATTTTGGCTTGGTCGAAGATGGAAAGGGCAATCGGTATTTCACCTCTGACAGGGGTGGTTCCGGCAATTCGAAAAAGTCTGCGATCCGTTTTGACTTATCGGGAAAGATGAATGAAGACTTTTATGAGTGGACAGGACGAGATTTCCTAAAGGTTTACAAGGCAGACAGCACTGGAGGCATCAGCAGCATGGAAGTTCCTGTTCCTGACAGCTACCATTTTGCAGATCCCTTCTTTTTGGATGGAGGAAATACGGTCTTTTATACCGTTACGAGAAAGATAAAGCGGCAGAATGGCAAGAAAATCAGGCCGGATAAACGCGTAAATCCAGAGATGGATTATGGCCAGCCCTCGGATTCGTATATTGATTTTTATTCGGAATTATACTTTAGCCATGTGGACGATGAAGGAAAATTCACCGATTATCAGGCTGTCCCTTGGAATGATGCTACAGGGTATTCTATCATTACTCCTTTTGTAGACGAAGAAGCGGGGATGCTATATTTTGCATCGGACATGCCAGGAGGTCTTGGCGGCTATGATATTTATCGAGTGTCTTTTGATGATGATTTTAACTTTGGTACACCAGAGAACCTGGGCGAACCAATCAATAGTCCTGAGGATGAGCGTGATCCTTTCTTGATGGACGATACCTTTTATTTTTCTTCCAATGGTCATTTCGGATTGGGAGGATTTGACCTGTTCAGTGCAGGGTATCGGGGTGGTGCATTTTCCGGGTTGAAAAACCTTGGTGTTCCCTATAATTCACCTCGGGATGATTTTAGCTTTTTATTGGCTGAAGATGGGCAAACCTACCTGTCCAGCAACCGCAGTGGTGGTGCCGGATTGGACGATATTTATACCATGCAGGCAAGGTTAATGCGCTTCTTGGCCAAGGTGGTGGATTGCGATGGCGCATTGATCAGTGATGGCTTTATGGCGGAGATGATCAAGAAGGATGAGCAATCGGCCTTGGAGCTTGATCAGAAGTCAGCAGGTGAGCTCCACGGGGACCTGACGCCTGGTGCTGATTATTCCTTAAAGATCAGCAAGCGTGGCTATTTCCCTGTGCACGATGATTTGATCAAGGCTGAGGCCGAAAATGGTCTTGTCGAGCGATCGTATACCTTGGTTCCCATTCCCTACAGAAGGACCGTTTTTGTGGACTTGGTGTATTACGACTTGGACAAGGCTGTCATTCGGGGTGATGCCATGCCCGTGCTGGACAAGGTGGCTGAGCTGATGGCTTCCCAGTCCTATTTAGACCTACAAGTCCGTTCCCATACAGACTCCAGGGCTTCCAATCAATACAATGAAGAGTTGAGCAGTTCGCGGGCAGATGCTGTAGCGGCCTATTTGGAAGGGAAGGGGATTTCCTCCGAGCGGGTCCATGAAGCTTGGTACGGGGAAGAAGAGCTGATCAATGATTGTGGAGATGGTAAGCCATGCCCAGAGTGGAAGCATCAGCTGAACCGGCGAAGTGAATTGGTGCTGATGGCATTCTCTGAAGAGGGAAAGGCATATGAATTGCCTGCTGATCTTAAAGACCTATGCGAAACGCCCAATTTAGGGGTGATGATGGACGTGCCGATCATTTATTTTGATTTCGATAAACATACCCTGCGGCCGGAAAGCATTTCACAGTTGGACCGTGTGGCCTTGCTGATGCGGGAGCGTCCAACGGTGGAATTGGCCTTGGCGGGACATACCGATATTCGGGGTTCTGAGCAATATAATGAAGGTCTTTCGGAACATCGAGCAGCGGTAGTCCGAGACTATTTGATCAGCTTGGGGATCGAGGAAGACCGCATTAGCTATAAGTGGTATGGTAAAACCCGTCCAGTGCACGACTGTGCTGAGCAGCCCTGTACCGAGGCAGAGCACCAGCTCAACCGTCGAACAGAAATCATGCTGATGCTGGATGGGGTCAATATTAATGATGCTTCCAGCAAGCCTTCCTCCAGCGGGGAAATGTCCTCCTTGCCAAGCGCTTCAGAAGGGATTTACCTTATTTCAGGCGTGTTTAGCACTGAAAAAAATGCCGAGGATCACCTTAAGGAGCTTGAAAAACAAGGATTCGTCGATGGAGCATATTTTTTAAATGCCGAAGATCAGCTGTATTACTGTTATGTGACGACTTTTGAAAGCTATCATGCCGCTTCCAAAGGCTTAGAAGCCTATAAGTCAAAAGGCTTGGCCAATGCTTGGGTGAAGAAGATTTAGGAGAGCGGGTGTTGGTGAAATGTAATATTACGTGGAGGGATCGATTTCGTAAATGAATTCTCAGGTCATCGGGGAAAACGCTTTAAAATTAGCATTTTGCCCATTTAGACGTAGTGATGTCATAAATTAGGCGTCTTTACGACACTATCAACGTCAGGGCATAGCCACTAGTTTTGGGTTAAACAAAAAGCTAAAGCTATGGAAGAAAACAGTATTTCATCAAAGTTAAAAGAATTAAGGTCCAGCAAAGGAATTTCCCAGGAATTGCTTGCATAAGAGGCCGGCATCAGTCTGAGAACAGTCCAGCGGATAGAAAGCGGTCGTTCAAAACCCAATGGCTCTACGTGTCAGCGACTAGCGGAGGCACTAGGGATCAGCCCCGATGCTTTTATCGACCCTCACCTTATCGAAAATACCGATTTTCTGAAAAAATTAAGTTTGTCAGCGATGTCGTTTATTCTTTTTCCTTTACTGGGTATTTTAGTGCCTTCAGTGTTATGGGTACTTTATAAGGATAAAGTCAAGGGAATCGATGAAGTAGCCAGACCGCTAATAAATTTCCAGATTTCTTGGACCATTTTGCTGATATTGCTTCCTTTCTTGATCTTTCCCTTGCTTTTCGGGTTACTGGCGATCTCATTGGGCATGACAGGGATGCCTAGTGATTTGTTTTCTATCGGTTATATTGAAGAGCGGGTAATATGGTTTTTCTTATACGTTTATAATGCAGCGATAATAGTGGTCAATACTTTTAAGATACATGAAGGCAAAGGGCCAAGGTATTTTCCTTCAGTCAAATTTGTGCGATCTACCTGAGGATGTCTTCATCCAAAAGAAAAAAGGGCTGAAACATTTTGCCAGGATGTTGGTTACAAGTAAAAGTTATGATGATGGACACAAAAGGAAAAGCTTCTGGAAAAAAGATCAATTGGCTCCATCTGCTGGGCTTTATGTTTGGGGTGATGGTCATTGGCAGTCTAGCTGGGATTGCCAATGCGGGAAACATCACCACGTGGTACGCCACCTTGGAAAAGCCTCCTTTTAATCCACCCAACAGTCTCTTTGGTCCTGTTTGGACGGTGTTGTATGCTTTGATGGGGGTGGGGATTTACCTCGTCTGGAAATCTCCTGATTCACCACAGCGAAAAAAGGCCATCCAGGTTTTTATCGTCCAATTGGTGCTGAACTTTTGTTGGAGCTTTATCTTCTTTTACTTTCATTTGATCGGCTGGGCGGCCATTGAGATTGTCTTGCTGCTGGGCATGATCATTTGGATGATCCTGATTTTTAGACGGGTTGACAAGCTAGCGGCCTATTTACAATTGCCATATCTCCTCTGGGTCAGCTTTGCGACCTTGCTCAATGTCAGCATTTGGTGGCTCAATAGGTGATCAAAAGTAGCCATGCCCACAAACATTTTGGCCATCGGTGAAGTTGAATGGGAACAAACGCAATAAGACATATCCATGGGGCATTACCAGTTGTTTTCAGAACAAAAGATTCCTGCGAGCTTGGACGAGGTATGGGATTTTATTTCTACTCCCCAAAACCTAAAAGAGATTACTCCAGACCACATGGGGTTTGACATTACCTCCAAGGCTATGCCTGAAAAGATGCACCCCGGCATGATCATCAGCTACAAGGTGAGTCCCATGCTGGGAATCAAAATGACCTGGGTGACGGAAATTACACAGGTGAAGGAAAAGGCTTTTTTTGTGGACGAGCAGCGCATTGGTCCGTATGCGATGTGGCACCATCAGCATCATTTGGAACCGATAGCCGGTGGCGTCTTGATGAAGGATATCGTGACTTATCAACCTCCCATGGGGCCTTTGGGCGACATTGCCAATGCCCTTTTTATCCGAAAGCAGCTGGACACCATCTTTGCGTACAGGTTCAAGGCCGTGGAGGAGAAGTTTGGCAAATTTCCTTCCCATACTTCAGCGTAAGATGGGCAAAACGGTCACCTTGGTTTTTCCCCATCAGCTGTTCAGGGACCATGCTTTGCTGCAAAAGGACATACCGGTCTGGTTCATAGAAGAGGCCTTGTTTTTCAGGCAGTATAAATTCCACCGGGTGAAATTAGCTTTCCATCGTGCTTCTATGAAGGCATATGAGGCGCACCTGCTGCAGCGCGGTTTTGAGGTACGCTATGTGGAGGGAGATGCTGCTGACATTCGGAAGCTGATTCCCGATTTGAAACAACTGGGAGTGGAGAATGTGGCCTGCTTGGATCCGACCGATGACTGGTTGGAAAGCAGGTTGACCAAAGCTTGCCAACAAGCGGGGCTTTCCCTTGACCTCGAGGCCAACCCAGGCTTTTTGAATAATTTGGATGAATTGTCGGAATATTTTGGCGCCAATGCGGCATATCATCAAGCTGATTTTTACATCGAAGCGCGAAAAAAGCGGAATATCCTGATGGATAAAGGAGGGCCAAAGGGAGGCAAGTGGAGCTTTGATGCCGAAAACCGCAAAAAATATCCCAAGAAAAAGCGGCCACCTCGAGTGGAATGCCCCGCCCAAAACAGTTTTGTCAAAGAGGCCAAGGAATACGTGGAGGAACATTTTGCAGACCACCCAGGGGATTTGGCGGAGCCGTTTCCTTATCCGGTGACGTTTGAGGAGGCAGCCAACTGGCTTGAGGCGTTTTTAGTGGAGCGTTTCAGGGAGTTTGGAACGTATGAAGATGCGATCGTGGCGGATGAATCGATTTTACATCACAGTGTGTTGACGCCAATGCTGAATGTGGGATTGCTCACGCCCAAGGAGGTGCTCGACCGAGCCATGGGGTATGCCGAAAACCACAAAGTTCCCTTAAATTCACTGGAGGGGTTTGTCCGACAGGTAATGGGCTGGAGGGAGTTTATCAGGGGAGTTTACATCTGGAAAGGAAGGCAGCAGCGCACACAAAACTTTTGGGGATTCAAACGTCAGATTCCCCCGTCCTTTTGGCATGGGGAAACGGGAGTTGTCCCCGTGGACTTGACCATCCAAAAGACCTTAAAATACGCCTACAATCATCATATTGAGCGGTTGATGGTGCTGGGAAACTTTATGCTGTTATGTGAATTTGACCCGGACGAGGTTTATCGCTGGTTTATGGAAATGTATGTGGACGCATACGATTGGGTGATGGTGCCAAATGTCTATGGCATGAGCCAATTTGCAGACGGGGGCTTGATGGCAACCAAGCCCTATATCAGTGGCAGCAATTACCTTCTAAAGATGGGCGATTTCCCCAAGGGCGATTGGCAGAAGACCTGGGATGCACTCTTTTGGCGCTTTATGCATGTCCACAGGAATTACTTCGAGAACAACCCTCGCATGAAAATGTTACTGGCCACGTTTGATAAAATGGATGCCGGGCGAAGAAAAAGCCTTTTGGAAACAGCCGATAACTACCTGTACAGCGTGGATCAGGTCCGTAAGTAACCGTTTGGCAAGAAGGCTAGTCCAAGGGTTTTACGCCTCTGATCATCTCCTTTTTGCCCGGAGGGCCTGGTAGGGTTTCCACTTTTAGTCCCACTTCGGCAAGGTCCCTTTTTACTTGGCCTTTGGCACAATAGGTGACCAATATCCCTCCTGGATTTATGGCGTCCACCACCTTTTGCAGCAGGTTTTTGGACCATAATTCTGGCTGTTTGCTCGGCGCAAAGGCATCGAAGAACACCACATCGGTAGGATATAGCTGAACTTCCTCCAAGGTGGTTTTGTCCTTTTTCATGTTAAAATACGGAGTGATTGGGCCACCTTGATCCCATGCTGCCTCGTGCAGCTTATCGAAGGCACCTTGGTAGTGGCTAATATCCGTATTGATATTTTTATAGTTAAGCTGGGTGTAGACTTCCTTTTCAATAGGAAACGGCTCAATGGTATGATAGAGCAGGGGCACTTTGTTTTGCTCTGCCCATACCAACGCCAGCCAAGCATTCAGTCCCGTTCCGAAACCGACTTCAAATATGCGAATGGGCTTTTGGTGGGGATGGTGCGTGAACCAATGATCCAGGCCATAAAGAAAAAATACGTGAATGGACTCCCGGTAAGCCCCGTGAAAAGAATGGTACGTCTCATCAAGCTCAGGCACGTAAAGGGAATGGGAACCGTCTTCTGTTTCAATAAGTTTTATCGCTCTTTCCATATCAATCGTTTTTATATATCAGCGCGACACAATACGCCGAAACACCTTCTTGTCTTCCCACAAATCCTAACTTCTCGGTGGTGGTGGCCTTAATGGAAATATCTTCTTCTGCAATGGCCATCACTTCTGCCAAGCAGGTTTTCATGGTATCAATATGTGGATTTACTTTGGGCAATTGAAGGCAAATGGTGGTGTCCAAATTACCAATTTCATAGCCATTTTCACGGATCATTTTGAGGACATCGGCCAAAAGTAGCTTACTGTCGATGCCTTTGTATTCCGGGTCTTGGTCAGAGTAATGGTAACCAATGTCCCTCAGGTTAGCCGCACCCAGCAGGGCATCGCAGATCACATGAATCAGTACATCGGCATCAGAGTGGCCTACAGCCCCTTTACTATGCTCAAGTTTAATCCCCCCCAGCCAAAAATCATAGCCTTCTTTCAGCTGGTGCACATCATAACCAAATCCAATTCTAAATTTATTCATGCAGTGAAGATAATGGATTTTGCCCAAATTGTTTAAAAAAACAATGGTAGCCGCTCAGTCGAGCCGTTAATGCTTGTCGCTTTTGTAGTACAGCACGGATGCATTGGGCTCCTGAATGACTTCGCGGGCCACATCTGAGATTTGGTCTGCACAGATGGCCGTCTTACGGTCGTATTCTATTTGGTAAATGTCTGGAGATCCCAGCTGGGTGTAATAGGCAAGGGTCATGGCCCTGTTGATGAGCTGGATGGATTCGTAGGTTTTCATGGCCTCCGCTTGGTTTTTGACCTTGTCCAACGTCTCCTGTGAAATGGTGTTTTCGATAAACTCCTGCACTACTTCATCCAGTAACTTTTCGGCCTCTTCCGCGGTTTTGCCTTTTTCCATGTTGCCGGAAAAAACCATCAGCCCTGGATCCAAGGCACCCAAAATATAACCATGACAGGAAGCAAAGATATCGGTGTTTTTGACCAGCCTTTGTTCCAAAAGTGAAGATCTGCCAAACCCCAGAATATCCGTAATCAAGTCACATTCCAAGTAGCCCTTTTGCATTCTCCCCGGCATATGATAGGCTTTGTACAGGGCGTCAGTAGGGACATCTGCGGAATGGTAAAGGGTTCGTTTATGGGTTTGCTTGGGCTCTTCAGGAATGTCTGCAGGAGAAGTTTTGGCTGCAGGAATGGGGCCAAACCACTTTTTGGCCATTTCCAGGACTTCAGCTTCCTTTACGTCACCAGCGATCACCAAAATCGCGTTGTTTGGGGCATAGTGATACTGGTAAAAAGCCCTGATGTCTTCTTCATCAAACCCTTCGATGTCCTTGATTTCCTTGCCAATGGTCGGCCATTGATAAGGATGTACGTCATAGCACAAGCCCCTCAGTAAATGCATGGCATCACCATAAGGCTGGTTCAGGTAACGCTGCTTAAACTCCTCAATGACGACCTTTCGCTGGGTTTCGACGGTCTTTTTGCCGAGGTTTAGCTGTAACATCCGGTCCGACTCCAGCCAGAAAGCAGTTTCGATATTGGTGGCTGGCAGCGTGATGTAATAATTGGTGATGTCAGTATTGGTGAAGGCATTGCATTCCCCACCAACTCGCTCCAGGGCACTGTCAAACTGGGGGACGTTCTTGGAGCCTCCAAACATCAAGTGCTCGAAATAATGGGCAAGCCCTGTTTTTCCGGGGACTTCGTTGCGAGAACCCACCTTATAAATAATATTAGTAACGGCCATCTTGGTACTGTGATCGGGGTGGATCAGTACCTGAAGGCCGTTGTCCAATACGTAATGCTCGTAGTTGATCATCGATTTGTTTGGCGAATTTTCAAATAATATCTACGACAATAATGGTCTGGTAGACGGGGCTTTGAAAATGCTAGTAAATGAGTTTGAACAAATTGTAAAACAACGGCTAATATAGATCAATTAGCCGTTGACCTTAACAAATCTAAGAAATTCCTTGAACATTAACGCCCAAATGCCCTAAATCGGCTCGCCGTGGTAGCCAGCAGCCTCCAAGGCAGTTTTTACCTCAGTTTCTGTAGCGTCACCCGTCACGGTGAGTGTTTTTTTCGGGTCATTCAGATCGACCTGCCATTTACTGTTTGGGAGGGCATCTAGTTTTGGTGTGACGGTTTCGATGCATCCGCCACATTTGATATTGGTTTTTAACTGAATCATGAATTTGTATGTTTACAGGTTTACAAGTTAACGGTTGAACGGTTTTGCCACATGAACGCTACCCGTTAGGCACAAGCGATTTGTCCTAAAGGGGAGTTCCTCTTATCCATTTTTCAATCGGAGGCTGTTGGTCACCACTGAAACGGAACTCAGGGCCATGGCTGCACCGGCGATCATGGGATTTAGCAGGAAACCAAAGGCGGGGTAAAGGACCCCAGCGGCAATAGGAATCCCGATGGCATTATAGATAAAGGCCCAAAATAGGTTTTGACGAATGGTTTTAACCGTTTTTTGAGTTAGGAGAAGCATCTCGGGGACTTGTCTCAAGTCTCCATGAAGCAGCGTTACCTTGGCCACGTCCATGGCAATATCCGTTCCTTTGCCCATGGCAATGCTGAGGTCAGCTACGGCAAGGGCCTCGCTGTCGTTGATCCCATCTCCGACCATGGCGATTTTATTGCCGTCGGACTGAAGGGCACGGATATAGTGGGCCTTATCAGCGGGAAGCATGCCTGCTTTGAAGGTGGTAATTCCTAGTTCCCGAGCAATGACCGCCGCCGTTTTTTCCTGGTCTCCGGTAAGCATGTGCACCTTCATGCCCATTTCATGGAGTCGGTCAATGGCTATTTTGCTTCCTTCTTTTAGGGGGTCTGTTATGCAGATGACCGCTATAATTTGGTCTTTTTTGGCCAAGTGGATGACGATTTCACCCTTGTCCAGGCTTCTTTCTTCAACTTCCGTCAAGAGGGGATTGGGCTTGAATTTATTTTCCAGTAACCAGCTTTTCTTTCCAATGGCATAGGTAATGCCCTCATAAACGGCCGTAATCCCATTTCCCGTGTGGGACTGAAATTGTTCGATGGGGGCTTTTTGCTGGTCTTTTAGGTGGTTGACGATGGCCATTCCCAAAGGATGTTCACTTTTGGTTTCCATGCTGAGCATGACTTCCAGAGCTGTTTTTTCATTTTTGATATCCGGGCTGAAATGGATGGCCTTTACGGTAGGTTTTCCTGCGGTAAGGGTGCCGGTTTTATCCAGGATAACGGTGTCTACGGATTGGCCCGTTTGTAGGCTTTCGGCATCCTTGATGAGCATGCCCATGGAAGCTCCCTTTCCGATTCCTGCCATGATGGCGGTGGGCGTGGCGAGTCCCAAAGCACAGGGGCAGGCGATCACCAACACCGTAATGAAGGCCAGCATTCCATGGAGCCAAGCGTCTTCAGCTCCACTTAGTCCCCAAACCACCAGGGACAGCAGTGCAATGCCGATGACCACTGGGACAAACACGGAAGTGATCTTGTCCACTAGCCCTTGGACGGGAGCCTTGGAGCCTTGGGCTTCCTTGATCTTTTGGATGATCTGAGCCAAGACGGTTTCGTGGCCGGCTTGTTCGACGGCCATCTCAAAACTCCCCTGCTGGTTTATCGTCCCGGCAAAAACGCTGTCACCAGGCTGTTTCTCGGCAGGAATCGGTTCTCCTGTGAGCATGCTTTCGTCCACAAAGCTATGGCCATCGGTGATTTTTCCATCTAATGGAATTTTTTGGCCTGGTTTTACCCGTATAATATCGCCGGGCAGGACGTCCCCTGTTTTTTTGATGAGCTCTTGGCCTTGGTCGATGACCGTTACTTCATTGGGCTGTAGCCCGATCAGTTTTTTAAGGGCTTCGCTCGTTCCGGCCTTTGCGCCTGATTCCAGCATTCTGCCCAAAAGAATCAGAAATATGATGACTCCTGCAGCTTCGAAATAGACGTGTGGAGTGATGCCCCTTTGGGACAGCCAAGCAGGAAAAAACGTGTTGAAGGTGCTATAAAGGTAGGCTACACCTGTACTGATGGCTACCAAGGTATCCATATTGGCAGTGCCGTGTTTGGCTTGACGAAGGGCATTGGAAAAGAACTGTCTGCCAAAAATAAACAGCACCGGAGTGGTCAACAGCCACATGATCTCATTCGCGTAAGGGATGGTCGGGAGAAACATCCCGATGATGAATACCGGTACCACTAAGATGCCGGCGGCATAGGTGTTTTTTCGCATGTCCTGGTAGGCTTTTCGTTGGAGCGCTTCAGGATCCTCGTCACCGTCCTGTTGGATGATAAGGTCATAGCCGACTTCCTGTACGGCTTGCTGCAGGAGACCGGGTTTGGCTTTTTCATCTAGTTCTAAAAGGGCGGTATGGCTGGCGAAGTTTACCGTGGCTTTTTTTACGCCTTGCTGCTTGTTCAGCGTTTTTTCGACGGTATTGGCGCAGCCCGCACAGGTCATGCCGGTCACGGGCCATTCTATTTTATTGCTCATGCTCATTCATTTCTAAGTGGGTTAGTCAGATCAATAGCTACTGGTACAAAGTTACAAGAGCAGAAGAAGGATGGCTTACATAATTTTTGATCAAATTAAACAGGGGAGTAAACGTTGCCTGTTTTCATGAAAAAATCCCGAACTTTAAAGGGCGCTAATCAGTTTAATCACCTAAAGCCCTTTTTCGGCCCAATAAAAACCTTCAAATTTTATGTTGAAATCTACCGTAGAGCCCGAGTGTACCGGGCAGTTTTCACCATTGTTTATCGATTATATTCGGCAGCAGGAAAAGCTGGTGCCTTTTTACCATGCATACCCGACGTTGGAGAACTTTAAGGCTGTGATCGAAAACAGGCATCTTGAGGTTTCCAAACGCAAGGTGCTTTCACAGGCTTTGAAAGCACAATATGAGGGAGTTGACATAAGTGAATCAGTTGCGGAGAACATCGCTGCGCTGGAGAGTGAAAAGACGTTTACCGTGACCACAGGCCATCAACTCAACCTGTTTACCGGTCCACTGTACTTTATCTATAAGATTGTCTCGACGATTAACCTGGCCAAACAGTTAGGGGAAGCATATCCCCAATATCGGTTTGTGCCGGTGTATTGGATGGCTTCCGAGGATCACGATTTTGAGGAAATCAATTACTTCCGTTACGAAGGAAATAAGTATCGCTGGAATACGCATCAAAAGGGTGCAGTGGGGGATTTTGCACTGGATGCATCCATGGAGGAGTTGTTAAAGGAGGTAAGTTTTGTGCCTGATTTTTTTAAGGAAGCCTATCGGAAGAATACTACCTTGGCAGGGGCTGTACGGGAATATGTGAATCATTTGTTTGGAGAAAAGGGATTGGTGATTGTGGACGGCCATGATCAGCAGCTAAAGGAGCTATTTGTGCCCATTATGAAGGCAGAGCTGCTTGAAGGAAAGGCCAACGATCTGGTAAATGCCCAGACCCAAAAATTGGAAGAGCTGGGGTATAAGAGCCAGATATTTCCGCGTGAAATCAATTTCTTTTACCTTGATAAGGGAGTGCGAAGCCGAATTGTAAAAAATGCTGGAGTGTATGAGGTGCTGGACACCGAAAAGACTTTTACCCCTGAGGAGCTGACGAAGCTGGTGGCAGAGGAACCGACAAGATTCAGCCCGAATGTCGTACTGCGTCCATTGTATCAAGAATGTATTTTACCGAATGTAGCCTATCTGGGTGGGCCTGCGGAAGTAGCCTATTGGCTACAGCTTAAAGGTGTGTTTGATCATTATGACATCGCTTACCCGATGATCATGCCGCGTAACTTTGCGATGATCAAATCAGTAAAGGCACAGCGAAAGGCGTCAGCTTTGGCCTTGTCCGATGAGCAGCTGTTTGTGGATTTTGAAGAGCTCAAGAAGGATTATGTCCAATCTCATGCCCAGTCTGATTTGGATTTGGCGGAGGAAAAGAAAGCATTGGCAGCCGTTTTTGAGCAATTGGGAGTGGACGCTGCGGCGATTGATCCGACGCTGAAGCCTGCAGCAGAAGCTGCAAAAGTAAGGGCGCTAAAGGTTTTGGCTCACTTTGGCAAAAAACTTCGGCAAGGAGAAGAGCGCAACATGGAAGTGGCGCTCAGAAGGCTTAGGGAAGTAAAGGAAATGTTGTTTCCCGGAGGAGCCCCACAAGAGCGAACATGTAATTTTCTGGAATTTTACTTGGCCAATGGGCATTTCATTGAGGAGCTGTATGGTCATTTTGATCCGTTGGATTACCGTTACATTATACTGGTACAGGATGCATGAAAAGGATCGGCTAAGAGCACATTATAAACAAAAGCGGCGGGCATTTGACACCTCCCACAAGGCTAAGCTGGATGCGCAGGTGGCGGCAAAGGTCTTGGCATATTGCCGTGCCCATCAGCGGTTTCAGCATATTCACTTTTTCTTGCCCATTGCCAAACTTTCGGAAATTGATACTTTTCCCATCGTCCGCGAATTACTGGCAGCAGGTAATCATGTGTACACCTCCATCACCGACCATGTCAATGGCGGCATGAAGACCGTAGAGATTTTTAGTAATACCCAGTACGTCAATGATCAATGGGGGATTCCTGTGCCCATTGAGGCGGAGGAAGTCGACGAAAAGTGCATAGAAATCGTTTTTATCCCACTTTTGGTATGCGATTTGAAAGGAAACCGTATTGGATATGGAAAGGGATTTTATGACCAGTTTCTATCTCGTTTATCACCCGAGGTATTTAAGGTGGGACTATCGTACTTTGTCCCGGAAATTTCCATTCCTGCAGAACCGCATGACATTTCATTGGATATTTGTATTTTGCCAAGCGGAATTATCGAATTCAATTAAACCATCTATTATTAACGATTATTATTATGATTAAAAAAGCAATTATTACAGCTTTTGTCGTAGCGGTTATGGTCGTCAGCCACCGGGCTGAAGCCCAGACCTATTCCACTGGCGTCGGCCTGAGAGCTGGTGTTTCTAATGGCCTTACGGTAAAGCATTTTATTTCCCTCGACGAGGCGATTGAGGGAATACTGCACACCCGATGGAAGGGCTTGGTGATCACGGGACTTTATGAAAAGCATAAAGACATCAGAGAAGTCAGAGGGCTTAAGTGGTTTTATGGTGGAGGTGCCCACCTCGGAACCTGGGGTGATCGCAGTGACCCTCCTTTTCATGATTATGATGACAGCTATACCGTGTTCGGTATTGATGGCATCATCGGATTGGATTACAAGTTTGTCGATGCGCCGATAAACCTGTCGTTAGATTATAAGCCCGCCTTTAACATTACCGATGATGTAGGCTGGTGGGGCGATGAGATTGCCCTGTCCATCCGCTTTACGTTCCATTGATGAAGGTTACGGTTATCAATGGTGGCGAGAGACATAAGGCCTAGTGCTTAACGTTTCGTGGTCCTGGTTCTTGAACCGGGGGCTTGTTGAATTGTCGAATCGAAGGATGTTGTGTAAACATCTTTATTCCTTGGACAGTCCAGGGCTGTTTCGGTTCGACAATTCTACCGTTACTAAAGGTTTATCACCATTAAACCAATTGACCTTTCAACCTTAGAACCTCATAACTTTACAGCATTACAACGTTATCAACCTTTAAACCTTAAAAGCCATGACCAATCCCATTTGGATAATGACTTCGGCATTTGACCAGCTGAACTTGGATGAAGTGATCAAAAAAGCCCAAGAGACGGGTGTTCAAGGCCTTGATGTGTGTGTATTTCGGAAAGATGGTACCCGAGATGATTTTGTGGCGACCCATTTAGATTATGATCATTTCACCCTTGATATGGCCAAGGAAGTGCTGGATAAATTTAACCGTGCCCAACTGCAGCTTTCCATCGGTGCTTTCGACAACCTGATCGGAGGTGATCCCGCGCAGCGGATTAAGAACCAAAACCATTTGCTGAAGTTGATCCGAATGGCCCACCTGCTGGGCGGGGATGCCAATGATGTGAAAGTGGGGACGTTTGTGGGGTATAATCATGAACTGGGCAACCAAGAAAATGGATTTGAAAAGAACTTGGAGGAATACGCGAAGGTATTTGGTCCCATCATCAAGTATGCCGAGGATTTAGGCGTAACAGTGCTGTACGAAAATTGCCCGATGGAAGGCTGGCGGTCCGCTGGATATACGGGAACCTTTAATAACCTCCCTGGTGTATTGGCCGCAAGAAAGCTGATGTACACCATGATCCCCAGTAAAGCCCATGGGGAGATCTATGATCCTTCGCACGACGTATGGCAGCATACTGACCCTGTGGAGGTAATCCAGCATACCGATATGGATCGCCTGAAGCGGATCCATGTGAAGTCCACCCGAAATAATGCCGATCCTTACTGGGGAAATATGTACCCTACCCAGTTGGTAGATAAAGGCCTGGCAGATCGAGCAGGAGTACCGACAGCGGAGCATGAGTGGGACCGGCACCATTATGAGGCGACCTTGCCGGGGTTCGGGGTCGGGGACAGCATGGACTGGAGACGCTTTATCAAGGTGCTGCAAGAAAAAGGCTTTTCTGGGCCCTTTGAAATTGAAAATGAAGCGGGGCTCTCCAAAGGTACCGGAAATATGGCTGCCATCATGCAGGGGTATAAGGCCACGGTGCTAAACCTCAGTCCACTGCTATGGCCACTTACGGAAAATGGCTACCAGTATCCTTCCGACAAGTTTAAGGAGCTGAATGCCGTGGCAGAGAAGGATATTCCCGTGGTGACCATGGAGGAGCTGGGGTAAGGTAATTAATCTGCCATTAAAATAGTGAAGACATCGATATGGTGATAAGATGCATTTACCCGTATTGTTTTCTGTGCGGTTAACACCAAGTCGTGTCAAAAAAACTATTTCGGGATGTTGAGTTAAAGAATATATGAAGATAATTTTTTTGAGTATATGTGCGTAGGTGTTTTTTTTGATTAGAATAAACTCGGGAGTAAACTAGGTGAAATTATTAATTGTTTTAACCTAATTTATTATGAAAGCAAGTTTGAAAGTTTTTGCAGCAGCAGTGATGTTTATGGCTGTTTCAGGTAGTCTTCACTCCCAAAATCATGAATTTAAACAAGTAGAAGAACCAGGGGATGGCGGGTATAGCTGTACCGTTACTACAAATTGTTTCAACATTGGTGGTAAAGTTTCAGGGACAGTAGGATGTACAGGTACCAAAAAATGTGAAAGAGGGACTGGATATGTTGAATGTGACGGTAAAAGGACAAGTTGCTAGGTGATTTAAATTGATCTCTACTCCTCTTACGACATATAGGAGTAGAGGTCTTTTTTGTTAAAAAAGTGTTATGACATAAGGGGTATGAATGAGCATAAAAGAGAATTAGTTGTTTTAATGGTGATCCTCATAGTTGCACATTTTTTTTTAGGGTGTAAAGGAAAGGTAAGTGGACATCATGGAGAGGACTCATACGTTTCATTAACAGATATGGGGATTAGTCCAGTGATTTTGGAAAATTTTGTTTCCATAGATACTTATGAGGATGGAGCATTGATCAGTGATCCAGAGTTACTGGTAAGTCCAGGAGAAAAGTCCCCTTTTGTATATTTTTACGATGGAAAGCAGCATAAGATAGGGAAAATAGGTATAGGGAGTAACAAAGTGGTTATGTCCTTTGGTGATTTTGGTACTGGTCCTGGCGAGATCAGCTCAATTTCAAGTCTAGATGTGTATAGAGATACGGTGTATGTCTGGGATTGGGAAATGATGAGGCTTTCTAAATTTTCGGCAACTGATGGAGCTTTTTTGGAGTCCCATAAAGTAAGCTATTTTGTTTTTAATGGAAGGATCATGAATGTAGATCAGGATGGTTTTTTTATAGCTACCATGAACGAAGAGGTGGCTCAGCCTGTGTTTGAATTATATTCGGAAAAAGGATATGGGTTTAAAAATCAAAAGAACTATTATACTGGAATAGCCGAAAAATATGATGATAAATTGTTGCACAAAGTAGGTGATTGGTTGTATCTAGTGTCAACTTCTCGTCCTGAAATCGAATTGATAAATATATTATCTATGGACAGTACTGTATATGACTTGTCTCAAATAGGTTTCTATATGAAGGAGTCCGAATCGATCACTGAAGAATATAGAAAGGATGGGGATGCGAATACAACTATTATGATAGTGGAAGATTTTTATGTAGGTGAAGAGGAGATTGTTTATCTTCTATGTTACAGCAGGGAAAAGGGAACGGGATTAAATACAGTGATCGCTTGTGATCTGAAAAATAAGTCTGTATTGGCCAATTACATATTGAAACGGAAAGGCGACAATGGATCCAATTGGTACAATTCAATTTTTGTAAGAAAGGGTGTCTTATATGCTTCGAATAATACCCATTCTTCAGTTGATGTTTTTAGAATTGAATAATTGTTCTAGAGAGATCTTTGATTGTGATTGTTCACGTAGGAAAGGTTGGGGTAATACTATTTTCCTTATTTGCAGAGATTTCATGGGGGAGAAATAAAGGACGTAAGGTCATGTAAGTCCTGGAGGATTTGTGATGTATCCCCCATTAAAATAGTGATGACATCGATATGGTGATAAGTTGCATTTACCCGTATTGTTTTCTGTGCGGTTGACGATATGTCATGTGCCAAAAACCTGCCATGAGGTGTTGAGATAAAAACGGATCAAGGAATTTTTCTGGGGGTAGTTTCCATAAAAAGAGGGCTTTTCTGCTATGGATTTGATTAATTCAAGCGTTGCCGGGAAGTCCTCTTCATGGCCAAAGCATGGCATCAAAGTTATTTTAAGCCACGGATAAATGGGATGTACACGGATTTGCAATGCCCTAAGGATCCTATCCGTATTTATCAGCGTTCATCCGTGGTCAAATAGAAACCAAAGGTGGTAAAGAATATATTTACCCATCGAAATAGGCGATCCTCTATCTTTTCTGCATGATCCCTAAAAACACCATAGCTACGGATAAAAAAGCAGGAAAAGGTCCCAAAGGCATCAAGTGAAAGCTGTAATCTGCACTGAAAGGAATTTAAAATTACTTTGTGTCTTAGTGACTTCGTGGCGTATGATTTTTCCGATAAATAAAAAAATGCTCCCAGAATTTTGTCATGATTCTAAATCAGGATAAAATAGTAAGCAAAAACAAAAAGCCCCGCTTGGCGGGGCTGTTATGATTAGGCGAGTTTTACAAAATATTTATTGAGTACTCCCAAATAAATTTTTGAAAACGTCTTGTAACACCAGGTTTTAAACTCCTGAACCTCATGGGGCGTCAACATGTTGAGGCCCTTTCTTAACTCTTTCTCGAAAAGTCTCTTGTCAAAACTCACCTTAAGTAAAATGGTTTTAACATATTCTATCATGGCTCATTTATATTTAAGTTGGTTAAACAATACTAAAATTGATACGACAATACTTTGAATTTGTTGCGTTTAAAATATACTCGTTAATTTGCAACCTAAAGCATCTCGGTATCTATGAAAAGAACGAAATTATACTTTACTCTAGTATTCATTTGGACAATGGTTTTTTCCTATGGATATGCGCAGGAAATAAAAGTTGAACTGGGTCCTGATGAAATAGGGTTGAATGAAACGTTCAGTGTAAAAATAACCATTTCTAATGAAAAAATAAAGTCTTACGACCAGTTTCCGGAGATCCCTGGATTCCAGAAGCAAGGAGTGTCCCAGTCCTCATCCATGAATGTGATCAACGGACAAGTGAGCAGTACCAACAGCATCGTACAGTATTATAGACCGCTCAAAAAAGGGTCCTATACACTCCCTGATTTTAGTGTTCAGATCAATGGAGAAAAAGTATCTTCAGCGGGAAAGACCATCAAGGTAACCGATGCACAGCAGTCAAGGCGGAGCCAGCGCCAGCGGACGGATCCATTTGATGATTTTTTCGGTGGAGGAGATCAGCAGGAACAGGAATTTATCGAGCTTGATGATGAGGCTTTTTTTGCGATGAGCGTCAATAAGGACAGTATTTACGTTGGAGAGGGCTTTAATGTGAGCTTGGCATTTTACATGTCAGAATCCAATCAAGCGCCATTTGATTTTCATGAGCCGGGCAAGCAGTTGGAGGAAATTGTTAAAAAAATCAAGCCTACCAATGCTTGGGAAGAAAACTTCAACATCACCAATATTCAGCCGGAGCGCGTTACCATTGATGGAAAAAATTGGACGCGTTTTAAGGTATATGAATCCACCTATTATCCTTTCAATGAAGGCGAGGTAACACTGCCCGGGATTGACTGGGAAATGATCAAATATAAGGTCGCCAAGAACCCTACTTTCTTTGGTAATAATCGCCAGCAGGATTTCAAGACTTTCCATGCACCGGGCAAGACAGTTTTTGTCAAGCCACTGCCTCCCCATCCGCTGAAAAATCAGGTGAGTGTAGGCGTTTACCGATTGCGAGAAAACTTTGATACCAAAAAGGTGGAAACAGGTGAAGGGGTAACCTACGATTTTGGCATCACGGGTGAAGGAAATGTCAGCACCATCAAGGCACCGAGAAAGAAGAACATCCAAAAGCTGAACACCTATGACCCCAACGAGCGCCAGCAGATCAACCGTGGCCGCGGTCGTGTGACCGGGATCAAGCAGTTTGAATATTACATTACCATCAATGAGCCTGGTGAGGTGAAATTGGCAGATCATTTTGAATGGATTTATTTTAATACCGACAAGGCCGCTTATGACACCTTGAGGCCCAATGCCGTGTTAAACGTGGTCGGAGAGAGCAAAATCAACCAGGCCATTTCAAGTACCAGGCTAGGGGGGATTTATGATTTAATAGAACTTGAAGACAATAAGCTTTTAAACGAACGATATAAGTATTATTTTTCGGCTTTTATCAACATACTATTGGCCGGAGCAGTGGTTTTGCTGGTCGTATTGATTATTAAAAAGAGGTAATGGGTAATTCATTTGGAAAAGTATTTAAGATAAGCACCTTCGGTGAATCGCATGGAAAGGGGCTAGGAGTGATCATTGACGGCTGTCCGGCAGGTTTGCCGATTGATGAAGCGTTCATCCGGCAAGAGCTGCAGCGCAGAAAGCCGGGGCAATCCAAAATTACCACCCAGCGAAAGGAAGAGGATGAGTGCCAGATTTTATCTGGGGTATTTGAAGGGAAAAGTACAGGGACGCCTATTGCGATTGTGATCATGAACACGGATCAAAAAAGCAAGGATTATTCCCATATCGCTGATAAATATCGTCCATCCCATGCGGATTATACGTATCAGGAAAAATTTGGTGTCCGCGATTACCGTGGAGGAGGAAGAAGCAGTGCACGTGAAACGGCCGCCCGGGTGGCTGCCGGAGCCGTAGCCAAACTTTTTCTGAAGCATATAGGCGTCGAAATCAATGCCTATGTTTCCCAAGCAGGTCATATCAAACTGGATAAGCCATACCAAGAACTGGACTTCGCAGAGATAGAAAAAAACATCGTCCGCTGCCCAGACCCGGAGGTCGCACAGGACATGATTGACTATATAGATGAGATCAGAAAAAACCGGGACACCGTAGGGGGTGTGGTCAGTTGTGTGGCAAAGAACGTTCCGGTGGGCCTAGGAGAGCCTGTGTTTGATCGTCTGCACGCCGATCTTGGAAAATCCATGCTCAGCATCAATGCGGTGAAAGGGTTCGAATATGGAAGCGGGTTTGAAGGAGTGACCATGCTCGGTTCTGAGCATAACGACGCTTTCTATATGGATGGGGACACCGTGAGGACAAAAACCAATCATTCCGGAGGAATCCAAGGAGGTATTTCCAATGGAGAAGATATATATTTCCGCGTGGCTTTTAAGCCAGTGGCGACCATCATGAAGGATCAAGACAGTGTAAACCAAGCTGGAGACCAAGTGACGGTTTCTGGAAAAGGCCGTCATGACCCTTGTGTAGTTCCACGTGCGGTACCGATCGTGGAAGCCATGGCCGCATTGGTATTAGCGGACTTCGTTTTGTTAAAGCGATTGAATAAATTGGACGTTTAAGAATTTAACCCAAATAGTATGTTAAAAAAGATACCCCTTCACACTCAAATTATCATTGGCCTGGTGCTGGGCTTGGTGTTCGGTTTGATTGTGATCAAGACACAGATGTCTCCAGATTTTACCATGGATTATATTAAGCCCATTGGTACCATTTTCATCAATGGGCTGAAAATGATCGCAGTACCCTTGGTGCTGGCCTCACTGATCGTGGGGGTATCCAATTTGGGCGATATAACGAAACTGGGAAGGATTGGTGGTAAGACCATTGGGGCCTATATGATGACCACTGTGATCGCGGTGACCGTGGGGCTGTTGTTGGTGAATGTTTTTGCCCCGGGCAAAAGCCTGCCCATAGAAACGCGGGAAAGGCTGATGGAGCAGTTTGATGACGTGGTAGGTGATAAATCCTCCCAAGCAGCCGAGCTGAAAGAGCAAACACCCCTCAAACCCTTAGTGGACATGGTGCCGGAGAATGTCTTCCTGGCTGCCGCGGACAATGGCAGCATGCTGCAGGTGGTGTTCTTTGCCATCATCGTGGGAATAGCCCTCTTGGAAATTCCAAAGTCCAAGGCCAGTCCTGTCATAGCCTTTTTTGATGGGCTAAATGATGTCATCATCAAGATCGTCGGCTATATCATGTTGATAGCGCCTTATGGCGTCTTTGCCCTAATGGCTTCGCTGATCGTGGAGATAGCAGGGGATAATCCTGATTCGGCCATAGAATTGCTGTTTGCTTTGCTAAAATATAGCTTATTGGTAGTGGCGGGATTGTTATTGATGATCGTGCTGGTGTATCCGACCATTTTGAAGCTGTTCACCAAAGTGAAATACAAAGACTTCTTCGCAGCCCTTAGGCCAGCACAATTGTTGGCTTTCTCTACCAGTTCCAGTTCTGCCACCTTGCCGGTGACCATGAAGCAGGTAGAAGAAGAAATTGGGGTTTCCGAGGAGGTCAGCAGTTTTGTGCTTCCCCTTGGTGCCACCATCAACATGGACGGGACATGCCTCTATCAGGGAGTTGCGGCGGTGTTTATTGCCCAAGCACTCGGTCTTGACCTGAGCCTAACACAGCAATTGATGATCGTGTTGACAGCTACGCTAGCTTCTATCGGCACCGCCGGTGTTCCGGGGGCGGGCTTGATCATGTTGCTCATCGTACTGGAATCCATAGGCGTGCCTTCTGCTGGTCTGGCGTTGATTTTGGCTCCGGACAGGATCTTGGATATGTTCAGGACGGTGGTCAATGTGACGGGAGATGCGACGGTTTGTACCGTGGTGGCCAGCACGGAAGGGGAGCTTCCCGATGGCCTGATCCGGGAATCCAATCCGCTGACCACTACGAGTGATGCATAAAATGAGCCAGTAAGGGAACTTATAAGCGGTTTTGCTGTTTGAATTGCTAGGACGTCATGGAAACAAACCGCCGTTCATTACTGCTTTGGGCTCGGTAGTGGGTCGGAAAAGCGATTTTATAAGAATAGATTTTCGAAGAAAGAAAAATAACAATCATGTTACAAGCGCAGAAAAAGCCAGTACATATCTATATGGAAGCGAATCCCAATCCGAATTCGCTGAAGTTTGTCGTGAACTTTATGTTGACAGACGAGGGGGTGAGTTTCGATTATCCGGATGAGAAAAGTACCGAAAATTCACAGTTGGCCAAAGAGCTGTTTAATTTTGCGGCTGTGGAACGGGTCTTTATCGCCTCCAATTTTGTGACGGTGACCAAAAATGATGGTGTAGAATGGCCGGAAGTACAGGATTTTATCCGCGATCATATCCGGCAATACCTGGAGTCAGGAAAGCCGGCCATTGATGTGGTGTTGGATAAGGATCCCTTATTTGATGAGAATGACAGTGAAGTAGTCAAAAAAATAAAGGGAATCCTCGATGAATATATTCGTCCAGCAGTAGAGCAGGATGGGGGAGCCATTATTTTCCATAGTTTCCAAGATGGTGTGGTGAAGGTATTGCTACAAGGAGCCTGCTCGGGCTGTCCTTCCAGTACCGTAACACTTAAAGCGGGTATCGAGAACCTGCTTACGCGAATGCTTCCTGATGATGTCAAAACGGTAGAGGCCGAAGGGGTTTAGGAAAAAGAAATTATATAGTTTAGGTCATCCACATTCGTGGATGGCCTTTTTTTTGCTGATGCAACTCATTATAAATTGCTGGTGACCTATGCTTAAGAAAAACTGGACGTGGATGATTTTGGGGATAATATGCCTGATCATTCGCTATTTTGCAGTCCGTTTTCCTGAGACGACTGAGCGTGTTTATTCACGAGAATTTTTTCCAGCAATCCGTAATGTCATTGATATTTCCATTGCCCGTTTGCCTTTTCCGACAGTTTACCTTTTCTTCTTGGGAGTAATATTGGCTTTTGGGCTTTATGTCTGGCGTGTAAGAAGGCGTGTCGGGTGGAAGGGGAAAGTATTTTTTAGTGGCCGGTGCCTATTAAACTTCGCAGGATTGTTGGTGTTTTTCTTTTTGGTCCTTTGGGGATTTAATTACCAGCGGGTGCCTATTTTTCAGCAGTTGGGGCTTAAACCATTGGCCTTGGAAAAGGATGTTCTGGTGAATGAAATGGTGCTTACTCGGGATTTATTACATCAGATTCGTCCCCAAATTTCAGATGATACGGTAGCGATCGGCAGCACGCTTCCTTATGGAGAACTTGAGGATGTCGTCCGTTCCAATATCCGTGAAAATCTATATATGATGGGGCTTAATTTTACAGGCCATCCCCGAACCAAGGAATTGTATCCTGGCGGCTTGTTGAGGAAACTTGGTATTTTGGGAATTTACTTTCCCTTTGTAGGGGAGAGTTATATTGACCCCACTTTGCACCCCTTGGAAAAGCCCTTTACGATCGCACATGAGATGGCTCATAGTTATGGAGTTACCGATGAGGGCGAAGCCAACTTTATCGGTTGGGTGATCTGCAGCCACAGTGACAATCCCCTTTTACAATATTCAGGGCATTTGAGGTTGTTAAGTTATCAGTTGAATGATATGTACCGACTGGATCCCACTGGATACCGACAGTTTTTGACCACCTTGGATAAAGGACTTCGAAATGACTTGATCGATATTTCAGAAAATCACCGGCAGATCAAGGCTTTTTCCTTGGAACTCAGCAGGCGGTCAAATGACCTTTTTCTAAAGGCCCAAGGGGTAAAAGCAGGTGTGAAAAGTTATGCCCAAATGCCCATGCTTGCGTATGCTTGGAGAAATAAATTGAAGGGAAAATAAGCAGGTAAGGGGAGAGGTACTTCTGCAGACGTGCGGACCCTCCCTGTTGATTATTTGATTTAAATTTCACATATTTAACCTTTTCAGTTTAACTATTTTTACGATGATCAGAGTTGCCATTTTAGTTGTTTTACTTTCTTTTTGTTATGGCGTAAATGGCCAAGAACTTAGGCTAAGTTCTGAGAGGGATAGCGAAAATAATGTGATTATTTATGGGGAAAATCCTACTTCAAGCGTCTATACAGTAGTGCTGGACCTGGAGGATTATTCCAATCTAAAACCCAGTACATCTCTTCCGGCAATAGTTACGGTGCGAAGAGGAAAAAGCAAATTGCTTTCCCTGAGTCGGGTCAGGGAAAATTCCAGTGACGGTTATCAGTATAGTTATCGGTATTTTAAAGGAGAGATCAAGCGGAAATTAAATGAAGTGCCATATGGATTGCCGTTTCCTGAGGGAGTAAAGGGCAGGGCATTTATGGCGGGGCATTTTGACGAATTATTAAAAGATAAGGAACGTCCGGATGATTTTTATGTGGTGGGGTTTCATTTTGATGAAGAGACGCCGGTGTTAGCACCAAGGAGGGGTATCGTAATGGATGTGGTAGGGGATGAAACGTCGATACTCGGTAATTTGATTTATAGTCGAACAGCAAATAGTGTAGAAATTTTGCATGACGATGGAACCTTCACGGTGATTTCTGTACTTAAGTCCGGATCTGTCAAGGTCCGTCCCGGACAGGAAGTGAATGTAGGAGATGAGATAGCCTTATGTGGTGGTGAAAATTACAATTCAGGATACCAGATTAGGCTTTATACAAGTCAACTCTATAAAAAGTCTCGAGAAGAACTGGCTTATAAAAGCCTTTACATTAAATTCTTAGATGCTGAAAAAGGAGTGGTTTCCTTAAAATCCAATGAAGTTTATCACCCAGTTTTTCCTGAATCATTGATAACGAAGGAGATGAGCAAGAAGGAAGTTAAACGTTGGAGGAAGTCGCAGGAATGACTTTTTTTCGCTTTTTTCTATTTCCGATCCACACGCCGGTAATCACGGCAATCATTCCGATGAAATGACCGGAAAGGAGTACTTCTCCATCTAATACGCCCCATGCTATGGCTACAATAGGGATAAGATAGGTGACCGTGCTGGCAAATACGGGACTGGCAATTTTGACCAGACCATTGAACACAATGAGGGAGACGGCGGTGCCCAGCACACCCAGAATGGTCAAGTAACCTGCTGCCAATGGTGCGCCTTCTTGATAAAGCAGTTTAGGGATAAAGTCTGTCTGGGAAATCAAATAGCCCAAGGCCACAGGAAGGGCTAAAAGGAGGGAAATGGCCGTGATTTCTACTGGCTTTAGGGCCTCAAACCAATGTTTTATGATGTTCAGGTTGATGCCATAGCAAATGGTGGCCAAAATCACCAGAAATGCATAGCTGTTGATGGAAGAAAGACTGGAAAGGCTGCTGCCCTCTTTGACGCTTATAAGGATGATCACTCCCACGAAGGCAATGAGGAGCCCGAGGCCATTTCTTAAAGTGATTTTGGCCTTAAAGAATAAGGCTCCTATAAGGACTACAAAGAGTGGTGTTAGCGCATTGAGTACACCAGTGATGGAACTGCTCAGTTGGGTTTGGGCTTTGGCAAAGAGAAATGCCGGTAAAAAGCTGCCGACCAGTCCCACGGCCATGAGGTTTCCGATTTGTTTTCTGTTTAACCTTGCGATCCTTGGGAGTGAAAGCGGTAGCAATACTGCGGCGGCAGAGACGATACGGTACGCCCCCACTTCCCCAGGTGAAAAGACCACCAGCCCTTTCTTGATCAAAATAAATGAACTTCCCCATACCAGTGATAGAAAACCTAAAAGCAGCCAACTTCTCAGCGGTTGGCTTTCAGCAGTGTTAGTCGTCATATCGGGCCTGATTTTATAAATTAATGATCCACTATAAGCAAAGTTTATCCATAACAATCCATTGAAATGGATAGTTGCACGAGGCAAAAGTTTTTATGATTGGGATATTTAGGAATCGACAGCTCATCTCCGGCTTTTTTACTTGATCCATTGAACGGACGACTTGCAGCAAAAAAAAGGCTGTGAACTAAAATTCACAGCCTTCTTTCGGAGTAATATGATGTATAAGATTATTCCACGGTAACGGATTTAGCCAAGTTTCTTGGCTGATCTACATTACAGCCGCGCATGACAGCGATATGATAAGAGAGTTGCTGCAACGGCAGGACAGAAATCAACGGGACAAAGGCCTCATGGGCTCTTGGGATTTCGATCACGTGATCGGCCATTTTCCTTACCGTTTGGTCTCCTTCGGTGACCACGGCTATGATCTTGCCTTTTCGTGCTTTTACCTCTTGGATATTGCTGACCACTTTTTCGTAAGAACTGTCCTGAGTGGCGATGAATACCACGGGCATTTCTTCATCAATCAGCGCAATCGGGCCATGTTTCATTTCTGCGGCAGGGTATCCTTCTGCATGGATATACGAGATTTCCTTCAGTTTGAGCGCTCCTTCCAAGGCTACAGGGAAGTTATACCCTCTTCCGAGGTATAGGAAGTTTCTGGCATCTTTGTACTGAGCCGCGATCCGTTCGATTTGCTCGTTGAGTTTTAAGGCCTTTTCTACTTTGGCAGGAATGGCTTCCAACTCACTGAGTAGTTCCATGTATTTGCTTTCCGGCAAGGTGCCGCGTTGATAGCCCAGCATGAGCGCCATCATGGAGAGAACCGAGATTTGGGCGGTGAAAGCTTTAGTAGAAGCGACACCTATTTCAGGTCCTGCGTGTGTATACGAACCAGCATGGGTGGCCCGGGCGATGGAAGAGCCTACGACATTGCAGACGCCAAAGATAGTGGCTCCCTTCTGCTTGGCCAATTCGATCGCAGCCAAGGTATCCGCTGTCTCTCCTGACTGGGAGATGGCGATGACAAAGTCCCGGCTGTTAATTACTGGATTTCTGTATCGGAATTCAGACGCATATTCGACCTCCACAGGAACACGGGCAAATTCCTCAAACAAGTATTCAGCCACGAGTCCGGCATGCCAACTGGTACCACAGGCGGTAATGATGATCCGGTCAGCATTTTGGAACTTGTTCATATAGTCCCGCAGTCCGCCGAGGATCAGTCGGCCAGCCCTAGAATCCAGTCTTCCTCGCATACAATCTGCAATCGACCGGGGCTGTTCATTGATCTCCTTTAGCATGAAATGCTCATAGCCACCTTTTTCAATGGCTTCCAACTCCATGTCCAGCTTATTGATGTAAGGGTGGGTTTCGACGTTTTCGATGGTCTTGATCTGGAGCTTGGCATCCCGGATAACAGCGATTTCGTAATCGTCCAAGTATACCACCTGATTGGTGTATTCCACAATAGGAGTGGCATCAGACGCCAAGAAAAATTCATCTTCTCCCACGCCGATCACCAAAGGCGAGCCTTTACGCGCGGCGATTAAGGTGTCTGGTTCTTCCTTGTTCATCAAAACAATCGCATAGGCTCCGACGATTTTGTGAAGGGCCAAGCGAACCGCCTCTTCCAAGCTGCAGTTATTGTTTTGGTAGATATCCTCGATAAAGTTGATAAACACTTCCGAATCGGTATCACTATGGAAGGTATACCCTTTATTGATCAGGTCGGTTTTGAGGACTTCGTAGTTTTCGATGATGCCGTTATGGATCATGGCGAAATTTTCCGATGCCGAGTAATGCGGATGTGCATTGGCATCATTGGGTTCTCCATGGGTAGCCCACCGGGTATGTCCAATACCGATATGAGAATGAAGGTTCGGGTTGCTTTCGATGAAGTTTTCCAATTCCGAAACCTTCCCTTTCTTCTTGTAAACATTGAGTCCGGCGTCATTTAGTAAGGCCACACCGGCACTATCATAGCCTCGATATTCGAGACGTTTTAGGCCTTTTATGATGACAGGCAGGGCTTCCTGCTTGCCAACATAGGCAACAATTCCACACATAAAAATTACTTATTAGGGTCCGAATTTAATTTCTAATTATATCATGATCGATTATCTAAGTTTAGAATAATAGATTTTGAGTGTTATCGAATTTTGGTTGACTACATATTCCCTCAGTGACCTAGTGATGCTGCTGGAGGTGATTATACTAGTTCCTGAGGTAGAAACGACGGCCGGGTAGAGCAATAGATCTGTCCGCATAACATCCGTTCGATATAAGGCATCCACATAAGAGGTAATTCCCTCGCGTGTATTGGCAGGGCCGTATATATATTCACTGGTATTAAAAACCAGTGGGTTAGTGCCACCGGAAGTGACCGCAGGGACCACATTGCCATCCTCATCGGTCATGGTTTGGAGGACTGTCCCCAATTGCACACTGTATGGAGCATTATCTTCTTCCCTTCTCAGGATCTTGTTACTGTCATCGGTAAAATACTGGATCAAACCTTGTATGGGCATTTTGCTGTCAGGGAAATTTTCCGTCGGCCCCATGGAAAGCGTGGCACGGTTAAAGATGACATTGTCCAGGGTATCCAAGAAATTCGACAAGGGTTCCATATCCAGTTTTACCAAATGGCCCAACAAGGCTTTACTACCGACTAAGGCGCCAACGTCATAAGCTTTGTTTTTCTCAGTGACGATTTCTGTTGGTGTGCCAGTGGGATTATTGGTGACACCATTAAAGTGCCGTGAGGAGCTGGTGTAGATCGTATAGACACTGGATATGGTATCTTCTTCACTGTTTCGGTAATATAGTTTGAAACCGGTGTTTGTCCCAGGATTAACATGTAGGGTCGTTTGTTGTGAGGGAGATCCCTTAAGGGCAAACCCGGGGAAATAATCCCTGAAGGAAAAGATGTCATCAAAGACTGGGTCTTCATCCTTGATCTTCGTGAACAAGTCGGTGGCCAATGCCTCATCAATGTTCATGAAAACGACGGTGTCGGAATTCTCTTCCAGCATAAAAGACCCTGATGCAAAGGGCGTTTCCTCAAAGCCAAGTTGATCAAAATTGTAATAGGCGGTATCCAAGATCGGCTCGGTTAGTTTATGAGCAGCGAAGGTCTTGGTTTCATCCAGGTCTTCGGCGGTCAAGGACCCAATTTCCAGGCTGAATTTTGCTGAATCCAAGATGGCCTCATTTTCCGGCTTGGTAGCAGAGGTGCTGAAAGCCATTCTACTGTAGGCTGTAGCCTCTGTTTCTCCAAAATAATCACTGATATCACCACCCGCTACCAATACGCCGGCGTTTGTGGTGTTAAGTGAATCTGTAGCTACCAAATAAGCAGAAAGGGGTATTTCCGCATAGAAAACCCCTATTCTGTTTGCTTCTGGATCAAGCTTCAAGCCGATATCAGATGGATCGGTGCAGGCATTGATCAATGGTGTACATAACAATAACAGTCCGGCCAGCTTAGCCTGCCAAGTCTGTGTAGATGTTGTAATAACTTTCAAAAAGTTGTTCTTCTTCGTCTTCGTTGTTAATATCACACTTTTTGTCTTTAGAGCACTCTTCAATTATTTGATTCAGATTTTCGGAGATTTCGTCCCCTTTGATCACCACATCGGCATATTCCATTCCGATTTTCAAGAAGCCTTCATAATCTTTGGACTTCAAGGGTGTCAGGATACTGTCATCAATGTCGACCATTTTGACCTTCTCCAGCAAATCATCGTCAAATTTATGATTAAATCCGTTATTATAAATAGTGAACACTGATTTTGTGTTTTTAAATAACGGTTCGTTTTTATAAGTGGTTTTCAGGTACAAAGGAATCAAGCTGGTCATCCAGTCATTGCAATGTACAATGTCCGGTGCCCATCCCAGTTTTTTAACGGTTTCGATGACGCCTTTGCAGAAGAAAATGGCCCTTTCGTCATTGTCTTCATAGAATTTTTCCTGCTTGTCATGGAAAACGCTCTTTCGCTGGAAATAGTCTTCATTATCGATAAAATATACCTGAAGCTTTGCATTAGGAATGGAAGCTACCTTGATGATCAATGGCTTTTCCTCCTCCCCTACAGAAATGTTGATTCCTGAAAGCCTTACTACTTCATGCAACCTGTTCTTTCTTTCGTTGATCAAACCAAATCTCGGAACAAGAATACGGATTTCCATTCCTTTTTCCTGCATTGCCTGTGGTAACGCTCTGACGAAGTTAGCTACCTCGGATGTTTGAAGAAATGGATTGATTTCACTTGCTACGTAGAGAATACGAAGTTTGGACATATCTTGTTTTTTTTGTTGAGGGATAATACGGGACTACAAAGATACAAAAAAAAATACAAAAACCCGTTGATATTGTCTAGAATAATTTACTTTTGCTCCTATTTTGCGAAGTGTAAATGTAATACCGTGAAAATTCTAAAGACCAAGAAAGAGGTTAAGCAGCAGTTATTTACTTATCGGAAGGACGCCCGGACGATTGGCTTGGTGCCCACCATGGGAGCGCTTCATGATGGCCACCTAAATCTGGTAAAAAATGCCAAAAGGATGACGGATGTCGTGGTGGTTTCCATCTTTGTGAACCCTACACAATTCAATAATCCTGAGGACTTGGCCAAGTATCCCAGGACCGTCGAAACGGATTTGGCCAAGCTGGAAGCGGAAGGAGTGGATTATGTTTTCCTTCCAGAAGTAGCAGAAATGTATCCGAAACCCACAGGATTGACCTTTGATTTTGGGGATTTGGAACGGATCCTGGAAGGAGCTTTTCGGCCAGGACATTTCAACGGAGTTGGGGTGGTGGTGGCCAAGTTGTTGCATATCATTCATCCTGACAAAGCCTTTTTTGGCCAGAAAGACCTGCAGCAAGTGGCCATCATCAGGAGAATGGTTGATGACTTGGCGTTTGACGTGGAAATGGTAGTAGTGCCTACTTCGAGAGAAAAGGACGGACTGGCCATGTCTTCCCGCAATGGAAGGTTGACAGCTGAGGATCGCAAGCATGCCTTGGTCCTGTTTGAATCCCTGACGTTGGCAAGAAAGGAACTTTTAGCCGGCAAGCCATGGTTTGAGGTACAGGACAAAATATCACACAAATTTAATTTGGTGCCTGGCGTGGAGTTGGAGTATTTTGAGTTAGTGAGGACAAATAGCCTTGAAGTGGTGTCAACAATCGATATTTCCGAACAAACGACAGGCAAGGAGTACTCTCTTTGTACCGCCGCTTATGTCGGAGATGTGAGGTTGATCGACAACTTACCGATTTAATCCTTAAATTTGTGGCAAATTTAGAAAGCAATGCAAATTCAGTTATTGAAATCAAAGATTCACAGGGTTAAGATTACGCAGGCAGAACTTCATTATGTGGGAAGTATTACCATTGATGAAGATTTGATGGATGCAGCGAACATCATTGAAAATGAAAAGGTGCAGATCGTCAACGTCAATAATGGCGAGCGCTTGGAAACTTATGTGATTAAAGGTGAGCGCGGCAGCGGTATGGTCTGCCTAAATGGGCCCGCGGCCAGGAAAGCGCAAGTGGGCGATGTGGTGATCATTATTTCTTATGCTTCGATGGCATTTGAAGAGGCCAAAAAGTATAAACCTGTGGTCATATTTCCAGATGACTCCAATAAATTAATTTAAGTTGAGACTAAGCATAAAGCAATGGATCCAAGTGGTCGTTTCCCTAGCGGTGGCCATTTGGATTTTTTGGTTCTTATACAAGGATGTCAAGATGGAAAGCCTGTTGGAAGCACTTCAGCAGGCTTCACTGTTTTGGATCTGCATGTCCATTTGGATCTCGGTACTCGGCTTTGGGTTGAGGTCTTGGCGGTGGAAGCTGCTCATTGATGCGGACTTGGCTGAAAAGTTGCCCACCTCCAGGGCCTTTTGGGGCTTGATGATCGGATATTTGGTCAATATGCTCGTGCCGCGTGCCGGAGAAGTGGCCCGTTGTGGCGTACTCAAAAAGACGGATAAGCTGCCGGTCAGTAAATTACTGGGGACGGTGATTTTGGAGCGATCGGTAGACCTGCTGTTCATGATCGGGGTGATTTTTTTGGCCTTTGTGCTCGAGCGGGAGGTTTTTGTAGGGCTGGCTGAAGACTTGATCTCACTTGATGCCATCAAGACAGGCTTTAAGGAATACATGCCCTTGTTGGTTGGTGGTGTGGCTTTGTTGGTGATCGTGTTTTACTGGGTGACCAGTCGATACCGCGATCATGGATTGGTGAAGAAGTTTCATCATTTTATGCGTGAACTTATCGGTGGCCTGAAAAGCGTCCAGCGAATGAAAAACCGCCTAGGATTCTGGAGTGCTTCGGTAGGGATCTGGGTGATTTATTTTTTGATGATGTATTTTATCGCCATGGCGATGCCCAGCACTGCCAATTTGTCCCCGTCGTCAGTCCTTATGGTAATGGTAATGGGCAGTATTGGCATGGTGGCGCCCGTTCAAGGTGGAATCGGTACATTTCATGCCTTGGTAGCCTTTATTTTAATGACATATGGTCTTACGGAAGAAGAGGGCAAAATTTTTGCTATTATTGTCCACAGTTCCCAAGTACTGATTGTACTGGTAGCAGGTGTCATAAGCTTATTGGTGGTGGCAAAAATTTCTGTTACAACAAAACCACAAGCGGGACATTTGCGTAATAATTAAGCGTTTAAAACAACAAAAGTATGTTACTGATTCTAATTGTAGTTGTATTTGGAATTATGGGCTTTGTGGTAAGTCAAAAGCTCAAGAAGAAATTCAAAAAGTATTCACAAACGGCCTTACAGGCCAACTTGTCCGGAAAGGAAATTGCAGAATTAATGTTGGCTGACCACGGGATCCATAATGTAACGGTGAATTGTGTGGAAGGAAAGTTGACTGACCACTATAATCCGCAAAATAAAACCGTCAATCTTAGCCCTGATGTGTATTATGGCAGAAATGCTGCTGCCACCGCAGTGTCCGCTCACGAGTGTGGGCACGCCGTGCAGCATGCTCAGGCTTATTCGTGGTTGGGCTTACGCTCTGCCATGGTCCCTATCCAGAATGTCAGCGGCAAAATTCTGAATTTTGTCTTGATTGCTTCCTTATTTGGGGGATTGGCGCTATTTAACCTTCCTATCGAAGCGGTAGGTGTCATTGTCGTGGGATCTTATGGGGTGATTACCTTGTTCACCTTTGTGACCCTTCCGGTGGAATTTGACGCCAGTAGAAGAGCACTTGCTTGGGTGAAAGAAAGAAATATAGTGACCACTTCCGAGTACGGGATGGCCAAAGACTCCTTGAAATGGGCTGCCATGACCTATGTGGTAGCGGCATTGGCTTCCTTGGCGACATTGGCCTATTATGCGATGATTTTCTTTGGTGGTAGAGACTAGGGTAGAAGCAAGAGATAGGAGTTGCAAGTATCAAGTAGCAAGTATCTAGATTACCTCACCTTGAAGGAAATACTAGGAGAGGTGTTTTGGAGCAAAGAAAACCAGAGGGCTGCTTTCCAGTGGGAAGGCAGCCCTCTTATGTTAGCATTGCTTTTACTTTTTTCAAAAAGTGGATTAAGTAATATTGCTGGGAGCGATGTCTTCATTGTTTATCATAACAATGAAGTGCCATGAAGCGTGATACAGAAAGAGGTTGTCTCATAAATAAATAATCCGTCATCACGAGCGGAGTGAAGTGATCTCGATGTGCTTTCATTGCACGTATGATGAGATTGCTTCTTCCGATATCCATAATCGCAATGACGAGGACTTTTGAGACAGCCTCCTTCGTGCCTTATACATCGTGCTATCTAGCGACTAACAGTTAATATCCCTACCCTTGGCTCACAAACTGGTAATCGGCAAAATCTACCGCTACCTGATCCAGTAGTGAAGAAACTTCAGCATACGTGTCTGCCGTGACCATTTTGGTGCGGTAGGGTTTGAAATTTGGCATTCCCCGGAAGTAGTTGGTGTAGTGCCTTCTCATTTCCAGGATACCCAGTTTTTCACCTTTCCATTTTACGGAGAAGTCAAGATGCTTCTTGGCGACATTGATGCGTTCATCCAGCCCTGGAGCGGCCAGCTTTTGGCCGGTTTCGAAATAATGCTTGATTTCATTGAATATCCAAGGATAGCCAATGGCTGCACGGCCGATCATCATGCCGTCCACTCCAAAACGGTCCCGGTATTCCCGGGCCCTTTCGGGGCTGTCGATGTCCCCGTTCCCAAAAAGCGGGATGTGGATGCGTTGGTTTTCCTTGATTTTGGCCAAGTAGGTCCAGTCCGCTTCTCCTTTATACATTTGTTTTCGGGTACGCGCATGTACGCTGATGGCCTGGATGCCGACGTCCTGCAGCCTTTCTACGACTTCCACGATACGAATGGTGTTATTGTCCCAGCCAAGTCGGGTCTTGACGGTCACCGGAATGTTTACCGCCTTGACGATTTCAGCTGTCATGGAGACCATCTTGTCGATATCCAATAATATTCCGGCTCCAGCACCTTTGCAAGCTACTTTATTCACGGGACAGCCGTAATTGATGTCCAAAATGTCCGGCCCCGCTTGTTCGGCAATGGCAGCAGCCTCCCGCATGGAGTCGATTTCGTTTCCGAAAATCTGGATTCCAATGGGACGTTCGTATTCAAAAATATCCAGTTTCTGGACACTTTTGGCGGCGTCCCGGATCAGCCCTTCTGAGCTGATAAACTCCGTATACATCAAATCTGCACCATTTTCCTTACACACCGCTCTAAAAGGCGGATCGCTGACATCTTCCATTGGTGCCAGCAGTAAGGGAAATTCCCCCAAGGCTAAGTTTCCTATTTTTACCACGATTGATTTATAATTTTCCTGTAAATTTACCCCAATTATGGAGATTTATAAAACCCAAAGCCAAATTGCTGCAAAACACAACTGGTTATTGTCCCTGGTTGTCTTGGTTTTGATTACTTTTGGCGTACTTGCATTGACTCAAGGGATTGCATTGGTCATGATCCCTTTTTTGTTTAATATCAGTTATGAAGACATCCTGCCCCTGTTTACAGGAGAGCTATCCTATCCCAACGGCCGAATGGCCATGCTATTTCTGCAGGGGATCGGTGGAGGCCTGGCTTTTTTTATTGCCGGCTGGTTATTCTCTAAGGTGGTGGAAAAGGCCAGTCTTGGTTGGCAACAACAATTTGCCCGTGTAAAGTTCAATTACCTCTTGCTCTTGCTGCCGTTACTGTTTGGTTTTATGTTATTTGATGCCAAGGTGATCGAGTGGAATATGAACATAAATTTTCCGGCATTTTTGGAAGGGTTTGAGACCTTTGCCCGTGAGATGGAGGACCAAGCCATGAAGATGACCAAGTTTTTGACGGATTTTCAGGACTTCGGCGAGTTTTTGGCTGGCGTGCTGGTAATTGGTGTGTTGGCGGGGATTGGAGAGGAATATTTCTTTAGGGGTGTTCTGCAGCCAAAGCTGCACCGGTACCTGGGCAATGCACATGCAGGAGTATGGTTGGCGGCTTTTGTGTTTTCTGCCATCCATTTCCAATTTTTTGGGTTTTTCCCACGTTTATTGCTGGGAGCACTCTTTGGTTACTTGTACCTGTATTCAGGAAGTTTGGTGTATCCCATAGTGGGGCATGTATTGAACAATTCCTTTACCATAGTCATGGTTTATTTGAACAAGTTAGGGGTGGTGGAGTTTGATATTGAAGATCCGGAAGGCGTTAGCTGGTATACGGTGGTATTGGGGCTGATTGTTTTTGTGGTATGCATGCGGCTCTTTGTTCAACAAAACAAGCAAAAATCGTCCCATGGAGAAGTGGCAGAAGGTATTTGAATCAGCATCCCTCGTCCGGGCAGAGATTGTCAAAGGAGTGTTGAGCGAGCATGATATTACCGCCATTGTCCTCAATAAAAAAGAGTCTGTATACCAAATTATTGGAAGCTACCATGTGATGGTGGTGTCCGAAAAGGCCTTTGAGGCTGCAAATTTAATTAAGAATGAAATATCGTTTTAATATTTCCAATTATAGTGAGTTAGGGCAGCGCATCATCACGGCTCTTTTGGGAGCGGCGGTGATCGTCTTTGGGAGCATGTATAGTGAATGGGCTTATTTTTCCATCTTCGGAACCATATTGGTGCTGTCCCAGCTGGAATTTTACAAATTATGTGGGCTAGATGGGATGCTTCCGCTCAAGACATTCGGTACTTTTTTGGGGTTAATGATTTTCGTGATGACCTTTTTTGTGGAGATGCAGCATATGGATGATAAATATTATTTTCTTATCTTTCCTATGATATCCCTGATATTCTTTATCAAATTGTACAGAAAATCGGATAAAAAACCATTTACAGGTATAGCTTACACATTTTTGGGGATATTTTATGTGGCCGTGCCTTTTTCACTGCTAAATTTAGCGGCCTTTTCAGTGGATCAAACCTTCCATTATGAAGTCATTGTGGGGTCACTTTTTATCCTTTGGGCAAGTGATAGTGGTGCGTATTTTGCTGGAACAAAATTCGGTAAAACGAAGTTGTTTGAACGGGTGTCTCCCAAGAAGTCTTGGGAAGGCAGTTTGGGAGGAGCAGCGGCTGCCATCGTGACCGCTTACCTGCTTAGTTTGAATTTCATGGTGATTCCTCAGTGGAAGTGGTTGAGCATAAGCGGAATCATCATTATCGCTGGAACCTACGGTGACTTGATCGAGTCCTTGTTTAAACGAAGTATTGCGATCAAGGACTCAGGGAAAGGCCTTCCTGGTCATGGAGGGTTTATGGATCGTTTTGACGGATTGTTAGTTTCAGCGCCTTTTATCGCGGCATTTTTGAAAATATTTTAAAATACATAGTTCTATTTTGAAAATGTGTCTAATATTGCATCAAATTTAGTCTCTACATAAACTAAAACCCAATTATGGCTTATATCGAACCGGCTCCAATTAAGGATAAAGAAAATCCATTGGAGTCAATGATGGAGAGGTTTAATATAGCAGCAGAAAAACTGGGCCTTTCCGAGGAGGTCTACAATGTGCTGAAAAACCCCGCAAAACAAGTGATCGTATCCCTTCCGATTACCATGGACAATGGTAAAATAAAGGTTTTTGAAGGGATTCGTGTCGTTCATTCCAACATCTTGGGCCCTGCAAAAGGAGGCATTCGCTTTGCACCGGATGTGCACATCGACGAAGTACGGGCGCTGGCTGCTTGGATGACGTGGAAATGTGCCGTCGTGGACATTCCCTATGGTGGAGGAAAAGGTGGCGTCCGCTGCAATCCTAGAGAAATGTCACCGGGTGAAATCGAGCGTTTGGTGCGGGCCTATACCCTTGCCATGATTGATGTGTTTGGTCCGGACAAGGACATTCCTGCACCAGACATGGGGACCGGGCCTAAGGAAATGGCCTGGTTAATGGATGAGTATTCCAAAGCAAAAGGAACAACGGTAAATGCTGTGGTGACGGGCAAACCGCTCGTATTGGGAGGTTCTCTGGGGAGGACAGAGGCGACAGGCCGTGGGGTGATGGTTTCGGCACTGGCTGCCATGGAGAAACTTAAAATCAACCCTTTTCAGGCCACCTGCGCGGTCCAAGGTTTTGGCAACGTAGGCTCCTGGGCTTCGGCATTGCTGGAAGAGCGGGGATTGAAAGTGGTGGCGGTTTCGGATATTTCCGGTGCTTATTACAATGCCAATGGCATCAACATCCAAAAAGCCATTGCTTACCGTGATGGAAATAAGGGGACGCTGGAAGGCTTTGACGGTGCAGAGAAGCTATCAGATCCAATGGAACTGCTCGAATTGAAGGTGGATGTGCTGGTGCCGGCGGCCGTGGAAGATGTGATCACCAAGGCCAATGTGGATAAAATCAATGCACGCCTCATCGTCGAAGGTGCCAATGGACCTACTTCTTTTAATGCGGATAAAATCATCAACGATAAAGGCATCATGGTCGTGCCGGATATCTTGGCCAATGCCGGTGGGGTGACCGTGTCCTATTTCGAATGGGTGCAAAATCGTCTCGGATATAAATGGACTGCAGAAAGGGTGAACAGAAGATCCGACCGGATCATGAAAGAAGCCTTTGACCAAGTTTATAAGGTTTCCGTAAAGCATGGGGTCCCCATGCGAATAGCTGCATACATCGTGGCCATCGATAAAGTAGCCCAAACCTATCAGTTTAGGGGAGGATTCTAAGCGCATCCTTCACGTGGGTGTACCACATAATTGCATAAATGGCACTGCTGGTGTAGGTTCACCGTCAGTGCCATTTACATTTAACATCCCGTAAAGCTGCTGACCGCGGCAAATGGTGAAGGTATATTCATTTTTTTCTTTAACATACCGAGAAATATTGGCAAATTGCAGCCGAATTAAATTTGGATCAATAGAGTTGTTTATAATAAAGGAACTAAAATTGATTTCAAAACATTGATTTATATTGAATTAACCCCATTCTGATGACGATACATAAAGAAGGAAGAACATTATTATTCTGGATGCTGGTAGTGCTTGCTGGGATCAATTTTGCCACCCATCAGTGGTTGCCAGGACAGGATACGGTATTAAATTTGATTTTGCTGGCCAGTATCATCATTTATTTGTTGGTGCTGCAGTTTTTCAGGAGTCCCACTATCCCCATGCCAGTAGATGAGCAAATGGTATATGCGCCCGCTGACGGGAAAGTGGTGGTCATAGAGGAAGCGCAGGAAGATGAATTCCTGAAGGAAAGGAGAAAGCAGATTTCCATTTTTATGTCACCTGTAAATGTTCATGTGAACCGCTCACCGGTAAGTGGAATCGTGGAGTATTTTAAGTACCACCCCGGAAAATACATGGTGGCTTGGCACCCGAAGGCAAGCTATGAAAATGAACGGTCCACCATGGTCATCAGGCATACCAAGACAGGAGTGAAATTATTGGTAAGGCAAATTGCCGGCGCCGTGGCCAGAAGAATCAAATACTATGTAAAAGAAGGTGATCCCGTGATCCAAGGAGGGGAGTTTGGCTTTATTAAGTTTGGTTCCAGAGTGGATGTGTTTGTGCCGTTGGATGCAGAGATCCTAGTCAATATTGATGATAAGACGAAGGGCGGCATTACCCCTTTGGCCCGTTTGAAATAGGAAAGACCTCCGAGAGCAAGAAGGAAATCGTTAACCACAGATGAACAGCTGTTCATCTGTGGTTATTTTTTTGTGTCGTGTCAAAGGATTACTGGGGACTAATTTTTTCCAATGGTATATCGAAGTCCGAAATTACCGCGTAAGCCGAGTGATCCATTGAACATTGGAGTGGCTTCCATCATGATGGCAAAAGCCCGATGGTTGGATATGGGCTTAAAGGCCAATAGGACAGGGATCCCTACTCGTGCTCCATTGTCAAAGTCATAATACCCCACCATCAAACCGGCTGAGGCATTATACCACTCACTTTGATGGAAGTTGTATTGCCCGATCGCTTCCGCTCCGAAATAGCGGTTAAGGAAATCTCCTGCAAACAAGCGCCCTTCGCCGAAAAACTTTTCCTCGGGATCAGTTCCGACTGCCAGTTGGGTAAGGATGCCATTGGAATAAGCCCCAACAGTGACTTGAGCATGGGCAAATGATGTGATGAATGCTTGAAAAAGTAGCAAAAAAAAGATGCTTTTTAAATACGTCATTTTAGATTATGGTTAAAATTAGAAATATAGCTTCAAATATCGCTGATTATAAAAATTAGCCAAGTATTATTCTGACAAACGGTACACGCCTTGCTGCTCTTTTTGGTAGCGCTTGGCAAGGGCAGGGATACGCTCGGTGATTTTTTCAAAAAGGCCTTCTTGGTCGTAAATAAGGGTAGGTTTTTCCTCCACAAAATTCAAATACACTTCCATCATGTTTTCTTGATTGCTGTAATCGGTCAAGACCCGCTTGGACAGACGGTAATTGAGGTAGGGGCTGGCCAAGGTGGCATGCTGATAAGCGCTGATTTCATCCCCAAGTATGACGATTTTTTCGGCCTGGGGCTGGACGGTGTCGTCCAAGGTGTAGTTCCAGGTTTTGTTGGATTGTATTTTATAGATGGTCCAGGCATAACCAGCCGTAGGAATGATCAATATGAAGGTGTAAAAAAGCACATTTAGCTGCTTGCGGTTGGTCAGGTAAAGGAATATCTGTGCGATAAAGTAAGTCAATCCCGGCAACATGATTACCATCTGGTAGGGAGTCCTTCTATTGGCAATGAAGATGGAAAAAATCGCAAAAATGGTATAGAGCAGCATAAGCTGTTTTTGTTTTTGCTGATTGACCGTAATGCTGGTGGTGACGGTGCCGACAAAATAGCCGATGACGGCAAACAGCAGCGGTGCAGCCAACAAAGTGAGCAGGTCAATATAGGTTACATGCGGGTAGCTACTGGTAATCCGCGTCGCCAGGACAAATTCGGTGATAAATTCCGGCAGCCCTCCTATCCAAAAGAAGTAAATACAACACAGCACAAAGGGCTGAAAATACCCGGCCAACGATAGGACGAGCTGGTTGAAGCTGAAGCCGCTTACGGTAACGCCTGCTACCAGTAGAAATGGCAGGAATACGATCATCGGAAAATGGAAGCAGACCGCAATTCCCCCATAAAGCCCTACCAGAAGGATGGATTCTGTATTTTGTTCATTCAGCAAGGTTTGGGAAAATAATTGGCCCAAGGCCAAAATGATAAAAGTGGTCCCCATCAGTGCTGGAGAAAGTGTCAGCAGGTCAAATGAAAAGTGGAAAAGCACCAGCATGACCAAGGCTGGAATATAAGAGGTGTTATCAAAAGCTTTGTATCGAATGAAAAGTCGGTTAACATAATAAATCTGAAAGAGGATGATGGAAGCTGCCAGGAGCTTGTACATCCACCACGACCTGCCGGCCACATAATCGATCAACCAATACACGTAAGCCGACAATGGCCCGATGTCGTCCACGATATCAACGTACAGGAAATGCCCGTTTGCGAGCCGTTCACCCACCAACATCCAAGAAAGTTCTGGACTCAGGAGCGGGATGTCCATGAGCACATAAGGAAGGCTCAGTGCCATGAATAGCAGCGCGATGCCTAAAATTCTAAACGGATCGTTGATTTTGAAAAAACTCAGCAAGGGTAATATCTGTTGATAGTTATGTATTCTGAACGTACGAAATTAAAGGTTAGTCGATTAAATCACTAAATTTGTATAGATAATTATTCATTATGGAAAGCAAGAGACAACAAAAGTATTCAAAGTTAATCCAAAAGGAACTGGGAGATATCTTTCAGCGCGAGTCCAAGCCCTTGGTGGGCAATGCCATGGTCACCGTGACCAGGGTGCTGATGAGTCCCGATCTGGGCGTGGCCAAAATTTACTTGAGTTTTTTATTGGCCAATAATCAGGAGCTGTTGGAAAAAATTGATGCACACAAAAAAGAGATCAGAAAACACTTGGGTAAGCGCATTGGCAAGTCGGTAAGGAGCATTCCCGAATTGGTTTTTTACCCGGATGATTCCTCTGCATATGCCCAACACATGGACAAAATCATTGGCGGCTTGGATATTCCAGAAGCTCCCGATGATGAGGAGGAGGAAGATTGAAAAGTGGCATTCGAATGGCCACGTTTTTTCAATGATAAATAATTAATTCACCTGTTAAATCTTGATTTTACTGTCCTGTGAACCTTTCCTTTTTTATTGCATCCCGGTATTTTAAAAGTAAAAAGAAGCGGAATTTTATCAATATCCTGTCCAGGATAGCGATGATCGGTGTGGCGGTGGGCACAATGGCCTTGGTGATTGTGTTATCGGTATTTAATGGGCTGGAGGATTTGATCAGGGGGCTTTATGCGTCTTTTGATGCACCGCTTAAGGTGGAGTTGGTGAAGGGGAAGTCTTTTGAAGTTGGGGACGATTTTTTGGATAGTTTGAAGGCTGTAGAGGGGGTGGTGTCCATCACGGAAGTTATTGAGGATAATGCACTTCTAAAGTACGGTGAAGACCAAATGGTGGTGACCATGAAAGGGGTCAGTGAGGAGTTTTTGGATAAGGAGCGGTTTGAGCAAGGGTATTTTGCAGGGGACATGACCTTGGGCAGCCCGGACCAGCCCAAAGCCATCATGGGGAGAGGCGTAAGTTTTATGCTTGGGGTGGATCCAAAGAATGAGTTTGAGCAGCTACGGATGTTTTACCCCAAAGCTCCTAGGGCCGGAACCATCGATCCGCGGCAGATGTACAACTCCGGCAGGTTGGGACTCGCAGGGACCTTCAGTGTAGAAAAAAAGTTTGATGATAGTTTTGTGGTGGTACCGCTGACCTTTGCGCGGGATCTCATGGATTACGGGGATAAACGGACGGCTTTGGAGATTAAGGTAGCCCCCAGCGCCTCCCTTTCCAGTGTAAAGGCAGCCATGCGGGACCTATTGGGAGAAGGGTTTTCCGTAAAGGACACCGACGAGCAGCACGCTGGACTCCTCAGGGCCATTCGAATTGAAAAGCTCTTTGTGTTTATCACCTTGACCTTTATCTTGGCCGTGGCCTCGTTTAATATTTTCTTTTCCTTAAGCATGCTGGCCATCGAAAAGAAAAAGGATATTGCAGTGATGATCGCCATGGGGGCCACTCAAAAACTCATACGTTCCATTTATATCAAGCAGGGAGCGATTATTGCTTTTTCTGGAGCCATTGTAGGGCTGGTGCTCGGATTTGCGATTTGTTGGTTACAGGATCGTTATGGGTTGGTGTCCTTGGGCGTGGCGAGTTCGGTGGTAGACAGCTATCCTGTAAAAATGATATGGACCGATTTTTTATGGACCAGCCTTAGCCTGATCGTCATTACCTTCTTTGCGGCCTATCGCCCCGCTACCATTGCAGCAAAGGTGAATACAGTGGAGCATTTGTGAGAATTTTTCCGCCTTCCCGTAAAATTTCTGGTTTCTGGCCAAGGCCAGCTAAGGCTAATGGGGTGAAACGTTAGGAAAAGGAGATTGTTTCTAAAACAGAAAAACCCCGGAAAAGCAGTGGCTTATTCCGAGGTTTTGATGCGATCATGATGGGACGGGCACAGTCGTAACTTACCGGTTATTGGTAGCTAAATGTTTTTTCGAAATCTAACCTTGCCATGCGGTAGGCTTTGTTATACTGTCCCAATACCACCATCTGATGGTTGGACACTTGCTTGCAGGCCATTGGCTTGGTAAGAATGTGCAGGTCGCGGCTAAAAGGCAGCGCCTCCTTTTTGATGTTTCCATGCCAGTCTAATTCGACCATCGCGATCAGCACGTCCTTTTGGGTGGCTTTGGGGTTGAAATGAACCGGTTCACAAATGCCCTCACATAGGTTTTCGGGGTGGTCATTGAACACCAAATAGACTTTGTCGTTTAGGACAGCGGTGGCGTATGAGGAGAAAAAGCTATACCCTTCAGGCGATACTTGGTTTTTGCGGATTTGTTCGGTCCACATCACTTCTCCATCGGGGTCAACGCTCACCACGGCAATGGTGTTAAAGGCTGTCCTGGCTGTGCGGAAGTTGGTGCGGGGATTAAAACCAGCGGTTTGGGTGGCTTGCTCCGCAATGAGGACGACGCTTCCATCGCTGCGGAAGGTAAGGTCATTTAGTCGGTAGGCATAGAGCCCCTCTTCTTTTTCTTCCTTGGTGGCTTTTTCGGACTCCATCATCAAGATAGGGGCAAATGGTTTGAAGCTTTTTTGTGCGATTTGCTGGTCTTGGAAGGTCAGGAAATAGCTGCCCGCGGCATCATGGCCTTCTGTGTCCGTGTAGAATCCAGCACATACCAATTGAGCGGCTTTATTGGTGCCGATTTGCATTTTGGTCAGGTGTTTTCCGGGTATGGATGGATGCAGTTCTGTGATATGTTTCCCACCACCCGTTATGGCCGTAATGCCAAATTGGTAAAGGGGTTGCCAAAATTTTTCAAGGGCCTTTTGGCTGTCAGCCTCCTTTTTAAGGACATAAAGGTCTCCTGTATTGGAGAGGTGGTAATTGATGACCTGATAGTGCTCTTTTTTCGTTGTGGCGGCCAATTGGTGGGTCCATTGTGCCTGTAGACCTTGATCGAAAACGGTAAAGTTTAACTCGTCTGGGTTGTTTTTAGCTCCAGCTTGGCTAAAGGTGGCCAGAAGGAAATTACCTTCTTCGGACAGTTTGAGATGGAATCCAGGCTGGTTAAAAGAGGTGTTTTTTCTGGCAGGAATTTCCTGTAAAGTCACGGGGGATTGTTGGAGCGTCAGAGTGGATTTGTTGATTTCATCAGCCATTAGCACATGGGAATTTTCTGTTTCCGTGCTATAAAAACAATAGAGCCTGCCACCAATCTGCATGATCTGTTCGAATGTAACAGGTCTTTTGGTGTCGATGACCTGCAACTGACGAAAGCTTCTAAGTTCCATCTGATTGTTATAAAACTCCAGTACTGGAAATGTTTCTCTTCCCCTTAGCTCGTCACTGAGCTTTATCTTGGTCACATAAATGCCGTTTGGGTCATTGGCCACAATCTGATGCGGCATCATGTTGTTTTTGGTGAAATGTTGGCTGCCCAAGTGGAGTTGGAAGTTTGAATTTACTTGGGCACTCAGCATGCTTAGCGGAGCGGTGATCAGTAAGGCAATGAGGAATACAATTAGTTTCTTTTTCATAAGGGGTTGATTTTGAATCGAATATCTGAATATATTTTATGAAATACAAAAAAATATATTCGAAAAGCAATTAGTAAATTTTGAAAATAGTTTTCTTATCGCTGGCATAACGCGATACACAGCTTTTACAGGTTATTGGGAAGGTGAAAATCAAAATGTATTGGGTGATTTTGATTTATGTGACAAAAATATACGTTTTGTTTACAAAAATTGGATTTTTGTGTACGCAAATATACGCACAATAGGTGATTTTTATATAAGTGGATGATATCTGGTTTTGTGCTCTCTGACATACGGATATAGGCATTCATCGGGATTGCCCCTTTTGGGAAAAATTGGGAGAAGGGGGCAGTGAAAGAGTGGATATCTATGCTTGGATCAATAAAAGGTCTTTCGGCCTAAAGGAAGTGTTTTTGGCTCAAACAGCCTGCAGGGAGGCTGACTTCTGGTGAATCTTGCCTTAATTCATCTCTTTTTTCTATTAAAAGTTGAAATAATTATTTACTTTGCAAGCTAGTATATTTTGAAAATCATACCGCTTCGAATGGTTTTGGCTCGATTGATTTAGCAGAAAAGATTATGAAAGTATCTCCGGATAAGTCTTTTGAAATAATATATTCTCTTTTTAGTCATGAATATTTAGGGATTCTATTTGAGTCCTTTGTGATTCAGCATGATGATAAGGGCAGGCTCTCTTTTGCCTATCAAAATATTGCCACCCAAAATGCCAAGGAGTTTGCTTCTGGCCTGGACAGCACGGATTATGAGCTGATCGAGCTGATGGACAGCATGCAGCATGATGCGATCGTGAAGACTTTCAACACCAAGAAACTAAAGCCCAAGGAGTTTTTGCGGAAGGTGTTTGACACCAATAGTGAAACGACGGCGAATAAGGAAATCCGCCGCATGATCGAGGTTCGGTTGGAGGGAATTCGGGCCAAGATTTTGGAACGTATTATAGGGAAGCGACTTTTTGAGATGGGCAATGATGGAAATCCCATCTGGAAGGAGATCAATGTAATGGAGGAAAAGGCGTCAGTGCTTTTTCATTTCAGAAGAAACGAGGACAATACCCATTATTTTCCGACGCTCAAGCACGGCGGAGAAAAGTTGGATTGGCAATATAAAGGGGGGTATTTGCTTTGCGAAGAGCCGGCTTGGCTGGTGGTGAATGGCTGTTTGTATAATTTTGAAAAAGGCGTGGACGGTAAAAAGCTCAAGCCATTTCTCAACAAAAAATTTATTGTCATTCCCAAAAATGTGGAGCAGTCCTATTATGAAAAGTTCATCACCCAGCTGGTGGCCTCCTTTGATGTGTATGCCAAAGGTTTTGACATCAAAGTGCAGCGAAGCAATCCCGAGGCGTTATTGAGCTTAAGTGATTTGCCCGGAGGGGGAGGGGGAACTGACCTCTTTGGCAATGTCCAAGCAGCAGAGGAAGAGGACAAAATCGTATTTGACTTGCGGTTTCAGTATGGAGATTACTCTTTTCGCTCCGAGGAAAAAAAATCCAATAATGTACAACTGGAGCAGCAAGGAGACAATTATATTTTCCATAAAGTCATCCGAGACCTGGAAAAGGAGAAATCATATGGCGATTACTTAAAGGACCTGGGACTGCCGGTGCGGACTTCACGGTTTTCCCTGGGGAAATCGAAGGCGTTCGATTGGCTAAACTCCAATAGAGAGGCCTTGGAAGATATGGGCGTGAAAATTCTCCAAAACCAAAGCGCTAAGGGGAAAAAGTACTTTATAGGAAATGCTTCCATCAAGGTCGATATCAAGGAAAACATCGACTGGTTCGATGTGGATGCGATTATCAGCTTTGGGTCCTTCGAGGTGCCTTTTGCTCAGATCAGGAGGCTGCTCGTAAAAGGAAAGTCAGAATTTGAACTCCCCAATGGGGAGATTGCCGTTATTCCTGACAGTTGGTTTGTCAATTACTCTGAGATCTTTTCTTTCTTGGAAACCGGTGAAAAGCAGGATGAGAAGATGATGCTGAAGAAGCACCATATTGCCTTAGCGCAAGAGCTTCAGAAAGGAAACCTCATTAACCTTACCTTAAGCCGGAAGTTGGAGAAATTGAAGGACTTTTCGGAAATGGAATCCTATGACTTGCCAGATAATTTTAACGGCACCCTTCGCCCGTACCAAAAAGCCGGCTACGATTGGCTGAGGTTTCTTAATGAATACCATTTTGGCGGGTGTTTGGCCGATGATATGGGCTTGGGGAAGACGGTGCAGACCCTGGCCATGCTGGCCCACGAAAAAAAGAGGACGGAAGGAGCCACTTCCCTCTTGGTAATGCCTACTTCCTTGATTTACAACTGGGAGGTGGAAGCTCGCAAGTTCACACCGGATCTAAAGGTATTGGTCTACACGGGATCACAGCGGATCAAAGACAGCAGTATGTTTTCCAAGTACGATTTGGTGTTGACATCTTACGGCATTACCCGGTTGGATGTGGATATATTAAAGGACTTTTTCTTCAATTATATCATATTGGATGAATCCCAAGCGATCAAAAATCCCAACAGCATCATTTCGAAAGCGGTCAATCAGCTGGTGTGCAAGCACCGATTGATCCTGACGGGTACGCCGGTGGAAAATGGTACCATGGACCTTTGGTCGCAGATGAACTTCGTTAACCAGGGGCTCTTGGGCACGCAATCCATTTTCAAAAAACAGTTCTTGCAGCCGATCGAGAAGAAAAATGACATGGACAAGGCTGCCAAGCTGCATGCCATGATCAAGCCGTTTATCCTGCGGAGGTTAAAAACCCAAGTGGCGACCGATCTTCCCGAGAAGGTGGTCAATGTAAAATACTCCAACATGACCCCAGAGCAGGAAAAAGCCTATGAGGAAGTGAAGGGTTATTATCGCGAGAAGATCGTAAAGGAAATGAGCATTCCTGGCATGAACAGGCAGGCATTTACATTGCTGAGAGGCTTGACACAGCTTCGGCAAATTGCAAATCACCCGAGGTTGACCGATACGGCTTATACAGGTGATTCTGGAAAGCTGGAAGACATTGTCCACATGCTGGATTCTACCGCCAGAGAAGGGCACAAGGTCTTGGTATTTAGTCAGTTTGTGAAGCATTTGGCCATCGTGAAAGAATATTTGGATGAAAGCGGCATTGCTTATTCTTATTTGGACGGGACGACTAAGGACCGTCAAGCACAGGTGAAGGATTTCCAAGAGAATGATCAAGTGAAAATTTTCTTGATCTCCCTCAAAGCAGGGGGCGTAGGCCTTAACTTGACCAAGGCAGAATATGTGTTCTTGCTGGATCCTTGGTGGAACCCTGCTGTGGAGGCGCAAGCCATTGACCGGGCCCACCGAATAGGGCAAGAGAATAAGGTCATCATTTATAAATTTATCACACACAATACCGTGGAAGAAAAAATCATGGCCCTCCAGGAGCGTAAAATGGCCTTGGCAGATGAGTTGATCAGCACAGAGGAGAGCTTTATGAAGAGTTTGGAAAAAGAGGATATCGAGGCTTTACTGGCTTAGGATGTTTGGGAAGCTGGCATGGGGAGCTGATGAATGTAAGGGGAACGAAGCTGCCGGTCAATTCCCTGTCCTACACCGTGATGAGTTGTTTTTCAAAAAATCACCTTATGTTTATGCTTTTAACCCGCATTGTGCATTAGCCTATCTATTGCGACCTGAAACCATTTCAAAATCAATCGCTTCGCTGCTGTTTTCGATTCTACCTAGCGGCAGACAGGTTCACCATCCGCCGCGGCGGATGATTCCATCTCCAAACAGCCTGATTTTATTGTAGTTTCAGCTCTCATAACGATTCCAAATGCATAAAGCGGGTTTAAGGAATAGTGCTGCACAGGGAAATTAAAGATATTTTCACGTGGCTAAAGGGGTAATTTTCACCTAACTCAATATCTTAGGGGCAGAAATTTAATAACCCACTTAATATCAACCAGAAATTTTTATCAAAAAATGGAATGTGCCATACTAATCATCCAGTGTAAGGATCAGAAGGGAATCGTAGCTGCCGTGACGCAGTTTTTATATTTTCATAATGGGAATGTCCAAGAGGTAGACCAATACATTGATAATGAAACAGGTGATTTTTTCATGCGGGCAAAATGGGAATTAAAGAGCTTTGCCATCCAGAAGGATCATATTCAGCGAGTGTTTTCAGAGACGGTTGGGAGCAAGTTTGATATGAACTTCACCTTGCACTTTAATGAACCCAAGCCCAGAATGGCCATTTTTGTATCCAAGCTTTCCCACTGTTTGTTTGATATTGTGTCCCGTTATTACTCTGGTCAGTTTGATGTGGAAATCCCCTTGGTCATTTCGAATCACGAGACCTTGAAACCTGTGGTGGAGGCGTTTGACATTCCATTTTATCATCTACCCATCACCAAAGAGAATAAGCAAGAGCAAGAAGAGAAACAATTGCAGTTATTGAAGGAGCACAAGGTGGATTTTATCGTCTTGGCGAGGTATATGCAGATATTGAGTCCAACGTTTATTGCAGCCTATCCGCACAATATCATTAATATTCACCATTCGTTTTTGCCGGCATTTGTGGGGGCCAAGCCTTACCATGCAGCGCATAAAAGAGGGGTGAAGATCATTGGGGCCACAGGGCATTATGTGACAGAGGAGCTGGATGCCGGTCCGATTATCGAGCAGGATATTGCCAGGGTAAGGCATCACAATACCGTGGAAGAGCTGGTGCAAATCGGTCAGGATGTCGAAAAAGTCGTGCTTTCAAAAGCCATCAAGTATCACTTGACCAAGAAGGTCATGGTGATGGGAAATAAGACCATTATTTTCAACTAAATATTCATCGGATCCCTCTTGCCGATGAAAGAGGCTGTCTCAAAAGTCTTCCTCATCAAGATCCGCCGTGGCGGAGAAGGAATTTCGCTCATACATGCCATGAAAGCACATCGAGCTCACCAGCCAGCTGTCCGGCAGGCTTCGCGCTTTGTCTTCCAAGAGGCGGAGGCTCGTGATGACGGATGGTTCCTTTAAGAGACAGCCTCTTTTTATTATTTTCCCTACAGGTGGGATGTCAGGCCATGATGATTCGATTGGGCCTTTAAGGTCCCTGTAAATAGGCTTTTTTAATTTACCTGCTCAAATTCCACCGTGATATTTCCATCTCCGTCATAAAACACCATTCTGTTTGCGGTGGTTGTGTACGTTTTGCTCATTTCCAAAGAGCTAAGGTAGGCTGTTTGAATGGTTTTTTCGTCACAGTTTTGGGAGTCGGTGTAGAGCGTGGAGAATTTAATCTTTTCGGCATTATAGACGGCCTTTCCTCGAAATTCATCACACGGTGCTTGACCGTTTACTTTCTGTTCTTTACCAAATTTCAGGGTAAGCTCAGCCAACTGTTCTTTTGTGGCAGGGGCACCATTGATGGACCGGACTTTCCATGTAAATTGGCCAATATCATCAGAACCACCACATGAAAATAAGGTTAATGAAAGTAAACCAGCGCAAATGAGCGTTTTGAATAACTTCATTTTTAGTAAATTTTTTAATTAGGAAAAAGATTTATGATCCTGCTGTTTATGAAATCATCAATAAACTGAATCGTTCAATGTGAAATGTTTAAAAAAACAACAGTTTTACTGGGTGAAATCCCGCAAATACCATACTTAAATGTGTCGTGATGACAATTATTCATGTTAAAAAATGGTAAATGTGATTTTACCTGGAATATGCATTAGCTTATCTACACCACGGTGCACAAGTATAACGAACTGAAATTGCTTTAAAATCAGCCGCTTCGCTTTAGTTTTCGGTGTAACCGTAGCGATGTAATGCTTACACCTCCAAACTAACTGATTTTCTTGCATTTTCAACTCTCACTACGATTCCGAATGCATAAACCGGGTTAAAGCCTTAATTCATGATCCATACATAGCGGGTGCTTCACGCGGTATGTTTCCTTTCTTTTCGTTCTTTGGGGATTATTCTGATGAAGATGGCCTGCGCTCCAGCGATGGATACACGTGAGCTTCAGTAAACGATTTTTCTGGGGATGTCATGAGGAAGCCGCGTCAAGAGTTCGTAATTGACTTGTTGGGTGGTTTCACTAAAAGAGGCCACGGTGATCTCGTTGTTTTTTTGTTTGCCGATGATGACCACTTCATCGCCTTTTTTGACATCTTTCAGGTCTGTAATGTCCACTGAGATCGAATTCATGGTCACTGTGCCGACCACAGAGACCATTTTGCCTTGGATGAGTACTTTGCCGAGGTTGCTGAGCATCCTGCTAAACCCATGGCAATAGCCTACAGGGACCAGAGCAATGCGCATGGGGCGGTGTGCCATAAAGGTGGTGCCATACCCCACAAAATCTCCCATACCCACTTCCTTGATGCTCATGATGGAGCTCTTCCAGCTGATGAGCCTTTTGAGTGGGTTTTTTCGATGGGCAGCCAGCTCCTTGAATTTGCTCATGTATGTTTCTTGGCTGGGCCAGAATCCATACTGTAAAATGCCGATCCTCACCATGTCCATGATGGTTTCGGGATAGCTTAACGATGCTGCTGAGCAGGCGGTGTGGTAGGTCCCGAATTTGATTCCATGGCGGTCAAACCAATTTTTGAAATTACGGTACTGCTTGATTTGGTTTTGTACTCGCAGGTAATTGGCAATGCTTTCTGCTCCGGCAAAGTGCGTACAGAGGCCTGTAAGCTCCAAGTGAATTCCATGTTCGTAGATCACATCTGCCAAGAACTCTTTTTCATTCCATTCAAATCCAGTTCTGTGAAATCCCGTTTCTACTTCTACGTGGATTTTAGCAGGGATATGCAGTTTTTTGGCCATTTTAATGGCCGCCATCAGCCGGTCAAATTCAAACACAAAAAAGCTGATGCGGTGTTTGATGATCCATTCCAGGTCCTGATTGTCCACCATGCCCATGATCATGATGTCACTGTTTTTTTCACTTGCTTGGAGCACACGTTTGGCCTCATCGGTACTGAAAGCACTGAAGTGGCGGATGCCTACGTTTTCGGCGATCTTGATGATGTTTTCGATTCCATGGCCATAGGCATTGCCCTTGATCACCGCAGAAACGATGGTGTCATCTCCTACTTGACTTCTGATGAATTTCATGTTCCTGCGATAGGCAGATTTGCTGATCTCGATACGTGAAGTATGCCTCATTAACGGAGTGATTAAGCTTAAATGCTCGAATTAACGATTGAGTTGATGAATGATTTGGTTGAACATACCGACGCCTGATGGAATAATGGTATCCGGAAAATCAAAATTACTGTTGTGCAGCTGGGGCTGTGTTTTGCCACTTCCCAATCCAAAGAACATGGTCGGGGTGTTTAAGGAAAATTGGCCGAAATCTTCAGACCAACGGAATGGGTTTCGGATATGCTTGGTCTTGAGTTTAAGTTTTTTTGCTGCGTGATTGACCTGTTCCCAGGCGGCTTCATGGTTGACGGTGCTGGCAAAATGCTCCGTGTAAGAAATGTCGATTCCCAGATGATGGGATTTTGCAATTACCGTTACCAGTTCAGCGGCAAACTTGGTGAGCCGCTCCATGGCGTCATTGTCGTAAGTTCGCAAAGTGGCACGGATGGTGGCCTTTCCAGGAGTGGTGCCAAAGGCAATTTCGCCTAAAACGGCATTGACCACGGTGATCAGGCAGAAGCCGTTCATGCTTTCAGGGAGTGCCTCCAACCCTGCAATGATTTTGGCCATTGCGAGTGCGGGGCTATTGCCGTTTTCGGGGTGTGCTGCATGGGAGGTTTTTCCCTTGAGGTGGATGACCATTCCCTTGGATGCTGCTGCAAACGGCCCTTTTTTAAGGACAATTTCATTTTTAGGATAGCCGGGTAGGTTGTGCAGCGCAAAAGCATAATCAGGTTTGATAGTAGGAAACCGCTTGTCCTTTAGCACTTTCTTTGCCCCTTCGCCCGTTTCTTCGGCAGGTTGATAGAGCAATACCACGCGGCCTTTGGAGATGGGGTTTTTCGCGAGGTCCATTCCCACTCCAGCTACAATGGCCATGTGTCCATCATGACCACAGGCGTGGGATCTCCCGTCAATTGTGCTTTTATGCTTGGCGTTGGATTCCTCCGTGATGGGTAGTCCGTCAAGTTCGCATCGGATCATCGTAGTCGGCCCTTTTTGCTTACTATCGAAGATAAAGGCCAATCCATTTCCGCCTAACTTATCCAGCACTTTGGTAGGCTCCAGCGGCTCAAAAAATGCCTGGATCTTCGCAGCCGTGGCACCTTCATCATGGCTGATGTCCGGATATTGGTGGAGTTCTTTTCGAAGTTTTATCAATCGGTTAATGTCATCTTTGTTCATCATAAGAAAAATTACTGGTTGTTTTAAATTAAAGCTTTCTGATGGATAGTTCAAGTAATCAGACAGTTTAGATACCGGATTAGTGCCAATGGGGCCATCTTTTGAGTAGGGTTACCATTTTACGATCCCCTTCCCCATGGAATTGACCATGGAAAAAAGCAGCAAATATCTTTCCGATTTTTTTTGACTCGTATTCAATTAGTTACTGGAATTATTTGAAAATTGATTTTTTTGGGCGAACTTATTTACCGATAATTTTGCTTGATTGTTTTATCCTAAACGAAAAACCTATGACTGCAGAACAAAAACAAGCCCTTGCTGCTGAAATCGAAAAACTACAAGGATCCTTGACAGGAGATATGTTCCAAGATATGGAAATCCGCGATAAGATACACAATTTGGAAATGCAGCTAAACGGCACCAAGCCCATGGACAGTCATTTTGACTGTATTGGCTGTGGGAGCTGATCCATTGTTGTATCACATGTATTTTTATGAAAACCGGAAGGCATGGCTTTCCGGTTTTTTTGTGGGCACCATCGCCCCGAATTAAGGGTAAAGCTATTGTGCTGTGGCATACTTAGTTCAAGGATGAATTTTTACAGATCAAGCCATATTTCTGGGGGAATGAATGTCGACATGTTCTTATGAAAGAAAATTTAGCACCGTTAAAACGATGGTTTTCCGCTATCCGCACGAATGGGGTTTAGCGGGAATTTGTGGGGAATAGTTAGGTCCATGCCGCTAAAACGGGAAACGATGAATGGGCAAATTTACCATGGACTTCACCCATGGCTAGAAAGTGTCGAGGCTGTGTCAAAAGTCCTCGTCATTGCGATTCCGATGGATATCGGAAGAAGCAATCTCGT
>JGI2924J29684_1078541_pt1 | contig 63920 bp, 70 predicted proteins | sample BenlonsequencITS_FD_29684 | JGI IMG/M metagenome (IMG submission 29684) | reverse complement strand
CCCACGTGGATGCGCAGATTCGGGTCGGGGCCTTCCAGGTAGCGCGACTGTTCGTCGCTTCGCATTTCAAAACCAAATGGCGCCTCAATAAGCAGGTCCTCGGTCACGAGCACGGTGGGCTGGGGTTGGGGTTGATTGCTTATCGACGTCTCCCCCTGCGTTGAAATCTCCGCCACCTTATCTACCGGCCGTGAGTCCACTGGCCCAGTGAAACCCGAAATCACCCAAATACCAGCAATAGAACCAACCAATATGCTGACCAACAACAGGTGTAGTGGCTTGATGCCGTAGAACTGGCGGACTTGTTTTCCACTCGTGGGCCGTTTAATTTTCGGTGGTTCCTCCGCAACGGGAGGTGCTTCTACTCCAACCCCACCGCAGGTCACGCCTTTGGAAGCAAACATGGAGGTGAGTGCATTGACTACGTTGTCGGTGCCATCCACCACGATCTCAACAGTCGGCCAGTTTTCACCTGCTATTTGTTTCACTTGATCCAGCACAGCAGAGTGAGCCCATCCATCAAGGATGCCTTCGGCAGCCAGGTCATAGCGGTAGATGGTTTCAGGGCCGTCAAAGATGGTGGCGGTTTCTAGGACTGTGATGGTGATTGTTTGGGTGCTCATGAGTCATCACCTATGCGTGCCATCTGTGCAACACCGATGTTTTCACCACGGATGGACATCGTGGCACGTCCTGGTGGTTGTGCTGTGGGTTTGATGCCTAGGATAGCGCCTTCGTCGCGGTCGGCGTCGAAAAGCACGACGTGCGGTGATTGGTCCTTGATCTCGGACATGACCGGATCGTAGAGCGCACGCGAGGCGCCACCGGCTTTGCGGGTGAGCACGATGTGCAGGCCTACGTCTCTTGCATGCGGGATGATCTCGCGCAGCGGGTGCAGGGTGCCGGCGGGGAGCAAATCATAATCATCGATAACTAAATAAATGTCGGGCCCCTGCCACCAGGAACGATCGCGGAGTTCTTGGGCGGTGATATCAGGTCCTGGAAGTCTGGCGGATAGCGTAGCCACCATGTCTTTGATGGTGTTGTGGACTGCTGTGGAAGTAGCACAATAAGCAGCCAACATGTCTTCGGGGACCAGGCCTAGGTGGGTGCGTCGAAGGTCGAAAAATACCAAGCGTGCTTTCTCCCGCCCCACAATTGTCAGACCCGTGACAATCGTGCGGATCAGCGAGGATTTGCCACAACCTTGAGAACCAAAAGCTAGAAGGTGGCGGCTGGATTCTGGATCCCACGTCAGCGTGGATAGTTCAGCACCTCCCCGTGCAATCGGGATGCCAGGTGTCGCAGAAAGCTCAAGCTCGTGAAGCAGGATATGCGCAGGCAGCACGCTTAATTGTGGGACCTGCTGCCATCCTTGCCCATCGGCCATGACGCATACCTGGGCGATGTCTTGGCCAGACGCATGAGCAATAAGGATGTGTTCTTTATCCAGGTTGAGGCCACGCCCAGGTTTCGACGGGATCCGAAGCTGAGCTTTACGATCAATCACCGAATCCATGGCTTCGCCGAGTTTCAATTCGATTCTGCCAGTCACCAGATCGCGGACCGCGGGGCGGATGGAACTCCAGCGTTGAGTGCTTAAAACTAAATGCACCCGCGAGGCAAGGCCGTTGGCGGCGATGTCTACGAAGGCGTCGAAAAGCTCGTCGAATTCTTGGGTGATGGTGTGCCAGCCGTCCACAATAAGGAAGGTGTGGCGTTGTTCAGGGTGGTTGATCAGGCCTCGTACTTCATCGACAACTCGGCGGACTTTCTCTGGATCTTTGCGTCCTGCCACGCCTGCAACATGAGGCAGCCGGGAGAGATTTTCCAGGGAGGTTCCAGATAAATCCAGCACGTAAAAGCGGATGTTTTCTGTGCTATGCGTTGCTGCCATGGAGATCACGATGCTGCGCAATGCCGTGGACTTTCCGGTTTGGGGCCCACCACAAATAGCCCAGTGTCCGCTTCCACCGTTGAGAGAAAAATCAATCAGCAATGGATCTTGTCGCTGTTGATAGGGTCTATCGATCATCCCGATCACGGCGCTTAGCTCACCGACATCATCAGCCAAAGCACCAATCGAAACTTCTGCCGGCAACGGTGGCAACCAGATGCGATGAGCGCTTAACCCCCGCAACTTCGCGGCGCTGATGGCGCGCGCAACCACGGCGTCGATAAGCGTCTCGGTGCTTTGCTCGACAATCACCTCCTCTTTGGGTTCCTCCCAGCTGGTAAAAAGGCGCACCCGGGACTGCGTTGGTGCGAGGTGATGGCGACGCATGATGGGGCCGGATACATAACTTGCTTGGAAGCGGGTGACGGTGTCGACGTCGGATTTGAGGAAACCTGCGCCGGGTTGGCTGGGTAATTGATATGCGTCAGTGATGCCTAATACCTGGCGCGATTCGGATGCGGAAAAGGTTTTTAAGCCGATCCGGTAGGACAAGTGGGAATCCAATCCGCGCAACCGCCCCTCTTCCAGACGTTGGCTAGCGAGCAACAAATGGATGTGTAAGGAACGGCCCAAGCGTCCGACGGCGACGAATAGGTCTGCGAAATCGGGATGTTGGCCAAGCAACTCCGAGAATTCATCGATCACAATGAGCAGCGCGGGCATCGGTTTCACACCATCACGCTGGTTGTATTCATCCACATTGGCGCAGCCACCTGCCTGCCGAAGGGCTTCTTGCCTGCGGTTCATCTCACCCGAAATCGCATCATGCATGCGCTCCACCAGCACGGACTCTTCCTCCAAGTTGGTGATCACCGCGGACGTGTGAGGCAGCTGCTCGAAGCCCAAAAAGGTGGCGCCACCTTTAAAATCCACCAACACCAGATTCAATTCCTCAGGCGAATGGGTGATCGTCAAACCTAGAACAAGTGTTCTTAAAAGTTCGGATTTTCCGCTGCCAGTAGCGCCGATGCACAGCCCATGTGGTCCCATTCCGCCGTGCGCCGATTCCTTCAGATCCAGTACCATCGGCCGACCGGACGCGTTCAAACCCAAGGGCACCGCCAAACGAGTTTTAGGCTGCGTGCGCTTGTTCATCCATAAGGTTTCTGGAGTTAAATGCTCCACGTCATCAATCCCCAAAAGGGACAGCAATTCACCAGAGCTCGCCGCGTGTGCTGTGGTTGTGCGTCGAAAAGCAGTCAAACGGCGGCCAAAAACCTCCGCAAGCTCAGCGCTAACCGCATCCGGCGTGCCCAGCTCCTCCGCGCCGTGCGCGGTAGCCACATGCAGACGCTTATCGACGTGCAACAGCAGCCCTTCATCCTCTGCCAGCTGGCCCAATGCGGTGCTGGTCTGCGCGCCAACGTTGATGATCGTGGTCCATTGGGGGTCATCAATGAAGCTTTCGGTGCCGTTGGTCAACACGGAATCCACCAGCAAAATCCGAAAGGCTGCCTTCTCCGGATCGCGGGTGTGCGGTACCCATTTCAGCCACTCCCAACCCGACTCCCCGATCGCTTTGATACCCACCACCTCCGGTCCGTGGTGGTACAACAACTGCACAACCAGCGCCCGCGCCAGATCATGTGCGCCCGCACCGTTGAGCCCAATGAATCGAAACGCCTGCAACTGAACCGACACCGGCATGCTCTGCACCGACCCCACATCCCGAATGGTGTGACGCAACGACACCGCACATACCGGATCAAGATCCTCCGGCGCACCCGAATCACTCACGTTAATAGCCGGATCAAGCCTGGTCACGCCCAAACCAAAACGGATTTCCAAACAATCTTGATCATCTTGGGTGCGCTCCCACATCCGCCGAGTCCCCAACGTGGACCACAAGGTTGCTGGATCAGGATGCCTGTGCCATTCATGCCTGCGCTGCATCGCCGCGTGATCTGTCGCTTTCGCCCGCAATGCACCCAGGTGACGTAAATAGGTGCGCCGAACCTCATCAGTATCGTCACCTTCAGGTGGGGCGAACATCATCAGGACGCTCATACCCATCATCATTGGAAAAATCAAGACCATAGGATTTAACTGCCCACTGGTAAGGATCATCAGCGCCACCATCGCCAGCACCATGGCCACCATGGCCACCATGATCACAGGCATCAATACTTTGAGCAGTGGTTTCGGCGCTGGACGTACCGCTTGTGGCACAGCTTCAGCGATCAGCGGCTCCGTTGGCAGCGGTGGCGCCGGATCGCGTTCTGGCCACGTCACCGGTTCCACGATGTAACCAGTTGGTGATTGTTCTTGTCGCTCCACTGATGTTGTCATTTTCTAACTCCCCCGAGTTCTTCTTGTCTTGCCTAGTGTCGTGCTTTTTAGAAAGTCATCTAAAAAAGAAAAGGCTGTCAATAAGTGTTTGACTGGAAAAACGGCCAAAAGGTTCCCTTGAATGTGAAATTAGGGGAATTCTCACCAACGCTGCTCCCCGTCCCCTTTTGCTGGCATACTCAAAGACACATTTGTTGGGGGACAATTTTGGGGGTTGGTTATTTTGGCAATCGATAATGCGCTGCGCGTGAGCATCCGCATAGATCTCACCGTTGGCGATGCGCCCGCTGCTGTGGCTGATGTGGCGCTACCTGCAGGTTCGAGTCTGGCGGACATTTTGGATGAAATTTTAGAACTCACCGATGCACCCCGGATTTCCAGGCCGTGGGTGGCTCACACTGCTGCGGGAAGTCCCATTGATTGCGGGATTCCGCTTGCAGAAACACAAGTGGAACAAGGCAGCGTGGTGGTCCTTTCACCCGAAAGGGACTTGGAAGCCCCCGTGTTGCGTGATGTCGCCGAAGCGTTGGTGGAGTTTTCTTCCACGAACCGCGCCGGGCACCTCGTGGAATTGATGACTTTCGCGGGGCTCATCGGGGCTGCCGTGTTAATGACAAGTCCTGCTGCCTCCGGAATTATTGTGCCCGGCCGCATGGGAATCTTCGTCGCAATCTGCGCTCTACTGCTTCTGTGGCTCCCACCCGCGCACACCCCGATCCTTCGAAACGTCCTGCCGATTACCCTGATCTTGGGCGCAGGCGGAGCGGTATCAGTGCTGGTTGCAGGCACTTCTGGGACTTCTCCCGGCGCGCTTACCTGGACGATTTTCGCTGGCGCGTGCACTATTCTTGCCAGTTCGCTGCTGGTTCATGTGGTGTATCGTCCAGCAATTCTTCTGGTGGCAACACTGTCCACATTGGGGCTCGGTCTCTTAGTCCTTGCAGCAACCACCACTCTGTGGAAGCTCAAAGCTACCGAAGATTTCAGCGGTCCAGCAGCGATCACGGTCACCGCTTCCACCATCACCATGTGCTTCGCCCCGAAAATCGCAGCATCGCTAGCAGGCCTGCGCGTCCCATCGCTTCCCACCGCCGGCGAAGATCTCTCCGTCAGCGACCTCACCATGACTGATCCCGAGAAAAGAATAAAAACAACAAAGACGCTTTTCGACGCCCAGATCCTTGGCCTTGGCGTTTTGAGCGGGCCTTTGGCGTTGTTGTCGGTTACCCCGGGCACCTGGACAACCACCGTTTTTAGTTTATGCATCGCGGTGGCTTCGCTGCTTCACGCTAATCGTCATCAAGCACCAATTCCCACGTGGACATTGATGGGGTTATCTGCCCTTGGTTTCATTTCCATGGCGTTATCCGCAAGCCGATCAGGTTCACTAATTGCACTGATCGGTTCTGTGGTTATCATCGCTGTGCTGGTCAGCGTGGCATTGTGGATCAGTACAGTCCCCACGCTGGAACCCACCACCATTGTGTGGCTTGAAAGGTTGGAATCACTGTGTCTTGCAGCTAGTCTGCCACTCGCACTGCATTTGCTGGATGTATTTGGAATGCTGCGCGGTCTTGATATTGGATTCGGTGGATAAGATGCGCAGACTCATCGCGGTTAGCTTGGCCGCTCTGTTTATGTTGGCTTCCACTCCAGCGACGAGGGCACAGGAAGTAGAAGCTCTCGCTTGCCCCGAGGTAGCGATCGCCGATCCTTCCTCCGCAGTTTTAGATGAACACCTTTCGCAGTCATTATCCCAAGCTCACCAACTAGCAACTGGCGCCGGTGTGATGGTGGCAGTCATCGACACCGGAGTATCCCTGCATCCACGTCTGCCCCACTTAATTCCCGGCGGTGATTTCGTGGGCGCCCACCAAAGCCCCGATGTGCCAGGTGAACTTATCGATTGCGACGGCCACGGCACCATCGTCGCCGGAATCATCGCCTCCCAAGGAAACCCCGGCACCGGCTGGCCATATGACGGCAGCTCCGATCCTTATATCGGTGTCGCCCCAGATTCCGGAATCATCTCCATTAAACAAACCAGCTCATATGTGCGTACTCGTGAAGATTCCAACGTCGGAACGCTGAGCACCCTGGCGGAATCCATCCACCGAGCTCTCGATTCCGGTGCCCACGTGATCAATATTTCCGTGGTGTCCTGTTTGCCCCAATCACCCGACGAGGCCGCATCGTTCCAGCCTCTGACGGATGCTCTTAACAGAGCAGAACTTCAAGGGGTGATAGTGGTGGCAGCAGCAGGAAACCTCGGGCAGGATTGTCCAGTTGGATCTACCGTTTATCCTGCACATTCAGACACTGTGCTCTCTGTGTCGGCACGTTTTGATTCTCACACGCTTGCAGAATATTCCATGCCTGGCAACCAACAAATCCTCTCTGCACCAAGCCACATTCAGGCTGGTCTATCACCGCGTGGCGACGGCTTCGCCAGCCACATGATCACCACCGCTGGCGAAAGCCCCTTCGAGGGCACCAGTTTTGCCGCTCCAGTTGTCAGCGCCACAGCTGCACTGCTTCGCCAGCATTTTCCCTTTGCCACACCCTATGAAATTCGTGCACGAATCTTCAACAGCATCGACCCTGCAAGAGGCGCTATTGATCCCTACCTGGCACTTACTCAAGAAATCTATCCCACCACTCCCCTGGTTCATGAGATCGCACTAAGTGTTCCCACGCCGCCGGATGATTCTCCACGGGAGCGGGGCATCCTAGTTACCGCAATCATTGTTGGGTTGCTCGCAGTGTTAGCTGTGCTGATGGGACTACGCCGAATTCATCATCACTCGGCCTTTCAAAAAGCTAGCTCAAGTGTTATCACTTAATCTATGAGGCACCGTTCAGAATCCCATCAACCGCAAGAGCCCAAACCAACTACACAAACGACTCAGGAATCTGTATCGCATGCCTTGGATGAGATCTTTTCCAGGCGCTCCGAATTAATGGATCGCCTTCAAAGCGAATAGTTGCTAGCGGCTCAACCCAAGCCAGGTGAAGAACTCATCTGCCCACGGGATAGTTCCGGCGTGCCACATCAACCAAAATGTCACGATGAACACCACCCAAATCAGCAGAATCATCAGTGCCAACATCGCCATGCGGAAGCGGAATGATTTCTTGCCGTACCAGGTGAAGAAGCGATCATACTGATGCACTCCCCAGGCCAGGAGGTTCTTCGCCCATTTAAGCTCCAGAGACAAAATGCCCACACCAATGAAGGTGGTCAGCCAGCCTTGGCCGGGAAGTGGAATGGTGATCAGACCGATGATCGTGACCAACCATCCAAGGATCAGGGTGCCTGGCCGAACTAAGAAGCCGAACTTCTTCTGCTTTGATCGCGCGTGTGCTTCTTGTAGTCGGTCAATGCGGTCACTGACCATTTCTCGCATCGTGCCCATGGGTTAACTACAGGTCTCCGCGGGTGGGAAGGAGACATCGATAAACATGGGGTGTGGCATGGGCATAGTTACAGATGCATCCTGAAAGTGTTGAAATCCGCAAAAGCAGGTGGGAAATGGGACAGTCGCTAATTGCTAGTCGAGTTTACCTACAATTAACTCCTGCCCCTAGGGAACCTTAAAAAGAAACATTGTTTCTTTAGATAGTCCACCACATTCTTTCAGGAACTTCTCCGCGACTTCCCTGCTCATCGAGTTTCACACCCAGTACTTGGTGCAGCTGGACGATGTTGTGGGCAAATCCCCATTCCGAACCTGCCATGTACAGGCCAAAGAGTCGTGCAGTGGGTTCACCGGCGAGTTCAACTGCTTCCTCCCAATTTTCTTTGAGGTTTTCGCACCACGCGTGCAGGGTGCGTTGGTAATCAAAGCGGAGGTTTTCTTCGTGCAGCACTTCGAAACCGTTGTCCTGCATGTGCTTGATCAGGGTGCCAGAGCCAGTGAGTTCACCGTCGGGGAAAATGTAGCGATCAATAAATGCACCTGCGTGGCGGGGGCGGTTGTCTGGGTAGGTGATGCTGTGGTTGAGCATCAGTCCGCCTGTTTTGAGTTTGCTGCTGAGCAATTCAAAGTAGTCGGGATAGTTGTTCACACCGATGTGTTCAATGATGCCGATTGCTGAGATCGCATCGAATCCAGTTTCTGGAACATCGCGGTAATCCATGAAGCGAATTTCCGCGAGGTCTTCCAAACCTTGGCGTTTGATCTCTGCTTGACCCCACTCATATTGCTGTTCAGACAGCGTAACTCCGATGGCTTTCACACCGTGTTTGGCGGCGTAGCGGACCATGCCTCCCCAACCGCATCCCACGTCTAGGAGGCGATCGCCTTCTTTCAGACGCAGTTTTTCAAAGATGAGGCGGTATTTGTTTTCTTGGGCTTCTTCCAAACTTGATTCTGGCGTTGGATAATACGCGCAGGTATAGGTCATGGAATCATCTAAAAACAGGGAGTAGAACTCATTGCCCACGTCGTAGTGGTAGCTAATGGCTTTCTTGTCGCGGGATTTCGAGTGCCTGGATGCTAGCCCGTTGATCAGTGCTTTACGCCATGCAGGGGCTTGTTCCATTGGTGGAATTTCCTGGAATTTTAAGGCATTCATTTTCCGCAGAGTCCACATGATCTGCAAGGTGGTGGATGCATCTGGGCGTTTGAAGCAGCGGTAGAACTCCTTCAACGCATCAAAGATCCCATAAGGATGGCCGGGATGCTCACCTTCCACGATGAGGTCTCCCATGAGGTAGGCACGTGCCAAACCCAAATCTCCTGGCGCTGTTGCGATGTAGGATACTGCATCCGTGTTGGCAACAAACAGCTGGTAGGGAGCATCTTCAGGGCCAGTGAAGCTTCCATCGAAGGCAGTGATGTGGAATGGGATGGGTGCAGTGGTCGTGGCCTCGACGATGTCGGCGATGGTCATGAGGTCCTGCGCTACGGCGTTACTCATAATGCTTTGCTTTCTCTTCTTGTGCATTTTTTTAAAATGTGGCCACAAGTAGTGACCACAAGCCTCTACCTACAGTGAGCGATCCTAGGCGCCTTTTACTGTCTTTTCATACAAACCGGGGAATCGGCTGTGGGGATCCCACTGCTTTTTTAGCAGCGCCGGGATGGTTCCGCCATAAAGTTTTTCAAAGTCTTCCCTGGTGTAGAACGCTTCGGAGTACAGCGATTTATGTCCGCCTAGCTCTGCCATGACGCGTTCGATTTCTCTGTTAAATGCTCCCTCTGGTGCATCGGAGCCCATCAGATCAACCGGCACTGAGGACCAGAATCCGATGTTGACCCACAGCACGTCCTTCTTCAAGGGATACAGCGGCCAAGGGTGTTCAGCAGCACCGGAGTCGATTGCTTCAGCGGAGCTCAAAATTTCTCCAGCACCAACCGAACTACCTGGTACCTCCCGAAGCTTGATCGGGCACAGCCACAGCGGCTCGATGTCGCTGCTTTCAAAGAACCATTTCAAAAATTCTGGCAGTTTATCAATCGTAACTTCCACGTCTTGGACCACCCGTTCCCTAGCCGGGCGGCCTTTGCGCTCTTCCAGGCGATCAGCGATGGAGTATTTTCGATCCCAGCCGATGATCTTCCAATAGAAACTCGAGCGCAGCAGATCCCTGGGCCAGAGTTTGCGCACCACGGGGTTTTGGGTGCCGAATGCGCGTGAACACCAGAACCAGTCGGTGTCCCAGCGCCAGATGTAATCGCGGATTGTCAGGCGGTCATAGGTGATGCCCTCTGGGTGTTGCAGGGAGCGGTAGTAGCTTAAATCCCTGGTGTAATCGCTGGTGGGGCCAGGTTGTGAGGTTTGCGTGCCAAGAACTAAGTAGGCTTCCGTGGGTGAAAACACCACGCCGTCAAGGTAATCGACGGGTTGGTTATCAAACTCCAGAGAAGACGCGACTTCCTCAATCGCTTTGGTCAAAGACTCTAAATCGTTGAAGCGCACGTGGCGCAGCTGGACGTAATCTTGCACTGGTTCCAGCTCAATTTTTAGCCGCACCGCGTATCCCAGCGAACCATAAGAGTTGGGAAAACCTCTGTAAAGGTCGACATTTTCTGTGGGCGAGCAAGTCACGATCTCACCAGTGCCGGTAAAAATATCCATCTCCAGCACTGATTCGTGTGGCAAACCGTTGCGGAAGGATGTGGATTCCACGCCCATTCCGGTCACTGCGCCACCAAGCGTGATGGTTTTCAGTTGAGGCACAACCAACGGCATCAGACCATAACTTAAAGTGGCATCTACCAGGTCTTCATACGTGCACATGCCCTGTACATCGGCGGTGGCATTGACCGGATCAATGGCAATCACTCCCCCAAGCGCTGCCACATCTAGGCCGTGACCTGCATCGGAGCGTCCACGGAACAGGTTGGAGGTTTTCTTAGCTAAACGCACCCGCTCCCCAGCAGGAATCGCGTCAAAGCTTCTCTTAAGCTTTGTAATTGCCTCCCAATGGGCGTTCCAGCCTTTGGGGATTACCTCTTTTTGATCTACTCCACGACCAATGGACAAGCTGTTGCTCAGTTTTCCGATGGTCTTTAAAAAAGTACTATCCGGGTCAACTAATCCGCTCATGTAAGGCCACCATACTCCTTAATAGGTGGGCGCGAGCGCTGTCTCTTTTGCTAATTCACTTCCCTGCGGCAACAATCGCAGCACGCTCCACGGCACGACCTGCACGTCAGTGATTCCTAGGGCAACCATCGATTCACCAGTAGAAACAGGGTGCATCAGCCCAAAATCAGAGACCACATAGTAGCCAAAGCCACTGTCCACGCCCACTGCCCCACCAGCGTTTGTGCTGAAACTTTTCGCCCTGGAATCACCAGATAGCGCCACCCCCGATTCCAGAGTTTCCAGGAAACCGATCTGGCCTTCACCATCCGCGCAGGCAAAACCACCGTCCAGATCTTGCCAAGAAACTGTTTGCTCGGGCAGCGTCAAGGTGTTGGCTGTTTCTTCATGCACACCAAGAAGCGCGGTGGGGTCGGGGAAAACACCGGAACCGGCGTCGATAAGCAACCCGCGCTGTAGCGGCGTGATTTCGGCGAGCGCCCCGTCGAGCCGTAACCAGTTGCGGGTGGAGGCGTCGACAAGCTCGGGCAGCGGGGCTGGGAAGCGGACCGCGTCGTGCTCGGGGATCGCGTTGAGCAGCTCAGTGGTCAGGTATACGCGCGGGGTGTCCTCGGAAATCCCCAGGTGGCGGCGCATAATGCGCCCATGTTCGCTGCCCCACGCCGGCAGTTCGCGGCGCCCGTCCGCGGTAATCAGGTTCCAGGTGACCTCGCCGGTTTCGCTTTTCGACGCCCCCAGCCACCCATTTCCTTCCGCAATCAGGGTGGGCCCTAGTCCGCCCCTAGGAACCGTAATGTGTAGATCCCCAGTGCCGACATCCTGGCACACAAACCAATCTTGCTCGGGTTCTTCGGTGCTGCTGAAAAGCCCCGGCGCATCAGGAACCCCCACCGGCACTCCGCGCGGCATGCCCGCGATGATCGCATCGCTGGCGTTCACCGGATCCACCGGCTCCCCCACAATCAACCGAGCCGAGGCCACATTAGCCACCGGATGCACCGACCCATCCAGCTGCACAAAGAGCGCGCCGGATTCAGAGCGGATCAACGGCGCATCGGCCGGATCCTTCGCGGGTCGAAAAATAGCCAACGCCAATGATCCCACCGCCAACATCACGCACGCCACCACCCCAAACACCAACGCCCGCCGGCGCCTACCAAGTGGATCATGAATCATGCGCACATCGCCCATCACCAACCCATGTTCGATGCGCCGCACCAGAAATTTATGCCCCGACACCTGCGCCGATGTCGTGGGCATCAACATGCCTTCAGCCATGTATTCCCCCAGCTTTAGATCTTTACATCCCCTAATCCAGGAACTGTAGTGCGCTGGTCCGGGATAAGACTAGTGAAAGTGGGAAGATTCTCAGATTTGCTTTTGAGGGAACCAAAAGGCGAGTTTTGCAGTCTAACAAAGGGTGCGACTTATGGCACCTTTGTGATACCTAAAATGAAGTTTTATGAAGGACCTCGGTAAATTACAACGCGCAATCGAAGAGAACTTAGCGGAGCATTTCTGCCATCTCCACCGGCATCTTGCATCCGCAACAATCACGCACACCGATGGCCTGCTCATCGCAGACAGTAGCCTCGACGATGACACGTTCAACATTATTGCGGGCGCACGCTTTACCCCTGAGATTGCAGCTGCGCGGATTGCTGAAACCACCGCTTTTGTAGAACATGCACTCCGTCCGTTTTCCTGGTGGGTCGGCCCCGCATCCAGCCCTAGAAATATCGGAGAGCTGCTCGTTGAGGCCCAATGAAATGCCTCCGAAACAGAAACAGGCATGTGGAAAGACTTAACCGAACCGCTGCCCGAAGCTTGCGCTGAGGGCTTAGAGATCCGGGTGGTTAAATCTCCCGAAGAGCTGGCAGATTACGCTGCAGTTCTTTCTGCGAATTGGAATCCACCCGCCGAAACTGTGCAGCGTTTCTATACCGAAGCAGCTGAATACGCACTGAGAAAGAACTCGCCCGCACTTTATCTGGTGGGTTATGCGGGCAACCGCGCAGTGTGTTCTGCGGAAGCATTCATACACGCGAGCGTAGTTGGAATCTACAATATCTCCACCCTTGAGCACAAACGCCGGCGTGGCTACGGCGGAGCCATCACCTTAGCCACGTTGCATACCGCACGTAACGCAGGGTGTGACACCGCCGTGTTGCAAGCTTCCGAAGATGGTGAGCCCGTTTATCGCAAACTAGGATTCACCGACTGCGGTCGATTTACTGAATACTCTTTGTGATTAGTTAGGGACCGTATGCGGCTTCGTTGGATCCGGTGCATACAGAGTTTCGGCTGAAGGCATCTCTGAGTTCACACCAGCAGGAACCGTTGGACGATGGTAATAAGTCTGATCTACCTCGTCTTCAGTTTCAGCCAACCCAAGCTCGCCCAAGGTAGGAAGCTCTGGCAGTGGTTCTGGAGAATTACCAGGTGCACGCATCTGATCCAGTTCGGCGTCAGTGAACATATCGTTGACTGCGAAGATCACCGAGTCGCCCTTCTTGTACACCGGTGTCACGCCTGGGGTTTGCCACAGCAGATCGATCTGGCGGAAGTTGGGGATCTGGAAATCCCAGAACGTCCACGGACTGATCATGAAGTAGCCGACGTTGAGATCACGAGCAGCCTGATCCACATCGTTGACTTGATCTGGGTTTTCATCGGTGCCCACACCTAGAAGTTGAGGCCACCAGAACAGCATCGCGGTGGCAGAGCCTTCGCCTGCTGCTGGCCATGCATAGTGGCGGGCCACGGAGTGCAAGCCGTTGTAGGCATACATCCAGCCGTTACCATCTGCGGGGTCACCCATGATGTTCATGTCAGCTCCACCTGGCTGTTGGATTAACCAGTCCCAGGCAGCCAAGTCGTTGTTGCTCACCATACGTTCATCATTGTGTGGCGCAAGGATTGTGGTTTCGGATCCTTCCTCTACAAAATCCTTCGCCCAAGTCTGCAATGGCACAGCCACAACAAGAGCCATCACCACAGAAACAACACCGGAAACAGTGGTGAACTTCTTTATTGGTCCCAAGCAGATCAAACGGATCACTGCGGCAGCGCCGATACCTGCGGCAGCAAAAGTGAACATGGCGACAGGCATGATCAAACGGTGTCCTGTGGAGTAATGCAGACCGCCCACGATGTTGAGCCAATCACCCCACGGCTCTTCAAAAGGCTTCAGCGAGTTAGCGGTCAACGCAACGCTGGCGAAGTAAAACACCGGCGCCCACAAGTTTCCGCGCCACACCAAAGCAACCACGCCACCGATTGCTGCGAATACCAGCACTGGGACGATGTCAATATTTCCGAAGAAATCAACATGGCGGGTCTCCATGAAAATAGACACCAACCAGGACTCGCTGCGGGTGACTTGTTCCTCAGCAGAATATGACAGCACATCTTCGGTTTGTTCGGAACCTGAAATCACCTGAGGCAGCATGAAGAGCACACCGATGATGCCCGTGATGGCCAGGATGCCGACATCCTTCAAACGGATACCGATGCCCGCCTTCCAGCCCTTCACTTTCTGGCTTGGAACCACCACGAGTTTGAGCAGCCACCACAGCAGCAACACCATGATCACGATGGTGGATGGGGCTGGATGCAGCTGGAACATACCCATGAACGCCAATGCTGCGGCAAAGATTCTTACCGGCACAGACGGAGTGGACATAAACAGCGCAAGCACCACACCTGAAGCACCGATCGCAGCAACATAAGGCCACGCACCCACGTAGTTACCAACCCAGAACAGTACCGGAGAGGCAATGGTGATCAGTCCAGCAAAGCCCGCACCAATCTGCGCGGTCAGTCCACGATTGTTGATCATCCGCCATGCAATCAGTGCAACAGCTAACGGCAGCAACAATCCGGACAGCACAATGCCAGTGAGGTTGGTGGCTTCAACAATCGTCAGATTTCCGACATCCGACAGCACCCATGCACCAGCATGCCATGCGCTTGGGTAGAACAGATCTTGCTGCGTTTCAATATTGCGCAGCTGCCCCATCATCGTGGATGACGCAATGCCGGTCTCATCTATAAAACGGACAGTCGAAGCATGCCAATGGACATCCCAGCCTTGGACGATATCGCCCAAACCATGCTCGGTGCTCAAGAGCAGATCAACGGCACGATCAATGATCAGCCACGCACCAGTGATAGCACCTGCGGCAGGCAGCAGCCAACGGTGATCCAAGATGCCACCGTCGCGCATGTAATCAAAGATCACGCGCCAGATTCCGCGACGCTCCGAGGTTTCAGATTCAGATTCGGCTGCTTCGTTTGTGCTCGATTCGGCAGGCTCCCCTGCAGATACCTCAGCATTTTCTGCCCGCTCTTCATCCGCGAGCGTCTGCCTGCGGATACGTGCTTTACGCCGACGTACAAGCCAACCACCGACAAAAAACAAGCGCCATACCAAAGCAACCGCAGCGAAAACCAATGTGGAAATAACTACAGAATGGAGATCAAAACGCATCTCCCACAAGCCCAGCAACCAGGCGGACAGGCCGTAAATACCGAAGGTGGCTGGGATGGAGGCTGCGATAGCCCAGGGCACTTTAAGGCCAGAAACCCACGAGACGACCAATCCTGGAACGGTAAATACCAACACCGCAATCCATAGTGTCGTCAGCATCTAGGTTCCCACTTCACTTTCTTGTGATTGTGCCAATTGTGTGGCGCACGCGCCTGCTTATCAGACATAAATGACTGAAAGATACGAGAGACGAGTTTAGTCCCTTTTACTCATCATCTAGTTTTAGGCTCGCGGACGCGTCCGGAAACTCGCGAACAGCTCGGGTTTCCAGCGCTCTTTCCTGTAACTTATCAGCGGAAGGATAATCCACGCCAACCAAGCTCAAACCTTTCGCAGGTGCTACTGGAACCATGGGGCTGCGTTCGCTTGCATCAAGCAATTCTGCAGTAAACCCTGATCCGCGGCGTCCTTCGCCCACGGCCATGCAGGAGCCGACCAGCGAGCGCACCATCGACCAGCAAAAAGCATCGGCCACCACGTGTGCTTCATACACCTGCGGTTCGATGTCAGTGGAGACGTCTTTCCACGCAAATTTTTGTAGTTCACGCACCGTCGTCGCATGTGGCTTAGCTTTGCAAAACGCCACAAAATCATGCAGCCCCAGCAGTGCATCGGCGGCTAATTGCATCCGCTCTAGTTCGACAGGTTTTGGCCACTGCGCCGTGTCGTGGCGGCGCGTAGGCAGCGCGCCGGCGGGATGCGTCGTAATGCGATAAACGTAGTGCCTGCGCATCGCGGAAAATCGCGCATCAAACCCGGGCTCGGCAAAACGTACGCCATGCACCCGAATATCATCGGGCAGCAACCGACCCAAGCGCCGAACCAACTTGCTTGGATCGCCATCAATACTGCGCTGCTCTAAAGCGTGTGCCGGAATATCAAAGTGCGCCACCTGGCCCGCCGCATGCACCCCCGCATCGGTTCGCCCGGCCACAGTCAATTCAACAGTCTCACGCAGCACCATGCTCAAATTGTCTTCCAACACTTTTTGCACGGTGCGTAGATCGCTGGTCCCCTGCTTCGCCCAGCCATGAAAATCCGTGCCGTCATACGCTAGATCCAGCCGGATTCGCACCGTTGAATTGTCCATGTCTGCCTTTCATTTTTTGCTTTTCGACGTCACGCCCCACGCTTTACGGCTGCTCAGCGCAGCCGGGCGGGGTGCAGATACGTAAAATGCCCGCAGTAAACAATGTTCACTGCGGGCATTCTATGCGGAGTTAGAGAAATTTACTTCTCTTCTGCAGCCTCTTCGGTTGCGGTCTCCTCAGCTGGAGCCTCGACTACCTCTTCGGTCTCAGCCTCTTCAGCAGCCTTCTTGGAAGCAGATGCGCGGGTTGCGCGGGATGCTTCTGCGGAGACGGTCTCCTCGAGAACGAGGGAGATCTGGGACATAGGAGCGTTGTCGCCCTTACGGTTCTCCAGCTTGATGATGCGGGTGTAACCACCTGGACGGTTCTCGAACTTAGGAGCAAGTTCGTTGAACAGGTAAGCCACGATTTCCTTGTTAGGAACCAGTGCGAGAACGTTACGACGATCTGCAACGGAACCGGACTTAGCCTTGGTGATCAGCTTCTCAGCGTATGGACGCAGAGCCTTTGCCTTAGCATCGGTGGTCTTGATTGCGCCATGCTCGAACAGAGATGCAGCCAGGTTAGAGAGGATCTTCTTCTGGTGGCTTGCGGATCCGCCGAGGCGGGCGCCCTTCTTAGGGGTAGGCATTAGATGTACTCCTTGTACGTTGATTTAGCGCGGCCCATGAATTGGACCATGCGACTTACTCGGAATCTTCCGCCTCGACATCGATGTAGCCACCAGTTTCGGCGTCATAACCTTCAAGAGTTGAAGGATCGAAGTCTTCAGGAGCATCCTTCAGGGTCAGACCCAGGCCAGCAAGCTTGATCTTTACCTCGTTGATCGACTTCTGTCCGAAGTTGCGGATATCCAGCAAATCGGACTCAGCGCGCTCTGCGAGTTCACCCACGGTGTGGATGTCTTCGCGCTTGAGGCAGTTGTAGGAACGGACAGAGAAGTCCAGATCCTCGATTGGCATGCTGTAGGCAGCGATGTACTCGGTCTCCTGAGGAGATGGTCCGATCTCGATGCCCTCGGCTGCGATGTTCAGCTCGCGTGCGAGGCCGAACAGCTCAACCAGGGTCTTACCTGCCGACGCCAGGGCGTCACGTGCGGTAATAGAGTTCTTGGTCTCAACGTCGATGACCAGCTTGTCAAAGTCGGTGCGCTGCTCAACACGAGTAGCTTCAACCTTGTAGCTGACCTTCAGTACTGGGGAGTAGATCTGATCGACCGGAATGCGGCCGATCTCTCCACCGGTTGCAGTAACAGTTGCGGGAACGTAGCCACGTCCACGCTCGACGATGAGCTCGATCTCAATCTTGGCGGTCTCGTTCAGGGTTGCAATGTGCAGATCCGGGTTGTGGATCTCCACGCCTGCTGGTGGCTGAATGTCACCTGCAGTTACAACTCCTGGGCCTTCCTTGACCAGCTGCATAACAACTGGCTCATCGGAATCAGAAGACAAAACCAATCCCTTGATGTTCAAGATGATGTCAGAGACATCTTCCTTAACACCGCTGATGGTGGTGAACTCGTGGAGTACACCGTCAATCTTGACGCTGGTTACTGCTGCTCCAGGAATGGAGGACAGCAGGGTACGGCGCAGGGAGTTACCGAGGGTGTAGCCAAAACCTGGCTCCAGTGGCTCGATGACAAACCGGGAACGTGCGTTATTAACAAATTCCTCGGTGATGGTTGGGCGCTGTGAAATGAGCATTGAACTCTCCTTGAGTGACGACCGCTATTTGACGTCGGTAAAGGTTTCTAAAACCATGAAGGATGTTTGGAAAATCGAAAGATTCCTGTGCACCCGGGGCAGCCGGGTAAGCAAAAACTACTTCGAGTAGAACTCGACGATGAGCTGCTCTTGCAGTGGGATATCGATCTGTGCGCGCTCTGGGAGCTGGTGCACGAGGATACGAAGGTTCTCAGGAACGACCTGGAGCCAAGCTGGGACGACTGCGTCGGCCAGGTTGTCCTGAGCCTCTTCGAACCAGTTCATCTTCTGGGACTTCTCACGAACATTGATGATGTCGTACTGAGAAACGCGGAAAGATGGAACGTCGATTGCCTTGCCGTTCACGGTGAAGTGACCGTGGGAAACAAGCTGACGAGCCTGGCGACGGGTGTTTGCCAGACCTGCGCGGTACACGACGTTGTCGAGGCGGGACTCGAGCAGGACGACCAGGTTCTCACCGGTCTTGCCTGCGCGACGGTTAGCCTCGGCGTAGTAACGACGGAACTGCTTTTCCATGACGCCGTAGATGAAACGAGCCTTCTGCTTCTCCTGGAGCTGCAGCAGGTACTCGGACTCCTTGATGCGTGCACGGCCTGCCTGTCCTGGAGGGTAAGGACGGCGCTCAAACGCCATGTCTCCACCAACAAGGTCGACGCGCAGACGACGGGATTTACGGGTTGCTGGGCCGGTATAACGAGCCATTTTGTATTACCTTTCCTTCCCTATTAAACGCGACGACGCTTTGGTGGACGGCAGCCGTTGTGTGGCTGTGGGGTCACGTCGGAGATTGAACCGATCTCCAGGCCTGCAGCCTGAAGGGAACGGATTGCAGTCTCGCGGCCTGATCCTGGGCCCTTGACGAAAACGTCAACCTTCTTCATGCCGTGATCCATTGCCTTGCGGGCAGCGTTCTCTGCAGCCATCTGAGCAGCGAACGGAGTGGACTTACGTGAGCCCTTGAATCCGACGTGCCCAGAGGAAGCCCAAGAGATTACAGCACCGTTGGTATCAGTGATCGAAACGATGGTGTTGTTAAAGGTGGACTTGATGTAAGCGTTGCCGTTAGCAACGTTCTTTTTTACAACGCGACGGCCTGTGCGGCGCGCGTTAGTGCGTGCTTTAGGAGGCATTTTTACTTCTTCTTTCCGGCGATCGTCTTCTTAGGACCCTTACGAGTACGCGCATTGGTCTTGGTGCGCTGACCACGAACAGGCAGGCCACGGCGGTGGCGAATACCCTGGTAGCAGCCGATTTCGATCTTGCGACGGATGTCAGCTTGTACCTGGCGGCGGAGGTCACCCTCGACCTTCCAGGTGCCTTCAATAACGTCACGAAGAGCAGCGATCTGCTCATCAGTGAGGTTGTCGGTGCGCAGGTCTGGGGAGATTCCGGTCTCCTCGAGAAGCTGCTTGGAACGGGCTGGGCCGATTCCGTAGATGTAGGTGAGAGCGACTTCCATACGCTTGTTGCGTGGGAGGTCAACACCAGCTAGACGTGCCATGTGGCAGTTACCTTTCCGGTTGTTGCGATGGTTTTCCCCATAATCGCCCCTGCCAAGCAATACTTTCCCCGGACGGAAACCGGGAGGTGGATTGTGATTCGCAAGGCTTCAGCCATCGTTGCCTGAAGGTGTGTCAGCCTGCCGGGATATCCCCGACTGGCCCTGATATATGGAGGCTTAAAGCTTATTTTTACTTGTAGCGGTAAACGATTCGTCCACGAGTCAGATCATAGGGCGACAGCTCTACAACGACGCGGTCCTCAGGAAGGATACGGATGTAGTGCTGGCGCATCTTTCCACTGATGTGGGCGAGTACCTTGTGTCCGTTGTCGAGCTCGACTCGGAACATTGCATTCGGCAGAGGTTCGACAATGCGACCCTCAACTTCAATAGCGCCTTCCTTAGCCATATCCTCCGCTTTTCCAGAACACTCCCCTGCGGGAGGCCTTAAGTTTTTCCACTTCAAAATGGTTGCGTCACTCAAGATGTACGCACACCATCGATATAGGTTACACACCTTAGGAGCACATATCAAACATGAGTTGAATCACGCGCATTGGGGTCCCTAAAAAACACAAAAGCAGGCACGCCCAATCAATCATGATCTGAAAACGCGCCTGCTAGCAACGGTGAGTTTTAGTAGATGTACACCATGTCGCCGATGCCAACGTTGTTGAAGTAGTAGATGGCATCTTGAGTGTTTAGGCGAACACAACCAGCGGAAGTAGTCGCAACATTGCCCTGGTGGAATGCGTGGCCGTTGTAGGTGAAGTACATGGCGTACGGCATTGGGGCGTTACCGAACTCGTAAGAGATTTCATCCTTGACCTTGCGGTTGATGTAGAACGTTCCGCGAGGGGTTTCCTGGCCAACTCCGCCGGAGGAAACTGGGACTGCACCGTAGGTGACCTGACCGTTTTCCTGCAGCCAGGTACGTCCACCATCAATGTCCACGCAGACATCAGCGATTGCTGGGCAAGAGCCGCGGTCAAAGCGTGCGGCTTCTTCTGCGGCTACGCGGGCTGCTTCTGCTTCACGTGCAGCTGCTGCTTCGCGCTCAGCTTCTGCGCGTGCAGCTTCCTGCTCTGCTGCAACCTTTTCATCAACAAGTCCTGGGAACATGCCGTTGATGGCATTGTCTACCGCTGCGCGGACTGGGAGGGCTGCTGGCCCAATGGAGGCAAGTTGGTCTTGGATGGTGTTGCGGGTTGCCCACGCACCTTCACGAGCATCAGTCTGGATCTGGGAGCTGCCGGTTGCGAGGTCCTGTGCTGAAGCAGTTGCTGGCACAGCGATCAACGCGACTGAGGTAGCAGCTGCGGTGAGGATTGCAGCTGCGGCACGCTTGATTGACGCGCTGTATCGGATTCGAGAATTCTTCGCCATACGTTGAAGTATATAAGGCTGTTTTATGATTTTGATATTCGAAAGGTAAAAAAGTTTTATCGCCTCCTCCCCTGGCGGCACGCCGGGGAGGTCGCAAACCTTTGCTCAACCGGGCAACTTTTAGCCCCAAAACGTGGGGATGCGTCGAAAAGCATCATTTTAATAACGCGGCGTGAGGATGCGCGGGCCGCCCTTGGTGGCTGCAACGGTGTGCTCCCAGTGTGATGCCCATGAACCGTCGAGAGTCACGACAGTCCAATCATCTTCCAGCACTGCGGAATCTTCGGTGCCGAGGGTGAGCATAGGCTCAATGGCGAGCACGGAGCCCTCCTGAATCACAGGGCCCTTGCCGGCCTTGCCCTCATTAGCCAAGTATGGCTCCTCGTGCATGTGGCGGCCAATGCCGTGTCCGCCGTAGCCATCGACGATGCCGAGCGCGACGCCGAACTTGGACTCAGCCTTGCGGGTTGCGACCTCGAGAGCGTGGGAGACATCGGTCAAACGGTTGCCTGGAACCATGGCCTTCATGCCTTCCATGAGGACCCACTCGGTAGCCAAGTTGAGACCCTGGACGTCCTCGTCCAGCTCGCCGATGCCGAAGCTCCACGCGGAATCGCCGACCCAACCATCAAAGGTTGCGCCGCAGTCGATGGACACCAGATCGCCTTCCTCCAAGATGGTCTCCTTGGATGGAATGCCGTGAACAATCACCTCATTGACCGAAGCGCACACTGATGCCGGAAAACCCTGGTAACCCAGGAATGTAGGAACGGCGCCAGCATCGCGGATAACCTGCTCCGCGATCTGATCCAGATCCCACGTGCTCATGCCAGCTTTAGCCTCAGCGCGCACAGCCTGCAAAGCCTTGCCGACGATCTCACCCGCCGCCTGCATCGCGTCCAGCTCAGCGGCGGTCTTTGCCGCAATAACCTTCTTCTTGGAACGGAAACCCATGCTTCCACGTCTCTTTCTTCAAATTAAACTGTTAAAACCAAAGGTGGCCGGCACCGCACAATGCATGCGGTTCCGGCCACCTTGAGGTGAGTACTTCCACGTCACTGCTTGCTATCTACCTATCATCGTAGATTCAGCAGCACTAGAGAAGAAATCTTATTTGCCCAGTGCCTTGAGGGTACGAGCGTTGATCTCTTCGACTTCGCCTTCAGCCTCAATGTTGATGATCTTGTCACCGTAGTGATCGATCAGAGGAGCAGTCTCGTCGCGGTAGACACCGAGACGGGTGCGGATGGTCTCTTCGTTGTCATCAGCGCGACCACGGGACAGCATGCGCTCCACGACGACGTCTTCAGAAACCTGGTAGTTAACAACACCATCGAGGGTCTGGCCAGCTTCGGAAAGCAGGTTAGCCAAGATGTCAGCCTGCTCAACGGTGCGTGGGAAACCATCCAAAAGGAAGCCTTCTGCAGCATCGGACTCAGCAAGGCGGGAAGCAACCATACGTGCAGTCACGTCGGTTGGAACCAGCTTGCCAGCGTCGATGTACTGCTTGGCCTCGATACCCAGAGGGGTACCTTCGCCAATGTTGGCGCGGAAAAGATCGCCAGTAGAAATGTGAGGAATGCCAAGCTTCTCAGAGAGAATTGCAGCCTGGGTGCCCTTACCAGCACCGGGAGGTCCGAGGAGTACGAGTCGCATTATTTTAGAAGTCCTTCGTAGTTGCTTTGCAGGAGCTGGCTCTCAATCTGCTTCACTGTGGTCAGTGCAACAGATACAAGAATCAAGATTGCGGTTCCGCCGAATGGAGTTGCTCCGGCCGAACCGGCGTCAACACCTAGATCCAGCATAATGTTTGGCAGCACAGCAATGACAGCCAGGTACAGGGAACCAACAAACAGCAGGCGGTTCATGACGAATCCCAAGTACTCAGCAGTCGGGCGGCCCGGACGAATACCAGGGATAAATCCACCGTACTTCTTCATGTTTTCAGCCTGCTCAGCTGGATCATACTGAACGGAAACATAGAAGTAAGAGAAGAAGATGGTCAGTGCAAAGTACAAAACAATGTACTGCCAGGAAGAAGGCGTCTGCAGGTGCGCAATGATGTTGCGCTGCCACCAGTTATCAGACACTTCCAGCGAACCAGAGTTCACGATCTGAGTAATCAGCACTGGCATGTAAATCAGCGAAGACGCGAAGATCACTGGGATAACACCAGCTTGGTTGACCTTCAATGGCAGGTAAGTGGAAGAACCACCGTACTGGCGACGTCCCACCATGCGCTTTGCGTACTGCACTGGAATACGACGCTGGCCCTGCTCAACGAATACAACACCAATGACCAGGATCAGAACGGAAGCCAGAACAACAGCGAAAACCACGCCGCCGGAGTTACCCAGAATGTTCATGCCATCAGTTGGGAGGCGAGTTGCGATACCAGCGAAAATCAGCAACGACATACCATTGCCCACGCCCTTTTCCGTGATGAGCTCACCCATCCACATCACAAGCACCGCACCTGCAGTCATGGTGATGACCAAAACAATGAGATCGAAGAAGTTGCGATCAGCCGACAGCACACGAATACCTGCGCCAAGCAGCTGCTCACGGTCCGCCAACGCGACAATGCCTGAAGACTGCAGCAACGCCAAAGCAACCGTTAAGTACCTGGTGTACTGCATCATCTTGGCCTGGCCAGACTGGCCTTCCTTCTTCAACTCCTCAAAGTGTGGAATAACCACAGTCAGCAGCTGCACGATAATAGACGCCGTGATGTACGGCATGATACCAATAGCAAAAATGGACAGCTGCAACAGCGCTCCACCGGAAAACAGGTTAATCAGCGAATAAACGCTTGACTGATCCTGAGTCAAGTCACGCAGACGACCACTAATCGTTGCGTAGTCAACTCCCGGGGAAGGGATCTGCGCACCGATGCGGTATAGAACGATCATTGCGATAGTGAAGAAAATCTTCTTACGCAGATCGGCGTCCTTGAATGCCTGAATAATGGCGGACACTTATCCTCCTGGCCTCCTCAGCACTTAAACCCACATATTTTCACAATAGTGACTAAAAGGTACCGGGAGATGTGTTCTTTAGATCCTGGTCCGATTACAAATCGGACACGATTGACTTGTCCACCCTACCAGTATTTACCCAAGAACCGCATGGCAACCCCTTTTTTTGTAAGACGCATCATAGGTGCGAAAAGCTCCTCCCCTACCCCGCCCAATAGTTACCTTAAGTGTTGGATAATAAAAATACTGGGTCTGTGTCGCATCAAAGATTTGGCGATAGGCTTGAACAATACGTCGTTACACTGGCCGATTTGATACCTTTCAAAACTTTTACCCTTCATCGGAGTGCCAGGGGAACTTAGAGGAGCATTAAATAATGGCGGGAGGAAATCGCGAACCTGGACGTACAGTCACCTCCAAGGTGATCGCCGTACTGGGAGCTTTTGAACACACCATGCGTCCACTTGGTGTCACTGAAATCGCTGAGCTGGCAGACCTCCCACCAAGTACCACCCACCGTCTCGTTTCTGAATTAACCGAAGGCGGACTACTCAGCAAGAAATCTGATGGGCGCTACCAATTGGGCTTACGTATCTGGGAACTCGCCCAAAATACAGGACGGCAGTTACGCGACACTGCACGCCCGTTCATCCAAGAGCTCTACTCACTTACTTCCGAGACTGCGCAGCTAGTGGTCCGCGATAAAGATGAAGCACTTTTGATTGACCGAGCCTACGGCACGAAGAAAATTCCACGCTCGGCTCGAGTCGGTGGTCGACTACCTCTGAACTCCACTGCGGTTGGCAAGATTCTCCTTGCGTTTGATGAGCCATGGGTAAAACAGTCCTATCTCAAGCTGCCACTCAACGCCTCCACCCCAAAGACAATTGTGAATCCCGACGTCTTGGCTGCGCAGCTGAAACAAATTCACTCGCAAGGCTTTGCCATCACACATGACGAGCAACGAATCGGCGGCGCATCGATCGCCGTACCGGTCTGGCATACAGGAAAACTGGGAGCAGCACTGGGGTTGGTGGTTCCCACCGCACAGGCTGCAAATCTTGAGCGCTATCTCCCGATCCTTCAGGCGACAAGTCAGAGAATTACAAAAGCAACCGCGCTCATTCCTTTGGACACACTTTTGGCTTCACACAAAAATGCAGAACGAAAAGGCGATACCTAAACCCGCCCTCCATCTGCATAAACTAAAACTGATTCCACTGAGTGGAATCTGAATTCGTATCTTCATCTCTTCTTGACGACACTTTGAGTCACACCTAAAAGTGATAGCCATCACGAATCTTTAGGAAAAGTGATTCAAACTTCACTGTGATCGGCTTCGGCCACACACAAGTGTCAGGAGATGACAATGACTTCCCAGACTTCCCAACAATCCACCTCAACCGGTGGATGCCCATTCGGGCACACATCAGAGTCCACCAGCCATCACGGCTACCAGCCTTTCGATATGCACAACCCGTTTCCTGCATATAAAGAACTCCGTCAGGAAGAGCCAGTGATGTTCGATGAGCGCATCGGCTACTGGGTGGTAACCAAATATGACGACATCAAAACCACCTTTGATGACTGGGAAACATTCTCCTCTGAAAATGCACAAGCCCCAGTCCGCAAGCGTGGACCTCAGGCAACCCAAATCATGACCGATGGCGGCTTCACTGCATACTCCGGATTATCAGCTCGTATTCCACCAGAGCACACCCGCATCCGCGCAATCGCACAAAAGGCCTTCACGCCACGCCGCTATAAAGCACTCGAACCAGATATCCGAGCAATGGTGATTGATCGTGTGGAGAAAATGTTGGCGAATGATCAACACGTCGGCGATATGGTGTCAGATCTTGCCTACGACATTCCAACCATCACGATCCTGACGCTGATCGGTGCAGATATTTCCATGGTGGACACCTACAAGCGGTGGTCAGATTCCCGTGCGGCCATGACCTGGGGCGATCTTAGTGATGAAGAGCAGATCCCACACGCACACAATTTGGTTGAGTACTGGCAGGAATGCCAACGCATGGTAGCTGATGCACATGCACACGGTGGCGACAACCTCACCGCTGATCTAGTGCGAGCACAGCAAGAGGGTCAAGAAATCACCGATCATGAGATTGCTTCTTTGCTGTACTCCCTGCTTTTTGCGGGGCACGAAACAACCACCACGTTGATCTCCAATTGTTTCCGAGTTCTCCTCGATCATCCAGAGCAGTGGCAAGCCATTCTAGAGAATCCAAAACTGATTCCTGCGGCAGTGGATGAGGTCTTGCGGTACTCCGGCTCGATCGTGGGGTGGCGTCGAAAAGCATTAAAAGACACCGAGATCGGCGGCGTTGCCATTAAGGAAGGCGATGGTGTTCTGCTGCTCATGGGTTCCGCGAACCGCGATGAAGCTCGCTTTGAAAATGGCGAGGAATTCGATATCAGCCGCGCTAATGCGCGCGAGCACCTGTCTTTTGGTTTCGGCATCCACTATTGCCTAGGAAACATGCTGGCCAAACTTCAAGCCAAGATCTGTCTCGAGGAAGTCACCAGGCTTGTTCCTTCCCTGCACTTGGTTGCGGACAAAGCTATCGGGTTCCGGGAGAACCTCTCCTTCCGCGTCCCCACTTCTGTTCCCGTGACTTGGAACGCTTAACGCTTTATTAAATAAGGAGACACCATGACCAACAGTTTGAACATCCCGTTTGTCCAGCGCTTCGATGAAGGCCTGGATCCTGTTCTAGAAGTACTCGGTGGCAAGGGCGCTTCACTAGTCACCATGACAGATGCTGGAATGCCCGTTCCACCTGGATTTGTGGTCACTACTGCCAGCTTTGATGAATTCATCCGTGAAGCAGGGGTTGCTGAACACATCGATAAATTCCTAAACGATCTCGATGCAGAAGATGTTAAGGAAGTGGATCGAGTTTCTGCGATCATCCGCGATGAGCTGTGCAGTCTTGACGTTCCAGAGAATGCTCGTTTCGCAGTGCACCAGGCTTATCGCGATCTCATGGAACGATGCGGTGGCGACGTCCCGGTTGCTGTCCGGTCATCGGCCACTGCCGAAGATCTGCCCGATGCTTCCTTCGCAGGGCAACAGGACACCTATCTGTGGCAAGTCGGTTTGAGCGCTGTCACTGAACACATCCGTAAATGCTGGGCTTCGCTGTTCACTTCCCGTGCCATTATCTACCGTCTGAAAAACAACATCCCCAATGAGGGCCTCTCCATGGCGGTAGTTGTTCAAAAAATGGTCAACTCTCGTGTCGCAGGCGTGGCAATCACTATGAATCCTTCCAACGGCGACCGCTCGAAGATCACCATCGATTCCTCATGGGGTGTTGGTGAAATGGTGGTCTCAGGTGAAGTGACACCAGACAATATCTTGCTGGACAAGATCACGCTGCAGGTTGTCTCCGAACACATTGGAAGCAAACACGCTGAACTCATCCCCGATGCCACCAGTGGAAGCCTCGTGGAAAAGCCCGTTGATGAAGAACGCGCAAACCGCCGCAGTCTGACTGATGAGGAAATGCTCGCTGTGGCACAAATGGCTAAGCGTGCAGAAAAACACTACAAGTGCCCACAAGATATCGAATGGGCGCTGGACGCTGATCTGCCAGATGGAGAAAACCTTCTGTTATTGCAATCCCGCCCGGAAACTATCCACTCCAACGGTGTGAAGAAGGAAACCCCAACTCCGCAGGCTGCCAAAACCATAGGCACCTTCGATTTCAGCTCAATCACCGTCGCAATGACCGGCACGAAGTAAAACCACCGCATCTTTTCGTCGAAAAGCATCTAAAAGGAGTTTGACCATGGCTAATAAATCTTTCCCCAAGCCCTCCGATCTTCCAGTGCCCAAGGGCGCTGAAGGTTGGGAAGATCTGTACCCGTACTACCTCGTTTTCCAAGACAAGCTCATGGATCAAGAGAATGAGAAATTCTGGTTCTGCGATTCACAGCACTGGCCAACTGTGTTCAAGCCTTTTGAAACTATCGGTGGTGAATTCGCTGTAAAGTGCCTCGGCCAATACAACGCTCGGCATTTGATGATCCCGAATGCCAATGGCATCGAGTTCCGCGTGCATCTGGGATACCTCTATATGTCCCCTATTCCAGTGCCTGAAGATCAGATTGCGGAACGCGTCCCCATGTTCCAGGAACGCATCACGCACTACTTCCAAAACTGGGAGCCAATGCTGGCAAATTGGAAGGAGCGAGTATTAGGAACCATCAATGAGCTGGAATCTCTAGAATTCAAGCCACTGCCTGACTACGTGCCTATCGATGATATTGTCTCCGGAAAAGCCAAAGACGGCACCGAAGTACTCATGGAAAACTTCGATCGGCTCATTCAGCTCGCCTACCAAAACTGGCAATACCACTTTGAGTTCCTCAACTTGGGTTACATCGCTTACCTAGATTTCTTCAATTTCTGCAAGGAAGTCTTCCCAGATATCCCTGATCAATCAATTTCGATGATGGTTCAGGGCGTGGATATGGAGCTGTTCCGCCCCGATGATGAACTAAAGATTCTGGCACAGCTAGCGGTCGACCTTGGCCTGCAAACTCACTTTGCCAACCCGGATGATCCGCAAGCTACCTTGGCTGCTATCGCAAAGGCAGAAGGCGGCGCGACATGGATAGCGCGCTGGGAAGAAGCACAAGATCCGTGGTTCAACTTCACCGTCGGTAATGGCTTCTACGGTCACGATAAATACTGGATCGAGCACCTGGAACTTCCACTGGGGTACATCGCGGATTACATCCGCCGCCTAGATGAAGGCCAAACCATCTCCCGCCCGAAAGATGAACTCATCGCAGAAAAGGAACGCGTGGTGGAAGAATACCGCGACCTTTTGGATGGAGAACAACTCGCGCAGTTTGATGCTAAATGCGGCCTCGCTGCTACTGCATACCCCTATGTGGAAAACCATAACTTCTACATCGAGCACTGGACCATGTCAGTATTTTGGCGCAAAGTACGCGAACTTTCCCGCACTCTCCAGGGCTACGGTTTCTGGGAGAACGAGGATGACATGTTGTACCTCAACCGCACTGAAGTCCGCGATGTCCTCTTCGACCTGGCTACTGCGTGGGGTGTCGGCGCACCCGGTGGTCCAATTGGCACGATCATTTGGCCGGAAGAAATTGAGCGAAGAAAAGCAATTGTCACCGCTTTGAAAACTGCCCGACCAGCGCCAGCTCTTAACACTCCTCCAGAGTCCATCACCGAACCTTTCACCCGCATGCTCTGGGGAATCACCACCGAACAGGTGCAATCATGGTTGGGCAATGACGAGGATGCCGAAGAAGGAACCCTTAAAGGCATGGCTGCATCCCCTGGTGTGGTGGAAGGCTACGCTCGAGTAATTCTCAGCGCAGATGACCTTTCAGAAATCCAGCAGGATGAAATCCTCGTTGCCCCTGTAACAGCACCTTCTTGGGGCCCAATCTTTGGCAAAATCAAGGCAACAGTCACTGATATTGGTGGCATGATGAGCCATGCTGCGATCGTGTGCCGCGAATACGGCTTGCCGGCTGTTACTGGAACTGGCGCTGCATCCACCACCATCAAAACCGGCGATTACCTCAAGGTCGATGGAACCAAGGGCAAGGTTGTCATTGTTGATCCAGATGCGCCACGCATCGAAGGACCCGGCGCGCACAGCCATGCGCACTCAGTAGCAGCACATGGGGTGGATACACATGCCTAGTCCACGCACTGTTCTTATCACTGGTGCCGCTGGCGGTTTGGGTCGGGCATTCGCTGAAGGTTTCGCAGCCCAAGGAGACCGTATCGCGGTGGCGGATATCAATCTGGATGGGGCGCAAGAGACCGTTGACAAGCTGAAAGCATTGGGCGCAGATGCCGCAGCCTTTGAAGTTGATGTCACGTCTTTGGAGTCCACCGAGGCCCTAGCCGCCGGTGCCGCTGAGTTTGGCGGTGGCCGAATTGATGTCCTTATTAATAACGCAGCGATATATGCGACAGTGACTCGTTCACCGTTTGAGGATATTGACCCTGCGGAGTGGGATTTGGTCATGGGAGTCAATCTCAAAGGCCCGTGGTTGGTGACGCGTTCTGTGAGTCCGTTTTTGTCCGATAATGCCCGTGTGGTCAATCTTTCCAGCGCGACTGTGTTTTCAGGATCTGCACACTGGGCGCACTACGTGGCATCCAAAGGTGGGGTCATTGCTTTAACCAGGGTGCTTGCTAAAGAGCTGGGTGGTCGTGGGATCACGGTCAATGCGGTTGCGCCTGGGTTTACGCTGACTGAAGCCAGCTTGGGACTCATGGATAGCGCGGAAACGTACGGTGTCGATCGCGGATCCATCAAGCGCGCAAGCCAACCGAAAGACATCGTCGGCACCACCATGTTTCTTGCATCCCCAGAAGCCGAATACATCACTGGGCAAACACTCATCGTTGATGGTGGCCGACAGTTCATCTAAGTACTAAAAGTTCTAAGGAGAAGATCATGTCTACTATTCATTTCATTGATCATGCTGGCAAAACCCGCACCATCGAGGCGACTGTTGGTGATTCAGTAATGGAGACCGCAGTCCGAAACGGAGTGCCTGGAATTGTTGCTGAATGCGGCGGTTCCTTATCGTGTGCAACCTGCCATGTGTTTGTTGACCCTGCACAGTATGATGCGCTTCCCCCAATGGAGGAGATGGAAGATGAAATGCTGTGGGGTGCTGCCGTGGACCGTGAGGATTGCTCCCGTTTGTCTTGCCAAATCAAGGTCACCGAAGGCATGGATCTTTCGTTGACCACGCCAGAAACGCAAGTGTGAGGTTGAATCATGAATACTTCAGCTGAAACTGGAATCTTGATCATCGGTGCAAACCAATCGGGTGTGCAGCTGGCGATTTCCCTGCGGGCCACGGGTTTCACCGAATCGATCACGCTTCTAGGCGAGGAGGATCACCGCCCCTACCAGCGTCCCGCCTTGTCCAAGGAGTTCCTCCAGGACAAGATCGACAAAGAGCGTCTGATTTTCCGTTCCAATGAGTATTGGGAAGAAAATAATATTCGCCTGGTCAAGGGCGTGCGCATCGAACGCATTGAAAAGAACGACGACGGATCAGGGGTCGCCTACGGCGCCGGACAAGAATTCGCTTTTCGACGTCTCGCTCTAGCGGTTGGTGCCCGCCCTCGCCACCTCGACCTCCCGGGCGCCACCTTGGAGGGTGTCACCTACCTGCGCAACGCGGACGACGCCTTGGCGCTCAAAGCGATGATTGGTTCTGTCACCGATGCCGTTGTAGTCGGTGGTGGGTTCATCGGATTGGAAGCTGCGTGTTCGCTTCATGACCTCGGCAAAAATGTCACCGTCCTGGAATATGGTCCGCGTCTGATTGGCCGAGCGGTGGGTGAAGAAACCGCAGCATTCTTCCTCGAACAACACCGTTCCCGTGGCGTAAATATCGTGCTTGATGCCCGCATGAAACAGTTTGTGGGCAAGGATGGAAAGCTCAGCGGCATTGAGCTAGAAGATGGCACAGTAATTCCTGCCCAACTAGTCATTGTGGGCATCGGTGTCATTCCGAACACAGAACTTGCCGCTGTTCTGGGCTTAGACATCAACAACGGCATCGTGGTGGATAAACATGCCGTCGCGTCAGATGGCACCACCATTGCGATTGGCGATGTCGCCAACATTCCCAATCCAATCCCTGGTTCCCCCGCTGATGAACGCATCCGACTAGAAAGCGTCAATAACGCCATCGAGCACGCAAAGATCGCTGCATACTCACTCGTCGGCCAGCCCGAAGCCTACGCCGGAATCCCCTGGTTCTGGTCCAACCAAGGCGATCTCAAACTACAAATTGCAGGACTTACCCTTGGTTATGACAGCACAGTAATCCGACAGGATCCCGAGAAAAAGAAGTTCTCTGTCCTTTATTACCGTGGCGACAACATCATCGCCGCCGATTGCGTCAACGCTCCACTGGATTTCATGGCTGTGCGCAGTGCACTTTCCAGGAACCAAAATATCCCCGCCGACCTTGCTGCAGATATTTCGCAGCCGCTGAAAAAACTAGCCGTTGACCTGGAGGTTACCCGATGACTCGCAGTAATTTACCCGCTTGGGAGCAAGCAGACCCCAGCGTCCACGCCTCTGATCCCCGCGCCATCACTTTTGCGGAGGATTTTGGGATTCGTCCCATCCCGGCCGTAGGTCCAATTGATACCACCGCTATCTGTGCAACACCTTCAAATGGATTTGAGCAATTATGGAAAGCCATTGAGCCGGAAACCCGCACCCGCGCCAACGACATTCATCTTCCCATCGTCGTGGCGTACGCTGAACGTCTCTGCGACGCTTACCCACTGGCAGATAGAGAATTGGTTCTCGTAGCCGCAATCCTCCACGACACGGGCTGGGCACATGTCGATGAGAGCCGAATCATCTCCGAAGGATTCTCCGGAAACTGGCGCAAAGCAGCAATCCGCTTCGAACACGAAACAGAAGGCTGCACTGTGGCCCGCCGAGTGCTTCCATCCCTCGGATATACTGTCGATTTTGTCGAGCATGTCTGCGACATCATCGACGGACACGACACCCGCCAAGTGGCCTACTCACTAGAAGACGCTCTTGTTCGCGATTGCGACCGACTCTGGCGTTTCGACCGCGCCGGGATCACGGCTTCTAGCTCATGGTTCGGGATGCCAGTCTCAGATTATGTCGACCGCCTGCACAGGGAAATCCTCCCAGAATTAATCACCGAAGCTGCACACCAGATGGCTACTGCAGACCTCAATCGTGCAAAGGCCCTGTTAAGAACGGATGCGATCCGATGAATGCTGCAACCAGGCGTGCTTCTCTGCAACTCCCCTATACCCATGTCGATGATTTCTACATCAACGGTTCCTGGGTTAAAGCAGAAGGAACACAACGCAACCCCGTAGTTGATCCTGCGGTCGGTCAAGAATGGGGATCTGTTCCAGAAGCAACCGCATCTGAATTGGACTCTGCGGTGGGAGCTGCACGTACAGCGCTAAAGTCGTGGAGTGCACTTACAGGTGCGGAACGAACAGGCTACCTCCTGAAAATCGCGACGGAAATTGAATCCCGTTCTGAAGCTCTAGCACTTACTAATACCCGCGAAAATGGTTCCCCCATTTCCGAGACCCGTGGAGCTGCGTCCAATGCAGCAGGAATTTTCCGTTACTTTGCCACTCTCGCGCCTTGGTTAGACGGCGAAGACATCCGCCCATTTCCTGCCGGTAGCGCCGAATCCATCGTGGATAAAGATCCCATCGGTGTCTGCGCACTCATCGCCCCATGGAATTTCCCGATCAACCTTGTAGTCATCAAACTGGCACCAGCACTTCTTGCCGGCTGTACCGTCATCATCAAACCAGCCTCCCCCACCCCACTGTCGATCCGTTTCATCATCGAAGCCATCGAAGCCGCCGGAGTGCCAGCAGGCGTAGTCAACCTACTCACCGGTTCAGGGCGTTTCGGTGATGCCCTTGTCCGCCACCCCGGAGTAGACAAGGTAGCGTTTACCGGATCAACGCCTGTTGGAAAGAAGATCGCTGCCGCCTGCGGAGAACTACTCCGACCAGTGACTTTAGAGCTAGGCGGAAAATCTTCCGCGATTATCCTTCCTGATGCAGACATGTCAGTACTCTCGACGCGGTTGATTCGATCCTGTATGCGCAACACTGGACAAACCTGCTACATCAGTACCCGGATTATTGCCCCTAGCTCACGCTATGCGGAAGTCGTACAAACAGTGGCAAGCACTATCGCTGCAGGTAGACAAGGTGACCCCTATGATGAAGAAACGGTTTTTGGGCCAGTTGCCAGCGCCTCTCAGTACTCAACCGTCATGTCTTACATTGACTCCGCACGAGAGGAAGGTGCACGAGTGGTTGCAGGTGGAACCCGGTCAATCAGCCTTTCTGAAGGTTTAGAATCAGGCGAGTTTATCCAACCAACCGTGTTTGCCGATGTCACCCCCGACATGCGGATATCACGCGAAGAAATCTTCGGCCCTGTTATTTCCATCCTAAAGTACGACGATACAAACGGTGTTTCCGAAGCAATCGCACTAGCCAACAACACGAAATTCGGTCTCGGTGGCTTGGTATTTGGTGCGGATGAGGAACAAGCACTAGAAGTCGCCCGTCAAGTGGATTCTGGTTCCGTAGGCATCAACTTCTTCGGTTCCAACCATTCCGCCCCATTTGGAGGACGCCACGAATCCGGTATGGGAGTGGAATACGGCATCGAAGGCCTCAGTGCTTACCTGACATACAAGAGTATTCACCGAACCATTTAGTTACTGAAAGTTCTCAGCTAAACACCCGCCGCGTTTCATTGTGGCGGGTGTTTAGTTTTAGGGAAGCCCATTTGTATCGCATCAAACTAATGATCATCCATGCTCAGTATGGTTTGCTTATTAAAAGCTATTCCCATTTAGAACATTTGATGCCCAACAGGAGTCCGCGCAGTGCAACATCCCCCGGTACCCGGTAAATCGATTCTTGCTTTTTACGCAGTAGTTCTTGTCGCGCTTTGTTTGTGGTTCAAGATTGGTTCTATTCCAGACATAGTGGTAATTGGCTTTATCCTTGCACTTTCCTTCGCTTCGGCCATCATTACCGCAGCACTCACTCAAAAATCTCCCCAATGGGTTCTTCTGACCGTAGGACTTGTTGGCCTGATCATTGTGGGAATTTGCATCTATCTCTGGATCACCGTTCCCGAGGGAATTCTCGATGTCGCCGTCCTCCTTGTGGCTTCAGGAGCAGTCATCGCCGAATCTTCCCTACTTATTAGCCGAATGTGGCCCAGGCGCCGTCAAGCTACTAGTTAACCCTTTTCGCCAAAATCAAACCTCACCGGAATCTCTACAAGCCAAGAACAAGATATTCGCCAATAGAGCCCCTTCAAAAGGCCAGGTTGGAAAGTTCCAATTCTCAGGCACAGGGACGTGCGGACAGAATTCTCGATTCAGCCTTGAAAGAAGGCGCTTCAATAGTTGTTGATGGCCGTACAGCTCGAGAATTTCAGATGGACATCGAAGTCGGAATGGTTGGCATTAACGTGCCAATCCCAGTCCCAATTGGCGCTTTCTCATTTGGAGGTTGGAAAGACTCACTATTCGGAGACACACACATGTATGGATCTGAGTCTTTCAACTTCTATACCCGAAGCAAGGTGGTTACCACTCGCTGGCCTCTTCCAAATGAATCACAGATTGAGCTTGGCTTCCCCACCCACTAAGTAAGTCTCTTTGCAATGCCACTCTTGTTACCCCACAGAGTGGCATTTTCCATGCACTCAAATCAAACCCAATCAGTAGGCCCCCTGCGCAATCCCCCTCCGAGAACCCCAGGTCCTCCCAAAAAACCTAAAAATGACCCCCAAGGTTTCCCTTGGAGGTCATTTTTAAAGTTCTGGTGAACTTATGCCACGGTTGCGGAGCCGCCAGCGGCTTCGATCTTTTCCTTGGCAGAGCCGGAGAACTTGTTAGCGGTGACGTTCAGCTTGACGCTGATGTCGCCGTTGCCAAGAACCTTAACCAGTTCGTTCTTGCGGACAAGTCCTGCTGCAACGATGTCAGCAATGCTGACGTCGCCGCCCTGTGGGAACTTCTCTGCGAGATCTGCAATGTTAACTACCTGGTAGTCAACCTTGTTAGGGTTCTTGAAGCCCTTCAGCTTAGGAAGACGCATCTGCAGTGGCATCTGGCCACCTTCGAATGCTGCAGAAACCTGCTTGCGTGCCTTGGTACCCTTGGTACCGCGACCTGCAGTCTTACCCTTGGATGCTTCGCCTCGACCAACGCGGGTCTTAGCTTTGTTTGAGCCCGCTGCTGGGCGCAAATCGTGGAGCTTAATTGGTTCGCTCATTGTTACCTACTCCCCCGCCACTTCTTCGACGACGATCAGGTGGCGAACTGCCAGGATCATGCCACGTACCTCTGGGGTATCGGGGCGGATCACGGTGTGGCGGATTCGCTTCAGACCGAGGGAACGAAGATTTTCGCGATGCTTGGGCTTGGTGCCCACAGTGCCTTTGATCTGAGTAATCTTCAGCGCCATTTCTTACGCCTCCTGACCTGCGCGTGCACGCAGAATACGTGCTGGTGCGACCTCTTCGATGGTCTTGCCACGGCGGGCTGCAACCTCTTCAGGGCGGACCAGCTGCTTCAGGCCATCCACAGTTGCGTGGACGACGTTGATAGCGTTGTCAGAACCAAGGGACTTGGACAGGATGTCTTGGATACCTGCGCACTCAAGAACTGGACGTGCTGCGCCACCGGCGATAACACCGGTACCTGGAGCAGCTGGCTTCAGCATAACGATGCCGGCTGCCTTTTCGCCCTGAACTGGGTGGGTGATGGTGCCGTTGACCATTGGGACGCGGAAGAAGTTCTTACGAGCCTCTTCTGCACCCTTCTGGATTGCGGCAGGAACTTCCTTGGCCTTGCCGTAACCGACACCGACCATTCCCTTGCCGTCGCCAACGATGACAAGTGCGGTGAAGCTGAAGCGACGACCACCCTTGACGACCTTGGACACACGGTTGATGGTGACTACACGCTCGATGTACTGTGAGCGCTCGTCCTGCTGCTGATTGCGACGGTCATCGCGGCGGCCTCCGCCACGACGCTCGTTGCGATCGTTTTGCTTGTTGTCGTCGGCGGAGCGTCCGCCGTCACGCCGTTCACGTCCCGGCATTACGCAATCCTTCCGTTGATGTTCTTAGAAATGGTCATCATTAGAATTTCAGACCACCTTCACGAGCGGCGTCAGCGAGAGCTGCAACGCGGCCGTGGTACTTGTAACCAGCGCGGTCGAAGACGACCTGCTCGATACCAGCAGCCTTAGCGCGCTCGGCGATCAGCTGACCGACCTTTGCGCCCTTAGCCTTCTTGTCGCCCTCAGTTGCGCGAACCTCAGCCTCGATGGAAGAAGCTGCAGCCAGGGTGTGGCCTGCAACGTCATCGATGATCTGAACGTGCATGTGGCGAGAAGAGCGGTGGACAACCAAACGTGGAGCCTCTGGGGTGCCACGCAGGTTCTTGCGGATGCGGAAGTGGCGGCGTGCACGGGCAACGCGACGACGAGTCGCGATGTCCTTGCCAACGGAAACGCGCTTCTGCTTGTTTTCAGTGTTGCTCATTGCTTACTTACCCGTCTTTCCGACCTTGCGGCGGATCTGCTCACCCTCGTAGCGGATGCCCTTACCCTTGTAAGGATCGTCCTTACGCAGGCGGCGGATCACTGCTGCGACCTGTCCAACCTTCTGCTTGTCGATGCCAGAAACTGAAAGCTTGGTGTTGCCATCAACTGCGAAAGTGATGCCTTCAGAAGCTTCAATCAGAACTGGGTGTGAGTAGCCGAGGGAGAACTCAAGGTCCTTGCCCTTCAGCGCGACACGGTAACCGACACCGAAGATTTCCATCTTGATGGTGTAGCCCTCGGTGACGCCGACAACCAGGTTGTTAACCAGGGAGCGGGAGAGACCGTGGAGGGAACGGTTAGTGCGGTGATCATCCGGGCGGGTGACGACAATCTTGCCGTCTTCCACTGCAACGGAGATTGGCTCTGGAACGTTAACGTTCAGGGTGCCCTTAGGACCCTTAACCTCAACGAGCTGTCCGTCAATCTTGGTTTCGACACCGGATGGGATGGTGATCGGTTCTTTTCCGATACGTGACATATTTAGTCAATCCTCCCTATTACCAGACGTAGGCGAGGACTTCTCCGCCTACGCCCTTCTCGGTAGCCTGACGGTCGGTCAGGAGGCCCTGTGACGTGGAAATGATAGCCACGCCAAGGCCGCCCAGAACCTGTGGCAGATTGGTGGACTTAGCGTATACACGCAGACCAGGCTTGGAAACGCGGCGCAGACCAGCGATGGAGCGCTCACGGGTGTTGCTGTACTTCAGCTCGAGGGACAGGGTCTTGCCGACCTTTGCATCCTCAACGGTGTAGTTAGCGATGTAGCCTTCCTGCTTCAAGATCTCGGCGATGTTTGCCTTGATCTTGGAGGATGGCATGGACACGGTGTCGTGGTGCGCATTGCTAGCATTGCGCACGCGCGACAGCATGTCGGCGATTGGATCAGTCATTGTCATTAGAGACGACCTGATGCCTTTCTCGTTGGGGTTCCCTTCCCACCTTGGACGTTAACCGTGTGTTTTCTGGCCACTCAACGCTCACCGAACTCAATAGTCGGTTTGCTCGCTACCATTTCCCACACGGATCGCCATTCATGGCGGGGGGCCTACAACAAAGTAGGTGTTTACGTTTACATGGATCTTTAAAACACCGTTGTGCTCTATAGAGTTTTCTGGTGCAAAGTCCAAACGGACAGAGTACAGCAAGTGAACACTAAAACACAAACTTCCTAGCACGCTTATCGACGCCGCCCTCCATCAGCCCTCCCCCGCGTGCCCCACGCGGGGCACGGTTAGCGCTGCTAACCTGGCCCGATGTACAAATTAATCTCACCGCATTTGTCAGGCCACGCCATGTGGAAAGAGGCTTTGGAAGAATTCGGATCAGGCCCCATCCACGGCTCGGGTTATTTCGAGAACTATCTTCCCATCGACTATTCCGAAGCAGGATTTCACCACTACCTCAAGGAGCGCACTGACGCGGCCGATCCTTCGGTTCCACCACCGGAAGGTTTTGTGCACTGCAGCTATTTCTGGATCGTTGATGATGACGATGTTCTTGTCGGATTCTTAGCTTTAAGGCACGAGCTGAACCAACATCTCCTGGAAGTCGCGGGCCACATTGGTTACGGCGTGCGCCCGTCTGCGCGTCGAAAAGGTGCTGCAACCGCAGCGCTGAAACTCGGTGTTCATGAAGCTCAGGCCTTGGGCATCGACAAGGTTTTGCTGTGCGTCGCAGGAGATAACGAAGCGTCCAGGAACGTCATCGAAAAGTGCGGTGGAGTTTATGAATCCACGATCCGTGGAATGCGACGCTATTGGATAGCCACAGATTCTTAAAAAATCTTCGCAAGAACTTACATTTTCCCTGCCACCCCTACGGGGGCTTTCATTTGACCAGCACCGATGGTGATTTTATGGTGTAGGACACCATCCGTTCTTTTTCAGGGGAATTTCGGTGAGAACCCGAAGCTGACCCGCAACCGTATTATGCAATCGCTTTCACCAGGTATTGCATTAAGCCGGATCACCTGAATAAGAAATGAGTGGCTCCAAACCGTCGAGGATTACGGTTCTGAAGCCCGTATTGAAGCGCAGTAATGTGTGCCTTAAAGCGGGGTCAGAACATTTCTCCAATTCATTTTAAGGACATGTTTTCATGGCTCATCTACGTGGGAAGAGAACCATTCGCTGGTCTGCTGCAACCGTGGCTTTAGCAACCGGTGTTTCCCTGTTGGCTCCACAGGTCGTTGCTGCACAGGATGCATCATCGGATATTCAATTAGCTACCCAATTCATCGAAAAAGAATTTGCAACGAATGGCCTCATCCCTGGGCCTGTAGGTACTCCAGATATTGGGCTCAATCAGGATCTGTTGCTGTCCCTAAATGCGCTTGCCCCTGATTCTCCAGAGATCGACGCTGCATATGCTGCAATTGCTCCGGAGCTCGAGGGCTATGTCTCAGTTTCTGACTACATCTTCAGCGATCGTCTAGCCAAGACCGTAGCTTTCCAAGATGCCCTCGGCGTCAGAGATGCTGATTTTATCGCGCAACTTGTCAGCGCTGTTCAAGAAAACGGTCAGATCAAAAACTTAGATAATGGTGAAGCCACAACTGCAATTAATAACTTCAGCCAGGCCTGGGGCGTTCTAGCTCTGCACCGCGTCGGTGAAACCGAAGCAGCCGAGCGCGCAACAGAATTCCTTAAAACTCAAGTGTGCTCCGACGGTGGTGTCCAATTAGCCTCAGCAATCGAACCTACATGCAAAACCACGGATTCCGATGTCACTGCAATGGCTGCACAGGCTTTGACTCTGGCAAATGGTGCGCAGGATCCAACCACACAAGCCACTCTCGATTACCTCGTCACCACGATGGATGAGACCGGTGGTGTCAAAAATACTTGGACCGGTGTGAATTCCAACTCCACGGGAATTGTCGGATCCGCTTTTGCTCTTGCGGGCGATGAGGAAAACTACCTCAAGGCTCGTGAATACCTGGCATCTGTTCAATTTGGCGAAGATGCAGACCCATCGATTCAGGGTGGCTTTGCTTTCACCGTGAAGGCTAAGGAAACCAACACTGCGATTAGCGATCAGATTCGACGCGCAACTGGCCAAGCAGCATTAGGTTTTGCAGGCGGTAACTACGCCAACGATAAACTGATCACCATTGCGAACCCAGTAGATCCAACTCCAGATCCAGAAATTCCAACTCCCCCAGCTGATTCAGAGGGATCCACCGGTGGAATTGGCGGCGCTGGAATTATCATCGCCATCTTGGCCATCCTTGCCGCCATCGCTGGTGTCATGGGACCAATGATGGCTAACCTGCAGTTTTAACATCTGAGAGAAGTACAGTGATGTCTCGAACCTCAACTTTTCACCTGTCGCTGAAGTCTTTTGCAGCTGCAGTCGCACTATGGATTGTTCTTGCCATATCGCCATGGGTTCCTTCTGCGCACGCCTTGACCACGCCTTGTGAAGACGACCAAGTGACAGTGATGGTTGAGGGCAACACCATCGGCTGTGCTGACGCCGGCGGAAATGGCTATCAAACGCTTCTTGATGCCGGATTTGATGTGGAAACCACCGTTCAGTTTCCAGAATTCTTGTGCCGAATCAATGATTTCCCAGGTCCTGATGTGGACGATTGCATGACCGCATCACCTGCTGAAGCTTATTGGTCTTATTGGCATGCTCCCCTCGGCGGAGATGAATGGGAATACAGCAACCTTGGAGCTTTCCTCTACTACCCCAAACCCGGCACTGTTGAAGCGTGGTATTGGGGAGATACTGATCGTCCCGGCGCGATCCCGGTGAGTAAATCTCAGGCGGAGTTGGGGTTAGACTCCGCGGATCCGGATTACAAAATTGATTTTGATCCAAATGATTTCATCACCACAACCCCAACCTCCGAGTCCCCTATCGCCGATTTAGGGGGTGACGAAGAGCCCACTGAAACTACTGAAGCTCCTATCGCAGGGGCTGGAGCTGGTTCGGCAAGAGGACAAGCAGCTGAACCCACTGCTGAGGTAAACCCTGAGAACCCTAATGAGGTATTGGTGTATCAGGATTCTGAAGGAAACTCGATTACTAAAGGTCAGTACGAGAACTTGGTTGCTGCAGCAGCCGCTAAGACCACTGCTGCTGTCCAAGCCCCAGCTGGGGCTGGTGAAGCAAATAGCCAACCGCAGGCAACAGCGGTGGCAGAAGCTCCTGAAGTTGATCCGATGACCACGCAGGTTCTTATGGCGCCTGCGGGCCAAGATGGAGACGTCATGGCTGAGGGTTCGACGCAGCAGACGTACGCCACAGGCACGGTGGATTCTTCTGCTCAGGGATGGATCATTGGACTCACACTGGCTGTCATTTCCTTGGTTTCAGCGTCTGCTGTGGCGGCGTGGGCGATTCGTCGTTCAGAGGTCCAGGGTTAAAGCTTCGTGAAATGGATTGAGCGATATGTGCTGTCCCGGCGGATGGTTCATCCCTGGGCGTGGTGGGTGTGGGCGTTGGGTATTGCTGGTTGTGCCAGCATGACCAACAATCCTTATATTTTGGCGCTCACTTTTGCCACGTTGTGTTTTGTGGTGTTTAACCGTCGTGGGTCATCGCCGTGGTCGCGTGCTTTCCCGATCTATTTGATGATCGCGGGTTGGCTCGTGGTGTACCGGTTGGTCATGCACATTGTGGTGGGAGCAAAAATTGGCACCATTGAACTGTTTCGGATCCCGCCGGTGCAGTTGCCGGAATGGGCTGCGGGTATCCACGTGTTTGGCACGGTGTATCTCGAGGGTCTGATCATCGCGACGACGCAAGGCTTAACGCTTGGAACGATGATCGTGGCGGTGGGTGCTGCGAACTCTTTGGCGGATCCCAAGAAGCTGCTCAAATCGTTGCCTGGCGCATTGGGCGAACTGGGAACTGCGGTGGTCATCGGTATTTCCATTGCACCTCAGATGGCTGAGTCGGCGTTCCGCATTAATCGTGCACGAACCTTGCGTGGTGATGATGCCAAAGGTGTTCGTGGTTTCGCGCGGATTTTGATGCCGGTTTTCCAGGACACTTTGGATAGGTCTTTGGCCCTGGCTAATTCCATGGATGCCCGTGGTTATGGCAGGCAGGCTCATGTATCCAAATTCCAACAGCGTGTGACCTCTATTTTTGGTGCATTCGGAATACTCGGCGTGACCGTTGGTCTGTTTGTGGTCTTAGATGCATCATCACCGATGTTCGTTGCCGTTCCGGTGTTTATTACCGGCGTGGGCTTCTTGATCATTTCGTTGGTCGTTGCTTCACATAGAAAAACATCCACCACTTTTGATCAGTTGCCTTGGGGTGCTGCGGAATGGCTTGTGTGCATCACAGGTGTGATTCCGCTGCTCATGGCTGCGCTGACACGATACCTTGATCCAGGTTCCATGATCACCACCTGGGTTCCTTTGCATATGCCAGACACCGTTCCGTTGCTCGTTGTGGCAGGACTTGTTGTGGCGACGATGCCAGGATTCTTGACGCCCCGCTTGCCGAAGAACAAAGTGAGGGTCAAGCGTCGAAAAGCAATAAATAGCCCAGAAAGGGCCGAAGTTTAATGAGTGCTCCTTTTAGCGCGCGCACTGCGTGGTCGACGGACCCCGTGCTGGAACTGGAAAGCGTCGCTGCCTCGTATTATGACGATGAGCGCACGCTGGCGGCGCCGCAGATCAGCGACGTGAATCTGACGCTTTTTGAAGGCGAAATCCTGCTGGTTGTGGGGCGCACCGGCTCCGGCAAATCGACGCTGCTGAACGCGATGTCCGGCGCGATGCCGCATGCGACCGGCGGCCGACTTGATGGGCGCGTGCGCGTGGTCGGCCGGGATACGCGTGATTTCCCACCACGCATGCTTTCCGACGTGGTCGGCGTCGTTGGGCAAGATCCGGCGGCAAGTTTTATCACCAACACGGTTGAAGAAGAACTTGCCTACAGCATGGAGCAATTAGGGCTCCCACCTGCGGTCATGCGCAAGCGCGTAGAGGAAACCCTTGATCTTTTAGGCATCGCGGAGCTGCGATACGTGCCATTGGCGGAACTATCTGGTGGTGAGCAGCAGCGCGTGGCGATTGGCGCGGTGCTGACCACTCGCCCCGCGCTGATTATCTTGGATGAACCAACCAGCGCTTTGGACCCTAATGGTGCCGAGGATGTGCTGGCAACCGTAACCAAGCTGGCTCATGACTTGGCGATGACCGTAGTGCTTGCTGAACACCGCATCGAGCGCGTACTGCAGTACGTGGACCGCGTGGCGCATGTGGGCGCTGATGGGCACGTCACTGTTGGGACGCCGGAAGAAATCATGGCTGATTCTGATGTGGCACCACCCATTGTGGAATTAGGACGCTGGGCTGGCTGGGCTCCCCTACCGCTATCGATCCGCGATGCACGCGCACACTCCGCTGACATGCGCAAACGCCTGTATCAGCGTGGTTTAGTGGTGAACAAATTACACAACCACGCTGTCCAGCCACTTTTGATCGCCGAAGATATCATGGTTGATTTCCCCGAAATCCGTGCCGTTGACGGCGTGAACTTGAATCTCAACTCCGGTGAAATTACCGTGCTCATGGGCCGAAACGGCTGCGGAAAATCATCCCTGCTGTGGGCTTTACAAGGTTCAGGGACTAGAAATCAGGGCTCGGTGCAGGTGCTTGATGAGGCCGCGGGATTTTCGTGGACAGACCCCAAAACTTTAAAGCCCGCCAAGCGGCGCAATCTTGTGTCCATGGTTCCGCAAACACCGACCGATATTTTGTATGAATCAACCGTGCATGCAGAGCTCGCACGCTCTGATAAAGATGCCGCAGCACCCGCCGGCACCACGCGGGAAATCCTGGATTCACTGGTCCCGAATATCCCGGACCATCTCCACCCACGTGATCTATCAGAAGGCCAAAAGCTCTCCCTCGCGCTGTCCATCCAACTCGCCGCAAAACCCCGCGTGGTATTTTTCGACGAACCCACCCGCGGCCTAGACTACGACGGCAAGAAATCCCTCGCCCGCTCCTTCCAACAACTCGCAGACGACGGCCACGCCATTTTGGTGGTCACCCACGACGTGGAATTCTCTGCACTGTGCGCCGACCGAGTGTTGTTTATGGCCTCTGGAAAGATCATCTCCGATGGCACAGCCGTAGAAATCCTCCCCGCATCACCGGCTTACGCCCCACAAGTCGCAAAAATCACCGCCGGCATCCAAGAGGAATCACACTGGCTCACAGTCTCGGCCGTGAAAGCTGCGCTAGGGCATGGTGAAATCTCATGATCAACGCCATCACACTCAAGCCCAAAACCTTCCTCACCTTAAGCTTCCTTGCGGTTTTGAGCATCGTGATTTTCTTCTGGCCGCTGATCGTCAACCCGGAATCCTTCCTGTCCGACAAAGCCCAAGCGCCCCTCTACATCGCGATCGTCATTCCCCTCGTGCTGGCCGCTGTCATCGCCGAAATCAGTGAAAACGGATTCGACGTTAAAGCCGTAGCCATGCTCGGCGTCCTCACCGCCATGGTTGCCGTAGTCCGACCATTCGGTGCCGGCGCAGCAGGCTTTGAAGCAGTCTTCTTTGTCCTCATCCTCGGCGGACGAGCCTTCGGACCCGGCTTCGGATTCATCCTCGGCAACACCGGACTGTTCGCATCCGCGCTGCTCACCGCAGGAATCGGACCGTGGCTCCCCTACCAAATGCTCGCAGCCGCCTGGGTCAGCTTCGGCGCCGGCCTACTCCCCCAAGTACGCGGCAAAAAGGAAATGCTCATCATCGTCCTATACGCCATCGTCTCTTCACTCGGCTACGGAACCATGATGAACATGAGCTTCTGGCCCTACGCCATCGGTGTCACCAGCGGGCTTTCCTTCACACCCGGCGCGCCCGTCCTGGAAAACCTCCACACCTTCATGCTGTTCTGCCTCACCACATCCATGGGTTGGGATCTCGGCCGCGCCTTCTTCACCTCAGTGCTATTACTGCTCACAGCCAAACCCGTTTTAGGTGCTTTACGACGCGCCAGCCGCCGCGCCGCTTTCGGCGTCGAGCGTGACTTCGGGGAGGCCGGGGTGCCTCGGGTCTAAAGATTTTGTTGGCTTGCTTCGTGGAGCAAACCTAAAGTGCCCACCGATCTTGAAGGGTCGGTGGGCACTCTTGTTTGAAGCTTTAGGTTAGGTTGCTTAAAACTTAGGCAGAACCAGACCTGGGATAGTGATCAAGCCCTGGTACAAAGCTGCAACTCCACCACCGATCAGTGCGAGAAGACCTGCGATGACTGCAATCCAGCCGCCGTCTTCAGAAGATCCGGTTGCTGCTGGAGTTTCAGGAAGAGTCTCGAGTGCTGGTGTTTCCTCGCCGGTGCCAACAACCCAAGCCTCAACAGTTCCACCTTCAGGTTCAGAATTAGATGCACCAACCTCGTAGTAGGTGTAGTCCACGCTGTAATCATCTGCGACTTCACCAGAGTAGTAACTCCAGTAAGTTCCAGTTTCAACCCAATCAGGAACAACTCCGTTGATACCGGTCATGTATTTGCCCATTTCAGATTCGTCAAAGGTCAGTTTGAACCCAGCAGATTCAAGAGCTACAACACCATCAGTGAACTCGGTGGCACATGCGCCCTCTGGTTCTTTTTCGGAATCTGCACCATAGTCAACTGAGACCCAGACGTTGTCTGCATCGATGCACTGACGGGCATCAAGAGTCTTATCCAACAAGGAAGACTGTGCATTCGCAGCAGTGCTCAGGGACAAAGTGGTTGCGGTGACTGCCAGGGTGGTCAGAGCAACGCGGCTAAAAGTAATGGTCAAGGCTTTGAACCTTTCATTTTCAATTCTGTAAACGCTGTAATGTGCATTAGAGCGCCGATGGGCAGACGTCGTCTTAGAACACTTTGTGCGCAGAATTTGAAGATGCAAGCTTTTCGTAGTCCACGACAAAAAGGTTCTAAGTCAATGTCAGTTTTCCAAGTAATCCGGCTTGTCCCCTTTGCGTGAAAACTCCAGGCGAAGGTGATCTACGGTTGCGGGTCAGCGCCGGATTGTTAACCGGCTTCCCTTGAAAAACTAACAGTGCGATTCGGTACTTTGCAGTATCAAACGACATGTGAGATTTTATCGCATGTGCTGGGAGTCCTCTTGATTTTAGGTTTTCCACATACCCCCATATAGATTGAAGAATTCATTTTTCGGCATGGGTTCAATTGCCGGGTCTAGACTGTGACCTATGACAACCCCTCCAACTGAGATTTCGAACGTGAATCCCACCGCGAATGAATTTGATGATCCGGATGTGGGACGGCGCATTACTTCTGCTGCTGGTGTGCCAGGCGTTTTGCATGCGCTCCAGCATGCTGTTCCGAATCGTGCCCTGCTGCCGTTGCTCACCATGAATAAACCAGGCGGCATCGACTGTCCTGGTTGTGCTTGGCCTGAGCCTTCCACTGCCAACCTTGGTGTGGTTGAGTTCTGCGAGAACGGTGCCAAGGCGGTCGCCGAGGAAACAACACCTGATCGTGCCGGCAAAGAGTTCTGGGCAGAGCATTCTATTTATGATCTGCGGGAAAAGACCGATCACTGGCTGGGAAAGCGTGGCCGAATCACCGAGCCCATGTTTTATGATCGTTCTTCTGGCGATGATCACTACCGCCCTATTTCTTGGGATCGTGCATTTGCGATCATTGCGTCGAAGCTCCGCGAGATCGAGCCAGATGAAGCGGTGTTTTACACCTCTGGTCGAGCACCCAATGAGCCGGCTTATATGCTGCAGCTTCTAGCCCGCCGACTTGGCACAAATAATCTTCCAGACTGTGGAAACATGTGCCACGAGTCCACCGGTACTGCCTTGGGTGAGACCTTGGGTTTGGGCAAGGGATCCGTGGTGATGGAGGATTTCTACAACACTGATTTGTTGATTTCCGTGGGACAAAACCCGGGCACCAACCACCCACGTGCGTTGACGGCTTTCAAAGAATTGAAGGAAAACGGTGGCAAGATTCTGGCGCTGAACCCCATGCCAGAGACCGGTCTGATGAAATTCCGTGAGCCCCAATCAGTCAAGGGCGCGTTGAGCATTTCAGACAAACTTGCTGATGAATACTTGCAGATCCGTCTTGATGGAGACCGCGCATTCTTCCAGGCGCTCAACAAGGAACTCATCCGTAGAGATGCCCTAGATCATGCATTCTTGGATAAATTCTGTTCAGGTGTGGATGAAACCATCGAGCACCTCAAATCACTCGATGATGAGGTTCTGCTCAAGGGATGCGGTCTGACGGCAGCGGAGATCAACAAGGCCGCTGACATGGTGGAAAAGTCTGACACCGTGGTGGTGTCATGGACTCTCGGGGTCACCCAGCATAAGAACGCTGTGTACACCATCCGTGAAATGGTGAACTTCCTGCTGCTTACTGGAAATATTGGTAAGCCTGGCGCAGGCACTGCCCCGCTTCGTGGGCACTCAAACGTCCAGGGTGATCGAACCATGGGTATTTGGGAGAAAATGCCGGAGGCATTCCTTGCTGCTCTTGAAAACGAGTTTGGTTTCGATGTGCCCCGCAAGCACGGCTTCGACACGGTAAATTCCCTGCGAGCCATGCGCGAAGGCAAGACCAAGTTCTTTCTCTCCCTCGGTGGCAACCTTGTTCGAGTGTCCTCAGATACGTCTGTTGTCGAAAAGGGCATGGAATCCAATGAGCTGACGGTGCATCTGTCGACCAAGCCCAATGGTTCACAAGCATGGCCTGGTGAGCAGTCACTTATCCTTCCGGTGATTGCTCGAACAGATAAGGATGTCCAAAAGTCAGGCGTCCAGCGTGTGACAGTTGAGGATTCTGCCGGCGCTGTTCACGCATCCACTGGTAAACGAACCGCCAACAAGGATCTGAATTTGAAGTCCGAATGCGACATCATTGGAACCATCGGTAAGCAGACCTTCGGTGATGCCTTCTGGCAGCCGATGATTGATAACTACGATGTGGTCCGCGATCACATCGAGGCCACCATTCCTGGGTTCCACGATTTCAACCGTCGCATCGACAACCCCGGTGGATTCCTCCTCCCCAACGGACCTCGTGAGCGCATCTTCAACACATCCAATGGCAAGGCCCAATTGACGGTTAATGAAACCAATGTGATTGAGCTACCCAAGGACTATTTGCTTATGAACACGGTACGTTCACATGATCAATACAACTCCACGATTTACGGTCTGGATGACCGCTACCGCGGTGTTCGCAATGGTCGCCGCGTAGTGTTCGTCAATCCTCAAGATTGTAAGCAACGTGGTCTCAAGGATGGAGACATCGTCGATATCGTCTCTGTCTTTGATGATGGCGAACGCCGAGCACCGAATTTCCGAGTGGTGGAATATGACACCGCGAGGGACTGCGTCACCACGTATTTCCCTGAGGCCAACGTATTGGTTCCATTGGATTCAGTAGCTGAAAAATCCAACACTCCAGTGTCCAAGTCAGTTGTGGTTCGCCTTGAAGCAACAGGACGTACTGCTTCTTAGAAAAACACCAGGGAATTTTCCGCGCCCGCTTCCTTGTTTAAATAAACGAGGATGCGGGCTTATTTATAATTGCAGTTTTACAATTGCAGCCATCATCAGAAACGAGTTTCACTGTGGACACCACCCCAAGCAAAAACAACGAAGCCGAGAAGATGCAGAAAATGTATCAATGGCTCGACACTGTGTGCACAGAGCTGGATATTGATCCAGACATTCTCGCAGAGGTTGTCCCCCACCTGTTGAATCTCACGCGTGATGTTGCGCATGGCCCTTCTCGACCAGCGGCACCAATGACGTCTTTCCTTCTTGGTTTAGCTGCTGGCCGTTCTGGAACAAGCACTGATGATTGGGCCGAGTCCACGTTGGTTAATGCTCTGCATCTTCAAGAAATCATCGCTAAAAATTACCCGGAGGCTAAATAAAAATGGGTCGGATTACCCAAAACTTGCAGGTCCCACGCGTTGTGTCCACTGACGAGCAAGTTTTTGTTAACACTCGTCCGGATACTGTTGCGGTGGAGGAGCCTCTAGAAATTCGGGTTAATGGCACTGCGCTTACCACCACTATGCGCACGCCCGGCCATGATATTGAGTTGGTGCATGGCCTCCTCTTGTCAGAAGGTCTGATCACGGATGCTTCTGAGGTTTTTACCGCCCGCTATTGTGCAGGAGCTGTTGGCCCAGATAATCAAAATACGTACAACGTCTTAGAACTTGATGTCATCCCCAAAGACAATCCGGCCCGGGATCCCGTCCAGAATCCCTCCCATAATCCCGAAGGCAGCCAACACGAAGCACTCCACATCCCAACTTTCCAACCGGTACGCGAACTAAACCTCGTGGCAGCCCAACGCAATGTGCTGACTACGTCTGCTTGTGGTGTTTGTGGCACGACGTCTATTGAGCAGTTGATGAACAAGAAGGGCTGGCCCATTACGCCGATTACACCGGATCCTCGGATGATTGTGTCGTTGCCAGATAAGTTGAAGTCGAAGCAGAAGATTTTCGACAAAACTGGTGGGGTTCATGCTGCTGGTTTGGCCACGCTTGATGGTGAGATGTTGATTATTCGAGAGGATGTCGGTCGGCATAACGCAGCTGACAAAGTTATAGGAAACATGCTGATGGCGGGAAAGCTCCCCTTGGAAAACACTATTTTGGTGATGAGTTCTAGGGCGTCTTTTGAGCTTGTCCAAAAGGCTGCCATGGCTGGAATTTCGGGTGTAATCGCTGTTGGTGCTGCAACATCGCTGGCAATCGAGGCGGCGCAGGATTCAGGTATTTTCCTTGCTGGTTTTGTTCGGGGCAACAAGTTTAACCACTATGCGGGCGAGCTCGGATAATGCCAGAACAGGTAGAACAGCCGAATCAAGCACGCGAAGAGCTGGAGAGGATTTTCCCGCAGTGGTTCGTGTCAGCTGCAGAGAACAGGGATATGTCTGTCGGTCAGGCAATGAAGTTCTCCCCGAAAAGGTGGCTGTTCCCTGATTTCAGTTTCAGTTATGACGACCAAGATTTCGTCATGCCATTGATCATCAATTTTGATTCATTAATCAACGATCTTCTCGCCCACCAGCCGGGTGCTTTCCACTATCCGGGGGTCACTTTATCGTTTCCAAACAACTGGGAAGACCTCTCGCACAAACAAATCCAAGACTGTCTGTGGAATGCCCTTGAAGAGTGGTTTTACTTCCTAGAGATCTACACCTGGTCGGCTGTAGATCAGCGAAAGTATGAGCATGGTCAAGTACCTGGAGACCTGCGTATCGGCTGCCTTTTTGAATTCTTTTCCTCCTCGAGGCCTAACCTTCAATTCCTTACCGATCCCCTTCCCTGAAGTTTCGCTAACCTGGCGTACATGACTCTTTCCCTTCCTCCAATTGGTTTCGGCACCGTTCATCTTGATGGCGCACCTGGCGTTGAAGCCATCGCTACTGCCATTGATGCTGGTTACCGCCTCATCGACACCGCGTACAACTATGAAAATGAAGGTACCGTGGGCAAGGCTGTCCGCGAGTCGGGTGTCCCCCGCGAGGAATTGATTGTTACCAGTAAGCTCCCTGGCCGCTTCCATGCTCGCGATCTAGGACGCGTCCGCATTGAGGAAAGTCTATACCGCCTCAACTTAGATTACATCGATCTCCTCTTGATTCACTGGCCTAATCCCAGCAAGGATCTCTACGTCGAGGCGTGGGAAACGCTGATTGAAGTCCGCGATGCTGGCCTGGTCAAGCACATCGGAGTGTCTAACTTCCTTCCAAATCACATTGATCGCCTGCGCCGCGAAACCGGTGAACTGCCGGCCGTTAACCAGATCGAGTTGCACCCCTATTTCCCGCAGGTGGAGCAGGTAGATTTCCACGATGAGCTGGGCATCATTACCGAGGCCTGGAGCCCGCTCAGCAACGGTCGCGGACTCGTCGAAGAGCCATTGCTCAAGGAAATCGGCGAGCGCTACGGGGTCGGCAGCGGCGAAATCGCCCTCGCTTGGCATCACGCCAGGGGAATCGTTCCGATTCCACGCTCCACCAACCCGGCCAGGCAGCGCAGCAACTTGGAGGCGGTAAAGATTTCGCTTATCGACGAAGACGTCCAGGCGATTACCGCTTTGGCGCGCAAAAACGGCCGGATCAAAGATCAAGATCCAGCCGTCTATGAAGAATTCTAGATAGTTACATCAAGGTTCCGAGGAGGCCCGCGGTCACTTCATCTCCCTTTGGAGATGGGTGCCAGGTGCCTCCTACAGCGTTTACCCGCATATCCAGCACTCCGTTGACCCACGGTTCAGCTGAGCAGCTGCTGTGTCCTGCAGTGGCCTCACGGAGATTGGCATGCTGGACGTCAAGAATCTCAGAGGCTTCAAAAATGGCCGACTCAAGATTGTTCATATAGGACACCAGGTTGGTGGCGTCTGGTTTCCTTAGTTCCGTACCTCCCACGCGGACACAAATCTCGCTTCCGCTTCGTGGGGTGTATTCCTGGTATCCCAGCAACGTGATCTGCGCATTTGGAGCGTAGTACTTGAGGTAGTCGATGACAGGTTTCATCCGCTGAGCATAGTTTTCGCCGGTGACCGAGGAGGGATCCTGCATGGTTCCAGCCGCTACAGCTTTCTCACCGCATCCGTTGGCCGCATCAAAAAGGCAGTTGATCACGGAATAGCGCAAATTGATTGGTGAGTGTCCCCACTGATCATTCTTGCCAAATTGGATGAAGATGTTCTCGGTATTTGGTCCAATGGCCCCTAGTGCTTCTGCATGCCGAACTTCATCGGAAAAGTGGAAACCCGTCGAGTTGATGGAGGCGCCGTTGCAGGAAAGGTCAATGAGCTCCCCCTGCTGCAATCCTTGTTGTGCTTGCAATTGATCAGGCCACGATTGGTTCCCCTTGAGGCAGCCGCGTTCATCCACATCAAATGGTGCATTGGTTCCTGATGCATGTGAATCTCCAAAGACCACGACTTTTGCCCCGCCTTCCGGCGCTGTGGCATCTGGTATTCCGGCAGATGAGGTCAGCCCACGTAAGACTTCAGTTCTCTGTGAGGCACTGCTGCCAATGCTTTGGGCCTGTGCAGTTGGTGTTCCCAAGGCTAAAGACCCTGCCATGAAAGCCCCTACGATCGCCAGCAGTTTGCGTTGCACGTTCATGAAAGTTCCTTTGTTTTGGTTGGGTAATTTTCCTCTGAAAGTTACCCACTGCGTAGACATGAAAAAAGCACCTACCAGTTAAGGTAAGTGCTTTTAACTATGCAGTTTACTGCTGGCGGTTGCCGTCTTCACCCTTGAATGGGAAGCCGAGCTCGCGGAGCAGGGAGCGACCTTCATCGTCGGTTACAGCGGTGGTAACAACGGTGATGTCCATACCACGAGGACGGTCGATCTTGTCGACGTCGATTTCGTAGAACATGGTCTGCTCGGTGAGGCCGAAGGTGTAGTTACCGTGGCCGTCGAACTGCTGGTCGGAAAGTCCACGGAAGTCGCGGATACGTGGCAGTGCCACGGTCAGCAGACGGTCCAGGAACTCCCACATGCGGTCGCCGCGCAGGGTAACCTTTGCGCCGATTGGCATGCCTTCACGGAGCTTGAAGTTAGCGATGGACTTCTTCGCACGGCGAAGCTGTGGCTTCTGACCGGTGATTGCGGTGAGGTCCTCGATAGCGCCGTTGATGAGCTTGGAGTCACGAGCTGCGTCGCCGACACCCATGTTGACGACAATCTTGGTGACGCCTGGGATCTGCATGACGTTTTCGAACTCGAACTCGCCCTGAAGCTTGGTGCGGATTTCGTCCTGGTAACGGGTCTTCAGACGAGGGATGTAATTCTCAGTCATTAGATATCCTTCCCATTGCGACGAGAAACGCGGACCTTCTTGCCGTTTTCATCGAAACGGTAGCCAACGCGAGTTGGGTTTCCGTCGGAGTCGATGACCATGACGTTAGAGACATGGATCGGAGCTTCCTGGGTCACGATTCCGCCGGACTCTGCGCCACGCTCTGGTGCGGAGTTAGCTACGTGCTTCTTGATGCGGTTAACGCCTTCGACGAGAACCTTTTCGGTCTTAGGGAAAGCCGCGATGACCTGTCCCTTAGCACCCTTGTCTGGACCTGAGATGACCAGAACCATATCGCCCTTGTGGACCTTCATTCTTAAATCACCTCCGGTGCGAGAGAAACGATCTTCATGAACTTCTTCTCACGAAGTTCACGAGCAACTGGTCCGAAGATACGGGTGCCACGTGGCTCGTTGTCGTTCTTGATGATGACGGCAGCGTTCTCATCGAAGGAGATGTAAGAACCGTCTGCACGACGGGTCTCCTTCTTGGTGCGAACGATAACAGCCTTGACGATTTCGCCAGACTTTACGTTGCCGCCTGGGGTTGCTTCCTTGACAGTGGCGACGATGACGTCACCAATGCCAGCAAAACGTCGGGTGGATCCACCGAGAACGCGGATGCACAGAATTTCACGTGCACCAGTGTTGTCGGCGACCTTCAGACGCGATTCCTGCTGAATCACTACTGGTCTCCTGACCTGGATTAATGCGTGCTGGATTTCCGTCCCAAACACGCGTGGTCTTTGTACTACAGATGTCTACATACTCCACGAATGTGGGCAACGAACGCTTGGCGTTTTACGGCCTCGTCGAGGGGTCTCGGAAACGCGACTCGGAAAAGCACCGCGAGTCCGACCTACACAGACAACCTGTATATCTAACCACACCCCTACCCCCGAATTCAAATCCGTGTTGCGCGTTAATAAGGAACAATATCGGTGTGATTCGCGATATATTAATCAGCTTGTTTTCCCAGCATAAGTAGTCGCCTAGTTTAGGAGGTACATGGCATGTCCCTACGCAAGAATCTCGCCCTCGGAAGCAGCACAGTACTACTCACAGCCGTGCTAAGCGGGTGTGTTTCCCTTGATGAGCGCTCCACTGATACATCCACGGAGAATGTCACCACGGTAACTGCCACACTCACTTCCACCGCCGCAGCAGAACCCACCACTAGAACGACTGTGCAAAGTGCTACAGAAGCCTCCACTACTGCACCAGTGCAATGCAATTTGGATCCCCGTACCTCGGATTTTGGGCCATATCTTGCACAATCTCGCACCCCGGTTGGTGAGCTAGCTGGATCTGCAGATTCCGTCGTGCAGGTTCCTGACTGGTTCTATCACTTCCAAATGGGCGACAACGGCTACGATTCCTGTTCCAAGCTCAGCTATGTGGTTCTCAACGGTTCCAATGGAGACGCCGAACGTTCTACTGGAACGGGTGCTGCGATCGCCGACGTGGTGGTGCTGTTTATCGACGGCCATATGGTTGCTCGTCCTGCTCCTTTTGAAATGAAGACCGTGGAATCCGTCACCAGAGTGTCAGATTCAGAAATCCAAGTTGTTTACGGACATGCCGGCCGATCTACTGCCGAAGGTGTTACGGACTATTTCACCTTTAACTTCTTCGTTGACAACGGCGTTCTTTCAGGACGCGGCGATCTCCCAGAACACATCGATACTCACATGCGTCTATATCTGCTGTAGCCCCATCTAAAAACTCTTGATACGTTGGTGGTTAAATCTCCATGCCCCTTCTATTAGGAACATTCGGATGGCTCATGAAAACCAAAAAACTGTTTCAATTTTTGCATGGCTTAGCGTTCTAGTTGTCGCAATCCTCGGATATGTCCTGTGGCTCGTCCCGATTTCCTGGTACGGCATCCGTGAGTGGATCTACCCGATCATTGCCGTTCCACTCATTGGATATGCATTGTTTACCGCTTTCAAGTCCAAGAGTTGGGTCTTGGGTATCTGCGCAATCCTCGCCCTGCTGTCCCCCACCATTTGGCTGACAGCTGGATTCTTCGTCTTCGGCTTCTAGTACTTGGCTGTTATAAAGACAAAGAAACACCCCTGGTGGATTCCCAAAAGGAAATTCCACCAGGGGTGTTACGCATTCGCTTGAAGCGAATAGCTAGAGGTCATCAGTAGATGACGCCCAAACTACTTAGCCTTTTCGACGATCTCGATCAGACGGTAGTTCTTGTCCTTGGACAATGGGCGGGTCTCTTCGATGCGAACCAAGTCACCGATTCCGGCGATCTGCTCCTCATCATGAGCCTTGACCTTCTTCGCGGAGCGAAGGATCTTGCCGTAGAGAGCGTGCTGCTTGCGGTCTTCGACCTCGACAACGATGGTCTTCTGCATCTTGTCAGAAACCACGTAGCCAGTGCGGACCTTGCGGGTGCTCTTTTCCTGGTTGTTCACGTTTGCCTCACTCATGATTAAGCCTCAGCTCCCGGAACCACAGACAAGCCCAGCTCACGCTCGCGAATAACGGTGTAGATGCGGGCGATGTCGCGCTTGACGGTGCGCAGGCGGCGGTTGTTGGTCAGCTGGCCGGTGGCAAGCTGGAAGCGAAGGTTGAACAGTTCTTCCTTAGCCTCGTTGAGGCGGGTAACCAGTTCTTCCTCGTTGAGCTCACGGAACTCGTGTGCTGGGGTACCGATAGCCATTAGAGCTGATCCTCCCTCTTGACGATACGGACCTTGCATGGAAGCTTCTGGCCAGCGCGGCGCAGAGCCTCGAGAGCAGTAGCTTCGTCCGGGTAGCTCATCTCGAAGAGGATACGGCCCGGCTTGATGTTTGCAACCCACTTCTCCACAGGGCCCTTACCGGAACCCATACGAACGCCGAGTGGCTTCTGGGTCAGTGGGCGGTCTGGGAAGATGTTGATCCAAACCTTGCCACCACGCTTGACGTGGCGGTTGATTGCAATACGTGCAGATTCAATCTGACGGTTGGTGATGTAGGCAGGCTCGAGAGCCTGGATGCCGTACTCACCGAAAGTGACGCGGTTGCCGCCCTTGGAGATACCACTACGGGTAGGACGGTGCTGGCGACGGTACTTAACGCGCTTAGGAATAAGCATGTTTAGCCCTCCTGCTTCTGCTCAGCACGCTGACGACGCTGGCCACCACGACGCGGACGTGCGTTGCGGTCGCCGCGGCCGCGACGCTCTGCGGGTGCATTGATCTCGCTCTCGCGACGTCCACCAACGACGTCACCCTTGTAGATCCACACCTTGACGCCGATGCGTCCGAAAGTGGTGTGAGCCTCGTAGGTGCCGTAATCGATTTCTGCGCGAAGGGTGTGCAGTGGAACGCGACCTTCGTGGTAGCGCTCGGTGCGGGACATCTCGGCACCGCCGAGACGACCGGAGCACACGACCTTGATGCCCTTAACCTGTGGCTGACGCATTGCAGACTGGATAGCCTTGCGCATTGCGCGACGGAATGCCACGCGGTTGGTCAGCTGCTCAGCGATGGACTGTGCCACCAGCTTAGCGTTAGCATCGACGTTCTTGACCTCGAGGATGTTGAGGGCAACCTGCTTGCCGGTGAGCTTCTCGAGCTCACGGCGGATGCGGTCAGCCTCAGCGCCACGACGACCAATGACGATGCCTGGGCGAGCGGTGTGGATGTCTACGCGAACGCGGTCGCGGGTGCGCTCGATGACGACGTCGGCGATGCCGGCACGGTCGAGGCCCTTGGACAGGAATTCGCGAATCTTGATGTCTTCTGCGACGTAGTCAGCGTAAGACTTGTCGGCGTACCAATGGGACTTCCAGTCGGAAGTGATGCCCAAACGGAGGCCGTGTGGATGGATCTTCTGGCCCACTAGTTGGCTCCTTCCTTCTGGCTCTCAACGACCACGGTGATGTGGCTGCTGCGCTTACGGATCTGGAATGCGCGTCCCTGAGCACGTGGCTGGAAGCGCTTCATGGTTGGACCTTCGTTGGCGTAAGCCTCGGAGATAACCAGGGTGCGTGGATCCAGGCCGAAGTTGTTCTCAGCGTTAGCTGCTGCAGATGCAACAACCTTTGCTACAGGCTCAGATGCTGCCTGTGGCGCATACTTCAGGATTGACAGTGCTTCAACGACGGTCTTGCCGCGAACAAGATCAATGACGCGACGTGCCTTCATTGGGCTGACGCGGACGAAGCGAGCAGTCGCGCTTGCGGAGGTGATGTTGTCACTCATCGCTTATCGACGTCCCTTCTTGTCGTCCTTGACGTGACCCTTGAAGGTCTTGGTAGGGGCGAATTCGCCCAGCTTGTGGCCAACCATGGCATCGTCCACGAAAACTGGCACATGCTTGCGTCCATCATGGACAGCAAAGGTGTGACCGATGAAATCGGGGAGAATGGTGGAACGGCGGGACCAGGTCTTGATGACCTGCTTGGTTCCCTTTTCGTTCTGAGCATCTACCTTGTTGAGGAGGTGCTCATCGACGAAAGGACCCTTTTTAAGGCTGCGTGGCATTCTTCGTTACCTCCTCTTAGCGCTTCTTGTTCTTGTTAGCACGACGGCGACGAACGATCATGTCATCGCTGTAACGCTTAGGCTTGCGGGTGCGGCCTTCCTTCTGTCCCCATGGGGAGACTGGGTGGCGACCACCAGAAGTCTTACCTTCACCACCACCGTGTGGGTGGTCGACCGGGTTCATAACGACACCACGGACGGTTGGGCGCCAGCCCTTCCAACGCATACGACCAGCTTTACCCCAACGAATGTTGATCTGCTCGGCGTTGCCGACCTCACCAACAGTCGCGCGGCAGCGGATGTCTACGCGTCGGATCTCGGAGGATGGCATACGCAGAACTGCGTAGGAGCCTTCCTTACCAAGAAGCTGGATGGAAGCTCCAGCGGAACGTGCCAGCTTTGCACCTGCGCCTGGCTTCAACTCCACGTTGTGGATGGTGGTACCAGTCGGGATGTTACGCAGTGGCAGGTTGTTACCAACCTTGATGTCGGCTGCAGCGCCGGACTCGATAACGGTGCCCTGGGTCAGGCCCTTCGGTGCGAGGATGTAACGCTTCTCGCCATCGAAGTAGTGAAGCAGTGCAATGTTAGCGGTACGGTTTGGGTCGTACTCGATGTGAGCGACCTTCGCCAATACGCCATCCTTGTCGTTACGACGGAAGTCGATGACGCGGTAGCGGCGCTTGTGTCCACCACCGCGGTGACGGGTGGTGATGTGGCCGTGAGAGTTACGTCCGCCGGTCTTGCTCAGTGGGCGGAGAAGTGACTTCTCAGGGGTCGAACGGGTGATCTCCGTGAACATGGAAACGGAGCTTGCGCGGCGACCCGGGGTTGTCGGCTTGTACTTACGAATAGCCATAATGTGTCCTTTTCTATCGACGTCTTAAGCGACGGAGCCGTTGAAGATGTCGATGGAGTCGCTGCCTTCGCGAAGAGTCACATAAGCGCGCTTGGTAGCCTTGCGAGTACCGAAGCCGGTGCGGGAGCGCTTGCGCTTACCTGCACGGTTAACGGTGTTCACAGATGCAACCTTGACGCCGAAGATCTCTTCGATGGCAATCTTGATCTGAGTCTTGTTAGCGTCAGTGGAGACGAAGAACGTGTAAACGTTCTGCTCCATGAGGCCGTAGGACTTCTCAGAAACGACCGGTGCGATGATGATGTCGCGTGGGTTGGCGATAGTAGCCATTAGTTCTGCTCCTCCTGTGCCGCACCGGAAGCGCGGTTGATGAAGGTGTGGAGAGCCTCAACGGAGAACACAACGTCGTCAGACTTGAGAACGTCGTAGGTGTTCAGCTGATCAGCGGCCAGGATGTGGACGCCAGGCAGGTTGTTAGCACTCTTCTGGGCGTTGATATCCTCACGGCTCACTACGAGCAGCACGGACTTACGCTCGGTCAGACGCTCGATGAAAGCCTTTGCAGACTTGGTCGAAGGGGTCTGGCCAGGCACCAATTCGGAGACGACGTGGATACGTGCATTGCGTGCACGATCAGACAGTGCACCGTAAAGTGCAGCCTTGATCATCTTCTTAGGGGTGCGCTGAGAGTAGTCGCGTGGCTTAGGGCCGTGGGAGATGCCACCACCGGTGAAGTGAGGTGCGCGGATCGAGCCCTGACGAGCGCGACCGGTTCCCTTCTGACGGAATGGCTTACGGCCACCGCCACGTACTTCGCCACGGGTCTTGGTGGAGTGGGTGCCCTGTCGAGCTGCTGCAAGCTGTGCGTTGACAACCTGGTGCAGCAGTGCGACGGAGACCTCACGGTCAAAAATCTCTGCAGGGAGTTCTACAGATCCGTTGATGTTTCCATCAGCGGTCTGAACATCCAGCTTCAGATTCGTCATGCGTGTGCACCGCCCTTCACTGCGGTCTTAACGGTAACGATGCCACCACGGTTACCAGGGATTGCGCCCTTGATAAGGATGATGTTGGCATCGGCGTCAATCTTCTGAACCTTGAGGTTCTGGGTGGTGACGCGGTCATTACCCATGCGGCCAGCCATACGCTTGCCCTTGAAGATGCGACCTGGGGTAGCAGCTGCACCAATGCCACCTACGCGGCGGTGTGCAGCCTGGTTACCGTGGCCGGCACCCTGGCCAGCGAAGCCATGGCGCTTCATAGCGCCGGCGTAGCCCTTACCCTTGGTGGTACCGGTGACGTCAACGAACTTGATGTCGTTGAAGATTTCAACGGTAACGTCCTGTCCAACCTCGTAACCGGAGACATCGTCCATACGAATCTCGGTGACGTGGCGGCGGGGGGTAACGCCTGCTTTCTTGAAGTGACCAGTCAATGGCTGGTTCACCTTGCGTGGGTCGATTTCGCCGTAGGCGATCTGGATGGCGTTGTAGCCATCGGTCTCAACGGTGCGAATCTGGGAAACTACGCATGGACCCGCTTCAACGACGGTAACCGGAATAACGCGGTTCTCCTCGTCGAAGATCTGAGTCATGCCGAGCTTGGTGCCCAGAATGCCCTTGATCTCGTTTTCACTCATTATTTATTCTCCGCTGCCAAAAATTCCGTCGATCACTGAATGTTCACGTCGACGCTGGCCGGAAGGTCGATGCGCATAAGGGCATCAACAGTCTTCGGCGTCGGGTCGAGGATGTCGATCAGGCGCTTGTGAGTGCGCATCTCGAAGTGCTCGCGAGAGTCCTTGTACTTATGTGGAGAACGAATAACGGCGTATACGTTCTTTTCGGTAGGCAAAGGCACCGGTCCAACGACTCGGGCACCCGTACGGGTGACCGTCTCAACGATCTTGCGTGCAGACGCATCAATCGCTTCGTGGTCGTAGGCCTTGAGCCTAATGCGGATCTTTTGTCCCGCCACGCTTATCCTCTTCCTCGCTCGTCCCACATCTTCCATTTTGGAAAAGCGGTGGGAATTCGCTTCATTCTTTCTCTATAACGTTGTCCGGGCTTGGGGCTCGGGCGCAACGCCAGTGTTTAACCTGACCTGTCAAATGCTTCTGACATTGGATCACGGGCGCTGTACAAATAAAACGCTCCACGATGAACCCAACAATGAAGTCAGGGAAATCGGAAGGGACCAAAATGCGTGATCTAGGCCCTAACGTAACTGCCGCTGTTTATTTGCCATGCCCCTTCTCCGGTTCCGCCTTCACCAGTCACCCGGCTTCAGTGGATACCCCCTGAAGTTGAAGTGCATTTTCATGCGCCTCGACTCCAATTGAAGGTGTCATGTTTGCCTTACCAACTGGCATGGTTAATTCACGCCGTGTTAAAGCAGCCCAAGTAGTTAACCACATAGTCGTCTGAAAGACAACCCTGTTCTGTAAGAAAGTTGCGTTTTTACTTTCACTGCCCCGCACTGAAATAGCCCACCCACCTTGACCGCCGGCACTCTGGTGGCGGCGAAGGTGGAGGGCTCGTCGAAAAGCACTATGCTTTTTCGATTTTCATGGTTCCTTGTGAGTTCAAGCGATTATGGAAATCGAAGGCGGTGCGCAGATCATGCAGGGTGTGCTGATAGGAATCAGCACTGTTCAGCGCCCGGTCAAAGTATGCTTCCAGCAGTGGTCGATAGTCCGGGTGGGCGATGGCAATCATTTTGGGGACTCGTTGTTTTGGCGATAGCCCGCGCAGGTCTGCGTAGCCATATTCAGTAATGACAACCATCGCATCATGTTCCGTGTGATCGATATGGGACGCGAAAGGCACAATCGCGGAAATCGCATCAACTTTGGCTGCCGAGGGAGAGATAAATGTGGAAGCAAAGGCGTTACGCGTGAAATCGCCCGAGCCGCCGATACCATTCATCACGCGCGTACCCGCAACGTGGGTGGAGTTGATATTTCCATATATATCAGCCGGCGATGTCAGGTTTTTCCAGTGATGTCGTGTGGTGTGAAATTGAGCACGAGAAGTCAGCGCACGTGAAGTCGCCTTTAAGATCCCCAAACTGCTCCAACTCCTCTGAAGCGCTAAAAATTCATACGTTTAGCAATCGGTTTTCCTAAAGATTTCCCTATAGTCCCATGAAACTTATAGCACGGGGGATTTTCATTTAGTAAAGGCTCACCTAAGATGTTCTAAGCGTTTTAGTTTCAGCTAGTTTTAAGGACTTTCGATGTCTCATACTTTTCTTTCCCCCTCGATCTTTAGGAGTCACGCGATATGACGGCGGTGGCGGTAGAGAAGCAGAAGGAGACGTCGATAAGCAAAAACCTCGGCAGGCGCCGAGCGCTGGGCATTCTCGGAATCGTCGTGGCACTGGGTGCGCTTATTGTTTTAAGTATTGCTGTGGGTGCGAACCCACTTTCTTTTAGCTCCGTATGGCAGGGTTTTACCGCACACGACAGCTCTGAGGCGTCGATTATCGTGTGGTCAATGCGTATTCCGCGCACGCTGGTGGGCATCGTGACTGGCGCTGCTTTTGGTGTGGCGGGTGCTTTAATTCAAGCGCTGACGCGCAACCCGCTTGCCGATCCCGGAATTTTGGGAGTTAACGCGGGTGCAGGTTTCGCAGTGACCGTAGGTGTCGGATTTTTCGGACTCAGCAGCGTGACGGGCTACATCTGGTTCGCATTCCTGGGCGCTGCCGCCGCTACCCTGCTGGTGTATTTCATTGGTGCGAGCACCAGCGGCAGCGTTAATCCTGTTGCTCTGGTCCTCGCCGGCGTTGCTCTGGCCGCCGTGCTTGGTGGCGTCACGAGCTTCCTCACACTGATTGATCCTGAGACTTTTGAAAGCATCCGCAATTGGAATCTTGGTTCTGTTGCACGCACCGACCTCAGCGACACCATGACCGTATTGCCATTCCTGGCAGTCGGACTGGCCATCGCGCTCCTGCTGTCGGGAGCACTGAACTCCATTGCGCTTGGCGATGACCTTGCTGCATCCCTGGGCACCAAAGTGATGCGCACCCGCGTGCTCGGCATCATTTCAGTCACCTTGTTGGCCGGCGGCGCGACCGCCCTTACTGGTGGTATCGGCTTCGTAGGCCTTATGGTTCCCCACGTTGTGCGCTGGGTAGTTGGCCCCGATCAACGATGGATCATCACCTTCAGCGCCCTGTGCGCCCCTGTTCTTGTACTCGGCGCAGACATTTTGGGACGCATCATCGCCCGCCCCGGCGAAATTGAAGTAGGCATTGTTACCGCAGTCATCGGCGCACCTGTCCTGATCGCACTAGTTCGACGGAGGAAAGCCAGTGGTCTTTAATATCAAATCTAGAACTGATGAAACTCCTGTTGCTGCGTCTGAGCCGGTGGAATCCACTAGACCTGTGTCTGAAGCTTCGACAAGCCCTGCGCTTAACCCCGGCTACCACGCAGTTTCAGTGCAGAGGCGCCGGTTCTCTTTCCGCATCCCAGCCCGCCTCATGGTGGTTAGCCTTATCCTTTTCGCCATCGCGCTATGCAGCGCCACATGGGCTATCACGATGGGCGATTACCCACTGTCTTTGGGGCAGGTGATTAATGCACTTGCTGGCACCGGCGAGAAATTCCAGTTGTTGGTGGTGCGGGAATGGCGTCTACCTGTAGCCATTGCTGCTGTTGTCTTCGGCGCGCTGCTTGGCATAGGTGGAGCGATTTTCCAGTCGATTACTCGAAACCCGTTGGGTTCACCTGACGTGATTGGTTTCGATGCAGGTTCTTACACGGCGGTGGTTCTTGTCATTTTGGTCCTCGGCAACACTCACTACTGGAGCATCGCTTTCGCTGCCATCGTCGGTGGCATTGTTACCGCCTTTGCCGTGTATGTCCTGGCGTGGCGTAAAGGTGTGCAAGGTTTCCGCTTGATCATCGTGGGCATCGGTGTCTCGGCCATGCTCAGTTCCGTTAACGCGTATCTAATCACCCGCGCCGATGTGGAAGACGCCATGGTTGTGGGCTTCTGGAGTGCCGGTTCCATCAACCGCATTACCTGGCAATCTCTGCTCCCCTCTCTGGTGATCGCTGCTGTCATCATCGTGGCCGCCATTGTGCTGGCAAGGTCACTGCGTTTCATGGAAATGGGCGATGACGTAGCCACCACCCTCGGTGTGAAAACAAACTCCACCCGCTTGGCACTCATCGTTGTCGGCGTTGCTACCTCCGCGTTGGTTACAGCAGCTGCCGGACCGATCTCCTTCATCGCGTTGGTTGCCCCACAGCTGGCACGTCGCCTCACTAAAACCCCTGGTGTCAGCCTGGTTGCTGCCGCTGCAATGGGTTCCGCACTGCTCAGCTGCGCTCACCTCCTTTCCCTGATTATCAGCTCCTTCTACCGCACCATCCCGGTTGGCCTGTTGACTGTATCCATCGGTGGTTGCTACATGATCTGGCTTCTGCTGCGCGAAACCCGCCGCCAATACCGCACCGGCACCATCCGATAGTTCTTTTAAGGATCCCTCATGAAT
>JGI2924J29684_1078542_pt1 | contig 63988 bp, 60 predicted proteins | sample BenlonsequencITS_FD_29684 | JGI IMG/M metagenome (IMG submission 29684) | reverse complement strand
GGATAGACGGTCAGCCAGTTTAGCCTTCCCTATTCGAAACTTATTAAGGGGCGTGAGAAACTAAAGTTTCAACACGCCCCCATTTACATATATTAGTGATTCTGATTTATTTTAAATATGCTATAATCAATAATGAACGGAGGTTCTATAATGCAATATTTGAAGGATGAGGTCAAGCAGAGAATTCTAGAATCTGCTTTAGCAGAATTCAGTTCTATGGGTTACACGGATGCTTCGATGTGTAAGATAGCGAAAAATGCCAAGGTGGCCTTAGGGAAAGCAATTCTCAAGCTTAATAAAATGATAGGACAGGCTCTTGTTGTAGTTTCACAGAAAAAACAACAGTGCCTGTCCTATCATGGTTAAGATAGCAAACTATTATTTAAGCTATAGCAAATGCCTCTTTTACGAAAGAGAGATATTCTGGTGCTTTATTAATATCCGGTTGGCCGTGAGTTTGCGCTAAGCCATGCCGTATTGCTCGCTTGATAACTGTCTCAAAAACTTTAATGTCTGGAGTTTCGGCAAAACGTTTTCGTAAATCTTGGAGCATCACATGATGGAGGTTGGTATGGTCTTGAACCATAGTAGGTAAAACTCCTAATATATTGACCTTAGCTCCTTGTTCCTGAATGGTCTTGACTAAATTGATTGTTTCGTGAATCCCATCAATTGACAGCCCCTCGGGCAGAACCGGTATGATTATGTCCGTGGAAGCTAATAAGGAATTTATGGTGGGCATATCATTGCTGGGAGAAGTATCAATTAAGATGTAATCATAATTGTTTTTAATTTGACCAATGGCATTTTTTAAAAGGAATTTGGGATTGGGAAATTGTTTGGAATTTTGCTGACCAATTACTTTGGGTCCCAGATCAGATAGAGAATTGTTTGAAAGATAGAGATCTACGCCAAAAGCGGTATGTTTAATATCTTTCATTTTAGCTTCACCAATTAAGACCTCATAAATCGTTTTTTTCAAGTTAATCTTTTTAATTCCAAAAGAAAGCGCGATATGACCTTGAGCATCCATGTCTATAATTGCTGTCTTATATCCGAGACTAACTAACCCTACGGCCATGTTTGTCACAGTTGCTGTTTTGCCAACCCCGCCTTTTTGGGAGGCAACACATATTACCCTTGCTGATTTTGTGTTATTAACAGTGTTATTAGCGATTTTAGAATGTTTAGCCATATGATACAACCCCTTCTTTATATGTATAGGATAATTTTACCATATACTTCCAATCTAGTACATACCTGGAATGAGGTTGGGGATAAAAAAACAGCAGAAACCTTTCAGTAAATTCCGAAAGGTTTCTGCTGTTTTTTTATGGATTATCTCTAGAAAGGTTAGTACAGTTTACTTCGTTTTCTTAGTTCCACTAATAAGTTATATTTTAAGCGGGCCTCTTCGAGTCTTTTAGCTATAGTTTTTGTTGTTTCTTGACTGACACGCTGGTTAAGTTGCTCACTCAACTCATCTATGTCCTTTAATAGTTGTGCTTCTTCAGGTAAGAACCCCCCGTTTTTTAATAACATATAACCAGCACGTATTTCTTCCGGAAGACTGGCCCAGTAAGTAAGATCGATTGGTTTGCCTTGAGAAGGGAGGTTATCAAATTCTCCATTTCTCATTGCCTCTTGAATCCTTTTTTCAACGAGTTCACTAAAAATATCAAACATGAGCCTCAGCTCCTTATCAATGAGTTTGTCCTATAAAGAAATCTTTTCCTAGTTATTTGATAGAATGATATCCCTAACTCCTTTATCAAGTCAACCCTTTCAAGCAGTTAAAATACTTTTCCAAAAGTTAGTGTGTTAAGGAGTTCTGAAAAATTAGCACTAAAAAAATTCAATCAAAAAAGGATTTCGTAAATACATAAAGAATAATAGAGAAATAAATCGTTTCGTGTCGTAATATATATAATTACGTTATAATCGCGTTGGAATATTTGTGCGGTACTCGTTACGTTGCGTTACTTCGATAAGGGAAGAGTAAAACTAATGAAAAATGCACGACTAAATATTTTTTTGATTATGGGGCTGGTATTTGTACTGATTTTCCTATCTCTTATTCAGCCGGTAGCCGCTTCCGATATAAAAAGTATTAGTGTGGTAATGGATGACAACTATCCCCCTTATGCATTTAGAGATGGTCATGGAGAGTTACAAGGAATTACTCTTGATCAATGGAAGCTTTTTGAACTGAAGACAGGGATTCAAGTAAACATAACCGGTATGACTTGGAGCAAAGCTCTAGAAAGCATGGCTCAAGGGAAGTTTGATGTTATTGACACTATCTCCTATCGAGAGGAGAGAACTACAATTCTTGATTATGCAGAAGCATATGCTACTATTGTAGTTCCGATATTCTTTCAGAATAGTATTTCTGGAATTACTAATGTCAACTCCTTAAAAGGTTTTACTGTAGGAGCAAAAAAAGGGGATAACTGTATCAATGTTTTGAGAGATAACGGGATAACCGATATTGAAGAATATGATACTGCTGAAGCTGTTGTACAGGCAGCAAAAGATCACAAACTTGTAGTGTTTGTGATGGGAAAACCCCCTGCACTTTATTACTTGTATAAAATGGGGATTCAGGATGATTTCAATTACACGCATTCTTCCCTATATACTAGTAATTTTTATAGAGCCGTTAAAAAGGATAACAAGGAAATGTTGAGGACAATTAATAAAGGATTTGCTAAGATTTCTGAGAGTGAATATAAAGCGATTGATGAACAGTGGTTTGGATCAAAGAATTTGAATCTGTATGAACATCCACTATTCAAAATCATTATATCCATCGGAGGAACAGTCCTAGTAGTTGCCATGTTGTTATTCCTTTGGAACAGGACTCTACAAAGAATGGTTAAACAAAAAACAAGCGAATTGACTGAGGCTCTTATAGCACGGAAACAAGTGGAGGCCGAGATTAGAACCTTGAATACTGAGCTGGAAAATCGTGTTCAGCAAAGAACTGCCCAGTTGGAGGAGCTAAATAGTGAGTTGGAAGAGAGCAATGCCTTGCTCGAGGAGGAGATTGTCAAGCGAGAGATTATTGAGGAAGAGATTCGGAATTTAAATAATGGGCTTGAAGATACGGTGAAAATGCGTACTTGTCAGTTAGACATGCTTAATAGTGTTCTGGAACAGCAGAATTCTTTATTACACGAATCGCAAAGAGTAGCACATTTAGGAAGTTACGTTGCAGATATCAAAAAAAGAGATTGGCTTTGTTCGCCTGAGCTTCATGAGGTTTTTGGGATTGACGAGGCCTATCCCCACACGGAGGAAAGTTGGATGAAGATTGTTCATCCCGAATGGCGTTCCAAGCTTTCAAACTATTTTTTACAGGCTGCTAGAGCTCATCAAGGTTTTGATTTTGTCTATAAAATTATCAGAATTAACGATGGAGAAGAACGTTGGGTGCATGAACTGGGCAAATTTGAGTTGGATGAGAATCATAAGGCATGTCGGTTAATTGGGATCATTCAAGATATTACCGATAGAAAGTTTGCAGAAGAGAAAATTGTTTATTTAAGTCTGCATGACCAATTAACCGGCTTATATAACCGGCGCTTTTTTGAAGAAGAGCTAAAACGTCTTGATGTTCCTGGTAATTATCCATTGACCCTTGTAATGGGGGATGTCAATGGACTTAAATTAATTAATGATTCCTTTGGTCATGCTTACGGGGATGAACTTCTTAAACATGTTGCAGAGGTTCTAATTGAAGGCTGCAGAAAAGGAGATATCATTGCTAAATTGGGTGGAGATGAGTTTGTCCTTCTGCTGCCAAACACGGATACTGTGGAAACGGAGAAAATCCTTAAACGGGTAAATGAATTAGCCAAAAAGAAACGTGTTGGTACTGTCGAAATATCAATATCTTTTGGTTATGAAACTAAAAATAGTGAAGAAAGAGATATTCTAGAGATATTAAAAAGAGCCGAAGATTATATGTACAAGAAAAAGCTGTTTGAAGGGCCGAGTATTCGTGGAAAAACCATTCAGACAATTATTAGAACTCTTCATGAAAAAAATACTAGGGAAGAACAGCATTCCTACCGGGTTTCAGAGCTTTGTCAAAAGATGGGGGAAGCGCTTTGCCTATTAGATGGAGAAGTTCAAGAGTTAAAAAATGTGGGTTTGCTCCATGATATTGGCAAAATTGCAATTGACGAAAATATCCTTAACAAGCCGGAAAAACTAAGCTTTGACGAATGGGAAGAAGTTAAACGTCATCCTGAAATCGGTTATCGAATTTTAAGCACAGCCAATGGGATGGCTGAAATTGCGGAATACGTCTTAGCCCACCATGAAAGGTGGGATGGATTAGGTTATCCAAAGGGGTTAAAAGGAGAGGAGCTGCCTCTTCAGCCAAGGATCATAGCCATTGCTGATGCCTATGATGCTATGACAAGTTCGAGAAGCTATAGAGATGCTTTATCGAATAAAGTGGCCATCGAAGAGTTGAAGAAAAACGCGGGAACCCAGTTTGATCCGGTGCTTGTTGAACTTTTTATTCAAAAGGTCATTAATCCTACCCCGAATTTTTAGGAGCATTGATTGCGAGTGATTGTTCGAACTTGTTTCTCCTGGGGAACAGGTACCGCACGCCAGATTAAATGTGTCATGTCAGTGGCTAGCTTCATTACTGTATGAAGACGAGTGCATTGTAGAACCTGAAGCTCGAGGAAGCCTCCCATATTGACAATTCCGAGGATCGAGATATCACCTACAGTTGGTAAATTCTTGTTTAAAGCTGCTCCTGGGGATAAAGGGGAGTTGGATAAGGATATTTTACCGATTTCATTATGTTTACCAAGACAGGCATCGATGGCAACGACAATATCAGGGTTATTTATTGCCATTGCTCTTTCTAGATCTTTAATTAAATTTTGGGCGTGAAGAGGATCGTCAAGTGTTCCTAATACCGTATAACCCAGTCGCTTTAGATTTGTTCCAACCAGTGGCCCCAAACAGTCACCGGTTGCCCGGTCGGAGCCTATGCAAGTGAAGAGGACTTTCTTCCTATATGTTAGTTCTTTCAACGTGGAGATAAAGGACAACTTTTCGGTGTAATCAATTGAAAATGAATTAAATGTTGCTAGGATACTCATAGATTTATTCGTAATATTAGTCACCTCCATTTTAGGTGATAGTGCTTATTAGTTATTGTATATGTGAAGAGAAAATATATGCTTAAATTAGCAAGAGTATATAATGACAAACTGGTTTGGGTTTAGTGGACAAGTTAAAAAGGATGTTGAATATAAGCATTAAATTAATAAAGTTGGAAAGCATAGATTAAAAGAATCGTTAAACTGGAGTAACTAAAATGAAAATATTTCCTGAAATTGATGACCATTTAATGAATGACCTTAAACCATCAGCCTATATAAATGAATTAAGCAACACGGAATTATTTATAGAATACCCCTTCACGTTACTGAGCGACTTAAAGAAAGTACCTCAGTCGCCTAAACATCATCCTGAAGGGAGTGTGTGGAATCATACAATGTTAGTCCTGGATAATGCTGGGGAAAGAAAACAGCTCAGCCAAGACCCAAAGGTTCTTATGTGGTCAGCGTTACTTCATGATTTGGGAAAGGCATCAGCAACGAAGATGACGAAGGGGAGAATTACGTCATATGACCACGACAAATTGGGAGAGGGGCTTGCAGTAAAATTCCTTAAAGAGTTCACGAAGGATGAGGAATTTATCAATAAGGTTTCCAAAATGGTTAGATGGCACATGCAGATACTCTTTGTTACGAAGAGTTTGCCATTTGCTGATATTCCAAGAATGGCTTCCGAGATTTCCATTGATGAAGTTGCACTACTTGGATTATGTGATAGATTAGGGAGAGGAAATATGACCCCTGAAAAAAAATTAAGTGAGGAAAAAAGTATCTTATCATTTTTGGAAAAGTGCCAAATGAATTTAAGTTACCGCAAAAGAACCTTTGATTCAGTCAGGTAAGAAGAGAAGACCCGACGAGAGTCGAAACTACTAGGAATAGGTTTAACAGTTATTTGGGCTGTTGAGCCTATTTTTGCATTTGATTCATAATATAAAGTGTAGGAGTTGTTAATAAACAGGAAATATCTCTAGTAAATTAGCGAATCTTCAAAAGATTTTGGATTGATGGAAGGAAAATTAAGACATCTGGCGAACAAATGAGTTAAGAGTAATCGCCTAAACCCTGGGACCTGGGGACAAGTGCGTTGTTTCTTCATAGTTAAAGCAGTGAAAAACAACGTACTTGTCCTTCTTTCACAAAATGACTTTGGATATTAGGGAGATGGGAAGACATTGGTTACAGCAATTCATGATACTAGGGTAATTGTTAATGAGGATTGGTGCAAGAAATGCGGAATATGTATAGCCTTTTGTCCGAAAAAAGTTCTGGAAAGTGATGAACTAGGAAGGGTTGTGGTTGTCAGGCCAGACCAATGCATAGCATGTACGATTTGTGAAAAACTCTGTCCAGACTTTGCTATCAATATTGAGGTGACTAAAGATGAGTAATCCAAAGCTAATGCAAGGAAATGAGGCTGTTGCGGAAGGAGCTCTGGCAGCGGGGGTTCTTTTCTATGCCGGATATCCCATTACACCCTCTACAGAAATAGCTGAAAAGATGGCTGAAAGGTTGCCCTTAGTTGGTGGGAACTTTATCCAAATGGAAGATGAAATTGGAAGTATGGCAGCAATTATTGGAGCGTCCTTGACTGGACTTAAAGCGCTCACAGCGACGAGTGGACCAGGTTTTTCATTGATGCAGGAAAATTTAGGTTATGCTGTAGCTACGGAAGTTCCATGTGTCGTGGTCAATGTACAAAGAGGAGGACCAAGTACGGGATTACCAACTTCACCCGCCCAAGCTGATGTTATGCAGGCTCGATGGGGTACTCATGGAGATCATCCGATAATTGCCATAACCCCTTCCACTGTACAAGAGTGTTATGTGTTAACAGTAATTGCCTTTAATTTGGCAGAGGAATATCGGATCCCAGTAATTTTGCTGATGGACGAAGTAATCGGTCATTTGCGAGAAAAGGTAGTTTTACCTGATCAGTTGACAATCGTAAATCGTAAAAAGCCTGATGTACCACCGGGAGAGTATCTGCCGTATGAAAACGATGACAGCATGATCCCGGCAATGGCTAACTTCGGTGATGGTTATCGTTACCATGTAACTGGATTGACACATAATCAGAAAGGCTTGCCAACCGGAAATCCGGAAGTGACCAAATCTTTTATGCAACGCTTAACGCAAAAACTAAATCCATACTTAGATCGGATTCAAATGGTTGAGGAAGTGCAACTAGAAGATGCGGACTTGATTTTAATAGCTTATGGATGTAGTGCTCGTTCAGCTATGGAGGCCCTTCATATAGCTCGTGGACGTGGTTTGAAAGTGGGGCTCTTTCGCCCAATAACGATTTGGCCTTTTCCGCAAAAGCAATTAGAGAAGTATGTTGGTCGCAAATTTCTCGTGGTAGAAATGAATACCGGACAGTTAGCTGGCGAAATCGAAAGAATCTTTGGCAATAAAGCTGTGGAACGGTTAAATCGCATAGATGGAGAATTAATAACTCCCAAAGAAGTTCTTGATAAGATTGGGGGGGTATGTAATGTTTAATGATATTGCACAGTATTTTAGAACTGATACCTTACCTCATATTTGGTGCCCTGGGTGTGGAATAGGGACAATCACAGCTGCAATTGTGCGAGCTATTAAAACGCTGCAGCTTGATCAAAACAAGGTGATCTTTGTCTCTGGAATTGGCTGTTCTTCTCGAATGCCGGGTTATTTAGACTTTAATACAATCCATACGACACACGGTAGAGCACTGCCCTTTGCCACTGGAATTAAAGCGGCTCGCCCTGAATTGGATGTTTTTGTTATCATGGGAGATGGTGATTCGACCGCTATTGGTGGAAATCATTTGATTCATGCCTCTAGACGCAATATTGATCTGACAGCAATAGTGATTAATAATAGTATATATGGTATGACCGGTGGGCAGACTTCGCCACTAACCCCCCATGACAAACGAGGAACGACTTCTCCCTTCGGTAACCTTGAGAGACCTTTCCAGGTACTAGAGTTGGCTAAAGCAGCTGGAGCTACATATGGGGCTAGAGCCACTGCCTTTCATAATCAACTCCTTACTAAACTCGTAATAGATGCCTACAATAATCCGGGGTTTTCTCTGGTAGAGGCAATTTCCCAGTGTCCTGTATCCTATGGTAGGCGAAATAAGTTCAAAACCCCGGCGGATATGCTGCTGTGGCAAAAAGAGCATGCTTACAAAGCCGGGCAACGAATTGGACATGAGGATGACTTTGAGATTGGTGAAATTTTCCGCAGTGAGGCACCTGAGTATACAAAAGAATATGACAAATTACGACAGAAGCTAAAGGAGGTCAGTCGCTGATGGCAATGCAAAAGTTTTTGTTGACCGGAACAGGCGGACAGGGACTGATTTTAGCTGCAATAATGTTAGCTGAGGCGGGAATTTATGCTGGACAAAATGTTGCTCAGAGTCAAAGCTATGGTCCTGAAGCGCGGGGAGGTGCTAGCCGGGCTGAAGTTATTATCGGGGATGAGGACATTTATTACCCTAAAGTTGAGAGACCGGACTTCGTCCTAACCCTTAGTCAGGAAGCCTACAAAAAATATGGCTTACATCTAGACGAAGAGGCTATTCTGATTGTCGATGATACTCAAGTAACAGAGGTCAAGCCGAGAAGTAAAAACTTTTATTCGTTACCTATAACTAAGGCTGTCCGAGCTCATTTTGGCTCTGAACAAAGCGCTAATGTACTGGCCCTAGGAGTTGTGGCTTCAATAAGTGGTTACCTATCAATGGATAATGTTTTACAGTCAGTTAAGCATCGAGCTCCAAAAGGTACCACTGAGCAAAACATCAAAGCGCTGGAAATAGGATGGAAAATGGGGTTAAAGGCGAGGGAAAACCAAAATAATAAACATAGTCAAAATGAAGGTGATGAATCGTGACAGAGCTAAGAAATTGGGGTTGGACCCAAAATGATTTGTCCAGCTTGGCAGAAAGCCTAACTGCCGTACTACTTGAGGAGTGGGGTGGGCCAAGAAGTCCACTTGCACTTAAATATATTAATGAAACTATCATTCCAGATCTTGTTCATTGTTTTTGTTGCAATGCAGACTTGCTTACAAATTCGACCTATGCCGAGATTATTCAATGGAAACTAAAAAATCAGTTCGCCAATCCTTCTGCAGTGGTAGAGGATTTGGCGAAAGACTTACTATTGCCTGCGCAAAAAATCATCAAGCGGCCACAAATAACCGATCCGAAGGAACCATGGAGACGAATCTTTCGTCTTTGGATTAGTGGGGAATCATTGCCTAATATAGCCGAGAGAACAGGTTATCCTTTAGATTATTTGGATTTATTAATTCTAAGATTAAAAAGACTGGAAGCATTTACGTCAAGTACTAGGGCTAGTCTCCTGGAATGTAAGCAGAATGCAGAGCTTAGAGATTATGGATTTGAACAATTGAGTTTCCTTTATCAATTTCAGACTGCGGTCTCAGGAGAGCCCTTATATAAAGAACGTCTGATACTGGAACAAGTAATTTGGGATTTGGGAATGCCACTAATGGTTCCCGATTTGGTAACTCTATTAGAGATAATCCATACCCATGAAGGACGGTTGGATGAGCAGTCTTTAATTTCAGCCATGAGTGAGGCTGCAGGAATGTGGGGTTCAGGGATTGGGGCTTCCGGAGGTGACCAAAGAGTTAACCTTTTCTCATGTGTTATTGATGGACTGATATCCTTGCACTATATTCAAAAGAACAAAGCCGGAAAGCTAGCATTAAGTGAGAAAAGTGCTCAAATAATCGCAGGTTTCTTATTACCGAAACTTGGCGAGCAGCTAAAAAGAGCTGTTGAAATTGAGGATCTGGAATTAGCCAAAGGAATATTATTAGGTCAGAACGAAGCTGTTCTAATCCATTTAATTGACTGGGTTGTCACTGAATTTAATAATGAGCAAGGGTTTGAGATATTAAGTAATATCTATCAAAAGGTGAGTAGAAGGGTTGATATTCATCTAATAAAGGCCTTCGCCAAGCTCCCTACGGCCTTTGATCTGCTAATAAGATGTTTAGGTGATAATGATAGCTTAATTAGAGCGAGAGCTTGCGACGCTTTGTCACAGATGGGAAATGGATCAGCAGCTGTTTCATTGCTTCAATTGTTGAAAGATCCCGTTGTTGGGGTGAGAGAATTGGCAGTGGAAGCCCTAGGAGAAGTAGGAGATAGCTCGACGATTGAGTGTATTTCCAGGGTATCTGAAGATTACGGAGAATCAGTAAATATAAGAGAGAAAGCTAGGAAGGCTATTCTGAAAATTGAAAGTCGCCGTAGGAATTAATGATCTTTAAACCAAGGTGTTCAGCGATCTGAGCACCTCTGGTTTAAATTTAATATGTAATCAAAAGAAAAAAATATAAAAAAATCATTGAAATATTCAGTAAAGTGTGTTATTATTCATTTATGGTTGAAATGGATTTTCAAGTTGTTAGGTATTATTTTTATCTTGTCAAGTGAAAATACGCGCAAGGTCTAGGAGGGATGCAGGGAAAATAAATATCCATTTGATTAATCTTTAGGTAGTATATAAGGTAACTTATAAATTTTGTTTTCTATCTGTAAAACATAGTTTCATGATATAAAACGATGCAAATATATTAACGGAGGTTAGATTAGTGACAATTGAAAAAGCAAAAAAGCAGAGCTCTATCGGAAACATTCCTTCAACGGATGCAAAAGATAGTAAGAAAGAAAGTCAAAGAGTAGATTCGGCTGAGATTCGAACTAAAGTTAAAGAAGCAATTAAAGCTATTGAACTTTGTTACAATTATGAAACTGGGTTTCATTATATAAAACAATAACCCTTTATATTGGGGTTTGTTAAGCCGGCCTGTCGTCATAGGGACTATTTGAAAGGAGGATTGTTGACATGGTTATTCGAAACCCTGAAATTTTCGACCTTGGGCAAGATCAGACAAAGTTTTGGGGCGACCAGGGAAACCGTTTGGACTGGTTTAAACCTTGGGATAAAGTTCTTGAATGGAATAATCCTTTTGCCAAGTGGTATGCCGGTGGGAAATTAAATGCTGCTTATAATTGTTTAGACCGGCACCTAAACGGGGCACGTCGTAATAAAGCTGCACTAATTTTCGAAGGAGAGTTGGGAGACTATCGAGTTCTAACATATCAAGATCTTCATCGAGAGGTATCCCGATTTGCGAATGTTCTTAAATCCTACGGAGTAGAAAAAGGGGATCGTGTGACAATATATATGCCTATGATCCCTGAGACTGTGATTGCGATGCTTGCATGTGCTAGGATTGGTGCCCCTCATATTGTTGTATTTGGTGGATTTAGTTATGAAGCATTAAAAGATCGGGTTCTGGATGCTCAGTCTAAGGTTATCATCACATCAGATGGCAGCTACCGGAGAGGGAATATAATTCCTCTTAAAGAAAATGTAGATCAAGCGCTCAAGACCGTTACTTGTGTGGAAAAAGTAATTGTTGTTCAAAGAACCGGCCAGTCAGTTGCTATGCAAGAAGGCCGTGATATTTGGTATCACGAAGTTGTCAAGAATATACCAATAGTTTGTCCGGCAGAGGAAATGGATGCAGACGATATGCTATTCATTCTCTACACGAGTGGAACAACGGGCAAACCTAAAGGTATTGTCCATAGTGTTGGGGGTTACATGGTTGGGGTCTCAACAACTCATGAGAGGGTATTTGATCTCAAGGATGAAGATGTGTATTGGTGTACAGCGGATGTTGGCTGGATAACAGGACATAGTTATTTGGTTTATGGCCCATTGGCCAATGGTGCAACAATTTTATTGTACGAAGGTGCTCCGGATTATCCAGATAAAGATCGGTATTGGGAGATTGTTGAAAAATATAAGGTTACTATACTCTACACAGCGCCCACTGCGATTCGTACGTTTATGAAATGGGGAGAAAAATACCCTATGGGCCGGGATATTTCCAGTCTGCGACTTTTAGGCTCTGTGGGAGAACCCATTAATCCTGATGCTTGGATGTGGTATCACAAACATATCGGAAAAGAACGTTGTCCTATAGTTGATACTTGGTGGCAAACTGAGACAGGGATGATTATGATCACCCCTATACCTGAGGTTACTCCTCTAAAGGCGGGCTCTTGTGCTGTCCCTTTTCCTGGGGTCAAGGTGGGAATTGTTGATCATCAAGGAAAACCCGTAGAAAAAGGTGATAGTGGATATTTAGTAGTTCGTGAGCCTTGGCCGGCAATGCTCAAAACTGTCTATGGTGATGATAAACGTTACGAAGACACCTATTGGGGACAGTATGCTGGTATGTATTTCACCGGGGATGAAGCCAAATGGGATGAAGATGGGTATTTCTGGGTAATAGGACGTGTGGATGATGTTATTAATGTCTCAGGACATCGGATTGGAACGGCGGAAGTTGAAGGCGCATTAGTTGATCATCCTGCGGTAGCAGAAGCCGCTTGTGTCGGTAGAACTCACGCAGTTAAGGGTCAAGCAGTTTTTGCTTTTGTAAGTCTCAAAGAAGGTGTAGTAGTTCACGACAGTTTAATTGCTGAACTTAAGGCCCATGTAGTCTTGAAGATTGGTTCATTAGCACGGCCTGATGATATTTTTTTGACAGATGAATTGCCGAAGACCCGAAGCGGTAAGATTATGAGGAGATTGTTAAAGGATATTGCTGAAGGTAGGGCAATGGGGGATACCAGCACTTTAGCTGATGCTTCGATCGTCGATTTGCTTAAGAAAAATGTTAACCAAAAGACAGCTACAATTCAAAAAACTGAAGTTGCTCATAATGTAGCTATAAAATTGGGTAGAAATAAAATTTCCATACCCGACACGGCTGTATTTAATCGCTGTAAAGATGAGTCCTACGAAGGATATAGTTATACAGTATGGTTCTCTACTCCTGCAAAGGATGGATTGCGTCATCCAGTTACTCATTTTTATTGCTTTCAGTGGATAGAAAGACTGAATTCTGTCTCCGAAATAATCTGTGCGGTTACGAACATAATGATAAACAATAAAGATACTTTCGAGGCAATTTTCGCAAATGGTGCTCCGGATTTTAGCCATGCTGTAATTAATGAGGGAAATATTACGGATGATTTGGCAGAAGAAGCGCAAATTTGTTTTTGTGGTTCCGAAGGCTAAAGGCATTGATAAACAAAAACCATCCTTGGAATCCATTAGGATTGCTCAAGGATGGTTTTTTGTGACTTAGATATAGCGTATAAAACTCACTTGAAAAAATGTGAGTAGAGCACAAAAACCTGCTATAATAATCTTGAAACCCAAAATAGTAATTACCCTTGATAAGAAATAAGGTGGCTAATCAGAGACGAAGAGCTTTGCGTTGGTAAGCGATGGAAAAAGGAGATGTTATGAGAAAGAAGATTATAATAATTACAAGCATAATGGTTTTGATGCTCGCTGGGGCAGGTGTCTGGGGATATAATAGTTTCTTTAAGTCTGACCCTGAAATTCAACAACAACTTAACAATCAATTTGGAGAAGACTTTTTTAAATCCTTCAATGATGAAATTACAGATGTAAATTCTGGTGCTTCAAATAATGAACAAAAAACTAATGGTATGAATTTAGCGGGGGATGCTCCAAGTTCGGAACTTGCTACAGAGAAGGTGCAGCAAGGAAATGCAATAAGTAATACTGCGGCCGATGGGAATCAAGGGGTCTTGGACAAAGAGATAACTAAAGAGCAAGTAATCAATAAGTATCAACCCAAGTTTAATTATTTGCAAAATGTAGCCTTGGGTCGCTTAGATACCTTGTATTCTGCGGCAGCTAAGGAGTACGAACAGCTCCGCAAAGCAGGTACTCTAAACCGGTCAGCATTGGCTCAAAAATATATCCAGGCTGGGACTATGCTTGAGGCTAACGTGGATAACCAATTCTACAGTACTCTTAATGCAATGCAGGCTGAATTAGTGGCTAATAATCTGCCTACTGATGTAATTGCTTCCAATAAGGCAGCTTATGAACAGGCTAAGTCTAACAAAAGAGCCCAGCTTTTGTCTAAAGTTCGTACTTAGTGTTAAAAACACAGCAGGAGGCGGGTATGCGAGAAATAAAAAACATAATTTGTGTTGGTCGCAATTATATTGAACATGCTAAAGAACTTAACAATCCACTTCCCCGAGTTCCGCTATTGTTTACTAAGCCAACCCATTCTCTAGTTGAGGCTAACGGAAGTGAAATAATACTTCCGGGGGATAGGGGGGAACTTCAATATGAAGTTGAACTTGTATTCCATATTAATAGAAGATATGAGCCGGGAATTAGTCTAGAAGACCTAGTAGACAAAGTAGCTGTGGGTATTGATTTTACACTGCGTGATATACAGACTGAGCTGAAAAAGAAAGGTTATCCTTGGGTAATTGCTAAAGGCTTTAGGAATTCTGCAGTACTTAGCTCTTGGCACCCTTTCCCAGGTCTAAAAGCGTTGATGGAGGTTGACTTTTCCTTGGAAAGGAATGGGAAAGAAGTTCAACGAGGGAATATCAAAAATATGATTTTTGACTTAGAAACCGTTGTAGAGTATACGACTCAAAATCTTGGACTTGACCAAGGGGATATTATTTTTACTGGCACACCGGCAGGTGTGGGGGCCGTTCATAATCAGGATTTTTTCTCGTTAAAATTAGCGGATCATGAATTAGGAAGCTGTTTAATAAAACTCTTAAGGTTCAACTCTTAAAAGACACTCAAATAGCCCACGCCTTGAATATTAAGACGTGGGCTAAATTCATATTGCCTTAATGGCATTGTACTTACACCTTATATTCTAAAATCTCAGGTCGAAAAATAGATTGTTTCGAAAAATACTGAGTTACTTGTGCGTAACTTTGTCTATTTGTCTTATGCATCCAGTCTTTTAATCACTAGTACTAATCAGTCTGCAAAACGAAGTCTTTGTTTAAAGGATATTGGAGATCTATGACGAAATACTATAGTGTTTAAGAAAAATGTGTCGATTATCGATGAAATGGTGACTATAAGGAAGAGAGGAAGAGGACTTGCGAGAAATCAGCGTTCAGCGCCTTAAAGAAGGAGATGTGCTAGCAAAAGAGATCTATTCCTCTAGTGGTAAGATACTTCTTGGCAAGGGCGTAGTATTAAAGCCTCAGTTTATTTATAGATTAAAGCAAATGGAAATGTATAGTGTTTATATTGAAGACGATTTAACCAGTGATATCATTATTGAAGATGTTATATCGGATAAGCACCGCTTTGAGGCAATGCGTGCCATCGAAAAATCATGCAAAACAATTCAAGATGACAAGAATAAAGAAATTAATATCAAAGAGGCAGTAAGTAACATTGTCCAAGATATTCTTTTTCAGAGAGAAATAATGATTAGCTTAATGGATATGCGAAACATGGATAATCAAGTTTACGCTCATTCTGTTAACGTCTGTGTATTATCATGTGTGTTGGGGAAAGGATTAGGTCTCCCAATCGAGAAACTTAATGAGCTTGCTCAAGGTGCCTTGCTCCACGATGTGGGAGTTGTTAATTTACCTGCTGAGATACTTAATAAAAGAAGTAAGCTAACTGATGAGGAAAGAGAATTATATAATAGTCATACCACTCAGGGCTATGAGCTGATTCGGAACAAAGCACAAACGAGTATCATCGTTGCTCATATGGCCTATCAACATCACGAATGGACAAATGGCAAAGGGTATCCTCGACAATTAAAAGGAAATGCTATTCACCCCTTAGCGGAGATTGTTGCTATAGCGGATTTTTATGATTGTCTGATCCATGGATCTCCGGGAATTCCCAGAGTATTACCCCATGTTGCTTGCGAAATACTCATGGCAAACGCTGGAGTGCGTTTTCGCAAGGAGCTAATCCATATCTTTTTACAATATATCGCTGCCTATCCTACAGGGTATACGGTTAAGCTTAATAATGGAGATACAGGAGTTATTGTCGGACAGAACAAAGGGTTACCTATGCGACCGATCGTGCGTGTTTTTGAAGGTAATCATCCTCAAGTGCAAGTTACGGAGTATGATTTAGCAAAAGAGTTAACTTTATTTATTAACTACGTGATCGAATAATAGTTATTGATATACAAATACGGCAGGAGAGCTTATAGCTCTCCTGCTGTATTTGTAGGATTTACTTGAATAAGTAACTCTTATGACCACACATTTGTAGAATTTTTAGTGGGTTCTTCTATCTCAATATGTTTCGGATGCAGAGACTGACCAAGAAAGCTTAAAGCGAATTTTTCCAAAATAAGAAATTCGTTACTGCTCCGTTATCAAGGGGATGTAGCCGATCCCCGTGGTGGTATTCGCAAGATTAAGAAGAGCTTAATACCCTATACTGGAGAAGGAGAACTATTCTAAAATTATTGCAGCTACTGGGCAACTCTTAGCGGCTTCTTTAGTTGATTGTTCGGCCTCATCAGGAACTGGATTCTTGTAGGCTTCAGCGATTTCATAGCCATTCATTCGGAAAACTTGAGGGCAAATTGCTTCACAAGCACCGCAGCCAATACAGTCAGAATTTACGGTAGCGTACATAAATTCACGATCCTTTCTCGTTTGGAATTAATTGGTTTTTGTTAAGTTTACCGGGAATTTTATTATAATCCTGCAATGATCATTTCCAGAGATCTACTAATTCTATTAGATATAGCCTGATATCCAGCTGAATTCGGGTGTAGGCCATCTTGTGCTACAAATTTTCCGGTGTTGTACTTGAAAAGATCATAGGTCGGGATGAAAATTGCTTTACTATCTGTTTCTACTAGCTGTTGGGTATTGAAGTTCCAGCTGTTTAGTAGTTGAGAATCTACGAGATTAGTTGCCTTTTCATAGGGGTTATACAATCCTAAGAAAATAATAATCGAATTGGGGTTAGTCCTTCGCAGTTCCTTGAAGGTTAACTTTAGGTTACTCAAGTATCTATCTAGCCTCACCTTGAATTCGTTTTCTTTGTCAAAAGAATTCAGAGTGAGAATACTTCGTATATCATTGCCTCCAATAGAAACTAAGATTATATCTGTATGCGTAAGTTGTTGCTCTAGCCGATGGCTTTGGAGTTGTTCCAGTAATCCGGTGCTTTCCAGTCCATCAATTCCCATATTATCAGAAATAATTTCTTTAGAGGTATTGTTTTTAAGATACTCCGTTAAATAGCCTGAAAAACCTTTGCTCTTTTCGTCTCCTGTCCCTTTAGCGACAGAATCTCCTAGGATGAGGATTTGGATAGTGTTTGGATTCTTGGAGCTTGGGGTTAAATCTGTTGCCGATTCCAGGGGTGATGATTCCGAAGTTGGTTGAGGATTAGCCTGTGTTGTGACGAGGATAGCTTGGTAGAAACCGTTAGCTAGAATAACGAAGCCGACAAAGGCAATCACAAGAATTGAGTACCACATGCTTTTTTTGAACATTTTTTACTCCTTAGACTAAAATGTCTTTTTTTGTGAAGTAGACGAAACTTATTATGATTGAAGCAGAAGCCCAACCCAGCAGAACTAAAATTGAGAAAAGCAAAGTCATACCTTCGATAGGCTGAAAGGATCCTGATAAATAATCAGTCAGTCGGAGATTGACCATGAACATGTAGCGTGTTATCTTCCAATCAGAGAGAAAGTAACTTATAAAGTTGCCGGCTACAAGGGTTGACATAATAATTCCGATTGAAGCTGCTGTACTTCTCACTAAGACAGAAATCATAAATGAGATGCTCCCTACAACAAAGGAAACAAAAAAGGCTAAAGCATAAACCATGAGAGTGTAGCGCCACTGTGGAACATTTAGGACTGTGGAAGTGTCTAACGTTCCAGCGACTAGTTTGAAACCTGTTGCCACAGGAGCATTCCATCCTCCGAAGCCAAAGAAAAGACCAGAAATGAATTCGGATAACACAAAAGCAAAAAATAGCACAATAATCTCTAGCATAATTAAAGTTAAGAACTTACTGAGCAGAACCTTTCACCTGGGAATGTTCCTGACGAGCAGAAGTTTTATAGTTCCACTGGAGGATTCCCCTGACACCATATCTGAAGCTAACATAATAATGAGAAGAGGTAAGAATAAGAAAATCGATTGTTCCATAAATTTAGTGGTGAATTTTGCCGCGGACTGTTCTAGTGGATTAATATCGTTATCAAGATTATACTGCAGTTGTTCTATTCTTACTCTGAGGGCTGATTTATCTTTCTCGTCTCTATAAGGACTATCTAACCTGTTTTTAAGCTCGATCAGCTGCTGGTCAGCTAGTTTGTGCCAGTCGGTAGTTGCACTAATCCCCATTCTTTGAGCGAGTTGAGCCTTTGTTCTTTCGGAGGTATGGTGTTGACCATAAGCAAAAACCGAAATTAGTGCAACAAGTATGGCTATGACAAACAATAGACGTTTCTTAGAAATCATTTTGATAACTTCATTTTCTATCAGACTAAACAATTTCATCACCTACCGTTAGGTCTAAAAATAGGTCTTCTAATGTATTACGCATTGCAGAACAATATGTAAGTGCTAAACCCTGTGAGATTAAAAATTCGTTAAGCTTTTCAAGGGAATGCTGACCTATGTTAGCGCTGATAGTGTTTTTCTTTAACTGAGTAGCCTGAATACTCCAATGCTCTCTTAAAAGAGAGATCGCTGCATCAGGATCACTTAATTGCCATTCAATCTTGTCATTGTCTTGGAGAAGGTCTTGGACATTGGCTGTTTTGACGACGCTTCCTTGTTTGATAATCGAGACCATGTCACACATTTGCTGTATTTCTAAAAGTATGTGGCTAGAAACAAAAACAGTCATCCCTTCCTCATAGGCAAGTTTTCTGATTAAATTTCTAAATTCTGTTATGCCGGCAGGGTCAAGACCGTTAGTAGGTTCGTCCAGGATCAAAAGTTTTGGCTTTGAAATAATAGCTTGGGCAATACCCAGACGTTGGCGCATACCTAGAGAATAGGTACTAACTTTATCATTAACTCGATGTTTAAGACCAACCATTTCTATGACATCTTTAATACGCTGATGACTTATTGTTTTATTCATGCCAGCAAACTGAAGCAAGTTTTCCATGCCTGTTAAGTATTGGTACATGTCCGGGCTTTCTATGATGCAGCCGACATTGGATAGGGCTTTGACAAATTCGTGAGCAACAGAGTGGCCGCAGATTTTGACAGTTCCCTGAGTAGGCTTTATTAAGCCGACAATCATCCGAATTGTTGTTGTTTTTCCAGCTCCATTTGGCCCTAGGAACCCGTAAATTTGGGAGGATTGGAGAGTAAGGTTTATCCCTTTAACGATGTCCTTTCCTTTAATTGTTTTAGATAAATTGGTTAATTCCAAGACTGCTGTTTCCTGCATGATTTCTCCTTTAAAAACATCTTTTAAACTTAGAGAAATGGTTTTGTAAGCTATTGTTTTCATTATAAATAAAATTTGTGTGAATAGAAAGTTTAAGTTCTCTTTTTTCGAATCATAGTTGATTGCTTTAATACTTTGTATTAAGCGGCCATGGTATCAGGAGAAGGTGTTGATTTCAAAGAGATAACGTTATATTGTTAAATTAGGGACTTTAGCACTTAAGTTATTTTTTCGTATTTCGGCTACTAATAGGAGGGGGAATATCTATGTTTCAAGCGGTTCTCTTATTTATTATTGCTGGATTGGCTGAAATAGGCGGAGGCTATCTAGTATGGCTTTGGCTCAAAGAATCTCAGCCTGTTTGGTATGGGGTATTGGGGGGGGGCATCCTTGTCTTATATGGCATCATACCAACATTACAAAAGTTCCCGAGTTTTGGGAGAGTGTATGCAGCTTATGGAGGGGTATTTATTGTTCTTGCTGTTCTATGGGGATGGGCAGTTGATAAGAAAATTCCCGACACCTACGATTGGCTAGGTGCTGCCATATGTATAGTGGGTGTTTCTGTAATGTTATGGGCTCCTCGTCATTAAAACAAAAAACTATGCTTCTTAACCCTTTTTAAATGATAGATTGGAGAACGATAAATGAAAATACTAGTTATTGGATTAGGAGCTTTGGGTACAGTATACGCTTGTCTGTTGAGCTTATCTGGTCATGAGGTGACGGGGTTAAGTAGACCAGCAAGTATTGCAAGAATCAAAGAGAAGGGAGTAAAGGTATCCGGAATTTGGGGAGATTATAATACTAAGCTCTCCAATGTTGTGGCTAATGTCTCAGAACTTGAGCAGCAGACCTTTGATATGATAATTATCACCGTAAAGTCATTTGTCACTGAAGAGATTGCCAGGGATATTGCTCCTGTAGTAGGAGATAAGACCTTCGTCTTCCTACTACAGAATGGGTATGGAAATTTTGAGGCTGCTGCTGAATCAATCAGGGAGGATAAGCTTCTTTTAGGACGAGTGATTTTTGGGGCGGAGACTTTAGCCCCTGGAGAGTCCAAGGTGACTGTCATCGCTGACGATGTAATGATTGGTTCTCCCAAAAATCTTATTATTCCAGAGGTATTAGAAGAATTCGCCGAGATTTTCCGCAAAGCGCTTATTCCCACAAAAGCATCTTTAGATATCATGAAGTACATATGGGGAAAGATTATCTACAATTCCGCTCTCAATTCCTTAGGTTCCATCTTTGAAGTGAGTTATGGCGAATTGGCTCGGGAGTCGGTTACACGCGACCTCATGAATAAGATTATTGAAGAAATCTTCGACGTGCTTAGGGCAAGAAATATTCCGATGTTTTGGCCCGATGCAGAAACTTATTTGGCCGATTTTTATGAAAAATTAATTCCTCCAACATCTGCCCACCATGCTTCAATGTTACAAGACATTCGGAACGGTCGTCGAACAGAAATAGAAGCCTTAAATGGAGCGGTTCTTAAACTTGCTCAGGAATCTAGAGTCCCAGTTCCTGTGAACGAAGTAATAGTGGCGATGGTGAAAGCAAAGGAAAGCTTTAGCCTACGAGACTAAAGCAGGATACATAAACCCCCTTAATAAGTCCGTTCAGTGAACGGACTTATTAAGGGGGTTTATAATAATTTTACTGTAAAACTGAAGCTGGCCCTTGGACAACATCATACATATTACCAAGAGATTGAGACACTACGGGGTCAGCGGCCTTAAGTGGATAATAGCTCCTTAAAGATTTTTCTATCTAAGTTTTTCCGAAGGTCAGGCTTTTATGCAATCTTCATTACAATCTTCAGCAGTGAACTCTATTGCTTCAATCAGGGATTTGGTGATTCTTCCTTAAAGGCCTGCCAGCTTGGAGTAATTCATGTATGTTTTAGTCCCTATTGTACATCCTCTATGATATAAACATAATCAAAGAATTGTTGTAGAAAAGAGGTTGGAAGATTTATGGACAAGTACTGTGAATTCAGGGAAAAAATCCAGCTAATTATGAATCCTATCCAGCAAAAGAATATCTTTAAGGCCGATATTGTTACTTTGGAGGCTTTTAACTTTGGGCTTGGGATAGGGTTATTATGAGTAATTTGAATATGGAATATGGAAATGAAAAACTAGCCCGCTTAAGGAAAGTTTTGCTACATAACCCGGTTGAGTCCCTAGCTTCTGTTACTCTATCGAATTATAAATACCATTTATTCAATAACGTTCCGAAGGTTGATCAGTATCATAAGGAGCATGAACAATATGCCCAGTTGTTAAAAGCCCATGATGTTGAGGTCTTAGAACTTAGAAACTTTGTCGGGAAAACGAAAGATTTATTAGCGAAGCTTCCAAATTTGGCTTATCTTAATGATATCGCAGTAGTAACGAGTAATGGAGCGATTTTATCTAAGATGTGTCCGGGCACCAGAGCCGGAGAGGAAGTAGTAGTTAAAGAGGTTCTGAATAATCTCAATATCCCTATCTTTCATGAATTTAGAGATGATGACGAATTCGAAGGGTGCATGGCTTTTTCGCCAAGAACATTGATTATAGTAGACACGGAACGACTGAAAACTAGTACCATAGAGAGCTTTTTTCAAAAAGCCCTAGAAATATTTGAAGAAGTAATTTATGTAAATACACCTCAGGAGCGAAGGTTCATGCATGCCGATATGATTATTAATAGAATCAGCGAACAATTAGGAGTCTATTTTCCGCCAGCATTTCTGCAAACATTTTTAATCACCAAACAAAAGCGGGTAGAGATTAATGTCCGAGAGTTTTTTGCTGAACGGAATATCGAACTTATTGAACTGAATGATGTAGAGCAGCAAAATTGGGGGTGTAGTTTTGTTACATTAGAGCCCAAAGTTATTATCCATTATGATATTGCTTTTAATAATCAGACTAAAAAACGATTGCAGCAGCGTGGCGTTGATGTCATTGAGTTTCACCCTCAAGCTCTTTTGGCTGGAGGAGGAAGTCTGCGATGTCTTACCTTAAGATTGTGGCGGGCTTAAGTTTCGGGTAATGGGAATAAAGTGGGGCGGTTTAGCGTCAGCTAAATTGTCCCGCTTTTTAAAGTCAGTATTCTCGGATTTTCAGATCATCTATGAAAATTAGTAGAGAAAGGATTAGCTTATCGTAACAGCGTTTTTTAATAGCTTTTTGAAGGAGAACTAGTTTAATTTGTAGAAGTATAGCATATGATTTCCATCAGGTTTTTAATCTAGAGGGTTACAATGAGTATTTCAAGCATCTATTGGAAATACGTTCTTACGAGAAAAGCCTGGGGTGAACTAGATAGTAAGAACCATAATGTATTTTTGTAGGAGGAAAGACCTTTTGCACTTTTTGCTTCGCTTATCAATGAAATTAGTGAAAATGAAGAATACAGCACTTGCGATTGGATTTATTGCTTTTGTACTGAGCGCTTCAACATTTGCTTATATGATTGAGGCAGAGACATTTGAAACTTGGTTTAATTCTCTGTATTTTGTTTTAACAACGATGGCGACAGTTGGCTATGGTGATTATTCGCCAAGCACTTTTCCAGGAAAAGTGCTTACTATCTTCATTTACGTATTTGGAATTGGTTTGTTAAGTTTAGTCATTGGTAAGATTATAGATGCTGTTGCAGATTTTAATAGGAGAAGGGAAGCTGGGCGCTTGAGGTATCAAGGTAAAAACCACGTTATCATAGTTAATTGGAGTAAGAAAGCACAATATGCGATAGAAGAAATTCTATCTACAGACCCCAATATTGAGGTTGTAATTATTGATGAGATAGACAAACATCCTTATGATAAACCTAAAATTCATTTTATTAGTGGTGACCCAAGTTCCATCGATATACTAGAACAAGCAGATATTAAGAATGCTCGTTCGGCAATCGTTTTTGCTGATGCAAGAATTGATGAGCCTGCTCTTGTTGATGGTAAATCGTTACTTTTAGCTTCAACTATAGAGAGTATAGCACCTAAAGTACATACCACAGTTGAAATCATGATGGAGAAACATATTCAAAACTTTAAACACGTTAAAGTTAATGATTTCGTTCTCTCCCACGATGCTGTATCTAGATTAGCTGTAAGGTCAGCACTTAATGAAGGAAGCCTAGATATTTTCACCCAATTATTAAGTCGCCAAAAAGGTGCTGATGTATATCACGTAACGATCAGACCTGAATGGAAAACATATGAGGATGCTTTTTTAGCTCTTATCAAACAAGGGGCTACATTAGTATCAAACAAGAGTGATATGACAATAAACACTAAGTTAAATCAACCAATTCCAACAGATGCGAAATTATTTGCGATTTGTGACGGTGAAGTATACAAAAAAATTAACAATGTGGTGTAAAATGAAGCATTTCAGAGTATTAGTGCAAAGCTTCTCGACTTTGATAATTTAAGTAGTGAAGACGTTAGATCTATTTGCAAGGTATTAACGACTCTTAATGATGATCAGAACCTTTCGAGGAGGAAATTGTAGATTGTCTTACACTATCCTTACTGTAATTAACTTAATCTAATTGCTCTATGGCAATTTTAAAAGTGTTCGCCGTTTTCGTAATAGCGAACTCTATCTAAAACGGTAAACATAATATCTACGCTTGGGTACCCGGCTTGATTAATTATCCGGCTGATGGCTTGGGCAACTTGGTCTTGAATTTCTTGTCCGCGGTCAAACCAGGCAACTTCGATAAAAGGATACCCTTGCACAACCTCCTCATCGAGGATGAAAGTAGAGTGAATCACTTCTAGAGTAAAGTCGCTCCTTGGAGATTGAATAAGTATCGATAGCTCATCAAGCATAATTTTGCTTACCTGACGTATTGTGTCTGTCTCAATTCCTCGTATTTTTATTTGTGGCATAAATAGCCCCTCCTCATTTTGGTTTGTTAACTAATGCAGCTAGTCTTTCCGTAGACGGGCTGCATTATAATTTTACTAGAGTTCCAATTAAGTTGCATCTACAAATAATCACACCCAACTTAACGATATTAAAACATACCTTAATTTTATTAATATTTATGTTGACAATATTAATAAATGGGTTTATTATCTAATCACAGAAGCGCTGTGTAATTTTGATTTAGAGGTGGTTGCCTTGAATTATAAGATGCCCCATCGGTGTCCTGTGTGCGATCAAGAAATGAAAATAAGTAAGCTTTCTTGTACACATTGTCCCACAAAAATCGAGGGAGAGTTTAGTTCCTGTAAATTTTGTCGGCTGCCAGCTGAACAATTAGTTTTTACGGAGGCATTTATTAAATGTCGGGGGAATATCAAAGAGGTGGAAAAAGAGTTAGGTATTTCCTACCCGACGGTAAGAAGTCGCTTAGATAGTGTCATTGAGGCGCTAGGTTATGGAGCTGAGAAGGGGAAAGAGAGTGATTATGAAAAGTCTAACTCTTCTGAGGGAAGCTTGCGTAGACAGGAAATTCTAGAAGCCCTAGAACGAGGTGAGATATCGGCTCAGGAAGCTGCGCTTCAGATGAGAAAGTCTAGTAAGGATTGAGACTAGATGGTTTAGCTTCAATTATTAAATTTATTATGTAAAGGGGAAATAAAAATGAGCAGTGAAAAGATGAAGATCCTCGAAATGGTTCAAGAAGGTAAACTGACAGCTGTCGAAGGTTTAGATCTCTTGAAGGCAATCGACGAAGGAAACTCAGATAAAACCAGTTCGCAGATTTTTGAACAGGATCTTGTGAAGAAAGAGGGGGAACGTTTTTTAAGGGTTCGTGTGCAAGGTGAGAAAACACTTAAGGTTAATGTAAATGTTCCTTTGACTTTGATACGTTCTGCTTCAAAGCTTGTGGTATATGCAATGAGTTTTGTGCCTGAGGATAAGAAGGCGGAGTTAGAGAAGAAAGGCCTAGACTTAACAGATCTGGATGTAGAAGGCCTTGCTCGAATAATTGAAGAGAGTCTTGATGGTAAGATTGTAGATGTAGAAGTCGCTGATCCGGAAGAGGGAAGAATCAAGGTTGAAGTGTATGTGGAGTAAATCCGCCTTGTTTTTGATGGTTCGAATCAAAGTTCAAAAGCGTAGGGGATACACATTTCCGGTGCCCGTTTGGGTGGTCAACGAATTTCTCACAGCACTTACTGATTTAGTATGGATCGGGGAAATGGCTCTCAAACGAATTCCGCTTCCTAAAGATGAACGGTCTCGCCAGCAGATGAGTTGGGTCAAAACTGTTTCGCCGAGTGGTATTATAACAGGAACGCAAATGGTTATCAAAGATTTATGTAAGTATAAGGGCCTGGATATAGTTGATGTTAAGACTGCAGATGTTCAGGTGAAAATAAGCTTAAAATGAGCGGAGGTGAAGAGTTGAAACGAAAGATCTATCGTGTACTAGTAAATGCACTGGCCTTTTTTATTGCGGCCCAATTCTTGCCTATGGTCGCATCAACTCCACTTCATTTCTTATGGGCAGGGATAGTTCTGGGGCTTGTCAATCTAATGATTCGGCCGTTGCTGATTTTACTGACTATCCCTCTCAATCTTCTAACTTTAGGAGTTTTTACACTTGTTATTAATACCTGGATGATTATGCTCACAAGTGGGCTGCTGCCGGGATTTTCTGTGCCGGGATTTGGAGTGGCTTTCCTTGTCTCGATTATCGTGTCTTTGGCCAATTGGGTTTTTAAAGAAATGAGATCCGAATGACAAAATAAAGGGAACCATAATATCTGGCTAGCACCGAAGTCTTATGACTTTGGTGCTAGCCACTTTTCTTTATATTACTATGATTTTCTAACAGGAGAACGAGTGAGTATTGTTAAGATTAGCTTTGTAACATTATGTTTATCGATCCATAACTATATAATAGCTTTGAAGAAACGGAGAGTTTCATTATGTTTGGAATACCGGAGAGACATTTTGCTCGTTACTACGAGATCCTTTCCGTACTGTTTAGACATGGACTTGGTTACTGGATCATCCCTGGAAATCTTAACAAAATAGAGCAAAAAGATTTAGCACTACTCGGTGTTCATCTGAGAGCAGCCTTAGGAGAACTTGGGGCAACATTTATTAAGGTTGGCCAAATGGCGAGTACCCGATCTGATTTGCTTCCACTACCGATCATTAAAGAATTAGAAAAACTCCAAGATCATGTTAATCCGCTGCCCATTAGTATAGTACGTCGAGTAGTCGAGGAGTCTTTAAAGGTCAACTTAGAGTCAGTCTTTAAACATTTTAATCCAATCCCAGTGGCTTCGGCCTCGATTGCTCAAGTGCATGAGGCAGTTTTGCATAATGGAGAAAAAGTTGCCGTAAAAGTGCAACGCCCATTCCTTCACGAAAGAGTTAAGACAGATTTGGAGATCTTCCAGGTGCTTGCAGAACGAATTGAGCTGAATACAAAGTGGGGGAAAGGCTATCCGGTTCGCTTAATACTTGAGGAGTTTTCCGAGACTATTATAAAAGAGTTGGATTTTCTTCAAGAAGGAAAAAATGCAGAGAAAATCTTTAAACTCAGTAAGAAAAACTCCAATATTTTGGTTCCAAAGATTTATTGGGAATTAACGAATTCTATGGTTCTTACAATGGAATATATACCGGGAATCCCTTTACATCAAATTTCCGGTTCGGAAAAAGGTTCCAAAAATGCTTGTAATATTGCCCATCATTTAAGTAAAGCTTTCCTGCAGCAAATACTTCGGGAAGGCTGCTTTCACGCTGATCCTCACCCGGGAAATATACTAATTCTTCCGGATGGAAAAATTAGCTTAATCGACTTCGGAATTATTGGGAATCTCTCCATCCCCATGAAGGCTCAGCTATCTCTATTGACTTCTGGAATAATCCGTGAAGACGATGCTTTACTTTTAAAGACTCTTTCTGAGATGGGTATATCATCATTCGTTGATCGGGATTCGTTCCAAGCGGATATTCAAAACTTGCGCCATAAGTATTTGAGCCTAAAACAAAAGAAATTTACTATAGGAGAGAGTATCCAGGATTTTTTAGCCATCATCTCTAAGCATGGAATTCATATACCCCCCGAATTTGTGCTTCTAGGCAAGACTTTTCTTACCTTGGAAGGAACTTTAAGGGATTTATGCCCTTCTTTAAGTCTGGTGGAACAGGCCAAACCATTTAGTAGAAGGTTTATCTGGAGAAGTGTCGGCATTTCAAAATTATGGAAAATAATTTTGAGGAGGTAGGGAGACAAACACTACTGCTCACTAAAGCACATATAAAAGTAGTAAAGATTTTAATAACTATGGGCGATTGTTCATTAGCATTAGCATTAGTATTAGCATTAGTATTAGTATTAGCATTAGTATTAGTATTTGTATTTGTTTTAGTATTAGCGCCGACGCTTAAAGGCTTGGCGCTATCTGATTTTCTTTTGGAAGCTCCTTTATTAAAGGGATAAGAACAAAAAAGATGAGGTGGAAATCGTGGATATAGGAATGCTATCGCTTCTCGGAAAAACCATTTCACTCATGGAAAATCTAGGGTTTCTCTGGCTTGTACACACCGGTTACGAGCTTAATCTTTGGGAGGGCTTCCTGAAAGAAAGGAACAAAGAGGATTTCCTGGCCGAAAACCCGGATTGGGATCCTCTTTTGCTTGATCATTGGCTTGAACAAGCTAGAATTCAAGAACTTGTCGTTTTAACTAAAGGAAAATATAAGCTTAGTAAAACGGGGAAGGCCATCCATGGTTATCGTAACTATGGCTTAGAGGCTATGTACAAAGAGTTTGCTCTCTATTGGGGGGCTAGTTTTGCACAATTGCCGGAACTAATAAGACGCCAGATACCCAGGCTAAAAATGGATAATGAAATGGAGAATGAGCTTATATCAAGAGCCTCAAAATCTTCGGAGTTCTTTGTCTGGCCTGTGCTTAGAGGGAAATGTGAAAAAGAAGACTGGCATCATGTACTAGATGTTGGTTGCGGTGAAGCAGTGTTACTACGCAGACTGGTTGAAGAATTCCCGAATTTACACGGTGTGGGGCTTGAAGTTAACCAGTCAGTAGCCAATCGTGCCGCGATGGAAACAGAACCTTTTCAAGGGCGTATTCGAATTGAGGCGACGAATGTTTTTGATTTTAAAGATGCTTTAGAAATCTATGATTGTTGTCTGCTAAATAATCTTATTTATTATTTCACTGGCCAACAGCGTTTAGATCTTTTGAAAACTGTCACGGATCTCTTAAAACCAGGTGGCAAAATTGGGATTTTGACGGCTCTAAGAGGAGTTAGTCCGGCATTCCAGATTTTCAAAACCCATATTCCCCAAAATTTGATGAGTTTCTTCCTTTCTTGTCATGATGGCTTTGAGGGATTACCTTTGGAAAAAGAGGTGCTTAATCTATTAGAACAAGCCGGGTTTACTGAGGTTGAGGTTATTCCTTTGCCCTTTAAAGTATCTCATTATTTTTTTGCCAGAAAACCATTAGCGTAAATTAGCATCAATAATTATTAGTTTCTATCATTGAGAGTCTGGCCCCTTATAGAAAGTAGGGAGGAAATGATCGAGGTAAAAGAACTGAGCAAAATATACCGCGAAGGACGAGGGATAAAGAAAATTAGCTTTGATGTTGATCAGGGGAAGGCATTTGGGTTTTTAGGTCCCAACGGAGCAGGGAAAACCACGACAATACGCCTTCTGATGGGATTTTTAAGGCCTGATTCAGGGCAAGTAACGATTAACGGTCTGGCCTGTTGGGAACAAAAAACAGAGGTTAAGAAGCTGGTCAGTTATCTTCCCGGTGAACTTCATTTTGTAGAAAACTTAACAGCCTTGGAATTTCTTAACCTTATAGCTGGTATGCATAGGAACCGTTTCCAGATCAAGAAGAACCAAAAGTATTTTATAAATGCCCTCGATTTAGATTCGAAAATTCTAATTCGGAAAATGTCTAAAGGAATGAAGCAAAAGTTAGGTATAATTGCAGCCTTTATGCTGGATGCTAAGGTGCTTATTCTTGACGAACCGACATCAGGATTGGATCCGTTAATGCAAAGAGTATTCATTGATTTAATCCTGGAGGAAAAGAAAAGGGGAAAAACCATATTTATGTCATCCCATCAATTTCCAGAGATTGAGCGAACCTGTGAACAGGTGGGAATAATTCGAGAAGGCAAACTTCTGGCCATAAAAAGTATCTTGCAGCTTAGAGAAGCAGAGTATCAAACATTTCAAATCGAAGTGGAAAGTGATGAGGATTTAGAGCTGCTTAAAGAGAGTCAGCTGAATTTGATCCTATTACAAGGCAGATCATGTATCATTCGTGTTGCCGGCGAATTGGATAGTCTGTGGATGGCATTGGGTCAAGTTCATGTAGTTCGTTTTAAGCAACACTCCTTGGAGCTTGAAGAGGCCTTTTTGGATTTTTATAAATAGATATTAGATCTAATGAGAGATGATTAGACTTAAGGTGGGGTGACCATGAACAGAGCATTATTTAGGGCAATGTTTAAGCAACACAGAAAAAAGATTGCTGTGATTTCAACCGGGATTGTTCTCTATGAAGGACTTTTAACTTGGGTTTATCCAGTGATTGCTGAAAATCCGGCTGTTACAGAGATCGCAGTATCATTACCGGCTGCTGTAAAGACTGTGTTCGGAGTTCCTGAAAATGCACGTACTGATACATTTGAGGCGTTTATATCCGGACAGTTTTTTGCGAGGATTTGGGTTATGCTCATGGCTGTATATGGAATTCAAACAGCCAATAACTTATTAGCTAAAATGGTGGACGATTGCTCTATAGCCCTGCTTTTATCAACACCGATATCGAGAAGTGAGATACTATCAACTCAAGCGGCTGTCTTGATTTTTTCGGGGGGGATATTGGTCACCGTAACAATTCTGGGACTCTTCTTTGGTGCATCTCGCTCAGGGATTACCATCTGTCACGACAGGTATGTACGCTTAGGGCTTTTAGGATTCTCCTTTTTTTCTTTAATCGAAATCTACAGTCTTTTTTTCTCGGCCTGGTTTGTTGAGGAGGAACGGGCATTAACCTATGCTGCAGGGTTAACTCTTATGTTTTATTGTTTAGATATTGTCGGAGGGTTAAGTAATAAATATTCCTGGCTGAAGAAAATCTCTCTTTTTCAATTGTTTCAGCCTCAAGAAGTATTAGAAGGAACTAAAAATCCAGTTGATTCTATTGTAGGACTTAATTTGGTTTCAATAGTTCTATGGCAATGGGCAAAAAGGGTATTTGAGTCACAGGATCTTGCTATATAACCCCATAAGTATAAACCCGTAAATAACCCTCCACAAGTTACCATAGATAAGCTTACTTAGTGGAGGGTTTTTGAAATTCATATTAAATATATCTACACATTTAACTAAGGATTCTAGGTTCATCCGGAAGTTTTTTTCGAAGGAAGGAGAAGTACATAACCAATGCTAATAATGCAAAAATTACGGAGCTGCCGTACATATATACATATCCCAATTCTTGTGCTATGAACCCGAGAATAACTGCCCCAAGTCCAATGCCTAGATCCATTGCTACTGCAAAAGTTGCATTAGCGGCTCCTCTCCGCTCAGGTGGTGATAAGGTTATAACCAGAGCGTTTAAAATTGGCTGTACTGTTCCAAACCCCAGTCCGTACACCACAGCAACCAGTAGAAACATAGATAATGAAGAGGCCATTGAAAGAAGTACCAGAGCAGCGACTAGCATAAGTATACCGGGGACTAAAAACCTCCGAGGGCCATACTTATCAGATAATTTTCCAATAATCGGGCGACCCAATAATAAGACAAGGGCATAGACAGTAAAGAATATTCCAATGTTATCTACCCCCCGGAAGCCTGCGTATGCAGGTAAAAAGCTCACAATTCCACCATAGGTCAAGGTGATAAAGAACAATACCAAGGCTGAAGGAATTGCAGTTTTTTCCAGGATGACGCCTTTTACACGCGGATCTTTCTTCTTGGCCTGTCTTTTGGGAGAAGTCTCATAATTAATAAAAAATGAGCCTATAAAACCAAGACCTGCCAGGATTGCTGAGCCTGCGAACAAAAGTGAGTAACTGTTATTTTTAACTAAATATAGCCCTAAAGCTGGTCCCAGAGACATTGCTATAGTAGCAGCTATCCCATAATACCCCATCCCTTCAGCACGCCTGGCTGCAGGGATAACGTCTGAAGCCATTGTTCCGGTAGCGGTTGTAGAAGCCCCCCAGCCAATACCGTGAACTGCTCTTATTGTTAACAGGAAAATAATCGTATAGGCTAGGTTATAAGCAAGCACTGAAACCAGGAAAATGGCGATACCGATTATTAAGATTAGTTTTCGACCTCTGTAGTCAAGCAGGTTCCCGAACCAAGGGCGAACTAGTACTGCTGAGAGTGTAAAAATTCCAACGATTGTTCCGGCAATAGTTTCATTTCCACCAAGACTTTGAGCATATAATGGAAGGGTTGGGAGCAGCATGTACATTGACAAAAACATTAAGAATGAAACTAACAGAATTAAAAAAAAGGTCTTACTCCATATCTGTTCGTTTTGTGAGGGATTAGCTTTGATCATTTGATGACCCCACCTCGCTTAAATTATTGAGAGATAGCTTCGTAACAAACTCCTAAACTCAATATACTATTTAAATGTTGTTATGACAACTAATATTACGAGAATATCTAAGTGCTTTTTGGGGAATTTTTTATTGTAAAAATGAATGACCAAAATTAGTAACAATAAAATACAAGTAATAATTCCTATTAATGCAGGAATTTTGCATTATATGATCAAATTTATAATAGCTGATATTTGAGCTGAAATTGGAGGTACGAGGAGAATTAGAATGGTCGGTAGTATGAAAGAAGTTACTGCAGCAATAATTCTAAAAGATGGTCAAGTTCTGATTGCTCAGCGAGCAGATGATGACAAATTAGCTGGAAAATGGGAGTTTCCTGGTGGTAAAATAGAAGTTGGGGAGACCTTGCGAGAGTGTTTAAAACGTGAGATAAATGAAGAATTAGGAGTTGAAGTAGAGGTTCTGGAGCCTTTCGGAGAAAGTATTTATGAATATGAAAATGGAATTATTAAGCTTATAGCTTTTTGGTGTAGATGGACTGTCGGAGAATTTTCTAATCGAGTACATAGCCAAATCCATTGGGTTTATCCAGGGGAATTAGATCGCTATGAATTTGCTCCTGCAGATATCCCTTTAGTGGGAAAATTAAAAAGATTCCTAAATAATTAGTGAAGTCAGGAGCTTAATAATGAAGTGTAATTTAGCTGATCTAAATCATAAAAACATTGCTGCAGGCATTGCTTCGGGGCTTTTAGCAGTAACTGGGCCACCGGTAATTATTTTAGAGGCAGCGTCTAAGGGTAACTTTACTCTGACACAAACCATTCTATGGATGTTCTCGGTCTATGTGTTTGGCGGGATTTATAGCATCTGGATTCCGCTATATTATCGAATGCCTATTGTAGGTGCTCACTCAATAACCGGTGTTGCTTTTTTAGCCACTGTTACCGCTCAATTTAGTTATCATCAACTTATCGGTACCTATATTATTTCGGGTGTCTTAATGCTGGCCGTTGGTTATCTGGGAGTATTTTCAAAGCTAATTGATTACGTCCCCAAACAAATTATTTCCGTGATGTTGGCTGGGATGATAACTAAGTATATGGTTTCGTTTGTATCTTCGATTCATCAACTTCCTATCGTTGGTGGAATTGCAATTGTTGTTTATCTAATTTTTAACAAAAAGAAGAAGTTTGTTCCCCCAATGGTTGCTGCTATTTTGGCAGGTTTTATTATGTTACTTTTGACACAACCTTTGAGCGTAGATATCCTATCGGCAGGGTTTGTAGTTCCAAGGGTTCAAATTCCTGAATTTAACTTTTTGAGTTTTCTTTCCGTTTCCCTTCCTTTAGCGCTACTAATTTTGAGTAATGACGCTGCAATAGGGATTGGTGCCTTAGAACAGAATAATTATCGCCCGCCTGTGAATCGAATTGTAACCTTAAGTGGAGCCTTTTCGATTATTACAAGTTTTTTTGGCGGCCAATCAGCTAATATAGCGGGAATGATGACGGCAATTTGTTCTGATGAAGAGGCCGGACCACATGAATCACGCTATATGGGTGCAGTTGTCTCAGGGATTATCATAATTATATTTGGCTTATTTTCATGGCGGCTAGTGCCTTGGATTCAGGCATTGCCGGCAGGGTTCGTTTCCATACTTGTAGGGATTGCGTTGTTGGGCGTTTTTGGGAACAGTCTATCTGTAGGGTTTTCCAAACCATCGATGAAATTGAGCACGGCCTTTACCTTTATCATTGCTGTATCCAATATTTCCATCGTTAATATTAGTTCCCCAGTTTGGGCATTAGTGGTAGGTACGATTATTGCACGTTATGTTGAGGAAACCCAAAGCTAGCAACTCAAAACTGCAGATTAGATAGAAAAGGTTTTTATCCAAAAAGGCAAGGTGCCTCGTCAAAAAGCGAGGCGCCTTTTACTTTTTTCAACTTATCGCTTACAAAGAACTGGATGGCTCAGGAGATGATGACTGATGTTCGCTCTCAATTTGATAATATTTGATTCGTTTAAGTAGTTATTGTTTCTTTTATAGTATAGAAAAATTTTTTGTAATCTATTATAATATTGTATAAATAATTCTATGTTAATTTTTCTAGAAACAAAGGGATAATTAAGATCAACCCATCTTAGTCCGCTCAGATGTATTCTTATGTTATAATTATGAGGAAAAAAGCCAACGAATTTATGGATATTTTGGTCAAGCTGTTCAAAAGATGAAGATTATTTGATATATTTGAATAATATATTTGCGCAGAAGAGAAAGTGAGGGTAACTAATTTGATAATTACAGGAGCAGAAGCGATTATAGAGTCTCTTAAAAACGAAAATGTTGATGTGGTATTTGGCTATCCCGGTGGTTCAGTGTTGACGCTTTATGATGCTTTGTATCAAGCAAAGTTTAGACATATTCTCACCAAACATGAACAAGGAGCTGTCCATGCTGCTGATGGTTACGCAAGAGCTACAGGGAAGGTAGGAGTTGTTATCGCCACCTCTGGTCCAGGAGCAACAAATCTTGTAACTGGGATTGCCACAGCTTACATGGATTCTATTCCTTTAGTGGCTATTACGGGTCAAGTGTCCGTTCCTTTGATTGGGAGAGACTCCTTCCAGGAGGCTGATATTCGAGGAATTACAACCCCAATAACTAAACACAATTATTTGGTAAAAAAAGTTGAAGATTTACCCGGTGCCCTTAAAGAAGCCTTCTATATTGCCCGCACAGGCAGACCGGGACCGGTTGTTGTTGATATTGCGAAAGATGTTTTTGCTGCTTCCTTTGATTACCAATATCCTGAAGAGGTTAAGTTGCGTGGTTATCGACCTGTATTTGAAGGTGATTCAAGTATCCTTGATAAGGTTCTGGCAGAAATGAGGTTAGCTCAAAAGCCCCTTATCTTTGTGGGGGGCGGTGTCAATCTATCTGATTCTTCTAAGGAACTTCAAGAGTTGATAGACCTTAGCGGATTTCCGGTGATTTCAACCTTAATGGGCTTAGGGTGTTTAGCAAACGACCATCCCCAATTCCTCGGAATGGTTGGAATGCACGGAACCTATGCTGCAAATATGGCTACAACGGAATGTGATTTGCTGATAGGAATCGGGGTGCGTTTTGACGATAGAGTGACAGGGCTCTTGAGCGAGTTTGCGGCAAAAGCAAAGATTATCCATTTTGATATTGATCCGGCTGAAATTAATAAAAACGTGATAGCAAACTTGCGTGTGGTTGGAGATATGAGATGGTCACTTCCAGCGCTTAACCAAGAGGTTAGGAATGTATCAGATGAACTAAAAGGGCGAGTTCGAACTTGGCTGGAGAAAGTGCGTAATTGGTACAAGGAAAAGCCGTTAACTTATGTGCAAAACTCAGATTCCGTAATGCCCCAAGCAGTTGTTGAGAAAGTGAGTCAATTAACCCAAGGTGATGCGGTTATCGTTACTGATGTAGGACAACACCAGATGTGGGTGGCCCAATTTTATGGTTTTAAAAATCCCCGCTCACTTCTGACATCAGGCGGTCTGGGTACAATGGGTTATGGTCTTCCCGCAGCCTTAGGGGCTCAGTGTGGTCTTCCGGATAGAGCCGTTATTCTTTTTGTAGGTGACGGTGGGTTCATGATGAATTGTCAGGAACTGGCTGCTGCTGCAGAATTTAATTTTCCTGTGAAAGTTTTAATTCTAAACAATCAATGCCTGGGAATGGTAGCTCAATGGCAAAGAATGTTTTATGGAGGACGCTATTCCCAGACGAGTTTAAAAGGGTCGGCTACGGATTTTGTAAAACTGGCTGAGGCTATGGGTGTCGCTGGTTTAAGAGTGTCTAAACCGGAAGAATTAGAAAAAACCTTGCAAGAAGCTCTGGCAATTCCCGGTCCCGTGGTGGTGGATATCCGGATTCCGGAAGTATTAGATGTCTTTCCAATGGTTCCAGCCGGTGCCTGTTTGGATCAGATGATGTTGGGAGGAATAGAAGAATGAAGCATACACTCGCTGTTTTAGTCGAAAATAAACCGGGAGTTTTAACCCATATATCCGGATTGATAAGCCGTCGGGCTTTTAATATTGAGAGCATTGCGGCAGGTTATACGGAAGAAGCTGATACCACAAGAATTACTATTGTGGTAGAAGGGGATGAAATCGAGCAAGAACAGGTTGTCAATCAATTGTCAAAGCTTGTTGATGTCATAAAAATCAGTGATCTTACTGCCGTTGAATCAATTCAACGGGAGCTGGCCTTGATTAAGGTGAAAGCAAGTGCTGCAACCCGATCGGATATTATTAATATTGTAGAGATTTTTCGAGCAAGCATTGTGGATGTCAATAGAGAAACAATGGTCATAGAACTATCCGGAGATGAAACAAAGATTGATGCACTGTGTCAGGTTTTAGATGACGATCATGGAATTATCGAAATCGCTCGCACAGGAAAAATTGCTCTTTCCCGAGGACCTATTCCCGCTAAAGCTCAATGAGCTTGATGATGGGTTTATATGAAGAAACAGGGTGTTTCGTAGATGCGAAACACCCTGTTTTTTAGTGACTTTATAGATGGGTATTATTGATTGGGATCATGCCTTAGGCAAGGGGTTTTTATAATAGTTGTAGATTCCAATCAGAATGGAACTGGCAACGTTCTTATGAAAGTTAGGGTTCTGTAATCTAGCTTCCTCATAAGGGTTAGATATAAAGGCTGTTTCTAAAAGGATTGCAGGCATGGTAGTGTTGCGTAAAACATAAAATCCTGCTTGTTTAAGTCCGCGGTTATTAGATTTAATCGTACCGATTACAGCAGATTGGATGCTATTAGCTAAATGTTGGCTGGCGAAGTTTTGAGGGTTATCTTGAGAATAATAGGTTGAGGTACCTTGAATATCGGACTTTGTATTTGCATCATTATGGATACTGATAAATAAGTCTGGCTTTGCGTTATTTGCCAGGTTAACCCGTGCTTGTAGATCTTCAATTTCAGTGTAGTTTTGACAAAGTGCGATATCTTTATCTCTGGTAAGGATAACGGTAGCGCCGGCTTGTTTTAGGGTGTCCCGTAAGGCTAGGGCAATTGCTAAAGTGTTATTTTTTTCGTAGGTTTTAGAAGGGCCGATTGCCCCTGTATCCGGGCCGCCGTGACCGGGGTCAATCATGATAGTCTTTCCGGACAATGCATTGGCGGGAATTCCATCAAAAGGATTGATCAGTACTTCTGTGGATGGGTCATAAGTTGTTGCAGGAGGATCAGAGGGATTAGTGGGAGGGGTAGGGACATCATCGTCACCTCTTGAGGGTTCTTTAATTTCAGCAGGCAAGGCAGGAAAAGCCTTGAGATTGTCAGGGTATTTAGAAGGAGACTTTCCTTCCATAATATTTTGAGCGTATGAGCCGATGATGCCTGTTCCCCCTAGAATATAAACTTTACCATTGGGACTTAAGTTAATAGCTGTAGAAGTTGGAGGTGTTTCTATGTTTGTTCCGGCAAGTATTACATATTGAGCGGAAATCCAACCGGTCTGAGATTGGTAGGTTGTCTTATACCAATCCCCTTGCTGTTCGATAAGCTCAACGGATGCATCTTTGGGTATTGTGACAAGCATTTTCCCGTCGGAAGAGGGGGTTTCTCTAAGATTTAATCCCCCGGAAGCACTAATAACTCCCTTTTTCGCTATAACGCTAAGATAGTTAGCCGAGACCCAGCCTGTTTTCGATTGATAGCTGGCTTTATACCACTGATCTTGCTTTTCAATAAGATTAATTGTCGTTCCTGTAGGAATCGTAATAAGTACGTTGCCGCTGGCAGAGGGTGTTTCTCTAAGGTTTAAACCTCCTGAAGCAGTGACTGTTCCTTGATTTAGAGAGTTATTATTTGAAGGTCCCTGAGTAGGTGGTTCGACTTTCATATGTTGACGCATAATACTGTAAACTGCAGGAGGAATATCATCTTTTTCTGTAAGTAAAAGGGGGGCGTTAGATTTAGAGGCAAGTACAGTTCCCGCTACAGCATCGGGAAATGTGATGCCCGAAGCTAAGAAAAGATCATTTGACGAATAAGCTTCTTTCATAAAGGAGACAACTTTAGCATTGGTTTCGTACCGATCATAGCCGCCTAAACGAGTTTCAATCACGAAGCTATGCTTAGATAACTCTTTAGAAGGAACAACTACTTCTCCACCTATTACGATTAAATGTTTTGGAGCATTATCTTGATAATATTTGATGACTGAATCAGGCAGCGTGGTAGAGGTAAGAACGATGGGGATCTGTTTTATTCCCGCATATGTAGCCGCCGATAGAGCATCGGGGAAATTATCTCCATTAGCAAGAATCATTGAATCACTGTATAACTCTTTAGCCAGAAGAACGGATGTTTCATAACGATCTATTCCCCCAATTCTCTCCCAGTGTAAAGAAAGTCCTTCAAGTTCTTTTTCAATGGCCGGTTGTAAGCAAGCAGTGCCGCCTAGGAGGATTACTCTATCCGGTGAGAGGCGCTGCAGCTCTTTAATAACTCGAGGGTCGATTGTGTCGCCCTTAGTCAATAAAATAGGTGCGTTTAAGCTTACAGCAAAAGGAGTTGCCGCTATAGAATCGGGATAATCATTATTTTCACACAAAATTACGGTTAGAGCGGAGTCCCATCCTTTTTGAGATATCTTAAGAGCTGTTTCAACTCTGTCTTGTCCTGCGATACGTTCGGAAGTAAAGGCTAAGGGGCTTGCTTGTGCAATTAGAGGTGCACATAAGGCGAATGCAAGCGTAGTAATGACGGAAAAAATTAGCTTTTTCAGTTGGTCCACCCTCTCTTATATGAAGTTATGAAGATTATATCATAAAAGCTAACAGGGTTTGATGAATTTAGATAAAGTTCATCTAAAAATAGGACGAAAGACCCCCTCGGTTTTAAACAAACATCGACAATATAGATTAAACAAAAAATTATGAAATAGCAGGAAATACTAACTCAATGTCGAAGGATATATTCAAATAAACTAGCTGAAAAATCCAAGCTGGTAAAATACCTATTACAGGTGCCCTGATAGGGAGAATAGGGAATCAGGTATTAATCCTGAGCGGACCCACCACTGTGAGAAGGGAGTCTCGTACATTGGCCACTGGCTTCGGCTGGGAAGGCGTGCGGAGATGATGAACTTTGAGCCAGAAGACCTGCCTGTAATATACGATAAGCCTGTTTTCAGGCTTTGGTGGACGATGGTAAAGCCCCCAGTCAATGACTGCGGGCTTTTTCTATCGTCTTTTTTGGTTTTCCGTAAGGGCTCTTGAAGAATTGGATTTGCCTGGGAGGTCAATTATTCGGAACAGGCGCGTGCTGGAGATGGATGAGGGGAATTAGTGGGGATTAGCGGTCCAAATGGGTCAGGAAAAAATAGGAGGCGTTTATTTTGGAACAGGATTTGAGATCGTTTATAGATCAAGTAAAGCAGCAAAATCCTAGGGAGGTTGTTCATGTCCAAGAGGAAATTGATCCCAAGTATGAGATTAGTACTTTAATCATGGAATTAGAAAAGGCTCGGCGTTATCCATTGACGATATTTGAAAATGTCAAAGGACATGATATTTCGGTAGTTACGAATGTTTTAGCTCCCCGTGAACGTCTAGCGTTAGCAATGGGGGTTCATCCCAATGAATTGGCCGCTGAATTCTCCAAGAGAATTAATCAAAGAATTGAACCTGTTGAGGTACAGGAAGCTCCTTTTCGGGAGAATATTTTTGTGGGCTCGGAGGTTGATTTGTACAAGCTGCCGATTTTAACCCACTTTCCCATCGATGCAGGGCCGTATATCACAGCAGGATTAGTGATTGCTAAGGATCCACTCACGGGTGCTGATACCGCAGGTTATCATAGGATGCAGTTAAAAGGAAAAGACAAATTAGGGATTAGCCTCCATTCCCGGCAACGTCTATGGGAGTATTTTCGACGCTCTGAAGAACTGGGGAAATCATTGGAGGCAACCATCGTACTAGGTATTCATCCCAATATTTCTATGGGATCGATGGCTTTGATTCCTTATGATCTCGGTAAATTCGCAGCAATGGGAGGACTATTTGGGGCTCCCCTGGAGGTTGCTCGCTGCCATACAGTGGATCTAATGGTTCCGGCCTATGCTGAGGTGATTATTGAAGGGGAAATCGTAGCCGGAGAACGAGAATCAGAAGGGCCTTTTGCAGAATTTACAAATTACGCCTGTTACCGCAGTACGGAAAATATCTTTAAGGTTAAAGCGGTTCAGTATCGAACGAAACCCCTCTATCAGGACATCACTCCAGGTATGAGTTCGGAGCACATTACTATAGTGGCAGTACAGAGAGAAGGGGATGTGCTAAATGCCTTAAATAGGACTCTTCCAAACATTAAAAGTGTTCATGCTCCTATATCTGCCTGCGGCCTGTTTCATTGCTATATTTCCATGAAAAAGATTGCTGAAGGGCAGGCCCAACAGGCCATTTTTACTGCTTTCTCGGTTGATCATAATTTAAAAATGGTTGTCGTGGTTGATGAAGATGTAGACGTCTTTGATGAACGTCAGGTGTTATGGGCTATGGCTACCCGGCTTCAAGCAGACAAGGGAGTGACGATTGTCCCACAGCATATGGGCATGGGATGTACTCTAGACCCATCAAGTGATGACCTAAGTCGAACCGCTAAGATGGGGATTGATGCCACTAAACCACTTGAAGGGTTTGCCCCTACTGTAACAATGTCAGTTGAAGTGCAGAATCAAGTTCGTCGTTTCCTGGGGTCTTTTGGACTATAAAGGAGTATTAGTTTCGGGAAGAGTCTCTATAATATATGAATTAAGTCAAGGGTTTTGAGATTGTATAAGGGATCTAGAAATGACTTGAAAGAAGAGGAGAATAGATGTTTAAAGTTGCAGTCGATGTAGGCGGAACCTTTGCTGATTTTATTGTTCGTGATGAGGGGGGATGTGCCGCTACTGCAAAGATACCGTCTAGTATTGAGAACCCCCTTGAACCAATTATTCGTGGTTTGAATGAACTTGCGGAACATTTCAACATTACTCTTGAAGAATTCCTTGCCCAGACCGAAAAGTTTACTCACGGAACCACTGTCGGTATAAATGCTCTGCTACAGGGTCAAGGAGCAAAAACGGCCCTCATCACAACTGAGGGATTTCGTGATGCTTTAGAATTACGGCGTTCACGTTTAAATGAGCAATGGGATTTTAGTGTTTCTCTGCCTCCGGTTTTAGTTCCTCGTCATCTGCGGATTGGCTTGAGGGAACGGATGGATTACCGGGGCGTGGCAGTTAAACCTGTGGATAGAACACAAATTCCTATGCTTGCGGAATTTCTCCGTCAAGAAGAGGTGGAAGCTGTCGCAGTTTGTTTGCTGTTTGCTTGTCGGAATCCGAAGCATGAAGTTGAGTTTAAAGAACATCTTCAGGAACTTTTGCCAAATGTATTTGTCACACTCTCCTCGGAATTGTCTTCTCAGCTTGGAGAATATGAACGTACTTCGACAACCGTCTTAAACGCTCGTTTAAGCCCCATTCTCGGAAAATACTTACAAGATTTGCGGGCGCATTTGCGAGCTAAAGGACTGCGGGTTCCTATATCGATTGCTCAAAACAACGGCGGCCTTACTGACTTAACTCAAGCAGGTAGGCGTGCAGTAAACACTTTGTTTTCTGGTCCGGCAGGTGGAGTGAAAGGAGGTTGGATCCTGGCCCGGGGGCAAGGGTTATCTGACTTGGTAATCGGAGATATGGGGGGGACGAGTTTTGATGTTTCTTTAATACGGCAAGGTATGATGGAACTAACCCCTCAAGCAGAGATCGCAGGATACCCAGTCCAACTTCCTATGTTAGATATTCATACTGTAGGGGCTGGCGGAGGGAGTATTGCCTGGTTGGACAAGGGAGGGATGCTGAAGGTCGGTCCACAATCTGCAGGTGCTAAGCCCGGTCCGGCATGCTATGGGTTAGGTGGTCAAGAGCCGACGATTACGGATGCGGCCTTGATTATGGGGTTAATCGATGATCGAAGTTTTTTAGGTGGTCGGATGGTCTTAAATAAAGAATTAGCTTATGCTTCAATCGAAAAGAATGTAGCCAAACCATTGGGACTAGCTGTTCCGGAAGCAGCCTATGCTATTTATCAAGTAGCCCTTTCCTTAATGGCAGATGCTGTTTACTTAATGACTGTTAAAAAGGGATATGACCCCCGTTCCTTCGCTTTGGCGGCTGTTGGAGGCGCGCTACCCTTATTTGCAACTGCATTGGCCAAAGGAGTGGGGATAAGGCAAGTTGTGGTTCCGGAACTTGCCCCGGTTTTTTGTGCTCAGGGGTTATTTCACTCGAACTTTCAGTTCGAGGGTTTGCGTAACCTTTATGAAGTGTTAGGCGAAGTCCCAAGCCTAAGTTGGAGTAAGGCTATGCTGGAATTGAGATTTCAAGCTGATGAAGAACTATCTCGTTTGGGGGTAAGTGGGGATCAGCGTGAATACACGTGGTCTGCAGATTTAAAGTACCAGGATCAACATCACGAAATCAATATTCCCGTCAGAGGTATTGTAAGTGATCCAGAGATTTGGCAGCAGCTTACTAAGGAGTTTCATGAAGCTCACGAAAGACTTTATGGTTATTGTCAGCCTGAGAATTTATTAGTTTTAGTTAATTTCCGACTGGTTGCTCAAGAAAAGGAAAGGCTTCCACAGAGTGGAATAGAACCTAGACTTGAGGAAAGCTTTATAAATGCAAATAGTATTGTAGGAGAAAATACTGCTTCACCAACAAGTATCGAGATGCAAATGGTCTATCTACAAGGGGGCTTTCGAAAAGTGAAAGTATTCCATTGGAAAGATTTAAGGAATGGAATGGATTTACCAGGTCCCGCCCTGATAAAAAAGGAGTATACGACTATTCTATTAGAAGAGAACTGCCAGGCAAAACTAGATGAGGCCAAGAACTTAATCATTAATATTGGAAAGGACAGGCATTAACTATGATTGCCAAAATAGATGAAGTAATCGAGCGGGCAGTGATTGCCAATCGTATGGACACCATCACCAAAGAAATGGGCTATGCTTTGGAGCGGTCGTCCCGTTCTCCGATATTTGCTGAGGCATGTGATTTCGCCTGTGGAATATGTAACGGTGATGGAGACTTAGTATCACAGATTAATGGTATTCCGATTTTAGCGGCTGCAGGGACCTTTAGCATAAAAGAAGTGATTCGAAAATACTCAGGGCAAGTTGAAGAAGGAGATGTCTTTATCATCAATGATCCTTACCAAGGAGGCAACCATCTTCCCGATATTGGGATAATCACACCCTTGGTTGTGGATGAAGAAGTTATCTTCTACTGTGTAAGCAGGGCTCATCACGGAGATATCGGTGGGTCTGTAGCAGGGAGTTACAATGCCAAAGCAACGGAGATTTTTCAGGAGGGGCTGCGCATTCCACCAATTAAGCTTGTCAGTAAAGGGCAAGTTATCAATGAGGTAATGGATCTGATCACCCGAAATGTCAGAAATCCTGACATGCTGCAAAATGATTTGTGGGCGCAAATAGGCGCCAACAAGATCGGGGTAAGGCGCCTGAAAGAATTAATCCATACCTACTCTTCCTCTAAGGTAAAGGAGACGGTGGGATACCTCTTAGACCATGCTGAAAGACTCACAAGACAAGCCATTAAGGAGTTGCCGGATGGGGACTATGTGGGTGAAGAATGGGTGGATGATGATGGTTTTCAACTAAATCCCATTAGAATAAAGGTTACAGTTAGAATTCGTGGAGAGCAGATGACCCTTGATTTTAAGGGTACTGATCCTCAAGTCAAAGGCTTCGTCAACTCAGCATTTGTGACAAGTACAACTGCGGCTTGGATTGGTGCTCTTTGGGCATTAGGTTCTGATATCCCTCGAAACAGCGGAGCCTTTCGAGGGATTAAGGTAGTATTGCCTGAAGGTAGTTTAGTCAATCCTAAGGATCCCGCCCCGGTTACTTTAAGTACATTGACCCCGGCAAGTGAAATAATAAGTGCCATATTTCAAGCTTTAAGTTCTATTAAAGGGGTACAATTGCCGGCAGGGTTTGGACGTTACTGTGGGCCATCATTTTACGGCATTGACCCTCGCACACAGGAATTTTATGTAGGTTTTGCGTTTTGTGCATTAGGATCAGGCGGAGGAACTTTAGGGAGAGATGGGTATCCCTATATGGCCCCTTTATCAAACTATGGAGGAGTACGTGCTCCCAACATTGAAGCCAACGAAATTCAATACCCCCATTTAACTTTGTGTCATGAAATGGAAAGCAATACCGCCGGCTCCGGAAAGTGGAGAGGGGGGGCAGGAATTCGTTATAGCATACTGTTTCAAGGGGAACCAACAAATATTGTGATGTTCGGGGATGGGATGAAAATCCCTCCGTTTGGAGCGGCCTCAGGAAAGTCAGGAAGTTTAAACTACGTTGAAATAAAAACAGTGCAAGGAGAGACAATTTGTCTTGCCAGTAAAGAAAGTACCCGTTCCTTAGCACACGGTACGATACTAACGGTTGTCTCATCAGGAGGCGGGGGCTGGGGAGATCCTTGGCAGAGAGATCCTGAGAGAGTATGGAGAGATGTCTTGGATGAAATTATTACAGTGGATAAAGCTGAGCAAGACTATGGGGTTTTGATAGGGCAAGAGGGTGTAGATTGGGCTGCAACCAACGATCGTCGTTCGGGGAATCAGCGGTAAAGAGAATCTGTAAAAGACTTTGAAATATCTAACGAATATATCATAAGAACGGCTAGTGCCGAAATCAGTAACAGATAAGAAAAACCGATTTTTAATCTGAAGCTGGGTTCAACAAAGAGATATTGGGCAGTTTCCGATTTTTTTTGAAACATTGTGAAGACTTCATAAATCCCGAAGAATACGATTATCAACAATATGTAAGCGTGGAGTTTCCAAATTAGAAAGAGAGCCATAACTAGCCCAATCACCCAAATAAAGGGTGAGATTGCCTTGGAAATTCTACCTCCATCTAATGAACCAAAGGGGAGCAGGTTAAAGAGATTTAGGAAGGCACTAAGATAAGCTAACCCTGCCCAGTAATGGTTATTGGTTAATATATAAAGCACAATACACACTAGCGTTATAAATGCACCTGCTAATGGTCCGCCAATGGCAGTTATTGCTTCCTCGCGAACACTTTTAGGCATAGTCTTCATTTTTATGAAAGCACCAAGGAAGGGAATAAAGGTTGGGGCCGAGACATCCAACCCAAGTTGCTTACTTGTCAGGTAATGCCCCATCTCATGAACGAAGATGACAGCAACAAAGCCCAGTGCAAATAACCATCCATAGAATTGAGCATAGAGAACGACGGTCAAGCCCATACTTATGAAGGTTCCTGCAAACTTAGAGGCTTTAAGCAGTGTAAAAAGCAGCTTGCCAATTACTGCTAATTTACTGAAATTAAGTAGTCCTAAAAGCGCCGTGATAAGAATACTGAAGATCGTTTTAGAACTCTTCTTTTTAGGTTTCAATTGGTAATCGTCTTTGAGTTTGTCCTCGTCGTTATGCATTGAAATGGTCACCCCTTAAATCACATAATTACTAGTTTTATTTCTGTTTTATCTCTTATTCCTAAAAAGTTACTGGTATGCAGTTAGTTGGTTGTAGGTTGATAGTGATTATTCATAATCAATAAAGTTGGAAGTTGTTAAAGATTTTGTTATTATATTACTAATGTAGATCTGGATTGCTTTCTTGATTAAAAGCAGCTCTAAACTTAGCTTAGCATAAAATCCAAGAAGATTAAAAAGACTTAGCTTATTTCTATTGCAATGGTTCTTTAGAGAATTATTAAGTAAAAAAGAAGAGGGGTATTTAAATGTTTAAAATAACCGAAGATTGTCTGGAAAAAAAGACCTTCACTGAATACTTCAGCTCAGATGCCGAGAAAGGAACCAAGGAATTTGAAGAGCTGATAAGAAAGTTTGAATCAGAGCCACAGTACAAATTTCGTATGTGTGACTATGATGGTGAAGTCTTCTATATCGGCTATTCTGATGATTGTACTCATAAGAAGGGTTTTGATCCCCTTGATATGTATGGAGAATACTATGGTTGTAAGGATATCCAGTACTTAAATGAAAAGGGAGAATATAAAAGACTCTAAAATTTTTGTATATCCCATTATCACTCCCTTTGAGATTACCTGAGTAAGGCATCTCAATAGGGTGATTTTTTTTCATTGTGACATTGTCGGAAGAAGAAATATGAAGACGAGAAAAAGTTTATAATTTGTTAATAAATTGTTTAGATATAATAAAGAAAATTAGTTTAAAATAACTAGTAAGGACTCCTTACATTAGGGAGTTATTCCAACGAGTCTGGTATCAGGCCTGATCCATGACTCAGTTGGATATCTGAGCGGCAAGTCCAGACGTGGATGATACCGCTCAGTGGTACAAGCTAATTAAATTCTTAATATATATTCTGCACTAGATTATGGTTAATTGAAAGGGAGGGGCTCGTATGGAAGGACTGGATTTTTTGCTGACGGCTATCTGTTTTTCGGTTTTAGGTTATGGATTATGCTATATGACTCTTTCAGTTAGTCATAAATCTGAAACCCAAAAGGTGAAACCAGAAAATTCATTACAAAGATAATACAGTTGATTAAAAAGGTTTAGTACAATTAATAACTTGAACCTGTAATATAAGAGGGCGTAACAAGGTTTTACTTTGTTACGCCCTCTTTGATAATGGTGCAGAGAGAAATACTGGGAATGATTAAAATTATTGAGTCTCTATGCTATAATATAGTCTTAACTGATTCAGTAAAACGAAACGAACTTTTCAATGAGCTGAAATTTCAGATTGTAAGGTTCCAGACGATATCATAGATAATAGTACTGGATTGGTCATAAACTATGAATTATGAGGGAATATACATGCATCCAAATATTTTAAACTATAAAATGCCTCCGGAATGGTCTGAACATGCACGAACATTTATTTCTTGGCCTATAAAGACGTCTATGTGTTATCCGGAAGAATACGATGCTGTCTGTGAAGGTTATAGTGAAATCATCCGGGCAATTTCCGAATTTGAGCCGGTAACAGTTTTAGTGAATGCAAATGATTATAGGTCGGTATCCGGTAAGCTCGGTTCCAAGAGAGTGGAAATTCTATCCGTTGAGCATAATGATGCGTGGCTGAGAGATAATGGGCCGACATTTGTTATTAGTGAAGATGGAGATATAGCCGGAGTCAACTGGAGATTTAATGCTTGGGGAGAAAAATATGCTCCCTGGGATTTAGATGACTTATTAGCTGCTAAAGTTCTCAATCACCTTGGATTAAAACAATTTGATGCTCCCCTGGTTATGGAGGGTGGCTCTTTCCATGTGGATGGGGAAGGCACACTTCTGACCACTGAGCAATGTCTCTTAAACGCTAATCGTAATCCCCACTTAACGAAAGATCAGATCGAAGCTGAGTTAATGAAATACTTGAACATCCGAAAAGTTATTTGGCTAAAAAGAGGACTAGATGGGGATGAGACGGATGGTCATATTGATAATCTAGCCTGCTTTGCAGCACCGGGTAAAATACTGCTCCAGGTTTGTGAGGATCCCTTGGATGATAATTATGAGATAACTCAAGAAAACTTAGCAATACTGCAGAAGGAGATAGACGCACAAGGAAGGAAGTTAGAAATAATCCCTATTCAACAGCCTCCTAAGAGATACGATTCTGTCTCGAAGACTCGGTTAACTTTGAGCTATTTAAACTTTTACTTTGTCAATGAAGGAATTATATTACCGGTTTTTGGAGGAGAAGCTAATAGAACTGATGAATTAGCGGTAGAAGTATTGAATAAGGCGTTCCCTCAGAGGAGGATTCGCCGGGTGAATGGAATGGGAATCATTCGTGAGGGTGGAAATGTCCATTGCACAACTCAACAGATGCCAGCGGGAGGATTTAGAGTATGAGAAAGGTTAAGGTAGCTGCAACTCAAATGAGCTGCAGCCAGAGTATCGATGCAAACATTTCAAAAGCAGATGAATTAGTAAGGAAAGCGGCAAGTCAGGGTGCTCAAATCATTTTGTTGCAAGAATTATTTGAAACTCCGTATTTCTGTCAGAAAGAAAAATCAAGCTACTATGGATATGCTACGGAACTTGAACAAAACAAAGCAGTTAATCATTTCAAACAGGTTGCTAAGGAGCTTCAGGTTGTGTTGCCGATTAGCTTCTATGAGAAAAAAAACTATGCCCGTTATAACTCTCTGGCAGTGATTGACGCTAATGGAGAAGTGTTGGGAAAATATCGCAAGAGTCATATACCGGACGGCCCTGGGTATGAGGAAAAGTTCTATTTTAATCCGGGAGATACTGGATTTAAAGTGTGGAATACTCGTTTCGGAAAAATTGGAGTGGGGGTTTGCTGGGATCAGTGGTACCCTGAAGCAGCTCGATGTATGGCACTGATGGGTGCCGAAATGCTTTTTTATCCCACAGCTATTGGCTCAGAGCCCCAAGATGGCCTGATCGATTCTAAAGAGCATTGGCAGAACTGTATGCTTGGGCATGCTGCCGCCAATCTAATGCCGGTGATTGCCTCGAACCGTATCGGAGTTGAGGAGGATGATGAATCAAGTATCACCTTCTATGGATCATCTTTTATTGCAGGCCCACAAGGAAATAAGCTTATTGAAGCTGGCCGCACAGAAGAAACTATAATTGTTGCGGAATTTGATCTGGATCAACTTGAAGTTCAGCGTCTTGAGTGGGGAGTTTTTCGAGATCGTCGACCTGATTTATATAAAATCATTGGAACCTATGATGGTGAGATAACAATTAAATAAATTTTTCACAATTTGTATTCCCCCGGCTTTAGGCCGGGGGTTTTTCTCTAATCTCCTAATTACATAAAATGTATGGGGTTAAAACAAATAATGATTAAACGGAATCGCTGGTAGATACAAAATAGGCCATTGCAACTTCATAAAGAAAATTAATCGATTTAGGGTTTTTTCCCACTAAGAGGGCATTGAGCTTCTTAAGGGTTGGATCAGAAGCATTTTCGGTAGTATAGAGTAAATCGGTAGGTTCTACTTCCAGAGCGGTGCCTATTCTTGCTAGCAAGTCTAGCGAAGGGGCTCTAAGGCCGCGTTCAAGATAACCTATATAGGAACTACTGACACTTACTAATTCAGCAAGTTTTTCTTGGGTGAGGCCTTTTGTCTGTCGAAATAAACGTATATTTTTCCCAGCAACCTCTTGTATGTTGTTAGACAACACTATCACCTCTCCATCATTTTAAGGTAGTCGCCATAAACATCTTACCGACTGTGTGTTTCTAATTATGTTGAAAAAGAAGACATATAGTTATAGAATATGATATTAGTAGTCAATATATAGAAACAATAAGAAATTAGTTATAATAACTAATTTTGATAGGAGGAAGAAACTTGTCGGGATATATTTTAGTTGTGGATGACCAGTTTGGAGTGCGACTTCTTATTCATAAGGTTTTGGAAGAATCAGGCTATAATGTAAAAGCAGTAGAAAATGGACCGGAATGTTTGAAGCTTGCAATATCCTTAAACAGACCTTCTCTAATTTTACTGGACAATAGAATGCCAACAATGACGGGACTTCAAGTATTATCGATACTTAATCAAGATGAACAAGCTAAAAATATACCCGTCATTATGATAAGTGCTGAGTCTGATATTGAAGAAACCGCGCGATGCTTTGGAGTGCGGGATTTTTTAAGCAAGCCTTTGGACTTGAACGTTTTGCTTAAAACTGTTGAGGAGACCTTGGAGTGTGCACTTTAGGGATCTACTTCTTACAAGGCGCTGGGAATATTTTTAACCACAAAATCCAATTTGATCCCATTTTTAAGGATGTACAGAGAAAAACGCTAAGGTTAATTTAGGGTATTTAGTATATAGAATGGGCATTTAGCGTACAAGACCAAAAAATAGGGTATGCTAAAAACATGTATATTCTAGAACGATGAAAAGGAAGAATAAACATGTTTTTTTCAATTACCGAACGATCGAATCTAAGTCCAAATCAGTTAGCATTTTCTTTCGTCAATGAATTGGTCGCCAAGAGTGAACTTCTGCGAGTCAACGTTCAAAAGATTAATGAGGCAACTGTTGTTGACTGCGGAGTTGAAGCCCAGGGCGGTTGGGAAGCAGGAGTGTTGTTTGCAAAAGTATGCCTAGGTGGGTTGGCGAAGGTTAATTTATATTGGTCAGAGTTTAATGGGTTCCGCTGGCCTACAGCTGAAGTTGTGACAGATCATCCAGTTCAAGCTTGTTTAGCGTCCCAATATGCTGGTTGGCCAATACAGAACGGAAGGCAAACAGCTATGGGTTCTGGCCCGGGGCGAGCAATTATACATAAAGGCAATATTTATGAAGTGAACGGCTATGAGGACTATTCCGATACGGCTATTCTATGTCTGGAAAGTGAGGAACTTCCAACAACTGAGGTAGTTAAATATCTCTCAGAGGAATTAGGATGTAATCCAAAAAATCTCTATATACTCGTTGCTCCCACAGCTTCTTTAGTAGGGTCAGTACAGATAGCTGCCCGAGCCTTGGAAACAGGTCTATCCAAACTTAATGTACTTGGCTATGATTTAGAAAGAATAGAATCCGGTTGGGGAACTTGTCCAATCCCTTCCGTAGCAAGCAGCAAACGTGACGCGTTAGGCAGGTCCAACGATGGGATTTTTTATGGTTCAACGGTACTTTATAACCTTAGGGATGAGGATGAAACCTTAAAAGATCTGGTAGGGCAGCTTCCATTTTGCGCTTCACAACATTATGAAAGGTCATTTGTTGAAATACTCAACGAATTAGGAAGTTTTTATGACATAGACCCAGCAGTTTATAGTGCAGCCAAAGTATGGTTGTGTAACTTGAATAGTGGCCGTTCATTTCACGCAGGGGTTTTACGTCCCGATATTTTGTGCAGTGCATTCGGTCTTTGATGTTGCACAATTATATGAAACAAATCTAAAGTTGACTAAGACAAATAAGCTATGATACAATTTAATTTATACTATAGTTGAACCACAACTTAATATCTCTGTCGCTTAATTCTATCATGAAGCGGGGAAACCATTTTTGGGGTGAATCCTTCACATCATTTGACTCTGAGTTTGTGAAGGTAGGGTTACTTTTCAACCCGAATCCGTCAGCTAACTTCGTAAGCGTTGAAAGGAGATACTGGCAGCATGCCCTAGCTTTGCTGTTTTGTACTGCTGTCAATTAGCTGAAACCCTAGACTTTGTGGTCAAGGGTTTTTTTGATACCTTATGGTAATACAGTTGCAATTTTATAGATTAATCAAGTAATTGGTGGATTTTCAAATAGTGTTCTATATTCGATTTTTCACTCATTTCGACATGGATAATTGGTTGCTGTTTGTTATTAATAACTCCCGCCCACTTGAGATAAATTGTCTGAGAATAAGATTTATGGACAATAGGGTCAGAATATTTAAGACTAATAATGATGAAGTGTGGATTGATCTCCTCTAATTCTTTGGTAAAACTATTGACTTTCGGGTTGAGGAGTAAACTTGTAGTTGCATCACGAGGGATATCATTAACAACGGTGTAATCGTCAATAAAAATTGGCTTTTGTTGTAATTGTTGCTCAAAGATTAATGTCCTGCTTGATAGATTTGTTGCGGGATGGGTTCCGACATTTTTGAATTTGAATTCAAATTCAAAACCTGAGTTCTCGCTAAAGTTGAGTGAAGGAGACTCTATAAAGGTTAGATACGGACGTGCAGCTTCACGCTGTGTTTGCCAAGTTGTGACAGAGATATAGACAGAAATAAGTGAAACCAAAGCAAAGATTGCTGTCGATATGGTAACAACGGAGTCTGACCAATTCCATTCTCTAATATTCCAAGTCATTTTTTCCCCCTATCGAGTATTAGGCTAAGTATCAAGATAATAATCAATAATTATGAGCAAAAATAGGAAGTAAGAACTCCATTTGGTGATTGATTTGAATAAGAATTTGGAAGAGAAAGGGTGAATTCTATGAATAATTATGATATGGAATCTGAAGCCTTAAAGAAGTTGAGCAAAATGGCTGAAGAAAGTGGCTATATTAAGCCTGAACTATATCGTAGATATGAGGTCAAACGTGGGTTGCGTGATTTGGACGGAAAAGGGGTGTTAGTTGGTCTGACAGAAATCGGGGAAGTCCATTCATATATTATGGATGAGGGCGAAAAAGTTTCTGTTCCAGGGCGGTTAATATATCGGGGGATGGATATTAGAGATATTGTTAAGGGCTTTAGTGAGGATGACCGCTTCGGTTTTGAAGAGACAGCCTATTTGCTGCTCTTTGGAAATCTCCCGGATCAAAACGCTCAAAAAGAATTTTTGCAAATTCTATCACTTTATGAAAGGCTGCCAGAAGATTTTACTCGTGATGTAATATTAAAAGCTCCGAGCAAGGATATTATGAATACTTTAGCAAGAAGTGTTTTAGCACTTTACTCTTTTGATGAAAATGCCGATGATACTTCAATGCCAAATGTATTAAAGCAATGCCTTAAACTTATTGCTTGCTTTCCGTCCTTAGCTGTTTATGGCTATCATGCATTTAATCATTACCATGGAGATCAAAGTCTTTATATTCATAGCCCGAGGGCCGATTTAAGTATCGCTGAGAACATTTTAGCGATGCTAAGGCCGGATAGTAGTTATACTAAGTTAGAGGCACAACTGCTTGATTTAGCACTTGTTCTTCACGCCGAGCACGGTGGAGGAAATAATTCTTCTTTTGTTACTCATGTAGTTACTTCAACAGGGACGGATACTTATTCGGCAATTGCCGCAGCGATTGGAGCGCTTAAAGGACCCCGTCACGGAGGAGCTAATATTAAAGTTGTTCAAATGTTTGATGACATGAAAGAGAAGCTAAAGAACTGGGATGATGACGAGGAAATTGAGCATTATCTTACTCAGGTACTCTCTAAGAATGAGTTTGATCGTTCGGGATTAATTTATGGTATCGGACATGCTGTTTATTCCATATCAGATCCTCGAGCGGTTATACTCAAAGGCTATGTTGCACAGCTTGCTCAGGAAAAAGGTTTGGAGGACGAGTTTAATCTCTATGCTAAGGTAGAGAACCTTGCCCCACAGGTAATCGCAAAGTTTAATACTATGTATAAAACTGTAAGTGCTAATGTGGACTTTTACTCAGGTTTTGTATATAAGATGCTCAATATCCCAATGGAAATGTTCACTCCAATTTTTGCGATTTCCAGGATCGTTGGCTGGAGTGCGCATAGAATTGAGGAAATTGCTAACTGTGGAAAGATTATTCGACCAGCTTACAAAAGTGTGGCACCAAGGAGAAGTTATCTAAAGATGGATGAAAGATAAAACTACTTGGCAATCATTAAAATCGATATTTGCAGTATGTGTTAGGGGGGGCCAATTAACCCTCCTAACACATTTGTTTTTTGATAAGATTATTAAAAATCTTTTTGAGAACAACTTAGTGCGATTTTCACCAAAAACCTACAAAGATTAGGAAAAGATGATTTCTATTGTTGAAAAAGAGGATATTTATATTTTTTGTAGAAAACCAATTATAGAATTATTTGATTAAGAAAATGAGGCGCTGATATGGACAACAAACTTATTACTTCCAAATCCTCTATAAACTATGGTGTCCGAATTAAATTATTGTTAGGGTTTCTGGTGGTTTTACTCTTGACCGCGTTAGTAGGTATTGTTGGTTACTATGGTGTTTACAAGATAAATCAGGAAGCTGAAGACTTAGGTGAGCATTGGTTGAAGGCAACAACCTCACTAGCCAAAGTCATTGAGGATACCGAAGATACTCGTCGCTATCTTTTGGGTGGATTTCTGATGCGTGCAGATGCCCAGGCCTTTCAGGAGCATAAGACTAAATTTTCAATCACAAAAGTCAAATGGGAGCAAGATTTTTCTGATTACAATAACTATGTTACAACTCCAGAAGGAATAGCAAAAAGCGAGGAGATGCGAAAATCCTTCAATACCTTTATAGAGGATGCAGAACAGGTCTGGATGTTGACTCAAGTTGGAAGGGATGTAGAGGCCAGACCCATTCTGACCCAAAAGAGTAAAGATAGTTTTGATCAGTTACTCAAAGATATGGAAGATCAGATGACTTCTATGGCTGCCGGGGGTGCCTCGGCAACTCATCATGCTCAAACTACTAAAGATTCCGTTGTAAAGTTGCTGTTAATTTTTGTTGTTCTTGCAGTTTTAGTTGGAGCAGTCTTGTCGTATGTATTGGCACAGCATATAAGTAAGCCCCTTGTCGCTGTTACGAAAGTTGCTCAGGCTGTGGCTGAAGGGGATCTGAGCATGGAAATTCAAGAGGTTAAGAATAAAGATGAAATCGGTGTCTTGTCTCAAGCTGTCAGCGAAATGGTTCACTCGCTGAGAGCGGTTATTGGGGAAGTATTAACTCAATCTGAAAGTGTGGCTGCAACTAGTGAGGAATTATCAGCAGCTTCAGAGGAAGCAACTGCTTCCAGTGAGCAAATGGCGGAAAGCCTTGGTTTAGTTGCATCAAGTTCAACCCGAAATGCTACTTCCATGGCTGAGACTGTTAACGTTATTGAAGAATTGTCCGCTAATGCTCAACTAGTAGCAAAAAATGCTGAGACTGTCAGTCAAAGTAGTGAAAAGGCAGCTCAGGCTGCTGAGTTGGGAGCTTTCCAAGCTGAGAATGCTGTAAACAAGATTGAAGCAGTTCGCGAGGTTTCAGCTCAATCTGCGGAGGTAATAGCTCGCTTAGGAGATGAATCAAAGCAAATCGGACAAATTGTTGATGTAATCAGAGGGATTGCCGATCAGACTAATTTACTTGCCCTTAATGCAGCAATTGAGGCTGCCAGAGCAGGAGAGCAAGGGCGAGGATTTGCAGTTGTTGCAGAAGAGGTTCGTAAATTAGCCGAACAATCGTCTAATTCAACTGTTCAAATTGCCAATCTAATCGAAAACATTCAAAGAGAGACAGAACTTGCTATCGGAGTAATGGAAAAGGGTAAAGTTGAAGTAGCTGCCGGAGTTGAAGCGGTTAATTTAGCCGGAAGTTCTTTTCAGACCATTGTTGCAGAGGTTAACCAAGTTGTTCGTCAAATTGAACAGATTACTGAGGCTACCAAACAAATGGCTGTGGGAACCTCAGCAGCAGCACAGTCTATTGAGGATATTGGTTTGACCTCTCAGCAGGCGGCATCCAGCTCGCAAGAAGTTGCCGCTGCTTCAGAGGAACAGGCAGCAACGATGGTATCCGTTAGTAAATCAGCAGAAGCTCTTGCCGCCCTAGGGGATAAGTTGATGAGTGCAGTTGTTAAATTTAAGCTATAAACAGAAGTAAATATAATTGCTGTTAAAAAAATCATTTATAAAATCCTATCCTTGAATTGTAAAGGATAGGATTTTATTGCGTTTTACATATATAACCAAACATTGTTTATTGGAATCGGGCAATAATAATTGAGGTTAAAAAAATTAAGGAGGTTGTTGTATGAGCAGCAATACGAAAGATGGGATTAAAGAATTGAAAAATTTGGCTGTAGAGGATGCTCGGACTGATATGGAGGTAGCTGAGGAATTAGGACAGTTGAAAGACCAATTTTATCGCATGGAACAAGCCTTTTCCACCTACAAGAACCAAGCTCATCAGAACCAGACTCAAGGGCAACAACAGACCCAAGCTCAAGGACAACAACAACTTAATCAATTAGTCCAACACATGACCCAGTTTAAGGCTCAATCCCAGCAGCAGCAGCAACAAGCATTTACTCAATTACAACAGACTATTCAACAAGGTATGCAGGCTTTAGATCAAGCAAACCAATACATTCAGTCCACTCAAGTTCTTGCTCAAATGAACAATTTCATTGAACAAGCTCAGCAACAACTTCAAAATATGAGCCAAAACCAAAACCAGCAACAAGGTCAAGGTAGTCAAACAACTCAAAGTTTTGGGCAGCAAGGACAGAATCAACAGCTTCAAAGCCAGGGTCAAGGACAAGGACAAAATCAACAAATGCACGGACAGGGATGGTATCAATAATTAATCATTAAATACACATCTAGAGACTAATGGATAATGCCCCAAAGCAATTTTGCTTTTGGGGCATTAGTTATTTCAATTTGGATCTAATTTAACAATAAATGCTAAATAAGAGGCTTTCAGTTACAGGATTTACGCGATTTCGACATATAGTGTGTGAGATAATAACATAAAATAATAGTTTCCATGAGGGAATAAAAGGTTAATTCAAGTACGCGGAGGAGTAAAATTGAAATCCTATGATTACTTTACTATTGCTTCTATTGCAAGGTATACCTGAAGGGATAGCAATTACAACCCTAGCTTTTGTAATATCTAGGATTCCTTTGAAGCTTATTCAAATTGTCCTGGTAGGCATAACAATAGCTGTTTCTGTTTCCGCCATTAGACTATTGCCGATCCCTTTAGGGATACATACCATAATGGTCATCTTGATATTATTTATTGTTCTCACTTGGTTGAGTAAAGGGGATTTGAGTCAATCTTTTGTATCGACTTTATTAAGTATCTTAGTTCTTATTATTTTTGAAACAGCAAGTTTACCTTTGTTTGAGCTTATCTCTAGACTTACGCCTAAAGCCTTATATCCTTTTCAGGCCCCAAGAATTATCTTAGGTGATATCCATGTAATAATTCTATTCCTAGTAGCTTATCTCCTTAATACATTTCTATCAAAAAAGATTACTTAAGTGTTAAATAATTTGGTTTTCATTATGGACAGGAGTCATTTTGTCCTTTTTGTAGGCATCTCTTGATTTTATAAAAGAGGGTGTTTAATTATTGATATTCCATTAATTGCATTTATCTTACAAGGTATACCTGAACTTATTTCTGTAGTTACTTTAGCCTTTGTTATTGCAAGGATACCTTTAAAATGGAATAGAATTGTTGCAATTGGATCTGTTATAGCACTCATCTCTTATACCGTTAGGTTGTTCACAATCCCTTTTGGGGTACACATGATCTTACAAGTTGTTTTGTTATTCGTTATGTTAACATGGATAGGAAAAAGTGATTTTTCTTTATCTTTAATTGCTAGTTTATTAAGTTTCTTAGCTTTAGTAATTATTGAGTTTTTATGTTTATCATTGTTGATGCCGATTTTTGGAATAAACCCCGAAGAATTGTTTTTGAATCTACTGCTGAGAATCGTTATTACCGAACCCCAAGTACTCCTCATGTTTGCTTTTGCCTACATGTTAGATAAATTCATAAAAAGAAGAGGTGAAATCAATGAACTTTTCTGAGAACATTAGCAATAAACTCACCGAAATAATAGCTAATGAATTAGATTTAAATAGTGATAAGAAAGAAATAATAGCTTATGCCATTGAAAATTTATTTTTATTTTTATTGGGTTTTTTTTCATTGGTATTTTTAGGAATACTTTCAAACTCGCTATTTTCTATTCTTGTCGCTGCGGCATTCGGTGGATTATTGCGAAGAGTTTCAGGGGGGGCACATTTTGACACACCTATTAAATGTTTGGTTTTTGGTTCTTTTATTTATACTTCTATTGGAATTGTAGCCAAGAAGATAGGTGAGTATAACCTATTTAGTTCAGAAGGCGCGTTTTATGTGATTTTGAGCATTTGTCTTGGGCTTGTTGTACTATTTGCCCCAGTAGATAGTGACTCAAAGCCAATTAATTCTATTCAACTCAAGCAAACACTAAAAATAATTTCAATAGCTTTCATAATAATGACACTCATCGTAGTTTACTTTACAGACAATTTGTTGTTTAGTGTAAGTGCAGTAATGGGGGTGTTTTACCAATGCATAACATTGCTGCCCTTATTTAATAAAGGGAGGTGAAATGATATATGAAGAAGAATGTTTTTACTGTAATTGCATCAATATTGATGCTACTCGGCAGTGCTACGTCAGTATTTGCTTGTGCTATGTGGGCTTATCAACCTAAAACTCCGAAATCATTGCAACGATAGTCTAAAAGATTTCAAATTAACAAAATTAAAGCTGGGTTTAACACCCAGCTTTAATTTTTGAAAAGCCGTCTCCAATTAATTAACAGCTGGAGGATCAAATGATGGCTAAATCATCAATTATAAAAGAACATTTATTAAAACATTCAATTATTCAAATTACCCTGTTTAAAGTAATAAGCAGTATTTTTTTATTTCTGGTCTTATTTATTCTTTTTTATGGACAAAACTTTTGGGAGAAACAAGCTATTAAATTCAACTATGATCTATTATCGTTTGTTTCAAGTGTTCAAGGTAATCTACAATCACGCATTTGGGAGATTGATGCATTAAAACAAGATATCAGTTTACCAAAAGATAATAAGATCGGACAAATTAAGATCATTGTCCAGTCGATAATTAAAGAAAAAAATAATAATTATAGCCATATGGTAGGTTATTATGATAATGATCTAAATATGGTTTTTTGGGATAGTGATAAAAATACTATCTCTATAGAAGAACCCAATTCTGACATAACTGTAGATAGGACTGATAACACCTCGAAAGATAACAAGATAATTAAGGTGAGTCTTCCTATATATGAGCAGGGACGAATAGTGGGTTACGTTTTTGCTTATGCACAGAATTCAGACTTTGTGCTAACGTCTTTTAATGCATTAAGTGCAATTGTTATTCTTGCTTTAAGTTTATCGGCATTGATAATGATTTATATCAGAAAACATATGAAGCAGCTTGAATGGTATTTGGAAAAATTCGGACACATAATAATGCATGATAATAGTGGAAACGAGGAAATACTTCATAAATTACCGGAACTGAAACCAGTCTTAGAGAAAATTTCAAGTTTCACTAGTGATTTAAAAGAAGTGAATTCAGCCTTAGAAATCTCTAAAATAAATTTCATTAAAATTATGGAAGGTATTTCTGATGGTTTTTATGCTATAGACCGTAACTGGCAATTTACCTTTGTTAATAAGGAAACTCAAAGGTTTATGGGGAAGAGCAAGAGCAACATAGACCTTGTGGGGAAAAATATATTGGAAGTATTCCCGGAATTTAAAGATTCAATATCTTATGAAAAAATCCTCAAAGCTATGGATGAAAATCAAACCGTTCATTGGGAAGCAGGAGGATTGGCAAATCCTAGTCAAGACCATGAATTTCATGCCTACCCGTATAAAGAAGGGTTAACAGTTTTCTTTAGGGACATTACGGAGGCAAAGCGCCAACAACAAGAGATTGACAGGTTAGAAAGACTTAATTTAATTGGTCAATTGGCTGCGGGGATTAGCCATGAAATCCGTAATCCTTTAACTACGGTCAAAGGGTTTTTACAGTTTTTTGGATCGAAGGCCCAATACCAAAATGATAAAGAATATATGGATTTGATGATTGCAGAAATTGATCGAGCAAATATAATCATTACTGATTTTTTATCCTTAGCTAAATCAAACTCAGATAATGTTAAGTCTCAGAACCTAAATGAAGTAATTAACAAAGTGTTACCAATGTTACAAGCAGATGCCTATAACAATAATAAAGAAGTTGTTGTGGATTTAAACAACCTCCCCAATATAATGATTAACGAAAACGAAATAAAACAGCTTATCTTAAATCTTGTCAGAAATGGACTGGAAGCGACAGCGGAAAATGGATGTGTTAGGATTAGTACCCATGTAAAAGAGGATAAAGTAGTACTAGAAATCAAGGATCAAGGAATGGGAATACCGCAAGCAATTCAAGAAAAGATAGGTACTCCTTTTTTTACTACCAAAGAAAGCGGAACAGGTCTGGGGCTATTAATATCTATAGGGATTGCCCAAAGACATAGAGCAAGCTTTGATTTTAAAACAGGGTCTGAGGGAACAACATTTTATACAGCCTTTCCAGCTAAACCGGCCTAGGAAAAAGATTTAATATAATTGCATTTCTTGTTTTACTAATTTATTTCAAAAAGCTCACGCAATTCTTGTTCAGTGAGCTTAGAGATCATAGTTTCTCCAGGTTGTATGACGGAATCAACAAGCGTTTTTTTTCTGGCCTGCAAGGCGATGATTTTTTCTTCAATTGTACCTTGGCTTATTAACTTGATTACCTGTACTGCTTGATTTTGTCCAATTCGATGTGCTCGGTCTGTGGCCTGATCTTCCACAGCAGGATTCCACCAGGGATCGTAATGAATAACCATATCAGCTCCGGTAAGATTTAAGCCGGTACCACCAGCCTTTAAGGATACCAGGAAGACCTGTCCTTGACCAGCATTAAAGGAATTGGCCATGTTCAGGCGTTCTGCTGCTTTAGTAGAACCAGAAAGATAGAAATGCTCAATGTTATCGGTTTTCAAGTGGTTTTGGATAATATCCAGCATGGTTGTGAATTGGGAGAAAATCAGAATCCGGTGACCGCTGTCCAAAGCGTCTGTAAGAATTTCTTGTAATAGAAGCATTTTACCACTCTCTCCGGAGTAATTCTCAATAAACATAGACGGATGGCAACAAATTTGTCTAAGCCTGGTTAAGGCAGCTAGAATTTTAATATGACTTCTGTTAAAACCTACGGCAGCTATTTCTTGAGCGATTAATCCTTTTGCTTCTTGTAAATAAGCAATATATAGTTTTTTCTGTTCTTCAGTCAAGGGAGCGCTTAGTTGGGTCTCAATCTTGTCAGGGAGTTCTTTTAGCACGTCCTTTTTTAAACGTCTTAAAATAAAAGGGTTAGCGTGTCGACTTAACTCTGTAATAATAGTTGCATCTTCGCCTTTAATGATTGGGATTTCGTACTTCTTTTTAAACTCTTGATGAGAGAGAAGATAGCCTGGCATAACGAAATTAAAGAGCGACCACAGCTCAGATAGAGAGTTTTCAATGGGTGTCCCTGTTAAGGCGAAATACCCTTTCGCCTGAATTTGTTGAGCTGATTTGGCATTGAGTGTTTGTGGATTCTTAGTATGCTGCGCTTCATCTAAGAAACAGTATGAGAACTCGGTGTTCGAGAATTCCTCAATGTCCCGTCTTAAAATAGGATAAGAAGTAACGACAAGATCCCACTGTGTTTCTTCAAGGCCCTTTATTAGGGCATGTCGTTCTTGAGGGGGGCCATCCAATACTAGAACTCGCAGGGTAGGGGTGAATTTTTGGGCTTCTTCTTGCCAATTATAGATTAACGACGTGGGGGCAACCACAAGTGCCGGGTTATTAGAATTAGGCTTTTCAGATAGTATGAATGAGAGAACTTGAAGGGTTTTCCCTAATCCCATATCATCAGCCAGGATGCCTCCCAGGCCGTAGGAGGCTAAAGTCTTTAGCCACTTAAAGCCGGTTTTCTGATAGTCTCTCAGGATTGTTTCGAGTTCTTCAGGGATTTCGAATTCCCCATCCTGAGGTTCAAGAATACTTTGCACTAATTGCTTAAAAGCTTTATTGCGTTGTACCCCTGGCAGGTTAGCATTGCGCAAATAACTGTCAATATACATAGCTCGGTACTTAGGTAAATTAAGTGTGTTTTGATTTAGGTTATCTGCATTGAGATTTAAGTTATCGAGAAGTTCTGAAACGCTGATTAGTTCCGGTTGGTTTAAATCAAGGAATGAACCATCGCGAAGACGATGGTATTTCTTCTTTAAATGGAGCGAGTCAAAAATGTTGGCTAATTCATCTTGTGGAATATCAGTGTATTGAAAGGATATTTCCAAGATGTCCAGTGATTCGTCTAAGCGTACTTGCCCGGAAAAGTTAGTTGAAGTTCGTACTTTGAGCTTAAATTGATCGGAGCAGAATAGCTCTGCCAGGTCTCGAAGTTGGGGAAGCCAGTTCACGGTGAAATCGAAGATTTTCTCATCATCCGTAAGGTGTATTTTCCCTTTAGAAACAATAAATTCGGCGTGTTCGAGAATACTAAGAATTCTGCGTTCTTGTTCTGAAGAACGTATCAGGATCATGTCATCATTACCCACAACACTATTGTTTTCTCGTGTCGAAGCAAAGGGGTTAATAATAATATCCCCGTATTGAAATTCTAAGCGAGCTGTGATTCCCATATCGATTGCCCGGTCAAAGTAGATCTTAGCTTGTAGACTTTCGTGAGAGAATTTCTCGTCTAACAAGGGGTCTATCGAAACTTGCCCGAGCTTTCCGATCAACGGTAAGGCTTCAGAGGCAAAATACTCTTTCTGCGCAGCAGGAATAAGGATCTGGGTTGAAGCCCCTTCTCGTAATGTTTTTATGAGCGCAGGCACTAAGTCTTTTTGTGTGGATGAGGCTTGAAATATTTTATCTTGATAAACATAATACCTGCCGTCAGGTGTCAATAAAATCGGCAATTCGTCTGTGTTAAGAGATAAAGAAAGGTCTGGGCCTTGAGGCTGTAATAAGAATTCCATAGGTAGACCTTGTCTATTAACCTGCGTAGGTTCTAGAGAAGAGGAGCCGATTCTCCAGAGAAATACCCTGTCCCCTAGTGCGTCCAAAAACTTAGACAAGTAGTAGCCCGTTAAAGGCAAGGTCTTTTGGTTTAACAGCGGGGTGTAATAATAGGGCCCCTGCATTTCGGCGATAGCTGCATGCTGGTCGTACATCTCTTGCAACATGGTTATAACGGTGCGATCTTCAGCTTTGAAGGTTTGCCTTGAAGGTTCAAAGGTAAATTGCTTACCGAATTCAATTGATTGTCCGGTTTTGATTGCTTTGAGCAATTGTCCGATGTCTTTAACTACATAAAGACGTTGCAGACCTAATTTTAGTTGGAGGTGAGTGGAGAGCCGATGAGAAGGGGTTGTTTGAAGCTCAATGTTTAAAGTTAGTTTATCCTGTATGGATTCTTGAGGGTGATTAGCGAAGGCGCTTAGAAGTTCATTTACTATATGGTTAGAGGGGATAGGGCTAGGCCAGTCCGAGGGTATTTTTTGCTGAGAAGCTTTTAACACTGCAATGACATGTTTACATGCTCCGGGACTATCTGTAAAAGCCGGACAGGTGCAGCGGTAAGAACGAAGTGTGCCTTCACGATTAAAGGCAACCTGTACAACGTAACGTAAACCTCCTATGACAGAGGCATTAACAATTCCCTTTTCAGCTGAAAAAGAGAAATTAATGACTCTTCCTGCAGTGTAATAAGCCTGGCCTAGTTTATACACACGATCACTATCAGCTAGTTCATGAATTAATTGTTCAGTAAGAGTAAAACGAGACATAGGATACTCCTTTGATCGATTTTAAGGGAATGAAGATCACTTAAGCATAACATAAACCAAGGCTATCCGTCTAATGTGTGAATGTAATTGTAATTATATGGAGGAGATTTTTTAGACGTGATATACCATTAAATAGTAAAATAAATACAAAATTTGCATTAATCTTCTAAACTTCCCCGCCTATTGTCGTGATAATTATTTCGGATTATTAAGGATATGCCTTAATGGTAGTTCACTCTCTTCAAGAGAGTGTCTAAGTTGTAAAGGAATGTCGATTATTGTATCATTGAAATATAGAGGAAATACTACACTTGTGCAGAATTACTAGTAATGCTAGAATACGAAGCTTAGGGGGGATTTTCCTTGCTTATCACCTGCGATAATCACATGCAAATGGGTTATATCTACCTAATGCCAAATGACTCTATTGAAGAGTATACCCTCGATAAAAGCGAAATTGGTCTTTTTTATGATGTAAGCAGTCTTAGCATTCCAAGGATTAAATGGAACAGTATGGGGCAGAGTTTGAGTCAAATGCGTTTAGCTACTAAAACTTATAGAGAAGCAGTGGATAAAGCATTTCATTGTGAATTTTGGAATGATCTAGATCAAGAAGGTTATATGATGGGGATCGAGCTGTATTTGACTGAGGACATGTTTCTCACCTTAGTTGCCCATCA
>JGI2924J29684_1078543_pt1 | contig 64171 bp, 54 predicted proteins | sample BenlonsequencITS_FD_29684 | JGI IMG/M metagenome (IMG submission 29684) | reverse complement strand
CCTCCTTGGGATAGGGTTCTTCAAGCCCGCCATTAAAGAAGAAGGTGACATGGGCATATTTTTCTGTCTCAGCAATTCTTAATTGTTTTAGCCCTTGATCAGAAAGCACTTCACCTAAAGTATTATCCAAGTTTTGTTGAGGAAATGCTACTGGTGCCGGGATAGTTTCCTCATATTGAGTCATACAAACGAAGTGAACCTGTGGGTGATTGGAGCGCTCAAATTCAGAGAACCCTTCATCAACAAAAGCATGTGTTATTTCGCGGGCACGATCCGAACGGAAGTTATAGAAAATCACACTATCCCCTTCTTGAACCTGGCCCACTGGATTTCCTGCTTCATCAATCACTGTAGGTATTACAAACTCATCCGTCACACGGGTGTCATAGGAAATCTCCACAGCAGATAAGGCCCCGGCTGCATGCTTGCCTTCGCCATTGACTATAGCCTGATAGCCTTTTTCTAAGCGATCCCAACGTTTGTCCCGATCCATTACGTAGTAACGACCGCTGACTGACGCTATTTTCCCTACGCCCAGTTCTTTAATCTTCCCTTCCAGCTGGCAAATATATTCTTTGGCACTTTGTGGTAAGACATCTCGTCCATCCAGAATTACATGGATATAGACCTCCGTCAGTTCCTGTTTCTTAGCCATTTCCAGAAGGGCAAATAAGTGATCGATATGAGAATGGACTCCGCCATTGGAGAGTAAACCCATTAGATGAAGTCTCTTATTATTTACTCGGGCTTTGTCCATAGCTTCCAGCAAGACGGGGTTTTTAAATAGGGTTCCATCCTGAATCCCTTTATGTATTCGAGTTAATTCTTGATACACCACCCTCCCTGCCCCGATGTTCAGGTGACCTACTTCGGAATTACCCATTTGTCCGCTTGGCAATCCTACGGCTTCACCGGATGCCTGAAGAGTAGTATAGGGGTATTCTCCTTCAAGGCGCTTGAAGTTTGGAATATTTGCTGAGGCAATTGCATTTCCCTCATGAGTTTCCCGACAGCCCCACCCATCTAAAATCATAAGGAAAACCGGTTTGATGTCCATTTTATATCCTTCCTCGCAAGTCTACATTGGACTTGCATTTTTGATAAGTTTCGCAAAACTAAGGGGATCAAGACTTGCCCCACCGACTAAAGCCCCATCTACATCAGGCTCCTGCATTAGTTCCCCAATATTTTCAGCTTTGACACTGCCTCCATAGAGTATAGGAACATTCTCAGAGGCCGATCCCATCAGCTCCGTCAAAGTCGCACGGATATTAGCACACATCTCTTGAGCATCTTGACTGGATGCGGTCTTACCGGTGCCAATCGCCCAAATAGGCTCATAGGCCACAATTATCCTCAACAGATCATCTTTGGATATTCCGGAAAGAGCGCTGGCAACTTGGTTTTTGACCCACTCGGCTGCCTTCCCCTCTTCACGAAGTTTCAAATTTTCCCCGCAACAAAAGATAGGAGTTAACCCTACCGCCAATGCCTGCTGAACTTTCTTAGCAATGTCCTGATCTGTTTCTCCAAACATCTCCCGGCGTTCAGAGTGACCGAGTATTACGTATGTACAGGCGACATCAAGCAGCATACGTGCTGATATCTCTCCGGTATAGGCGCCCTCTTCCGCCCAAGCCATATTCTGCGCACCCAGATGGACAATGCTTTCTTCCAACTCATTTTTTAGAGCATGGAGAGCCGTAAACGGAGCACAGAGGACAACATCTAGGTCTGTAACATCCTTGACTTCCTCTAAAAACTTTATGGCATAGTCCTCGGCTTCACTGACAGTTTTAAACATTTTCCAGTTTCCGGCGATAACCTTTCGTCGATTAGCCACTATTAATACCTCCTTTTGTAAAGCCTAGGCCTCTTCTAATGCAGCAACACCCGGTAAGATCTTGCCCTCTAAAAACTCAAGTGAAGCTCCACCCCCTGTGGAGATATGAGTCATGCGCTCCCCAACCTTCATCTTTTCCACAGCTGCCACAGAATCTCCTCCACCTACAATCGTGATTCCCCCACAGGCTGCAACTGCTTGAGCGACCTTCTCAGTTCCTTTAGCGAAGGCTTCCATTTCAAAAACCCCCATGGGACCATTCCAAATCACGGTACGTGCTGTCGAAATGCAAGCTTCAAACTTCTCAGCGGTGGCGGCTCCTATGTCTAAGGCCATTTCTTCCTCTCGGATTTCCGAGACCCTTACTGTACGATGAGCAGCATCGGCTTGGAAAGCAGTCGCTGCAACAACATCTATCGGTAATTCAAGTTCGACTCCTTTAGACTTTGCCTTCTCAATAAGTTGCTTAGCCAATTCTACCTTTTCCTCTTCGAGAAGGGATTTTCCCACGTTATATCCTTGGGCCTTCAGGAAGGTATTAGCCATCCCCCCACCAATGATTAAAGCATCAACCTTTTCCAGCAGATTTTCGATGACTCCAATTTTATCGCTCACTTTTGCTCCCCCAATGATTGCAACAAAAGGACGTTCTGGCCGTTCTAAAGCGTTACCCATAAATTCAACTTCCTTTTGCATTAACAAGCCGCAAACCGCGGGAATATAGTGGGTTACCCCTTCGGTTGAAGCGTGAGCACGGTGTGCCGTTCCAAAAGCGTCGTTAACAAACAACTCGGCCAACCCGGCTAGCTCCCTGGCAAAGGAAGGGTCGTTTTTCTCCTCTTCTCCATGGAAGCGGACATTTTCCAATAAGAGGACTTGACCATCTTGCAGCTTACTGACTGGTTCCATAGCCGAATCCCCAATGCAGTCCTTGGCGAAAACAACCTCCTGCGCTAACAAATTACTAAGGTGTTTGGCGACAGGTGCTAAAGAATACTTGGGATTAACCTGGCCTTTGGGACGCCCCAGATGGGAAGCAAGAATAACTCTTGCTCCTTCCCTAACTAAATACAAAATCGTTGGCAAGGAGGCTTTAATTCGTTTATCGTTAGTAATTTCCCCTTGTTCATTTAACGGTACATTGAAATCCACTCGAACAAGTACTCGTTTTCCACGCACTTCTACGTCTTTTACACTCTTTTTATTCATGCCAAAATCCCCTTTCACTTGACCCAAGGGTTCGGGGCCGTAATTTTTTCACCCTATAATCAGTCCCTTGATTCCCGCTAAGATGTTCTGAGCCTAGACTCCAGTTCATCTGTAGTACCAGATAAATATGTATTAGTATACCAAAAGTTCCTACTCTTATGAACTTTAATTAGCCTATTTTGTATCATTCTCTAAATAAATCCAGTTTCCTGCCATAAAACCATGTCCATTTACGATGACTATTTAAAAACCGCCCTTGACCATTAACCTTTTCACTAAATTAATCTTCCCAATCCTTACTTCGTTCAACAGCCTTCTGCCACCCTCGGTAAAGCTTAGTTCGCCTCTCCTCTGACATATCCGGTTTAAAACAACGATCCATTCTCCAGCTTGAGCAAATTTCCCCTTGATTCTTCCAAAAGCCCACTCCCAGGCCGGCTAGATATGCCGCTCCCAAGGCAGTAGTCTCGATAACTTCAGGTCGTTCTACCTTCACTCCTAAGAGGTCTGCTTGGAACTGCATTAATAAATTATTCGCTACTGCACCTCCATCAACTCTCAATGCCTGAAGGGTTATCTGAGCATCCTTTTCCATTGCCCCCAAAACATCTTTTGTCTGATAAGCCATTGCTTCCAAGGTTGCTCGGATCAGATGGGCCTGCTCAGTTCCCCGAGTCAAGCCAAAAATTGCGCCTCGAGCACGCATATTCCAGTGTGGGGCGCCAAGTCCCGTAAAAGCCGGTACTACATAGACCCCATCAGTATCCTCAACAGTACTTGCCATATACTCAGAATCCTGAGCTTTTTCGATCATCTTCAGTCCATCTCTCAGCCATTGGATCGCCGCCCCGGCGATAAAAACACTGCCCTCCAAAGCATACTCGACCTTTCCGTTCAATCCCCAAGCTATAGTTGTAAGCAGGCCACTTTGGGATGCTACAGCCCGTTCTCCTGTGTTCATCAGCATAAAACAGCCCGTTCCATAGGTATTCTTAGCCATCCCCGGTTCAAAACACATTTGCCCAAACAAAGCAGCCTGTTGGTCGCCGGCTATTCCGGAAATAGGAATTGAAGCATCACCGAATAGACTGATTTCCGCTTTCCCGTATATCCAACTTGAGGGCTTAACTTCCGGGAGCATGCTTTTGGGGATGCCCAGCTCAGCGAGGATTTCCTCAGACCAGGCTAAGTCATAAATATCAAACAATAAGGTTCGAGAAGCGTTAGAATAATCCGTCACATGAACTTGGCCCTTCGTCAATTTCCAGATTAGCCAAGTATCTATAGTGCCGAACAAAAGCTTTCCCTGATTTGCTTTTTCTCTGGCACCCTCAACTTGATCCAATATCCATTTGACTTTTGTTCCTGAAAAATAGGCATCTAAAACTAACCCGGTCTTCGAGCGGATGAATTCTTCCCATCCTTTAGCTTTCAGATCTTCTACAATCTCTGTTGTACGGCGACACTGCCAGACAATTGCCGGCGAAATCGGTTTTCCTGTAGTTTTATCCCACACAACGGTAGTCTCTCTTTGATTAGTGATCCCAATACCGGCAATATCCCCGGGGGAGACTCCTGTCTTAGCTAAGAGTTCTGCGATAACCCCGTATTGTGTACTCCAAATCTCCTCTGCATCTTGCTCCACCCACCCTGGTTTCGGATAAAATTGAGTAAATTCCTTCTGTGAAATTCCAACCGGTTTACTCTCATGGTTAAACAAAATTGCCCGACAACTCGTAGTACCTTGATCTAAGGCTAAGATATAGGTTCTTGGCATTCCAATCTTCTCCCCCTTTTTGCAGGCAGTACTTGGCCTAAAGAGCAAACAGCCATTTAATATGGCTGCTTATTCCTTAATTATACTATACTTCATGCTTCAGCGAGTCGTCGATTACCTGTTTGGACGTACAAAAGTGTTTCAGCCACATTTACAAGATGATCCCCCATGCGTTCAATGGTTCGGGCAATCACCAGGCATAAACCTAATTGGCCATCAGGGCATCTGGCTTGACTCCCTTTAACTAGGGCTGACTTAAAATTGTCGTAAGCTTCATCTAATACATCGTCTTCATCTGCCAAGTCCATCAGGATTTCTTTATCCCCCTTTAAGATCTCCACCGTGTGTTCGATCATCCGGAGTAGTTGCTTAGCCATCTCTTGAATATCCCCCGGCCAATTACGCTCTGGCTTTAGCTCGCTCAGTTCAGCCAGGTCACAAGCGTAATCAGCAGAACGTTCAAGTTCCTGAGCCATTCGCTGAAACCCCAAAATCCACCTTAAGTCTTGGCTTCTTAATTGCTGCAAACTCATAATATCAAAACTTTGATTGACGATGTTATCCCGCAGTTGATCAATCACATCATCTCTTGTTTGCCAATCCTGCACTGTACCTCCATTTTCCAAGGCCTCAATCGCAGCACATAAATGCCTTTGGACAGCTTCTGCCAACTCCACTGTCATTACACGCAAATTCAGCAGAACCCGATCATAACCTGATGTTCTAAGCATTCCTATGAATCACACCTCTTTCTGTAAAGCCTTCTTGATGCCAAACTCCTGCGTGCAAAGTAGCAGAGAATTCGATTAGATTATTATATAGAGCCTTATATGGAGTGGAAACCTTTTATTTAATTATTAATAAAATTTTCTGATAATTAACACTCTATGTTTAGTTGCTTTAATTTTAATATTTAGCCTCTGCTGGTAGCGACTGAATCTTTCCTTTCACCATTAATACCCATTCTCAGTCTATAAAGGTTCCGGGCTTAATCCAATCCATAAGCTTGCATAAACACCCAAATCGGATGCTTCGTTGCAATCCCCGAACCATGCTCGATTTGAACCTGGCATCCTCCACATTCCGTTGCCATACTTTGAAACTCCCCAATACGAACACCCACTTGAACTCGCCGAAACAAAGGTTCTCCAATTTGCCTGGCTATATCATACTTCTCCTGTTTGTATCCATAACTGCCGGATAAACCACAACATCCAGTGTCTAAATCCAACACCCGTACCCCCGGAATCAAACGCAATAGGCGAACAACGGGGGTTCCAATTCCTTGCGCCTTCAAATGACAGGGAGCATGATAGCCCAGGGACACAGGAATCTCTTGAAAGTCTTGCTTTAATCCTCCTTCCTCGTGCAGCAGCCACAAAAACTCAAAAAGATCATAAGCTTGACGGCCTATGAGTTCTGACCCTGAAACCTCTAAATTAGGATATTCCTCCTTTAACGCTAAGCCGCAGCTCGTACAGCCAGTAATAACAGGTACCCCTGATTGCAAATACGGATTCATGAGAGCCAAGTTTTTTTTGGCATTTCCCCTAGCTTCGTTAAACTTACCATTAGCCTGCAGAGGCACTCCACAACAATGAAAGTTAGGTATGATCACATCATACCCATTGTGTTCTAAGACTTTAATCACGGCCTGCCCTGTCAAACTGTCATTGTAGTTAATAAAACACCCGGGAAAGAAAACCACTGCTTTTGATAGCCTATGGTTTGGCACGAGCTTATTATTCCTTATCCCTTTAAATTTTGCCTGATACGGCGGCAACGGGGCCCTTCGACTAATTCCCAGAGTTTGCTCCATTAAGACTCTCACTCCAGATACTTTTAGTAAGCCATTAGTAAGCCCCGGCCAGATCGTTCCTAGGCGTCCTAGGTACTCTGCTCTGCCTAAAACAAGGTCACGAACCTGCAGTCGGGTTGTCCCGCTTTTTTGACCGGCCAAAGAGGCCTTCTCTCGCGCTCTTAAAATAATTTCTGTAATTTTAACTCCGGAAGGGCAGGTCACTTCACAGGTTTTGCAATTCGAGCAGTAGCTCAAACACTGGGGATCTATGTCAATACCCTCCAGCCGGAAACGCTCTGCATCAGGCCCCACACTTTTGGGCCCTGAAAAAAGGGGCTGCACCGTCGCCACAGGGCATTGGGAGGTACAGGCGCTGCACTTAATACAGGCATCTAGATTTTTAACGGAATCCAGTTTTTCCATTTTAACCTGCATCCTTTCTATATCTGCTCTCCCGCGAACCATCCTGAGGCCAGAGAGACTCCTCCTCCGCAGTGCTCCACCCACGGATCCCAATGGGCCAGCATACGACCGATAACCCGAACATTTTCTAAAAGGACTTCTTTAGAAGCGAAATCAATGGGCCGCAGCTGATTATCGGTTTCAACCCCCATCCGGGCATAAGGCTGTTCTCCTAAAAACTCTGAATTTGTCCATCCTGATGGCACAAATGGCGGCAACCCAAACACCATCTCTTTAGCTGCTTCAAGGGTCACCTCAATCCCCCCCCCAAATATCCCACCAGTGGCCAGCACAAAAACACGAGCGGAAAACTCCGAATCCTTCCCTTTACTGTTCACAATAATTTTATGACACTGCTTACCCTTAAGCTCAACCTTCTTGACACCTGAGCCCACTAGTAATTCTCCACCTAAAGCCTTAAATTTTTCGACTAACCCCCGGTAAAGATAATGTCCGCCGGCAGACGGCGGGAAGGCAGTCATTTCTATCACCGAAAAGGGCAAATTGAACTGAACCTCTCTTAATAGTTGGGAAAATACACTTGTCAGTCCCGGAAAAATAACCACTGCTTTGTCCGGTTCAAATGAGTCCAGGGACTTCCAGACACCCTTCAGAGTCTCGATCCCGGAAGCAGTACGCCAATACTTCCCACAGTCCATCCCTGTGATTGATTTTCCGAGAGTATACCAGGCTTCAAATCCCTCTACTCGAAAGGGATGCAGCACTACCTCTGCTTGAGGATAAGCCTTTAACAAGTTACTTCTGGCAACCTCCGGGAAAAAGTCCTTCATTCCTTCAAGAGCCATTAGGATAATTTTATGAGTTTCCGTGAGAGCTTGGGTGTTCAACCCGCGAGGAATAAGTCCCGCCTTTCTGGGGGTTCCCAAAGGGGTCAAAACAAACTGCGGCTCCCTCCAATTTCCTGAATAATCCGGAAAGAGAGTTTGAAAATATTCTGCAGCGCTGCGAACCACCTTTTCTCCCAATAAAGCATAAGGATGACTTTTCTGATTCATGAGTCTCTCTACATCCCCCAAATCGATTACGCCGGAACTATAGGTCAAGCTTCCAACCCCTTCAGAAACAATCAATACCTTTTTGCCTCTTTCAGCAGCCCGTATTCCTGCTAAAAGGCCGGCTAAACCCCCGCCAATAATAATGCCATCCCACACTTGAATTCCTCCTTCAAATATCCCTGATCTCACTGAGCTGAAGTATGCTTGTATAGATGGCCCGGGTTAACTCTGTTTCACGCAATTGCTGACCCCAAAGAATCGGCCGTATTCCCTTCCAACGTTGATTGATAAATCGTTTTAATTCATCCTGTAAGGGATCAAATTTAGCATATTCCAATCCCAACAGCGGCAAAGCACGATAGGTACAGAAAGCTCCCTGGCATGTTCCCATTCCCAGTCTGGTCTTCCGCCTTATGTCCGCCAAGTGGTGAGCGTCGGCATCCAAGGCCACCTTTTCAACCTCTGCAACAGATACCATTTCACACTCACAAAGCATCTGCCCTTTGCGGGGGTCATTTTGGATTTCTAATAACACTGCCCCAGCCTCCTCTCCAAGCCGCTTAAGCATCTTCTCGGCTGCTGCACAGGGCAAAAGTTGGAGGGCCCGTTTTTTTAGATCATCTGAAATCTCTGGTAGTAATTTCTCCTGAGCAGTAGAGCAGGGCCTTAGATTTCCGAACCGTTTCGCCACCCAATCTGTAACCTTCTCAGCCATCAAACGATAGGTGGTAAACTTCCCTCCGACAATACTGATCAGCCCTTGCACCTGATCATGGATTTCATGATCAATGAGCGCGAAGTTTCTGCTGACCTCTCGCCCCTCATCCATCTTTCCTGAAACTTCACTATCTTCACGATGAAGAGGGCGTACACCGGCAAAGGCCCGTATTACTCTTCGCTCCACAATCTTAGGAAGCAGTTCCTCTCCCGTCATTAATAAACGTCTGATTTCTTCCTCCTTAGGCTGATTCTCCCTTGGGGAACCTACTATTTCCGAGGTTGTACCTAAAATTGTTATAGTTTCATGAGGAACAAAAATATCCCCATCACTAGGTGGATGCAAGCGATTGATCACGCGTTGAAAGAGCCGCTGATTGAAGGCCAACAAAGTCCCCTTGTCACAGATCACGTCTAAGTGGACACCGATTGAACCAGCTATCTCTGAAGCCCAGGCCCCGCCTGCATTGACTACCACTTGACAGCCAATTAATAATTCTTCCTCATTTAAAAGATTCTTGGCGGCTACCCCTACAATCCGCTTGTTTTCCAGAATAATCCTTTCCACCCGGTGATAGGTCTTATAGTCTCCTCCGTAACGTTTTGCCGATTTGGCATTGGCCCAAACAAGCTTAAATCCATCTACTGTAGCATCGGGCACTTCGAAAACTCTTAAAATATTCCTCTTCAGCAAGGGCTCTTTCCAATAGGCCTCTGACAAAGATATTTCTCGCAGGGGAATCCCAGCCTTGGCACATCCTCTAATCCACTGCTCTACATAGTCGGGATCATCCTCATCAGATTGCACAAACCACCCTCCCGTATCCGAAATGCAGTGGGCCGCTATCTTTTTAAGGATAATATTCTCAGAGATACACTCCGCAGCAGACAGCGGATCCTTAACGGCATAACGTGCTCCACTGTGTAATAAGCCATGAAAACGGGAGCTAGTTCCGTGGGCTAAGTCCCCTTGCTCCAGTAATAGTGCAGAAATTCCTCGCATACTCAAATCCCGCAAAATCCCTACTCCCGTCGCGCCACCACCGACAATTACAACCTTATACTCCTGCATATTGCCTCCCCCATATCAAAACAAAATGCCACCGGTGGAACCGTCTAAGACGCTTCCCCCAGTGGCTTCTCTTTTTCCCTTTTAAGGTCTCTTTGAAAGCATTTATATTCAAACTTATCCATCCAGTTCTTCCATCTTCTTAGTACCTTTATCCTGTACAAAATAGCCAAACATCTTTAACCTCAGGGAATATCCACGCTTAGGCAGAGGGTTCGCTTAACGGCCAAGAATCGTACATACCTTTTTATCAATCAACAATCCAACTTCTTCTTTTAAAGCGAACTTTGGGCCCTCAAAACGATTAAGATGATCAACTATAATTATTCTGCCTTGAACAAGTACCTCAGCCCTGGCAGTATTGCCTAAGATATAAAAATTCTCTAAGGTTCCGTATAGCTTTATCCTCTCTGAGTCCCCAATTTGAGGGAATTGATCTTTGCTAACTAACAAAATATGCTCAGGTCGAATACAGATTTCAGTTTCCTTATCTCCTATACCAACTAGGGAACTGGGCAGGAAGTTATAGGTTCCTATAAATTGAGCCACAAATTTATTAGCAGGCCTGTGATAAATTTCTTCAGGGGTACCATACTGCATGACTTCCCCGGCGTTGATAACTACGATTCGGTCTGACATAACTAAGGCTTCTAATTGATCATGGGTCACAAAAATCGTAGTAATTCCCATCTGCTTTTGCACATCCCGAATCAGGATTCTAGCGCTCTCCCTTACCTTGGCATCAACGGCACTCAAGGGTTCATCTAAGAGCAACAAATCTGGCTTAACCACCAGAGCTCGAGCCAAGGCTACCCTTTGTTGCTGTCCTCCCGACATTTGGTGGGGATAGTTGTTTTCCTTACCTGAAATACTGAGAATATCCATAATTTCTTCGACTTGTTTTCTGATATCTTGGGTAGGTAACTTTTTAATTTTAAGCCCAAAGGCAATATTTTCAAAGGCCGTCATGTTAGGAAAAAGGGCATATGACTGAAAAACCATACCAATATTCTGTTCCTTCTTGTTCTGCCCTTCAATAATTTCCCGACCATTAACAATAACTTTTCCGCCATCGCCACGTTCTAAGCCAGCAACGATTCTAAGGAGGGTTGTTTTTCCGCATCCACTGGGCCCTAATAGCGTGACAAATTCCCCTTTTTCGATTTCCAGTTCAATTCCTTTCAAGACCTGACGGCCCTGAAAACTCTTATCAATGTTGACGACCTGAACATAGCTCACTAATCATACCCCCACACCCTAAACTCGTTCCTCTTTCTATAAAGACCAAATCATCCCTTAAGTCTACTGAACTCCAATTTAATTGAGTTTGTAATAATCCTTCCATTCCAGCCTTATGGTTGACAAAATTCTCGAGTTATCAATCCTCTTACAAAGTTAATTTTAATGAAACTGTTTATCTTGCCTCAGTCTTCTGTCCTCTGACCTTAGTCTCCCGGCGAAAAGCCAGCCAAATCAAGATCAACGACATCAACAAAATAACCATAAAGTACGATGCTACTAAGGCATTGGCTAAGTGACCGTCAACCTTTTGCAGCTTATATAAATATATCTGAATGGTCTCATAGTTGTCACCTACCAATAAATTAGCCAGGACAAATTCTCCAAACAACACTGAGACAGAAATCAAGGCAGCTGAAATAACCCCTCTCAAAACATTGGGGAAAATAATTTTGATAAAGGTCTCTAGTTTGCCACAGCCCAGCATTATAGCGGCCTCGGTCAAAGCCTTAACATTAATGGTTCTGAAACTATTTTTAGTCGCCTGATACATAAAAGGTAAAATCAAGACAAAATAAGAACCAATCAGAATCCAGGGAGTATTAGTAATCTGCAGGGGCCCTCTCGAATACATTTGAATTAACCCAATGGCTAGAATAACTCCAGGCATGGCAAAAGGCAAAATTGACAAAATTTCAAAGAGCTTCTCTAGACTTGGATAATAAACAATCGCCAGGTACATTGACGGTATGATAATCATTATTGACAATATTACGGTGGCAAAACTCACGTTGACGGTTCTTAATAAAGCATGCCCAAACTCCGGACTGCTGAAGAGCAGCTTATAATAGGACAATGTATATCCCTCAGGCAAAATTGTGGTACTCCAGCTAGTTGCTATTGAGAATAGAAGAGTAGCCACAATGGGGAAAAACAGATAGACAAAGATTAGTCCTAAAACTATTTTAGACATTATCCCTCGTTTCATTGCCCAATCCCTCCGCCTTGCTTCTTCAGCCTCTCATTAATAATAATCGACACTACCAAAAAGCCCGCCATAATAACTGCTAAAGCACTGGCTAAAGAGGGCTCGGGGAAAATGTCCCCCGTAACTAAATTGGCTATGGTAATAGAAACCAGGCTGTTGTTAGAGTTTGTTAGGGCATAGGCCGTAGCATAGGCTCCCAAGGAATTAGCAAAAAGCAGGGTGAAACTCCCTAACATTGACGGCAACAAAATAGGCAGCCCAATTCTACGCCAGAAGTGAAATCGACTGGCCCCCAAGATCTGAGCCGCTTCCTGAATATCCTGTCTAAGAGCATAAACTGCAGGATACATCAGCATAAAAGCTAAAGGAACACTGAAATATATATACACTAGGACAATCCCTGTCCAACTGAATAGGTTAAAACCCATTCCGTACAGATCAAGCCCCATTTTTTCTTTCATCAAGACCGTCACCAGTCCATTAACTCCTAATAAAACAATATAGGCAAAGGCTAAAGGCACACCAGAAAAATTGGAGGTCATGTTAACTAATGTCAAAAGCTTTTCTCGCCAGGCCTCACCTACTGAGCGCAGGGCAAGAGCACCAGTGGTTCCGATAAATAAACCAATAATACCAACTGCTACCGAAACTAGTAAACTGTTTTTTAGGGAAATGACATAATATTTGCTGTGGAAAATTTGAGTATAGCTTAGAAAATTCAATCCCTCCGAGTTATGTATACTGCTGTAAATGATGTACCCCATGGGCAGGATTTCGAAGGCTAAAGCAAAAACAATTAAAGGAATAAACGGAACCCACAGGATTCCACCACGCCGCAACTCTTGACCGAGCCGAGTTACTGGGTTGTTTTTCATTAGTTAGGCCTCCTTGTCGCCGACGTTGCAGAAAAAATCTAGGTGAAAGGCCTGAGTGGGGGGTATCCCGGAATGGATAACTCCCACTCAGGCTCCTTCCTTTCAAAGTGCAGGACAGTGACCTCAACTATTGGGAAACGATGACATTATTTCTCCATAAATCCGGAATTGTCTTCATATTCTTTTCCCAAGCGGCGAAATCCTTAATTGGTTTGGCAGAGGCATATTGTTCCTTAGACACCATCATTTTAGCAATATCCTCCGGAATTTGGACTTTTTCTCGAATCGGACGAGCAAAACCCTTAGCCAAGAGAATTTGACCCTCATCACTTAAAAGGTAATCCTGGAAGGCTTTTGCCGCATTGGGATGAGGTGCGTACTTATTAATTATAGAAACGTAGGCACTAGCCACCGTCCCATCACTGGGGATAACAACCTGGTAATTTTCCTTATCCGCTAAGCGGGAGCGATAGCCAAGAGCGTTGAAATCCCAAAGGATTCCTACCGGAATCTCACCTTTTTGGAAGATACTAAAAATATTATCACTGGGTTTAAGGTTTCCTGATTTAGCGAGCTTGGCGAAATATTCCACACCCGGAGTCAAATTGTTCTCATCCCCGCCATTAGCAAAAGCAGCTGCTAAGATCGCAGCTTGAGATTGGGCTGCTTTTAGCACATCTCCAGTGACAACTGCTCCTTTATATTCCGGTTTAAGTAAATCGGCCCAGCTATGAGGAACTTCCTTAACAAGCTTAGTGTTTACTAAGAAGGCAATTGTACCCACATACTCTCCTGTCCAAAGACCGTCTTTATCTTTAGCCCAATCCGGGATCTCTTCCCATTTGGGACCTTTGTGGGGTTGGACAACATCTCGTGCTATAGCTACATTACCAAAGGTAATTCCTACATCTCCAATATCAGCCACCGGGCTGCCCTTTTCAGCATCGAACTTAGCAATTTCCTCAGCACTTGTCATATCCGTGTCAGAGTGAGTAACCTCGTATTCCTTGGTAAAATTACTCCAAATCTCACCTAGATTAGCCCAGGCATCAGGCATTCCATAGGAAACGATCTTTCCTTCTTTTTTAACAGCATCCTTTAACGCTTGTCCAGTCAGTTCCTTTGCCGGTTCTTTGACGGGTTCAGCTGTTGGCTTTGAACCACAGCCTGTTAAAAAACTACCCATCAAAAGTGTACCAATCATACTGAACGCAAGGGCTTTTCTCGTCCTCTGAAACATGTCTTTCCTCCCCCAAAAGTATTTTAGCAACTTGACCTCTGAACACAAAACCTCTCAATCTTTCCCAGATCCAGCGAGAAAGTCTCACCTCCTCTTACGCATTTGTATGCAGCTTAATTCAGGTATATCCATTCACTGTCCCTAAATTCAATTTCATGGGATTCCTCTCCATCTGACCTCAGGGTCAATCATGAAAGCCCAAGTTCTTTCACTCTGAACGCAAATGTGAAAACCGCTCCGGATAATTTGTAATGGCTATATCTGCACCTGAAACAATGGCACGTTCAATTTCCCATTCCTCGTTGACAGTCCACGTATTTACTCCGATTCCTCGCGCATGACATTCTCTCACCAATTCAGGGCTTATAAAGGCGTAATGGGGATGCAGATGACTGGCTCCCATATCCTGAGCATATAGCCAAGGCGAGATTAGCCCACACTCATAAAGCAAACCCGTTTTAAGATTGGGAAAGTCCTTAATCACTTCGACAATGGTTCTATGTTCAAACGAAGAAATTATACTTTGATTTGTCACATTATATTTTTCCAGCAAGCCAGCTACCTGAGCGACAATTCCTGGGTATTGTATCAGCCCAGTTTTGATCTCGACATTTATGATAAGCGACTTATCTTGGAACATCTCCAGTAATTCCTCTAAGGTTGGAATTGGGGCATAGGTCTTAAAGCCAACTCCAAAATTCAGGCTCTTTAACTCCTTGAGTGAGTAATCTTTAACCCAACCAATACCATCACTGGTTCGATCAACCCGTTCATCATGAATGATGACAACTTCTCGGTCCCGCGACAATTGCACATCGAATTCGAAGCCATCCACTCCCAGCTCAAGCCCTTTGACAAAGGAAATCAACGTATTTTCCGGGGTCGTGCCCGCAGCCCCTCGATGACCTAAAATCTTCATCTAACCCTCTCCTAACGGCCCACTATGGCATTATGATCATAACATATCCACGTTAGTTTATTGTTAATATATAGTAACATTTAATAAAATTGGAAATATTGTTTTAAGCCCTTAGACAATTCCCATCACAACTTTAGCAATATTGACTGTATGTTCATCCACTTGATACAAGAGATTTATTGAATCTAAGGTAGCATAGCGATACATTTCTTCGATTTTCAGGTTGCCTTCTTGGCTGTTTAGTTGTGGACATTGGGCCAGAAAATTAAACTGTAAGTCTCTCTGGATTCGAGAGGTTTCCGGATGCTCACGTATTACTTCCGCCGCGATTTGAGAATCCCATAGAGTGAGAGCCTGCATTACCTTAGCAAAGTTACAGCTTACACGTTGATATAGCTCATCAAGATGTTTCCAGTTTTCTGCAGGAACTTTCATGGTTTCTCGAGGCAATTTCTTAGCTAAAAGCGCCATGGCCATCACTGCATCTCCGATATACTCAAATTCCTTAGCTATAAACTGGATTTTCATACTCTCTTCAGCTTGCTCATCTGTAAGTCCTCTCTGAGAAAGGACAGCCAGAAAACGCATAGTATGTCGGTAATACCAATCCACTCCTTCTTCAACCTTAGAGATCTCTTCAACCAAATTATCACTATTGGCAAGGAGAATAGCAGGAATTTTTTGCATCATTCTTGTGCCAATGAAATCACCTAAAGCTCGCATTTCACCGTTAGCCTGTTTAAGGGCTACCGCAGGGACTTCTATCGACACTTCATCGATTACTTGAAACTTTAAAGGGCTATCTTTGTCCCCCCGATCCGGAACCATACGCTTCAGGCCTTTGGCTATAAGGCCATTGAGGGGGAAGAAAATTATTACCATCAGGACTGCAAATAATAGATGAGCATTGGCAACCTGTCGCTGCAAATTCCCCGTAGTCCATTGGATGAGCTGAGTAAATTGTGTCAAAAACGGATACATTAGCACTGCTGCCAATACCTTATAACCTGTGTTCGCTAAAGCTGTACGTTTAGCATCCATCTTTTTAGCCGTTAAACTTGTCAGCAAGGTTGTCACTGTTCCCCCTATATGAGCTCCAATCACCAAAGGGACAATCGCCTGCAGTTCTAATAGACCTTGCCCGGCAAGGGACATCATAATCGCAAAAACTGCAGTACTGCTCTGGATTATAGTGGTTAAGATCAGTCCTACAAGGATTGCCAAAAAGGGATAACTTCCCAATCGAGCAAGGAAGCCAAAGACTTCAGGAATATTTCGGAGGGGAGCTGAAGCGTTTGACATATTAGACATCCCTACAAAGATTAGGCCAAAACCTATCAGAGAATGTCCTAAATGCTTCCACTGCTTCTTACCTGAAAAATAAAGAACAAAGCCAATAAAGATGGCCCCCAGAGCTATATCGAGAATTTGAAAAGCTATGAGTTGAATAGAGACTGAGGTTCCTACAGCCGAGCCTAAAACCATTCCTAATGCCTGACCCAGACTCATCATTCCCGCATTGACGAACTCCACCACCAATACTGTGGTGGCTGCACTGCTTTGAAAAGCAACTGTTATAACCATACCCAGCAGAACAGCCATAAAGGGCTTCTTCGTCAGTGATTGCAGAATTTGCTTAAGTCGATGTGCAGCAAACTTTTGCAAGGCATCTGAGGTTGTCTGTACCCCATACATAAAAAGACCCAACCCGCCCAAGAAAACTAAAATTGTACCCATCCAACCTATAAGCTTTCAACTCCTTATGTCATCCCAAACTAAAAATTTCCTAATAAACTTACTTTAAATCAACTACTCCTGGAAGGATAATTTCATTTCTAAATACTATGAAAAAAAGCCACAAATAAACCTGCCTAAAACAGATTAATTTGCGGCTTTCTCTATAACTCCAGCCTTAAATATCAAGTTCAGAATTAACTGACATCAGCTGCTTTATATAATATACGCATTCTGATAAATTAGCAATTAACTTTTTTGGGGGCATTTCCCCCGTATTCCCGACCTCTTAATTTCAAAGCAAGTTTTTCTAATATCTCTTCCTCACCGAAGTTGCTCCAATACCTAGCTCATCTCGATACTTGGCAACTGTGCGTCGAGAAATTTCCATGTCTCTAGCCTTGAGCATTTCCGCTAGTTTCTGATCGGAATAGGGAGATTTAGGATTTTCCGAAGCGATGATGTCACGCAGAACGAGTTTAATCACATCCGTGGTTACCCCGGAGTCATTATTATTACCTCGACCCATACTGTTGGCAAAGAAGAATTTGAATTCGAAAACCCCCCGGGGAGTTTGGACATATTTGTGAGCAGTTGCTCTGCTGACTGTTGACTCATGCACTCCAATTTCTTCGGCAATATCTCTTAGCGTGAGGGGTCTTAGATGACGAATTCCATTACGAAGGAAATCACTTTGCCACTTAACAATGGCATCTGCGACTTTATAGAGAGTGAGACGCCGCTGTTCAATGCTTCGAATGAGCCAAGCAGCTGCATTTAGTTTTTGTTCCACAAATTTACGTGTGTCACTTCCCTCCTCCTGTGATAAGGCATCTCGGTAAGCCTTATTCACCCCTAAACGAGGGACAGTGATATCATTAACCAGGATTATAAACTCTCCTTCAATCTCCTCAATGACCACATCCGGAACGATATACCGTACTTCACCAGGGCCTGAAAACCGAAGTCCAGGCTTTGGATCCAGCTTTCGGATAAAATCAGCTAACTCTTGAACCCTACTTAAAGAAATTTTTAAGGAATGAGCAATTCGTTGCAGCCGTCCTGCCGCTAAATCTTCCAGATGTTTAATAAACTCTGGTAGTTCAGGTGGACAGTCGGGCAGAATTGGTAATTGGAGCAATAAACATTCCTCTAGATTCCGAGCCCCAACGCCCAAGGGATCCAGACTCTGAACAGCCGCCAGTGCTTTTTCCGCCTCACCCTGTGAAACATCCATTTCACGAGCTACATCCTCGATAGAGACTGTGAGATATCCCTTTTCATTCAAATTCCCAACAATATACTCGGCGACTTCTAAAGAACATGTGACTTTTTGGACATGCAGTTGTTCAAGCAAATGCTCTAACAGAGTAGGCGCAGCTGCCACAAAAGGATCAAACCGTTGTTTGTCCTCGGTGATCACTCTTTCTTGGCGCACCCTATTTTCATCCTGATCATGGACATAGTCCTGCCAGTCTACTTCCCATTTATCAGTGGCCGGGCTTTCCTCCACTACCGCAGGTGGCTCCGCTTCAACCTTACTGTCCATACTTTCCTCTAGATTCTCCAGTAAAGGATTCTCTAAAAGCTGTTCCTCAACATACGTGGAAAGGTCAAGTGCGGACAACTGCAAAATAGTAATTGCTTGCCGTAACTCTGGAGTCATAATGAGTTTTTGAGTTTGCTCGAGACTCAGACCATATCCTAACCGCACCTTATTCCCCCCTATACTGATTTGAAAATAATCCTTACTAAATCTTAAGTTCCTATTTTCTGGTTCCTGATTCGATCTGCTAGCTCATCAATTTTACGCATACGATGATTGACACCAGACTTTCCCACCTTTGGTCTTAACATATCTCCCAGTTCCTTCAGGCTGGCTTCAGAGTATGCTAAGCGGAGCTCGGCTATTTCCCGCAAGGTAGGCGGCAAAGACTGCAGGCCTACCGTATCCGCAATGAATTGGATGTTCTCCAATTGACGTACCGCAGCATCGACAATTTTATCGAGATTAGCAGTCTCACAATTAACGAGACGGTTCACTTGATTTCGCACATCTTTAAGAACTCGGACATTTTCAAATTCCAGGAGGGCATGATGTGCTCCAATAAAGCCTATGAAATCCACAATATGTTCACTCTCTTTGAGATATACAACATACCAATTCTTTCGCATACTTACTTTGGCACCTAATTTGAATCTATTGATCAGTTGACATAATTCTTGGGCATGTTGTTCATCATTACTGACTATTTCAAGATGATAGGTACCTTCAGGATTATTGATAGATCCCCCCGCTAAGAAAGCTCCTCTCAAATAGGCCTTTTGATCACAACGCTTTTTGATAAGATTTGGCGCGATTCCCAGGTAGATCTGCCCCTGATTATCAAGCAGCCCTAAGTTCTGAAGGTCTTCTAACCCCCGGGGATGGATTCTGACCAGATATGAGTTGTTCTTTCGCAGCCTTAGCTTACGTCGTACGACAATGTCCACCTGGCGTTTTAGCACATCCTTGGCTAAGCGATAGATCTTACGCGCTACTGGCGCACTCTCCGTGATCACATTTAAGGTGAATTGTTGGTTTGAACTAATTTGGAGTGTTCCATCCATGCGAACCAAAGCGGCTAATTCCGCTAAATCACAGCAAGGTTTCTCGCTGCCTAAACGAGCAAGCTCTTCTTTCGTAACAGCACTAAAGGACACAATCTCTAGCCCCCTTTTCGTGGTTCGATGTTCCAAATTCGTTGTTCGTGTACGAATTCAAGATCGATTTCACACTAGGGTTAATCCTAGCAGTTCAACAAATTCCTAAAAATCTTATATCTTCTATAACTCTTTTCGGAGCTTTCGGGTGAGCAAATATGAATCGATCAGAGCAATACGCTCTCCCATTGGTTTTAAGCGAAAAAGCAGCCTGATAAGCTCCCTTGCCAACCGATCTGAATCGTGACGCACCACATTTCTCTCTTGCACTAAATTCGCTTCGAAATATTTGGCTCCTAAATGGTGAACCATTTTGGGGTCAGCCATAACCGGAGCAGCTTCTTCCTGACTATAGCGCTTTAAAAGTGGGGCGGTTATTTCGCCACGTGAAGCAAGGACTGCATCGACGAAGCCTGAACCACAGTGGTCAATTATTGCTTGAAGATGATCCGAAACCTTGTAACCATCTGTTTCCCCTTTTTCTGTCATAACATTACATACATAAACACAAGGGGCGCTGGCTTCCCTAATTCTCTCTCTAAGCCCTAAGACTAATAGGTTAGGCAAAACACTGGTATAGAGACTTCCCGGCCCTAAAACTATCAGATCTGCTTCATCAATTGCCTTTAAAGCATCAGGCAAAGGAGCACAATTGCTAGGTTCCAGGTAAACTCTCTTAATTTTCCCTTCAGTAGTTCGGATCGTAGTTTCCCCAACAACACGAGTTCCGTCTTCCAAATCAGCGGTCAAAACAACTTGTTCCAGGGTGGTAGGAAAAACCTTTCCACGAATAGCAAAGACTTTGCTGACTTGTTCAATTCCTTTTTGAAAATCCCCAAAAGTATCCGTTAACCCTGCTAAAAGCAAATTCCCTAAACTATGCCCCTTTAGAGCTCCACTTTCAAAACGATAGGAAAAGAGCGTATTCATAGTATCCTCTGTCTCTGCCAAGGCCACCATGCAATTGCGCACATCCCCCGGCGGCTGGATTCCTAATTCGTCACGCAGCTTTCCCGAACTTCCTCCATCATCAGATACCGTAACAATTGCGGTGAGATTGCAAGTGTATTTCTTTAGTCCACGCAAGAGAGCCGAAAGCCCCGTTCCGCCACCAACCACTACAATTCTAGGTCCTCTGCGTAAATGATGTCTTGAATAGATCCTATCTACAATTCTAACTTCGTTCTCAGGGATTACCGTAGAGATTATCGAATAAAGCATTCGTTTAAAACCAACTATGATACAAATAATCCCTAAAGTGCTGATAATTGCCCCTGTTGGCACGGTAGCATGCTTGGTACTGCCCGTCAAACGATAAATAACTTCTCGAAATTGCAGCTCGGCATAGCCGATAGCCACTCCGTCGTTCATGACGGAAAAGCCTGTTGCAAAAAGGAAGATTCCCAACACTGCGAGAATGAACCACCTTTTTACCTTCAAATCAGGGTAGAGCCATTTTAAGTAACGATATATTTGATCGTATTTTTTGGAGTTCATCGCGTTTTTCCACGCTTTTGGTTCTTTGTGGCGTCCCGATGAGTTACCCTAATCGAATAATCACGTTCTATTAAAAAACTCCCTACTCTTTCCGCAATAGCAACGGAGCGATGTTGTCCACCTGTACAACCAATCCCAATAACCAAGTGGGTCTTTCCTTCTTTAATATAATTAGGCAGAATGTATTCTAATAAATCCAAGTATTTTTCCATAAATTCTCTGGCCATTTGATTGCCAAAGACATACTCTCGAACGGATTCATGTTCTCCTGTAAAAGGGCGTAATGCTTCTACGTAAAATGGGTTTGGCAGAAACCGCACATCCATGACTAGATCTGCATCCATTGGTATTCCATATTTAAAGCCAAAAGATATAACTGAAACAGCCATCTGTCCCAAACCCTGGGTTTTGCAGAATAGCTCTGCAACCTGACTGCGAAGTTGTTGGGCACTTAAGTTCGTTGTATCGATAATGTTATCTGCTCGAATTCTTAATTCTTCCAATTGCTGACGTTCTGCCTGAATCCCATCTAATACTCGTCCCTGAGGAGAAAGGGGATGCCTGCGCCTTGATTCCTTATAACGACGAATTAAAGTTTCATCTGAGGCATCCAGGAAGAGTACTTCCAGCCGAAAGCCTTCCTTTTCTAAATTATTTAATGCTTCACTAAGAGAGGAAAAAAACTCTCCGCCGCGCAAATCACAGACGATTGCTGCTTTAGAGACCTTTCCCCTAGACTGAGCACAAAGCTCTGCAAACTTAACCAGAAAGGTAGGGGGTAAATTATCCACACAGAAAAATCCTTGGTCTTCAAGACTTTGCATCGCTTGAGTTCGACCTGCTCCTGATAAACCAGTAATAACAATTAGTTCAAGTCCTTGTTTATTCATTCATTTCACCTCCTCTTATTATATTATGGCTGCTCCTTTACCGATAAAACTTTTCCAGCTTGCTCTTGAGCAATATTTAAGGCATCCTCAGGAGTGATATTACCTGTCAAAACATTATTCCACGCCTCATTTTGCAAAGGAATCAGCTTCCATTCCTGACTGTTTCCCTCCAAAGACCAGGCCTTAGCTAATGCTTTACTTGCCTGAGGAAAGACACCTTTCTGAGCTTCTGGACGTCCGTAAAAGCTCATGTTAGCGGGAAGAAGACTGACCGCATTCAGCATTGCTTCTTCAGCTTCTGGGGTGAGCAATGCCTTTTCAACGGTTTGAATCGCAGGGATCATTGCCGGGGTGGATTTAATGGCTGAATTAGCAATCCCCAGTGTTGCCCCAATCAGACCTTGCCCCTGTCCCCCCGTCAAATCGGATAGAGGAATACTTCCCCATGGTACATTTAACTGAGTAAAATACTTGGCCAAACTTGCACCTGCTATTAAATAAGGCGTCTGTCCATTAGCAAATGCCGCAGGTGCCGTCGGGTCAATACGTAAAAGCTTGGCATTTTTCCATGCTAAGAGTTGTTGAATAAACAGCAAGTTATTCGGATCGTTTAGGCTGATATTTTCCGAGTTAAGCAATCGCCCTCCCTGCCCATTCCACCAAACAGCTAGGGTAGCAGTATCCGGAGAGACCATTGAAACCCCCTTAGCAGCGAATATGTCTGTGAGAGCAGCCGGGGCTTCAGTAAGATCTGTTCTAAAATAAAGCAAAGGGATATCTGTCAGCCAGGGAAGAGCATACTCCACCCCTCCAAACCTAAAAGCAGCCAGAGTTGCCGGATAGGCCTCTGAATCAGTGTGAGCAACGGTTGCTAAAGCCCCTTTACTATAGAGCTCATGAATAATCTCCCTTGAAGCAATGAATATCTCTGGCCCTTCCCCTCCTGCTTCCGCTTGGTAGGAGAAAGCTGCAAAGTTTGCCGCAGAAACATAGTTTAGTTTAACGATAACCTCGGGATTTGTCTGTTCAACGGCTTGAACCTGCCCTTTTAATGCCTCTGCCTCAGCCCCTTGCAAAGAATGCCAAACATCCACAACCACAGGGGCCGGACCTCCGGGTTGTCCAGTCTGAGGGGCTGAAGAACAACCGGTTACAAGTATTATGCTTACAATTACTATGAGTAAAAACCTTCGAGAAGTCATAATAGCACCCCATTCACGATCCTTCATATCGGCAGGCTGTGGCTTTGCCATGTTGATAATAAAAAAGATACCAGCAAGACTCAGCGGCGGCCTCATCATCACGCTGTAAATCCGACATAAAATGTACAACTGCAGTATTGCGATTCCACTGCCGACGGTCCATCTTCTTAACCTCAGGAATTATCGGCTCCCAACAGGCATCCTTGCGGATAGTTTCTTGGATTCTTTTCCATTGATCTGTTTTTTCCATCTCTAAGGTATCTTCATCCTGCAAATAGTCCGGAATGACACTCGGGCGTTCCCACAGGTAAAAATCGAACTTCAGTGAATCACGAATTTTAGGCCAGGAGATAAAATCTATCCTCTCGTTAACTCCAATCTCTAGTTGGCAGCGAATAAATTCCCAAATTTTTTCAAAAAGTGCCTTGCCTTGCCACTGACGACCAAACCACTCCTGCTTATGCCAAAATTCCGCAAACTCATGATAAAAGTCAAAGGGGGTAGGAAAAAGTTTGAGAACCTCTCGTAAAGTATATCTGAACTTTCCTGAATTATAATATTTGTCCAGAATACTTTCCAAGCGATGTAATTGGAGTAGTTCATTGTGGGATAAGACAGCTGTCTCCAAAATTGTATAAGGAGGATCAGGCATAAACAAGAGCCCATAACCACCGCTTTGCCGTCGGAGGCCTGATCCTTTAAGAACTTTGAGAAAGCCTAATTGGAGCATATCCGGTTCTACCTTATAGACATCATTAAAGGATGTCCGAAAGTCTATCCAGTTTTCGGCGGGAAGCCCTGCGATAAGATCCAGGTGGAGAGGTATTCCTATAGACTTCATTTCAATAATATATTTTTTCCAGTCCTCAAAGGCTTGAGGACGTGAAACTATCTTAAGAGTTGGCTCGTGGGTTGATTGTACTCCGATTTCTAATTGAACTAATCCCTGGGGATAATTCCTGAAATAATCCATCCATTCGGCATCAAATAGATCTCCTGCCATTTCGCAGTGTACACGAATCTCCTCAGAATCAGCGAAAAACGCACTTTCCTCACGCACAATGTCTAAAATCTTTAGAGCATGTCGCTTGTTAGCATTAAAGGTTCGGTCAACAAACTTTACGGTTCGAGCACCATTTTTTAAGAGTTGACGAAACATCCTGCGAAAGTTTTCGGGTTCTAAAAATCGAACTCCTTGGAATGTCGAGGATAGGCAATATTGACAATTAAAGGGGCATCCCCTTGTCGTCTCTACATAGACCAGTCGTCCCGTAAAGTCTTCATCCTTGGCATAGGGAAAAGGTAAGTCATTTAAGCTTAAGGGTTTAACTTGCGAAGAATTAAGCATAATTCCCTCTCCCCTTCTCCAAGCAATACCTGGAACGTTGGAGGGATCTATGTTTTTTTGCCATGCCTTAAGCAGCTCTAAAAATATTCTTTCCCCTTCGCCAATAACCAGAGCATCCACCTCCGAATGCTCCGTCAGAAACTCTTCTGCCTCGAAGGATACCTCCGGGCCACCCAGTACAAACCGCACATTTGGACAAATCGGATGAAGCCTTCTAATCACAGCCATGGTCTCATTGAGATTCCATATATAGCATGAAAAACCGACAACATCAGCCTTAGCTTCAAATATTTCTCCCGCGATACGATCAAGATTATCATTAATGCTATATTCTTTAATTAAAACATTGGGATACTCTGTACAAATATCTTCTCGTAAGTAGCGTAGAGCCAAATTCGTATGGATGTATTTAGCATTGAGGGCAACTAAAAGAATACGCAAAATTCGGAACCCCCTTCGCCTTTAGTATAGCGGTTTAAGCCCGCCAATGCAATTGTTATGCCAGATTGATCTTCTTTTGTACTTATTCGAACTAGCTAAACTAAACAAGTTTTAGCCCTTCTTTATAAGATTTACTAATAGTAAATTCAAAAGAAAGATGCTTCAAATTTAAGCACCTTTCTTCCTGTAACCTTTTATTACTATATAAAGTCTGAATCAATTTAATGGTTAAATCCACCGGGAAAAAGTATGGGGGCAACCTGTGGCGTAATCACTCCGAAGGAATACCCTTGTTCTTTCAGGTAATGAACAATTCTCGGCAGTGCATCAATCGTTGTGGTTTTGCTTTTCGAATCATGCATCAAGATAATAGCTCGTGATTTCCCGGGGACTTGGGCCTTAATATTATTTACAAGTTGGTCCGCCGGCACAGTTGGTGCAGCAGCGTCCCCACTGCTCACATTCCAATCGTAGACTAGGTAATCCTCAGAATCTATCAAATTATAATAATTAACACTAAAATGCCCTTGGGTTCCGCCAGGTGCACGGATAATTTGAGGGCGAACTCCAATTGTTTTGAAGATAGTTTCTTCTGATTGTTTAATCTCTGCCAAAAAAGCATCCGGACTTTGATAAACCAGGCTGTAATCATGAGAATAACTGTGATTTCCAATACCTTGCCCTTGTGTATATTCGTCCTTTAAAAGCTCCGGATAGCGTTCAACTTGCCGCCCTAAAACAAAAAACGTGGCTTTAATCTCTTCCTCTTGAAGGATTTTAAGAATACGAGGGGTAGTTTCCGGATAAGGGCCATCATCAAAGGTGAGATAAACAATCTTCTCCGGTTCAGCATTAAAATCCCTCATGCGCATTGCTAGCCCCGGAGCACTCGGCGGAGTTCCGTCCAAGCCATAAAAAGGATGAATTGGAGTATTAGGAGGGGATTTTTCAGGGGGTGGAAGATTAGGCTTCTCATCACTTTTTTTATCAGGTACAGTTGAGACTTTAGAATCAGAGCTGGGTTCTGTTTTAGGATTTTCCTCTGCTTGTGGGGGTTTCGGTGTGGATATTTCTTCTTGCTTATTTGTTATGTCGGTATTGGGAGGGACTTCAGGCGTTTCTGATAAAGAAACATTTTCTTTGAGCAATTTTTCGGATTGGCATCCGCTCAGGAATATACTTGTTAGGATCATTAAAGCAATTAAAGGCACTCTCCAAATTCGCCAATGTTTTATTATCATCCTTATTTCTCACTTTCATAGGGTATAAGCAGACTGATTCAAACACCATCTACTTCTACTTTGTAACGGTACCCTTGAGGCGAAGAAAGAGTCATTAGCACTGCAGTAAAACCCAAAAAACTTTCTTTCTAAAGGGGAGACTTATCTGATTTGTCATTTTGACAAAACTCAGGTGGAGTTTTATCTCCACCAATATCAATCATTCTCTAATAAATAGTATTCTCCAACCTCTAATTAGAAACCATATTTTCCATTTTCCTGCGTTCCTTTTTCTTCTAAAAAAACACATCCATTCCAATATCGTCAAGGGTTTGACAGCCTGTCAGTACCATTGCCTGTTTTAATTCGTTAGTCATTCTCCTTAACACCAAGGCTACTCCCTCGGCCCCTCCGCCGTAACCAGCAATAATTAGAGGTCTTCCAATCATAACCGCATCGGCTCCTAAAGCCAACATCTTCAGAACATCTACCCCCGTTCTCACCCCTCCATCAACGATCACCGGAATTCTTCCTGCTACCGCCGCCGCAATTTCGGGTAATACTTCTGCGGTTCCGGGAGTATAGTCAAGAACTCTTCCGCCATGATTTGAGACAACAATAGCGGCAGCACCGACTTCAATAGCTATTTCAGCTTCATCCACAGTCATAATCCCTTTAAGAACAAAGGGCAGGGAGGTGTTAGCAATAATTGTCTTCATCTCTTCTTTAGTCTTTGGGCTCACCGGGATGGTAACTAATCCTGCCGCATCTACGTCCATACCAACTGCAAGAACTCCGGCCTCTTCCGCAAGACGCAAATAGCTAAACACTTCTTCTACTTCTCTGGGTTTCATAAAGGGAATGCCTAAGCCTTGAGCCTTGGCGACAACACCAATTCCAGCCTTATACATGGCTGGGTCAGGTGCGTCGCCGGTGGATCCCAGGGTTCCGGAACTAAGACAGCCTTGAATCATGGCTTCCGCCCATTCCTCTTCATTTAAAGCTCCACCCATGTTGAAATTATTACCTGTTATTGGAGCCCCAAGGATTGGAGTTTTTAATTCCTGACCAAAAAGCTTTAGCTGGGTATTGGGTTTTTTGACACCATGAAGTGTCCTTAAATTGATTCGGTAGCCAGCTAGTGCTTCAACATTACTTTTAAAGGACATCCCCGTGCCCATTCCCCCCATACCGGGAACCTCTCCTGCACAGGCCTTACCATTACATTGGGGACAAACTCGACAAAATCCCTTTAGCTTTTCCCTTGCGGTTTCGCGAACTGATTTAATGTTCATAAGTAATCCTCCTCAAACCTTCTGCTTAATTACCTGACATTTAGTACAAACCGTTCAATAGCTTCCGCGACTCCGTCTTCCTCATTGGTAAAAGTGACAAAATCTGCTTTTTCTTTGATCTCAGAGCGGGCATTTCCCATGGCAACCCCCAGGCCTGCATACAGAATCATTTCTAAATCGTTAAAGCTATCCCCTATAGCCATGACTTCTTGCTGAGCAATCCCATATCGTTTTGCCAAGGCATCTAGAGCTACCCCTTTGTTTACAGTACCCTCGGTAATCTCCATGAAATGAGGCTTGGATTTCGTAATATGGACCCTTTCCCCATAGCTTTCTAGTAAAAGGGGAGCTAAATTTCCTAAAGCGGTTTCTTCAGCAATAACAAGTATTTTTTCTACTCCCTCGGGTTCCTGATTAAGTAGATTTGACAAATCTGTTTCCTCAATATGAACACTGGCAATCCTAGCGTACTCTTGGGACCATTCATTAAGAGTTTGAGCAATGACACGATTCTTCAGATAAATTTGAGCATAAAATCCCCTCTTATAAAGATCTTGGATTATCTTAGAGGCTAAAGGACTGGGAATTACACGTCTAAATAAGATTTCCCCACTTATTACCTGCTGGATCATCGCCCCATGGTAGGTAATTATCGGTACATCTAATTCGAGTTGCTCTGCATAGGGACGTGCGGAGATGGGCATCCGTCCTGTTGCTATTGTCACTTTTACTCCCTGTGCCTGAGCTTTTTGAATCGTCTTTACCACTCGCGGAGAAATCGTCCAATCTTCTCTAAGCAATGTGTCATCAAGATCCATAGCTACTAAACGAATCGCCAACCCCTTCACCCTTTCGCCATGAGCGAAGTTCGAGGCTCGATATCTGTATAATCTCGCTTCTAGCCCGCTCCAAACTAAATGTTAGTACTAATAGACTTTTATTTACACCATAGACCTTTGATCTTTAGCTTAGATAACGTTTTAAATACTGCCCAGTATGGGATTCCGGCAGAGCTGCAACCTCTTCCGGTGTGCCGGCAATCAGCACTTCTCCGCCTCGATTTCCACCCTCAGGGCCCAGGTCAATTAGCCAGTCTGCTGTTTTGATAACATCAAGATTGTGTTCGATGACAAGCACTGTGTCCCCCCCGTCAACTAAACGGTGAAGTACATGAAGAAGTTTATCGATATCTGCTGTGTGTAAACCTGTTGTCGGTTCATCCAGGATATAAATTGTTTTTCCCGTGCTGCGTCGGCTTAGTTCAGTAGCCAGCTTAATACGCTGGGCCTCTCCGCCGGAAAGAGTTGTTGCAGGCTGCCCCAAACGAATATAACCGAGTCCTACATCCTGAAGAGTCTGTAGTTTTCGGGCGATTTTGGGAACAACTTGAAAAAAGTCCACCGCTTCATCAACGGTCATATCAAGGACTTGGGAAATGTTCTTACCTTTATATCGTACTTCTAAGGTCTCTCGATTATAACGTTTTCCTTCACATACTTCACAAGGGACATAGACATCCGGCAGGAAATGCATTTCAATCTTAATTATCCCATCTCCCCGGCAAGCCTCACACCGTCCTCCCTTAACATTAAAGCTAAACCTTCCTTGTTTGTAACCACGCATCTTGGCTTCAGGAGTTACAGAAAAGAGTTCGCGAATAAAGTCAAAGACTCCTGTATAGGTGGCAGGGTTTGATCGGGGTGTTCTCCCTATGGGAGATTGGTCAATATCAATTACTTTGTCCAAATATTCCAAGCCTTGTAGCTGGTCATGGGCACCTGGACGAACCCTGGCTCGCCCAAATTTAGCGGCCAATCCCTTAAAAATTATCTCATTGACTAAGGTACTTTTGCCCGATCCCGAGACCCCGGTCACACAGGTCAATAAACCCAAAGGGATGCGTGCATGGACATTCTTCAAGTTATTTTCTCGAGCCCCCACAACCTCCAGCCACTTACCGTTAGGTTGACGCCGCTCTTGAGGTATAGAGATCTTCTTGACCCCGCTCAAGTACAGTCCGGTCATAGAATCCCTATTGGCCTTAATTTCCTCTATAGTCCCTTCAGCTACTACTCGTCCGCCATGGGCCCCTGCCCCAGGGCCAATATCAATGATATGATCTGCAGCAACCATCGTATCTTCATCATGCTCGACAACAATTAAGGTATTTCCCAGGTCACGCAGTCGCTTAAGGGTTGTCAGCAGGCGGGCATTGTCCCTTTGGTGAAGGCCAATGCTAGGTTCATCTAAGACATAGAGAACACCCATTAAGCTTGAGCCAATTTGTGTCGCCAAACGAATGCGCTGAGCTTCTCCACCTGAGAGAGAACCGGCTGAACGGGCCATGGTCAGGTAATCTAACCCTACATTCATTAAGAATCCAAGCCGTTCTTTAATTTCTTTGAGAATTTGGTGAGCAATCGTCTCTTCCTTAGGAGTGAGCACGAGGGTGTTCACAAAGTTAATCGCTTCAGTGATGGAGAGGCGGGACAAATCATCAATGGAGATCCCGCCCACCTTTACAGCCAGAGCTTCAGGTTTCAGCCGCTTCCCAAGGCATTCCGGACAAGGGTGCTCACTCATATATCCTTCAATTTCAGCTCGCACCATATCCGAGGTGGATTCACGATAACGACGCTCAAATAAAGGAACCAGCCCCTCAAAGTTGGTACTATAGGTTTTTAATTGATCAAAAATATTTTGATACTGAAAGGTGATTGGGGTATCTGTTCCATAAAGAAGCCCCTTCCATTGAACTTCATTTAAATCTTGTAAAGGGGTATCCATTTCAAATTTCAGGTTTTGAGCAACGGCCTCCATCATTTTAGGGTAGTAGGTGGATGTTGACTTAGCCCAAGGTGCTATTGCCCCCGCAGCAAGTGACAAAGATCGATCCGGAATAAGCAGATCAATATCGACCACCAGATTAGCCCCTAAGCCCGTGCACGCCGGGCATGCTCCGTAAGGACTGTTGAATGAAAAAAGCCGGGGCGAGATCTCGTCAAGGGCAATTCCGCAATCCGGGCAAGCAAAGTTCTCGCTAAAGCGCAGCTCTTCACCATCGATAATGTCTGCAATGACGTTACCCTCTCCCAATTTAAGGGCGGTTTCCAAGGAATCGGCCAAACGTTCTGCACTTTCCGGTTTTAAAGATATTCGATCGACCACAACTTCAATAGAGTGCTTTTTATTTTTTGCCAAAGTTATTTCTTCACTGAGGTCTCTAGCCTCTCCATCCACTCGCACCCGAACATAGCCGGCCTTCCGAATATCTTCCAAGACCTTTTGATGTTCCCCTTTTTTCCCTTTGATCAGCGGGGCTAGAATCTGTAACTTAGTTTGTTCTGGAAAACTGATCAATTGATCAACCATTTGCTGAATTGTCTGCTGAGAAATAACTCGACCACATTTGGGACAATGGGGATGCCCAATGCGAGCATAAAGTAAGCGCAAGTAATCAGAGACTTCGGTTGCAGTTCCTACTGTCGAGCGTGGGTTGCGGTTTGTCGTCTTCTGATCAATGGAAATTGCCGGAGAGAGTCCCTCGATAGAATCCACATCCGGCTTGTCCATTTGACCCAGGAACTGACGGGCATACGCAGAGAGAGATTCTACATATCTCCTCTGCCCCTCAGCATAAATCGTATCAAAGGCTAGAGAAGATTTTCCCGAACCTGACAATCCGGTGATAACCACCAGTTTATTGCGAGGAATATCGATATCAATGTTTTTCAAATTATGAGCCCGTGCACCACGCACGCGTAAATAGTCATGGGTCATGGTTTTCCTCCTAATGACCAAACAAATTTTCGGTATTAACCGAACATATACGAACTAATTATAAAGTATTCGATATTAATATACAACCATTCCAATTCCTATTTCTTGCGCTTTTGGGAAGATCCCTTCCTCTGAGCTTTTTGGTCGTAGCGAGTATTTCTTTTGCTTCCCCCTTGTTGACTGGTCATTTTATAGTTATTCTCTTCTCCCTTTAGTTCTATCATAGCATCTCTGATTTCAGCCGCTCTCTCAAAATCCAAATCTCTAGCAGCAAGCCTCATTTCTGCTTCAAGACTGTTAAGGAGCTGGGCAAGTTCTTCAGGAGGCAGCTTTTTCCCATAAGTTTGTTTCATTTCAGCGACCTTTGTTGCCTCGGGGACATTATGAATGGCCTTACGAATAGTTTGGGGAGCAATTCCCCTTTTTTCGTTCCAAGCCATTTGGATAGCCCGACGTCGATTCGTCTCATCGAGAGCATTCTGCATAGAATGTGTAATTTTGTCGCCATACATGATAACTTTGCCTTCTGAATTTCGAGCTGCCCGACCTATGGTCTGAATAAGAGAACGATCCGATCTTAAGAAACCTTCTTTATCGGCATCGAGAATTGCCACGAGAGAAACTTCCGGTAAATCTAACCCCTCTCGCAATAGGTTAATTCCCACAACGACATCGATCTCGCCTAAGCGAAGTTCTCGGAGAATTTCCACACGTTCAAGGGTCTTAATATCTGAATGAAGATACTTTACCTTAATTTCTAAGTTTATAAAGTAATCTGTGAGATCCTCGGCCATTTTTTTGGTTAGGGTTGTTACCAGGACTCGTTCATCTTTGGCAATCCGCCTCCGGATTTCCCCCAGCAAGTCATCAATCTGCCCTTTAGTCGGACGAACAATCACTTCCGGATCTAATAACCCTGTAGGCCGAATGATCTGCTCTACGACAGTCGGACAATGTGCTAATTCATAGGGTCCAGGTGTGGCACTGACATAAATACTTTGGTGGATTCTTCGCTCAAATTCCTTGAAGGTTAAAGGTCTGTTATCCAGTGCGGATGGTAAACGAAAACCGTAATCTACCAGTGTTGTCTTACGGGATCGGTCTCCTTCATACATTCCCCTTACCTGAGGAAGGGATACATGGGACTCATCGACAAATAATACAAAATCATCCGGGAAATAATCAAGTAAGGTATAAGGAGTCTCTCCGGCTTCACGAAAGGTTAAGTGACGAGAGTAATTTTCTATGCCGTTACAAAAGCCCATCTCCCTTAGCATTTCCAGATCATAGCGAGTTCTTTGTTCCAGACGCTGTGCTTCCAGGAGCTTGTTTTCGGAATTTAAGCTCTTCAGCCGTTCTTCCAGCTCTATCTCAATATTCTCCGCCGCCAGCATCACCTTATCTTGCGCGGTTACATAGTGTGAGTTTGGGAAAATTGAAACATGATACCTTTCACCTAAAATCTCCCCAGTAAGCATATTAATCTCGTAAATGTGCTCGATTTCATCACCAAACATATCCACGCGGAGCACTTTCTCACTGGATGAAGCAGGATAAATCTCAACGATATCTCCCCGTACTCGAAAGGTTCCTCGTGTAAAGGCTATATCATTACGGTCATACTGAATAGCTATTAACTTGCGTAGAATCTCATTACGGTCGACAACTTGTCCCTGGCGCAGGGAAAGCACCAAATCACGGTAATCCTCAGGAGAACCTAAACCATAGATGCAGGAAACACTGGCGACCACAATTACATCCCTACGCTCAAGCAGAGCTGCAGTTGCTGAGTGACGAAGTTTTTCAATCTCTTCATTAATGGAAGCATCTTTCTCAATAAAAGTGTCACTCGAAGGTACATAAGCCTCCGGTTGGTAATAGTCATAATAACTCACAAAGTACTCTACTGCATTCTCAGGAAAATACTCCTTGAACTCACTATAGAGTTGAGCTGCTAAGGTTTTGTTATGAGCTAAAATTAAGGTCGGCCTTTGTACCTTAGTAATAATATTGGCCATTGTGTAAGTCTTGCCTGATCCCGTAACTCCCAATAACGTCTGGTGGCTCAGGCCTGCCTTTAAGCCCTTTGCCAGTTCTTCAATCGCTTGGGGCTGATCCCCGCCAGGTTTATAGGGGGCATGTATTTGAAATTCCACGCTCCGCTCTTCCTTTCAGATGAACTCTATCTTACTTCTTTTACTACTAAGTTTATTTTACATCTCCCCTTGCGCTTATTCAAATAGATACGCCAAGTATATCTTGCCCACATTCTCCATTTAATGGTTCATTTCACTTAAATTTTATTAATATAAAACTGAGGACAGGTGCATCATTATTCCATAACACCTGTCCTCTAATAATTCACTTATTTCTTTTCTTCTTTCTTATCCTTCCCTTCCTCTTCTTGACCTTTTGAATCTCCTTTTGCCTGTTCTGCCTGTTGCTTTAACATTTCTGGTGGGACTGTCTTAGTTTGTTCATTGACAGTTTTTTCTGTACCCATGACTTTTCCATTGGCATCAAGATAATCTCTTGTTGTTTCGGTTTTTACGCGTTCGGTGACTTTATCTACTCCCGGAGGAACCGCATTCTGCTTATCTCCGGATTGCCCATTTTCTTTTTTGGCATCCGCTTGCTCTTGACCTTTAGCTTCTTGACCTTTCTTTTCTTCACCTTCCTTTTCTTTAGACTCTTGCTTAGATGACTCGTCTTTTTTCTTTTGCTCTTGTTCAGCACTCTGCAGTGTCTTAGTATAACTTTTCTGAATAACTGCCAGATTTGCCGGGGTTACTGCTTTTACTGCAACAATTTTTGCCGGTATTTCACCTTGCTCACTGGTAAGGGAATCTTCAATTTCCAAGGGTTCTTTATTGATTATCTTTTGCGCCCATTGATAAGCATTAGCCCCCTGCAAATAGGGAGAAGTGTCAACATCTCCTGTTTGAGAACCTTTAGCCATTCTATCTAGTGATGGAACATTAGCTTGTCCACCGATTAAGCTGATTTTTTTATCCAATTGATTTTGTTTGAGTACCTCGCTTGCCTGAGCAGCCAAGCTTTCATTATGCGCTAATATTGCTAGCACATTGTCGGGATTCTTCTGTAAAAAATCTACCAAGCTTGTCCTTGCTACCGATTCTGATCCTTTTGGACTTGAAATGGTATGTAGGGAAATCTTTGGATACTTACTTAGAATAGCTTTATTTCCCGATAACAGTTCTTGAGAGCCACTTTCATTAGGATCCCCTTGGAGTATAACAACTTGTCCCTCTGTGACTTTACCTACCAATGTCTGACCCATTAACTCGCCAACTTTTTCCTGATCCGGGATGATTATTCCTTCCGGTTTTACACCTGATGGGAGCTGAGTTAAGGCTAAGATAGGAATTTCCTGGGCTTGAGACTTTTGTAGTGTGCTTTCATCTCCACCTTGATAGATTAGAATTTTAGCATCTTCTAGAGCGGATTCTGCTTCTGATCCACTCTTTATATACTTTACTGTAACATCTTCTTTCTTAGCTAAATCGTCGATGCCTTTAGTAATTAGCAGCTTGTTAGGATCATTCTCATTTAACGAAACTGCAATTATTGTTTTGTTCTCTGTGGCTTTTGAAGAAGTTTTATTTTTATTTTTTCCTAAAAGATCTTGTAGACTACAACCAGTTATGGTTAAACTAAGACAAAGAGGAATTAAGATAATTAAGAATCGCAATCTCTTGGACATTTGATACACTCCTTTCGGGGTTCTTAAGCAATTCTTTAAATTAGTTTCCCCTTGTCTATATAAATAATCCCAGAGAAAAATTCCCTTTATACTATTTCTTTAATAAAGGAGGGCTTCTGTTTGACAATTAAATTGGAACATGTTCTAAAACGCGTACAAGCTCTTCCTCCCTTACCCACCTCTGCTCTGCGTGTCATTGCACTAACTAAGAATCCAGGTACCACTGTCAAAGAGCTAGAAACGGTTATTGGTAAGGATCCTTCCCTCACAGCGGGTATTTTACGACAAGCAAACTCTGCCTACTATGGGTACGCCAGACGAATTTCTTCTCTTCAGGAAGCAATTGTCATGCTTGGTTTTCAGGTAACCCAAGGGTTAGCGATGGCCTCTGCCGTCGCCCCTTTATTAAAAGACAACCTAGTAGGGTATGAGATTGAACAAGAGGGGCTTTGGAAGCATTCGATGCTTACTGCTATGACTGCTAAGCGATTATGCCAATATCGGAAATTCCCTTTTGGGGATGTTGCTTTTACTGCAGGCTTGCTTCATGATATTGGGAAATTAGTTATCTCCATTTATGTTCAGGAAGTTGGGCCTTTTCTTGTCGAGAAGGTAAAAGAAGCCAAACTATCCTATTTTGAACTTGAAGAGAAAGTAATAGGGTATAACCACGCCACAGTTGGCGGCTTTTTGGCTAGGACTTGGTTTTTACCCGAAGATTTGGTTTCTGCCATATCCTATCACCATACACCAGAAAATACCCCCAGTTATCCCGAGCTCGCCTGTGTTATTCATGTTGCTAATGGTCTTGCCAACTTACTGGGCATCGGTGGCGGTGTAGACAGTTTGTTAAATCCAATTCATCAGGTTGCCCTGGATAAAATTTCTCTTACAGAGTCTGATCTCGAAAGACTAATGGCAGACATGGGAGAATTCCTGGTCGATCCTACTCTATTTAGCTAATCTAACTAATTCTAATCAGCCTTTGACATGTAAATCAATTAAAATCTGATTTAGCACCGTTTCACGAAATCTATCAACTTGATCAAAATCAACAGCATCCATATATATACTCTTAAGCTGAGACCTGTACGTCTGCCATGACGCTAAGGTCTCTTTTAGAGTTTTACTCAAAGGTCGTTCTAATCCCTGGTCTTGCAGATTTTCCGGATTTCCTTGCCAGATTGCCAAATGCCTCTCCGGAAAAGCAATTCCAATCACTTCATCCGGGTTGAGAGGGTGCAAGACAATTTCGATTAGTTGCCCCAATTGCTGAGCCTCTCGTAGTACCCAATCTAAGGCGTCAAGAGTCTCATCCCCCTCTAAGCGGATCTGATCAAAATCCGTTAGGAAATGAGGAGCTAGATTCAACCAACCATCTGCAGTCAGGCCATGAAGAAAGAATGGGTTAATGACGCTTTTCTGAAGCAGTTTCAGAGCATTTTCAGCTAGTGGCCAAGGACCCGTATGCTCTTTTTTTACCTTGAGCTGAGCGGAGTTCCTCAAGATCCAAGAGATATTCTCTTTTTCTATAGGTTTCTTTGTGGCCCGGGCTTCTATCAATGACCCAAGTTCCGAAGCTAACTCGTCTTCCAGGGACATTTGCAGCCCTTGAAGCTGCTTTTCGAGCTCAATAATTGAAGAACGCTGTTTTTCCAACTTCTCTTCATCACAAAACTTAGTAAAGTCTGTAAACTTCTCAACTACACCGGGGGCCTGCCAACGCAGGGGCGAAACCTCCATAGCATCGATCATTGCTAATCCTATCTGAGGAATAACGAAACCTGCCATCGAATCCGGATCTCGCACTGACCGCAGAAAATCAATGTCATATCCCCGATCCAATAGTTCCAGGCCAATCACCTTAATGATTGTCGATTTACCGGTTCCAGGACCGCCTAAAAGGACATAAGCACGTTTCCAAGTCGGCATCATGTTTGGTAATAAGGATATGTACCCTCTGGTGGTCAGTCCTTCGGCAAAGTAATGTCGCACCCCAGTCTTATTTCTCATGCTTGTTACCCCCGTCGTTTTTTTCGGTCAGCGTAGTCTATGCAATTAAAGTTAGGAAGGCCACAAAAACGTGGTTCGATATTCGATATTCTTGGTTCGAATTAAGTATAATTTTAAGGCACGCTCCATTTAATAGAGCGTGCCTTAAAGGGTAGATAAATTTATTTTATTTTTTCTTGTAAGGTCAGTAGAGCTTTGCGTAGTTGAGAATCAAAATTTTTGTCTTGGGGGGTAATAGTAGCTTGTTCTCCCTTGCCTAGCTCAACTACTATATCTGGGTCAATCCCCTTTTTATGAATGTCCAGCTTATTAGGAGTTAAGTATTTGGCAGTTGTCAATTTAACACTGGTTCCTCCGTCTAGGGGGAAGATTGTTTGAACAATCCCTTTGCCAAAGGTTTTCACCCCTACTAAAGTTGCCGTGCCTTTATCTTTAATGGCACCTGCAACAATCTCAGAAGCGGAGGCACTCTCTTCATTAACAAGTACCACCATAGGTATTCCCAGATAGGTTCCTGTAGACATCTTTGTATCGACATTCCCTTGCTTATCAACAATGTACACAACCGGCCCTTCGGGGATGAAGTAACTGGCAACTTGTACAGCAGCATTAAGCTCCCCACCATGGTTATATCTCATATCTAAAATAAGACCTTTAAATTTTTTAATGTCCATAGTATCGAAAGTTTCTTTCAGTTCTTTCCCTGTATCCGAACCGAACTGAGTTATACTGACATAAGCAATATCCGGATTTCCCGGCAATGCTAGACCGTCAACGGTTGGAACGGTTATGTTTTCCCTGGTTAAGCTCACAGTGAAGGTCTTATTGGTACTCTCCCTGTATAAAGCTAATTCTACCTTTGTGCCAGGCTCTCCCCTCATTAGCCCAACAGCTTTATCTTGTTCCATCCCTGCAGTATCGGCATCGTCTATCTTACTGACAACATCCCCCGATTGAATCCCTGCCCTGCTGGCCGGTGAATTTTTGATCGGACGCAGGACTACCAGCTTTTTAGGATCTTTAAGGCTTAGGACAATTCCTATCCCCCCAAACTTTCCTTCAAGCATTTGAAACAATTCTTGGTTCTCCTGGGCATTCATGTACGTCGAATATGGATCTCCTAAGATTTCTACGATACCTTTTGTTGCACCTTCCACAAGCTGATCTGTCGTTACATTTTCTAAGTAATCCTTGCGAATAAGCTGCACAACATGTACTAGCCGCCCAACATTATTGACGTTAGTAATTACTACACCACTTACCAAAGTGGTCACTAATACAGAGAAAATCAGGAAGACGATTCCTACATGTTTGGCTATTCGTTTCATGTTCCATTCTTGCAATCCACTAAACTCCTTCCCTCTCTTGCACTAGTCCTTAGGCGCTGGTCCTCGCACATAAGTTCAACTTGGCATCCACTCTCTTTGGAAAGGCACACCAAGTTTCTAAGACTTGCTCTATTATATGCTTATCCCTCACTAGAAATACTGCTTATCTCTTTAATTAGGGAAATACTGTAAAGGGTCTGTGGTGTTTCCGCCTACCCTAACTTCAAAATGCAAATGTGCTCCTGTGCTCCATCCAGTTGAGCCCACCGCGCCAATTGCTTCATTGGCCTCAACAGATTGGCCCTCCCTTACATCTATTCGTGACTGATGTCCATAGAGAGTAGATATTCCACTTCCATGGTCAATAATCGTCATATTTCCATAGGCCGTATTCCAACCAGCCATAATGACTACCCCAGCACCTACCGCATTAATCTTTGTCCCGGTGGGGGCAACAATATCTGTTCCCGTATGTAAGCTACGTTTTTTGGTAATGGGATGAATCCTCCAGCCATAGGGGCTGCTAATTTCATAATATCCCGGTACCGGCCAGCTTGAAATTGTCCCATTTAAGTTGCCTGTTCCTTTTCCGGACTGGGCAGCTTGTAATTTTCGTATCTTCTCCGAGAGAGATTTGGACTCAGATTCCAGTCGCTCCAGCTCATCAAAAACAGCCTGTTGCGCTTTTAGGCTCTCATCTAAGGCATTGCGTTGTTTTGACTTTTTCCCCTCAAGATCAGCGCTTACCGAAGCTGCCTGTGCTTCAAGATCAGCAGCTTGATCTCTTTTGGCCTGTAATTCATTCTTTTTTTGGGCAATTTGTGCTTTCTGGGATTCAATATCTGCAAGTAGCTGTCGATCATTGTCCACTAGTCTTGAAAAATATTCCATGCGAGTAATAAAATCACTAAGATTCGAAGACTGAAAAAGAAGTTCCAATTGGCTAATCTGACCGCTCTCATATATTCCTCGCGCCCGTTTACCCAGGGCCACTCTCCGCTCGTCAAGCTCCTTCTGCTTTTGATCTAGTTGCTCTTGTGCTAAGGAGACTTGGTTTTGGGCTTGGGCAAAAGCAATCTTCTTCTGATTGAGGGCCTGCTGAGCTGTATCAATCTCAGCTTGTAATTGATTCAATTGAGCTTTTATATTATCTGTTGTATAAGTAATCTTGTTTAGTTGACCCTGAGCCTGATCTTTCTGTTTTTCAATATCATTCTGTTGCTGAATACTATCCCCCAGTTGATCAGCCATTGAAGGCAATGCCGCCGTCCCAAGCAAAAGAAGGCTTACTATGACAACTGGAATAACTTTCTTCCTGAACAAACGACCCCTCCGTCCTTAAGTTTACTAGTAAGGCTAGTGCCAACATCAATCTGTTGATCAAAAAGTCATTAAAAACCCGCCCCCACATAATAGTGGGGGCTTAAATACAAACACGACTCTCTTCTTAAGCACGCAGAAACTTCTGTAAAGAAAATACACTTCCTATAGCACCCATGGCCATCCCTGCCAGTAATAATCCTAGGGTTACTTGACGAAAAAGGACTTGGTTTTGCACTACCGGCAAAAAAGTTAAGGTTGATTGGACATACACGGTAATCCAATTGTAGCCAACTCCAACAATGACAGCGGCCAATGTTCCTCCAACCAAGCCTAGGGCTAACCCTTCAATCAGAAAAGGCCAACGTATAAAACCATTGCTTGCACCAACTAATTTCATAATCTGGATTTCTCTTCGCCGGGAAAAAACATTAATTTTAACATTAATAGAAATCAGTACAACTGCTGCAACTCCAAAGGCAGCAACTACACCAAAACCAATCCACCTCAGCCACTGGGTGAACTTGAGCAGTTGATCTACAAATTCCTGTCCATAGCGGACTTTGTACAGCCCCGGGTTAGTTTCCAGCGACTGAGCCAGAGTTTTAACGTTCTGAGGATCCGTTACCTTGACCGTTAACTTATCCGGAAAAGGATTAGTTCCTCCTACATCAGCAACAATGCTGCTTTGAGTTCCTCCGATAGTTTTTCCAAAGTCCTCAAGGGCTTGTTCCTTTGTTACCAAGGACACTGACTCTACTCCAGGCATTTGTTCAATCTGGTTTTTCAAGTCTTGAACCTCTTCAGGCGTATAGCTCATTTGTACAAATGCACCAATTTCCAACTCGGATTCAAAAGATTTTGCCATATTAGCGGTGTTAGCTAAGAAAAAAATCGAGTAGCCCAAAATTACCAACGAAACCATGACAGTTATAACAGACGCAAGACTAAGCCAGGGATTTCGCCTCATGGAGTTAAATGTCTCGCGAAAAATATAGCCCGAGGAATTAAACATCGTAGCCGTATCCCCCCTGTTCCTCGTCGCGAGCAACTCTGCCATTTTCTATGGCAATAACACGCTTTTGCATTTTGTTAACAATAGCTCTGGCGTGAGTAGCCATAACAACAGTCGTACCTCGTTTGTTGATTTCATACAACAAATCCATGATGTCCCAGGCAGTATCCGGATCCAGATTGCCGGTGGGTTCATCAGCGACCAGTAAAGCCGGATTATTAATAATCGCCCTGGCTACACAAACTCGCTGTTGTTCACCCCCGGATAGTTCATGGGGATAGGCTTTTTCTTTTGCCTTGAGACCAACAAGATCTATCGTTGCCAGAGTACGACTTCTTACCTCACGTTTAGGAACTCCAATGACCTCAAGAGCAAAAGCAACGTTTTCAAACACCGTTTTGTTCGGTAACAGCTTAAAGTCTTGGAAGATTACTCCAATGCTGCGCCTTAAATATGGCACTTCCCGCTCTTTCATTCTCACAAGGTTTCTACTGTTAATTTGGACTTGTCCGCGGGTAGGTATTTCCTCTCGATACAATAACTTAATCAACGTAGATTTACCGGCCCCACTGGGCCCCACCAGAAAAACAAAGTTCCCTTTGCCAATTTTCAGATTGACATCGACAAGGGCTCTGGCACCATTCGAATAAATCTTGGAAACATTGGTTAATTGAATCATGTTTTCCTCCTTGATTATACGCCACGCCCTATTTTCTCTATAACTCTTATTTTATTCGACACTTGCCGCCGTTTTCCTGTTAAACCGCTAAACATTCTTATGTTTTGTCAGGTCTTAGATTTTCGGAATACAAAAAGAGACCAACACTCTGAAAAGAATGTTAGTCTCGATCATATCTTATTTAATAGCTTTTTAAACGCCAAAGTCTCTGTGTTAATTACTTCTGTTTTTTAAGTAGCACTTCCTGAACTGCTTTAATTAAGGCATCCTTGGTTAATCCATACTTTTCAAGAAGTTCAGTAGGTTTCCCTGATTCTCCAAAGGTGTCTTTGAGACCTACACGCACCATAGGGGTTGGCTCTTTTTCAGCAAGAACCTCTGCGACAGCACTTCCCAGTCCGCCGATAATGTTATGTTCCTCTGCCGTGACAACGGCTTTGGTAGTTTTAGCAACCCTAAGGATTGTTTCTTCATCTAAGGGCTTCACAGAAGCTACGTTAACAACACTCACGCTGATCCCTTGGGCAGCTAGTTCATCGGCAGCCTCCAACGCCATAGAAACCATAACACCATTAGCCATAATTGCTGCATCTGTACCTTCTCGTAAGACATTTGCTTTACCAATCTCAAACTGATAATCTTCACCAAAAAGTAATGGTACATCTAAACGCCCCATACGAATGTAAACAGGGCCATAATACTTGGCAGCTGCCAGAATAACTTGGCGTGTTTCCTCTCCGTCTGCAGGCACCAAAACAACCATGTTGGGAACAGCGCGCATAATTGCCACATCTTCAATGGCCTGATGAGACCCGCCGTCTTCACCTACTGTTATACCTGAATGTGTTGCAGCAATCTTTACATTAAGTTTAGGGTAAGCAATGGAGTTACGGATTTGCTCAAATGCTCGTCCAACAGCAAAAATTGCAAAGGTGCTGGCAAAGGGAATTTTGCCTGCTGCCGCTAATCCCGCTGCCGTTCCGAGTAAATTTGCTTCGGCAATTCCCATGTTGAAGAAACGTTCCGGATATTTTTTGCCAAAGTCAGCAGTCTTGGTCGATTTCGATAAGTCTGCATCTAAAACAACAACCTTAGGATTTTCCGCTCCTAAGACCAATAGTGCTTTACCATAGGCTTCACGTGTCGCTACCTTACTAGCCAAGGTTTTTCGCCTCCTCTCGAAGTTCTTTAAGAGCCTGCTCAGCTTGTTCAAGGGAAGGTGCGTTGCCATGCCAGCCAGCTTGATCTTCCATGAAAGAAACCCCTTTGCCCTTCACAGTCTTGGCAATAATCATTGTTGGTCTGCCTTTAACTTGCTTGGCCTCAGCAAATCCGGCGAGCAAAGCATCAATATCGTGCCCGTCGACTTCAATTACATGCCAACAAAATGCCTGCCACTTCTGGGCCAGGGGAGCCGAACACATAACACTGTCCGTCTTGCCGTCGATTTGCAGACCATTATAGTCCAAAATAGCTGTTAGGTTATCCAGCTTGTAGTGTGCGGCAGCCATAGCTGCTTCCCAGATTTGTCCTTCAGCCATTTCGCCATCGCCTAATACTGTATACACGCGATAGTCTTTTCCATCTAATTTACCTGCTAAGGCCATTCCATTAGCAGCGGATAGCCCTTGCCCCAAAGAACCTGTGGACATATCTACCCCAGGAGTCTTCTTCATGTCTGGATGTCCTTGCAGCATATGTCCCGTTTGGCGAAGTCCCTGCAATTCCTCCTTGGGAAAATACCCCTTTTCCGCTAGGGCTGAATAAAGTACCGGAGCTGCATGTCCTTTGGAAAGGACAAAACGATCTCGATCCTCCCAGTGGGGATCATTTGGATTAAGCCGCATTTCGTTAAAGAATAATGTGGCTACAATATCGGCAGCAGATAAGCTGCCACCCGGATGACCCGATTTAGCAGCAGCAAGCATGGATATTATATCTTGACGAATAACATTCGCGACTCGCTTTAGTTCAAGTGCGGTCATACACAATTCCCTCCTTTAACAGATCTTTAATCTTACTTGTTATTAATCTTTTACTGTACAGTTTTAGTCTTCTGAAGAAAGGCAGCAATAAATTCGTCAATTTCACCGTCCATTACAGCCGAAACATTTCCTGTTTCCACATTAGTACGATGGTCTTTGACTAAACTATAGGGATGGAAGACATAGGATCGTATCTGGCTTCCCCAAGCAATTTCTTGTTGCTCACCTCGGATTTCTGAAATCTCAGCTTCCTGCTCTTTCCGCTTAAGCTCCAGCAACTTTGCCTGTAAGACCCGCATGGCCGCAGCCTTATTCTGAGTCTGGGAGCGTTCACTCTGGCACTGAACTACAATCCCACTTGGCAAGTGGGTAATTCTAATAGCAGAATCCGTCTTATTAACGTGCTGTCCGCCTGCCCCGCCTGATCGATAGGTATCTACCCTTAGATCTTCAGCGTCAATAGCTATCTCCTCATTATCCTCAGCAACTTCAGGAATTACATCCACAGAGGCAAAAGAGGTATGGCGGCGACCAGAGGCGTCAAAGGGCGAAATCCTGACTAAACGATGTACGCCCTTTTCAGATTTAGAATACCCATAAGCATTTTCCCCGCTGAAAGACAGGGTTGCGCTTTTAATCCCAGCTTCTTCACCAATTAAAAGGTCTAGGGTTTCCACCTTGAACCCATGACGCTCTGCCCAACGTACATACATACGGTAAAGCATTTGCACCCAATCTTGAGCTTCCGTTCCCCCCGCTCCGGCATGAAGTGTTAAAATGGCATTGTTCCGATCGTATTGCCCGGAAAGCAATAACTCCAGTTCCAAAGCTTCAAACTTTTGGAGAAGAGTTTTTATCCCTTGCTCAATCTCTGACTCCAAACTTATATCGTCTTCCTCTGTAGCCAGTTGCCATAGAGTAGTCGTTTCCTCGAGTTCTTGCTCAAGGCCTTCATACAGTTTAACCTTATTCTGATGTAAGGACAGTTCCTGCATGATTTTCTGAGCATTTACCGGATCATCCCATAAATCCGGTCGGTGGAATTCTGTTTCTAGAGCACTAATCTTGTCACAACGTTGATCAACGTCAAAGAGAAACCCTCAAATCTGCCAAAGACATTGATAATGTTTCCAGATCCTTTTTCCAATCAGAAAGCACCCTATTCACCCTTTCCAAAATCCATTAGCCTTCCAAGCTATGGTCTGTTTTACTTCTTTTTCTTGGCTCCGCAACACTTCTTATATTTCAGCCCACTTCCACAGTTACAAAGGTCATTGCGCCCAATCTGTTCTTCATTGTGAACAGGTTTACTTGGTTCGCCTTCATAGCGGTTTTCTGTAACATTACGAGGCTGTTCAGCTACTTCTTCTCGAACCTGTGGACTCACTCTCATAATATAGCGGATAATATCATCTTGTATGGATTCAATCATCGCTTGGAACATCTCATAACCTTCACGTCTATATTCAACGAGGGGGTTTTTCTGTCCATAGGCACGCAGTCCAATTCCCTCTCTCAGCATATCCATAGCGTCAAGATGATCCATCCATTTACTATCAACCACTTGCAGCATCACTGCTCGCTCAACTTCTCGCATTAAATCGGATCCAAATAACTCTTCCCTGCTCTTGTAAAGAGCTTTTGCTTTGTCTTCCAGCATCTCTTCAATTTCTTCCGCGGAAAGATCAGCTAACTCCTCAGGAGATAAGTGAATTCCCGGCAGAAAGAAACCTTCTGCATATTCAACTAAGCTGGTTAAATCCCACTCTTCGGGAAATGTACTTTCACCGCTAAACATAGTGATAGTATTAGAAGCCGCCTTCTCTATCATATCCATAATATTGTCATGCAGATTTTCTCCCATGAGTACAGCACGCCGCTGGGCATAAATGACCTCCCGCTGCTGATTCATGACATCATCATAATCCAATACATGTTTCCGAATTTCAAAGTTTCGATTCTCAACTCGACGTTGAGCTGTTTCAATGGAGCGTGAGATCATTTTGGATGTAATAGGTACGGAGTCATCCATCCCTAGTTTATCCATGATTCCCATGATATTATCTGCACCAAACAGCCGCATTAAGTCATCTTCTAATGAAATGAAGAACTGGGTTGAGCCGGGGTCACCTTGACGTCCCGCACGTCCTCTCAATTGGTTGTCGATCCGTCTGGACTCGTGGCGCTCTGTCCCGATTATATGCAAACCACCTAAGTCACTCACTCCATCACCAAGAATAATATCTGTTCCGCGACCAGCCATGTTAGTAGCGATAGTTACCATTCCTGCCTGCCCGGCCTGAGCAACGATTTCAGCTTCTTTTTCATGGAATTTAGCGTTAAGAACCTGGTGAGGCACCCCACGTCTGCCCAGCATTGTACTTAAATGTTCAGATTTTTCAACAGATACAGTTCCTACCAACAGTGGTTGTCCCTTAGCATGGCGTTCAATGATATCCTCAACAACCGCTAAGAACTTCCCTTCCTCCGTTCGATAAATGACATCAGAATCGTCTTTACGCAGCAAAGGCCTGTTTGTAGGGATTTCTACAACGTCCAGTTTATATATCTTGCGGAATTCCGGTTCTTCTGTCATTGCAGTTCCTGTCATACCAGATAGTTTTTCATACATTCTAAAGTAATTCTGGAAAGTGATGGTGGCTAACGTCTGAGATTCCTTTTCAATCTTTACGCCCTCTTTAGCCTCTATAGCTTGATGCAGTCCTTCACTATAGCGGCGCCCAAACATTAAGCGTCCGGTAAACTCATCGACAATAATAACTTCTCCATCTTTGACGACGTAATCACGATCTCGTTTAAACAGCATATGTGCTTTCAAAGCCTGGTTGACATGATGAGCCAACTCTGTATGAATGTCTTCATACAGATTGTCAACGCCTAACATACTTTCAACTCTGCTGACGCCTTTTTCTGTGAGAGTTACAACCCGTTCTTTTTCAATGATTTTATAGTCATCCTCGTTCTTTAAGCGTGGAATAATCATGGCTACCCTGAAATATAGCTCAGTAGGCTTGTCTGCTTCACCGGAAATAATCAGAGGGGTGCGGGCCTCATCTATAAGAATCGAATCCACTTCATCCACAATGGCATAATGTAGATGACGCTGGACTAAGGCTTCGGGCCTTGTCACCATATTATCTCTAAGATAGTCAAAGCCAAATTCATTGTTGGTTCCGTAGGTAATATCTGCGGCGTAACTGTCCCGGCGTTGCTCATAGTTCAGGCCATGGACTATGAGTCCCACGGATAAACCTAAAAACTTATAAATCTGACCCATCATTTCACTGTCACGACGAGCTAAGTAGTCATTGACAGTAATAACGTGAACCCCTTTTCCGGTCAAGGCATTCAAATAGGCCGGCAAAGTAGCTACGAGGGTTTTTCCTTCCCCTGTACGCATCTCAGCAATCCGGCCGTCATTGAGAACCATTCCCCCAATTAACTGAACATCATAGTGGCGCTGATTAAGAACTCTTCGGCCAGCCTCTCGTACAACCGCAAAGGCCTCTGGCAATAAGCTGTTGAGACTTTCTCCTCGTTCCAAACGGCCTCGAAATTCTGCAGTCTTACCAGTCAATTCATCATCGCTCAATGCTTGGATTGCTGGTTCAAAGCTATTAATCACTGCAACACGTTTTTGATACTTTCGTATTTCGCGTGCATTATCATCAAAAAAATCTAAAAGCCCCATTATGTCCACCTTTCTCAATTTTATATATTCATTAATTCTAACATCCTTGGCATACGTCTGCAACCAAGCATGCCGAATTAGCCATGGGATATTTTTCCTATGTATTTTTGAAAAACCGTATAAGACCGATCTTTGCCTCGTATAAGCACATAGAGAGGCCCGCCTAAGCGGGCCTCTCGCTTGAATATCAAAAGCGACAGATCTCTCCGGGTACAATATCCGATTACCCGGCTTCTCTTATTATGTCTGAGGTTGCAGCAATCCATAATCTCCATTGTTACGCAGGTAGACAACATTCATTTCTTGGCTTTCCGAATTTGTAAACACAAAGAATGAATGCCCTACCAGATTCATTTGCATAATAGCTTCTTCTACAGACATTGGCTTTGCTGAAAACTTCTTATGACGAACAATCTCTTCACGCGGTTCTTCCGCGGCTGTCGACTGCTTAGGATCATGATCCTTCAATACTTTTGTGCGCATCCGCCTATTAATGCGAGTCCGATATTTATCAATTTGACGTTCTAACTTCTCAACGACCATGTCAATAGACGAATACATGTCTTCAGTCTCTTCTTCGCCTCGTAAAATTATGCCATTGAGCAGAGCTGTAACTTCCACCCGATGACGGTCGCGCTCCACAAGTAGGGTTACTTGAACGTCCATAAACTCATCCGAGTATTTGGCCAATTTACCCACACGTTTCATTACGTACTCTTTAAGGGCGTCTGTAAGTTCGATATGTTTTCCACGAATATTAATGTTCATTAATTCAACCCCCTTCTATGCTGGTATATAAGTAATATTCCCGATTTACATAAAAAATCCTGCTTAATATTAATATATTGTTTCTAACTTGATTTTTTTCTACGAATTCCCCAAAGAGAGAATCGCCGATTGCCATCAACGATTCTCTCTTAAACAAATATCCTCTTTATGGATTAGCGGACTGTTACATTAGATGCTTGTTCTCCACGCGGCCCTTGCATAACATCGAACTCCACATTTTGTCCCTCTTCAAGGGTACGAAATCCATCACCAACGACAGATTGAAAATGCACAAAAATATCTTGCCCATTTTCTTGCTCAATAAATCCGTAACCCTTTTGTTTACTAAACCATTTAACTTTACCTAACACTTAAAAAAACCCTCCTTGAATTGTCAAAGTTCAGAAGCTAACCGCCTCTGCTCGACTATTACAAAGAGGATACCCAACATTACCTAACTTTAAACCTGCAGTAAAGCTCCTTTTAATACACTTCAAAGAGTGTCAAAAGAACCGTCACCACAACACGACTCAACGTCTAACCATACCAACGTAACTCAGCCCAGAAGCGCCTTTCTACAAAGCTACTACAGTCTCTCTTATGCCAAAGGCCCAAGCCCAAGGAGCTTGTTAGTAATGACTTATTGACCCCCAACGGCCACCCCAGAGGAGCGGTTTCTGCTAAGCGGATGCTTTAGTGAAGCCGCGGTACTGACGAGCGCTGACGGTTCGCGCCCTCGTAGCGCGCCACTGGTTCACATTCATCGCGCCCTGAGGTTTGGTGCGCTCGCGAACCGTCCAGCTCGTCAGCGGCGTAACGAGCAGACGTGTGCAGAAACCGCTCCTCCCAAAAGCCGGGCATATAAAAAACGCTCCCCTTCCCCAAGAAAGAGAGCGCCAAAAACGCGTGTACAAAAAGCTTATAATATTTTACTTAAAAAGGCCTGTGTTCTTGGATTTTTTGGATTCTCAAACACCTCGTTCGGCTTTCCCTCTTCCATGATAATCCCTTCATCCATAAAAATCACTCTATCTCCTACTTCACGGGCAAATCCCATCTCATGTGTTACAACGACCATAGTCATTCCTTCCCGAGCTAGATCCTTCATAACGGATAAGACCTCTCCCACCATTTCCGGGTCAAGAGCAGAGGTAGCCTCATCGAAAAGCATAATCTTAGGTTTCATGGCTAGTGCTCGAGCAATAGCCACCCGTTGCTGCTGTCCGCCAGAAAGACGATCCGGATATTCGTTGGCTTTATCATACAAGCCCACTTTAGCTAAAAGTTCCATTCCATACTTTCGGGCTTCCGCTTTATTGGTTTTGCGTACGACTTCAGGCGCCAGAACAATATTTTCAAGGGCAGTCATATGGGGAAAGAGGTTAAAGCGTTGAAAAACCATGCCAACCTCCCGCCGAATTGCATTCACATTGACATCGGAGTTCAGTGGAATTCCATCTACGGTTATTTCCCCTCTGGTGGGCTCTTCTAATTTGTTTAAGCAACGTAAGAACGTACTCTTGCCAGAGCCACTGGGGCCAATGACGACGACAACTTCCTTTTCTTTGATATGGCAATTAATCCCTTTAAGAACTTCTAGCATCCCAAAATATTTGTGCAAATCCTTAACCAAGATCATTCTTACCCAACCTCCTCTCCATATAGGCAACCCATTGAGCAATTAACTGAGTCATTACCAGATAATACAAGGCTACCGCTAAATACATTGGAAGGGGTTGATAAGTTCGTCCAACGATAATCTTTCCCGTATAAAAAAGCTCTTGAATCGCTATTATGGATAATAGTGAAGAATCTTTAAGCAAAGCAATAAACTCATTGCCCAAAGGAGGAATTGTTCGTTTAAAAGCTTGGGGAAGAATAACATAACGCAATGCCTGAGCTTGTGTCATCCCTAAAGACCTGGCTGCCTCAGTTTGGCCCCGGTCAATAGACTGAATACCTGCTCTAAAAATTTCTGCAATATAGGCCCCTGAGTTAAGTCCCATCGCCAATATACCCGCGGTGTACTGATAGTTATCAGGCATCGTCTGCCATTTAAGGAGCATTGGGATTCCAAAATAAACCAAGAATATTTGAACCAATAAAGGAGTTCCTCGAAAGAAATCTATATAAGCAATTGCCCCCGCACGAACCACCTTTCGTTTGGATAGCCGTGCCAAAGCCATAAATAAACCAATGACAACCCCAATAGCAACCGCACCTGCCGTAAGCTCTAAAGTTAGCAGTGCCCCTTTAGCAAGAATAGGCATATTATCAACAACCACATGCCAGTTCATTCCCATATTATCCTCCTATCGATTAATCTATTTTTGCAACTATCATAAATGAAGTGAATAGCTTCATTTGAGACACCTTTTTGCCACTTCATATAACATCGCTAAAATTATATATTTTACTGCAATTTTTTACAAGTAGAAACATTTTAGTAATATCTATCAGAAAAGGCTTTTGTGTTGTTAGGGATGCTCCTCTGCCTCAGAAGTCCCTTACTAATTATTAAAAAAATTAATTTTTAGATTGAAGAAAAAAGTATAACTGCAATTCAGAAGCGAACCCTGCGTTTGGATGAACAAAAATTGATTATACCCATCATAAGAACAATAATCAAGAAGTAATTTATCCCTTGTTAGTAACGAATTTGCTTTAGGATGACAGCCTTAATAATATTTGAACCAACCATGTTACTCATAAACTAACTCCAAGAAAACTAAAGGAAGGCACTATATATTCAAGTGCCTTCCTTTAATTAAACAAACCAGTTAAAATTGATCCTTAAAATTTGGGAGCATCCTCTTTGAACCACTTCTTGTAAATCTCATTGTATTTACCGCTATCCATGAGTTTTTTCAATGAAGCATTCATTTTATCCGCTAATTCCTTATTGTCAAGCTTCATAGCTATACCATAATACTCTTCTCCTGAGTCTGCGTTTATAGATTGAATTTGGGCATTAGGGTTTTGAGCTTGGAACCAAAGTACAACCGGAGAATCAGCCACAACTGCATCAACACCACCGCTGATTAAGGCATTCATAGCGTCCGGGGTAGTGTCATATTTGTTAGTTTCCATACCTTTTTCTTCAACGGCATATTGTCCTGTAGTATTGAGTTGAACTCCAATTTTCTTTCCTTTTAGGTCATTCAAGGATTTGAAATTAGCACCCTTTTTCATAGCGATGTATTGGCCACTTAAAAAGTATTTGTTACTGAATTGGACACTTTTTGCTCGTTCCTCGGTAATTGTCATAGCAGAAATAACACAATCATACTTTCCTGCTTGTAAAGCCGGAATTAAGCCATCAAATGCAGCTGTCTCAATATTAACTTTTGTATAACCCATATCTGCGCCGAGAGCCTGGATAAGCTCAATATCAAATCCCGTAGCTTTTTGGCTTTCATCCATAAACTCAAAGGGTGCATAGGCGATATCGGATCCAACTCTTAAAACCTTTTCTTCGGGAGCAGGATTAGACGATGGAGCAGGTGTGCCGGTACTTCCGCAACCAGTGAGTGTCAAAAGACTTAAACTAAGTAGTCCCGTTAAAATAAAACGAAATTTTGACTTAAACATTTATATTCCCCCTCTTTTGGATGACCTAGCATACTCTCCTGAAAGCTTTTTCGAAAAGCTTTATTGTTATGCATCAGCTCGTCCTTCTTTCTTTCGATTATACTTATTTGCGAATAATTATACAACCCTTTTTTCGTCTTTATCTAAGATCCGATTATTTATCCAGTCACTTTATCCCCTTAAGTTACACACAGGCTCCTGTGGATAATGTGGATAAGTATTGTATTTTGCCTATTTGGCGGGAAAATCGGTGTGCATAACCCTGTTAATACTCAAATTAAATTTACGGTCTCTTATAATTATACTTATTTAATCTAACTCATGAAGAAGTATTGTGATTGAACGAATGCTATAGCTAAATTTGGCAGGTCAAGCTTATATATTTATTTTCCAATTATTTTCATCTATGCAACCTGAGCAAAAATATAATAAAAAGCACTGGCCGACTCATAGCCGACCAATGCTTGTCAATTCTAAGTATGAAATATTAATGCCTAAGATTAATATTGATCGCGAGCTGGACGATGATGCTGATAGCACTCACGGCAGTATACTGGACGATCAGATGTAGGTTGGAAAGGTACTTGTGTCTCAACTCCGCAGTCCCCACAAACAACCGTAAACATTTCACGTGATCTTCCTTCTTGGGAATTACGGTTTTGTTTGCGAATGTTGCGGCATTCACGGCAACGCTGAGGTTCATTTTCGAAACCTTTCTCAGCATAGAATTCTTGCTCCCCAACTGTGAAAATAAAAGTCACTCCGCAGTCTTTACACACTAGATCTTTGTCTTCAAAGGCCATGAAAGATATTCCCCTTACGTAAAAAAATGTAATAGGCGGTGCCCATCCATTTACAATTATAACTCTTATCATACAAAGGCACAAGTCTTTTTTCTAGCCCTTTTCAAGGCCTGCGGCCAAACACAAGCCATAGACAGCTTCCACTCCGCTTGTCCTTAAAACTTCTGCAACAGCTTCAAATGTTGCTCCTGTAGTGGTTACATCATCGATCAACCAAACACTTCGGCCTTTTAGGTACCCGGGGTTACTCACCACAAAAGTACCTTCTAAATTGCGCAGTCGTTCCTGACGAGAAAGCAATACTTGAGAAGATCTTTGTTCAATTCGTTCAACACCCCTAAGAATCGGTAAACCTAATTCCCAATGCAAGGCAGAAGCTATTACCTCCGCCTGATTGTAACCTCGTTCAGTTAATCGTGCCTTATGCATTGGTACTGCAACTAAACCATCCACTGCTGGAAGTTGTCTAATGGCCCATTCTGAAAAAGGGCGGGCAATCTTGCTAATAAGTCGAGGATGAGTATTGTATTTAACTGTGTGAATAAAATCCTTCAACCCTCCCGAATAATGCCCCCAAGCAGTAATTTGATCTAATTGTTTGGGGCCTCTGCCGGACACACAATCAGAGCAATAAGTCTTCTCAGTTAAAACCAGCTTTCCACACCCTCTACAACGTCCCAATTCAGGATGAAGGAGGTCTGCCCTGCAACTTGGGCAAATAGGGCCATGCTTATCTCCGCAGAAGACACAAATCTGTTCAGCTTCATACCATAGAGTTCGCGTGGCTTTAGCCAGTTCTTCGAATATGCTCTTCAATCCTTCTGCCTTCTTTCTTCGGTTTGATACACTGGTGTAAAGTACAGTAAGCCAAAAGAAATATCAAAGTTGGATCAACCTCAATTTTAAGGCTAATTTATTCTGTTCCTTAATCCAGCTCACCGCAGTCTTTATAGCCGGTGTCATGTTCTTTGATACAAAAACCGCTTCTCCGTCTGGATATTCTGCAGATCTCCCTACCCTTCCCGCCATCTGAACCAATGCTCGCTCATCAAAGACTGGATGGTCTGCCCCGAAAACTACCACTTGGATCCCGGGCAGGGTAATTCCTCTTTCTAAGATGGTTGTACTTACAAAAATATCATATTGGCCATTCTTCAAATTTTTAAGTTTTGGGCCACGCTCAGAATCCGAGCTGTAGCTTCCTTCAACACTCCAATATGGAAACTGTTTTTTCAAACTCTTAATCCAGGGAGCTACCCAGGAAATTTTGGGCACAAAAATAAGCAATGGGCCGCTTCTCCTTAATAATTCGAGCCTTTCTATTAGAAAACTTGTACACTCATTACGTTCAAAAGAACCACTGTACTTTGCCCAAATCGGAACAGGCAGAGGCTTTCTATGATGCCTAGCCGGTAGCCGAATAAGCAACATTTCACCTTTCCGAACAGATTCCAGGGCTTCAGTTGAGGGGGTTGCCGTCAGATATAGAAATTTACCACCTGGGCGCAGGGCATGGTTTAACCCCCAGTCTAATGCTCTATTTCCTCGATAGGGAAAGGCATCCATTTCATCAAGAAAAATAATATCAAAGCATTGCCAAAATCTTAGTACCTGATGGGTTGTTGCTAATACCATATTTCCTACCTGGAATCTATTTGAAGTGTTACCTGACAATACTTGAACTGGATAATCAGGAAAGTCTCTTTGGAATCTTGGCGCTATATCGTATATGACATCTTGTCGTGGTGCAGCGAAAAGGACGGATTTCCCCTGTTCTAAGGCTCCAGCAGCTGATGGGAAACAAACCTCTGTTTTACCCGCTCCACAGGCTGCCCATAAAAGTGCTTTATCAGAGGTTCCTCCAATGAATTCTGCTACCTGTTCACTAGCTATGTTTTGTGCCTCTGTCAGACTCCAACGAGGCTGAAATCGTACTTTAGCCGAGGTATTCAAAAGCAAACGCTGATCTCTATAAAGCACATCCAAAGATGTGCTCGGCCCAATACTCCCACAACTTCCACAGGTTGCGGCTAAGCCATAAAAGCTGGGCCACTCTTCTACATCTTTTTCTCCACACCGCTGACATTGCCATCCCTTTGAATTTCTCTTCACAGAGGGAACCCATTGCGCTGTTCCCTGGAGTACATTATTATGCACAAGATCTATGATTTCCCGATCTTTCAGGCTAAAATCTTTGGCCAAGGCTCGTAAATCCCTAACCGAAAGTTGCTTGCCGCTGACCAGTTGATTGATTGCATGCCAAGTTTCGTTACCGTTTCCAACCTCCTTTCCAAGCGTCATGGAGTCTTCAGCCGAGGAATATCTTTCCGGCACTTTCCATTTCAAATCTAAACCAGAGCTATACTCATTTAAGACTTTAGAGATACGTTTTTTCATGACCTCCAGATTCTCGCCGCAAAAATCCCTTGCTTGTCCCCTAGTCAATTGTTCAGCAGCCCATTGAATTATTGCTAACGGGAGAGGGGCACTGAGATAGCAAACTACTCTCGAATCAAAATTAGCACTTTCTTCAAAGGGCCTAAATCTCAGTATATACTTGTCTTCTATGGTCAGAAAAAAGAGCATATAATCCCTCTCACCCGCAAATATTAATATGCGTCATTTCAGCCATTCATTTAAACCTGTTATTCTAATGGATACCTAATAATCAAAATGTCCGAAAACCTATTTTGCAAGAATTTTATGTACTGTCGATTTTGCTTCATTGACCAATCCGAGCAAATCTTCACCTCTAAAAATATCGGAATTTGAAAGCGCTTCTGGAGCATGGGCAACACTCCCTTAAGAAGCCATAGGCGATTCTCAATCTCTGTGTTAAAAAAATCCATCTCCATCATCAAGGATACCGATTGATTTTTATTACCTAGCCGTTCCAGCCATGTACTTATTGACATCTGTAATTTCTCCGGCATAACCCACTCATAACGAGCACTGAATATCCACAAAAATACTGCCAGTAAAAGTATTACTCCTATCATTAATGTCATTTTATTCTCCCCCCTGCTTACAACTTATGTTTTGGCAGGAGTTGTGTGAGTTGTCTTTGTCGGGCGTTATCTGCCAGCATCTTTATATGTTCCGTTGGCAAAAAATCCTTGTGCCCTGGCCATAGCTTACGATCTAACTCGCTAAGTCTAGCTGCTCTTCTCTCAATAGTAAGGGGTACGCTCTCCACCCAACGATAAAGGGTTATGGACATTTCTGGTTGCGCCTCTCGATTAAGTTCGGCCGCCGCCCAAGCAACAGACTGAGCCCATTCATAGGCCATAATCTCAAATGGTTGCCATGAAATTACGCTATTTATGGTATCTAACCCAGAATCCAGATCCCCTTGTTTGAGTAAATGCTCGGCCAACTCTTGACGGATCTTAACTTGAGTTTGATCCCATTTTAAACTGGTGGTCCATAATTCTATACTTGTATTAGGATCCGACTTTTTACACTCCACAGCTTGCAAGTTCCATATTTGGTTTCTCTCTGCTAACTTAGGATCTAAAAGGATGCCGCCAAAAACCAGACAGAGGGTTATTCTTAAGCTAACTATTCCTATGGTTTTTAGATAGACAACGGATTTTTTCTGGGTTAGAAGCTGAGCTCTAACACTATTTTTTGAGTTATGGAGGGTTCCGACTAGCAACCAAAATAAAACACCTAAAGCGCCAAACGAAAAATCCGCATCTAACAAACTGTGCATAACTAAAAAAATCAAGGCCGTAACAATCTTGAATTTTACTATTAACCTTTCTAGCACTATCTCTGAAAGGGTGTTGAAATTACTTTTAACCCAAGTCTTACAAAGCGAAACCAGGGAAAACATCCCCCAAACCCCTATGCCGATAATTCCCAGGACTCCTTGGTTCAACAGTACATGAATGAAACTGGAATGTGGATCTGCTGTCCAATAGGGAAAATGCTGAACTGTTGGAAAAGCCCACCATCCCCCGGCTTGTGGAAGACCCCCAGTATTCCAGGCTAATAAAATTCCATCTTTAAAATAGACAATCCTTTCTTGCCAGCTCGAAGAAGTAAAACCCCAGGCGATTAAGTTTTCCCAGGCTGATTTATAATAGAGAGGAACAAAGAAAATTCCGGCAATCCCCAGTACCACAATCCATAATTCTTTAAAGTATCTATGAACTATTCCCAGTTTCTTAAAGTTATGGATTAAACCATTTCTGCTTAAAGTCTTGAGCCTTATCAAAATCTGCTGTAATCCGAAAACTAATAAGAACAATCCTACCCCAGCTCGTGAACCCGTCCCCAATAAGGATATAAATAAAAATAAAACAACTGGTTTCTTGTGCTGAGACATTAAGAGGACCGCCCCCAAAAATGCTGCAGTAGCGTTAGGGTAACCAAAGACTGAGCTCAGGCGCCCCCCTACTTTACTTACCCAGGGCAGCCAACCAATGAAGGCAACACCAACTGCAAGCCATTCAATATAGTTTAAAAGATGCTTTTTAGCGGTATCATCTAAAGCAATCCTCATTCCCAGCCGATAGCAGAGCCAGAGGACTGCCCAATGCAACCCTTCAAATATGCCCTCTAAAAATTTGACAGGATGCAGCAACCCCAATAATGAAAGGAGAACTAGTCCTAAAAGGATAGCATCCGTCCGGTTTGGGCTCAGGTACCGCTGAGCTATGTACTTACCTTTTCTATTTAATCTTTTAAATAGGTTATGTAGGGAAAGGATTAATCCCAATAAAAGCCATTCTTGAGGATAATAAAGGCCATGGGCAATTAAACTTAGTCCTAAAAAAAGAGCTAGGAAGCTTACTGTGTTGCTCCTAGCTCTGATGTCTTGTTGTAAAGATGCACCAATCACTGATTCGAAGTCTTCTTCTCGAGGAAGAATTTAAGAGTTCCTTCTGCCGCCAATTCATCTCCTACATAGGCAACGCCCTTAGCAACCCCATATGTCTTCCTCAACTTGATAAGCTCAACCACCAAACGCAGTTGATCTCCTGGTATGACTTGTCTCTTAAACTTAACATCATCTAACCCGGCGAATAAGCCTAAGTAACCTTCATACTCCGGCTTTTTGAGAATAGCTACAGTTCCAACTTGTGCGAGTGCTTCTATGATCAAAACTCCGGGCATAATAGGATGCCCGGGAAAATGCCCCTGAAAGAAGGAGTCATTTATGGTGACATTCTTAATTCCTACAGCCTTTTTTCCTTCTTCTAATTCAATGATCCGATCAACCAGAAGAAAGGGGTAACGATGTGGAATAATCTTCTGGATTTCTTGGCTTTCTAACACTGAAATTCCTCCTACTTTTCGAACGTTAAACATCAAGGTTGACTTGCAGTTATCTCCCATGATGTCATATGATTAAGGTAATCCTACAAGAATTTTACTGCATGCAAACAGTATAACCAAGTTTAGGCCTGAAGGGAAGACGCAAGGGTATGAAAAAAAAGTCCAAGATTCTACATATTATTGGTGGCGGAGAAGTAGGCGGAGCGGAGAAGCATGTATTGTCCGTACTCCAAAACTTAGATCGAACTCGTTTTGATCCTCACCTTATCTGCCTTACTAATGGCCCTTTTTCAGACATTGTCAAAGAAAATCATATCCCCGTATCTACTTTCCCAATGCGCTTCCCAATTGATCTTACCCCTTTGCCTTCCTTAATCAATTGGATAAATAGGCAATCTATCGACCTAATTCATACCCATGGTTCTCGGGCTAATCTTCTGGGACGCCTTAGTGCTAAATGGTTAAGTCTTCCCTGCCTGACCACCATTCACAGCTCCCTAGCTCACGACTATCTCTCTCCCTGGTCTGCACGGATAGCTCTTGGCCTTGATCGCTTAACTCTGCCTCTAACATCAGCAATCATTACTGTTTCCGACTATCTAGGAAGAGAAGTTAAATTACGGGGCGGACGAAATCTAAAAACTATTTATAATGGTTATTCATCTATTTCCTTCAATAAGCCAGAATCAGATCGTCTTAACTTTCGTAAGAAATGGGGGATCCCTAAGGATGCTCTTGTTCTCGGAACAATCGGTCGTCTTCATCCGACAAAAGGACAAATTTATCTAATTCAGGCAGCTACTCAACTACTTTTGAAATTTCCAAACTTGCACCTATTAATTATTGGAGACGGACCTTTAAGAGGAGATCTGGCTTCAGAGCTTCAGCGACATACTATTCCCCACACCTTTACCGGCTATCTGCCGACAGCATATCAAGCTCTTCCGGCTATGGATTTATTTGTCCTCCCCTCTATCAGTGAGGGCATGGGGCTGGTTCTGCTGGAAGCAATGCAAGCTGGGATCCCAATTGTAGCGAGTGCCGTCGGGGGGATCCCCGAAGTCATCCGCAACGGCAAAGAAGGACTGCTCTTTTCCGCTGGGAATGTAACAGATTTAACAAGCAAATGCTTAACAATTTTCGAAAGTCAAGCTTTAGCCCAATCCCTAGTTCAAGCAGGTCAGAACCGCTGGCCCATGTTTTCCATAGATAGTATGATCAAAGAAACCGAACAAGTATACATTAGTGTCTTAAACCAAGCAAACACGTCCACTATGGCTTAACTTTTCAGGTATGCCATAATCGAAAGAACAGCATTGTCGGGATCACAAAACACAATGAGATCTAATAAATACCTAAAAGGTTGAGCTTATGAGCTCAACCTTTTAGGTGCAATCACCTATTACCATTACTATCTAAATTACCCTTTTCTTGTTGGTCCGCTTTTTTATTGATACTTTGATAGTTTCTTTTTACATTGGAAGATAATGATGAGTCTTCTTTTTCTTTACTCTTATCATAATTATTCTTTGTCCCATGTTCCCCAATATCTTTCTCTAACTCTTTTTCTTTACCTTTATCATTAATACCTCTGCCTTGATTAATTATATCTCCGCCAGCTTGATTCTTCTTATTCTCTTCAGTCTTATCATTTAAGTTATTATTCAGGTTTTCGGTATTGTTCTTTGGTTGATTATTCTTTGCATCTTCTTTATTGCTCTTGTCAGGCATACTACCCTTAATTGATGATGCTGATTGCTGATCCTTCTTACTCTCATTTACTTGTACCTGAACTTTGGGATTTTCCAGCAAATTAACTCGTTCTCTTGTATCCCTTAATTTCTCAGCAGGTGTAACAACTCCCGCCTTTATAGCGTTCTGCCAAAGGGCATATTCTCCTAGTGTAAGATTTTCCTTTTGGGCTAGCTCACGATCTTCAGCAGTTACTGCAAAGACAGCAACTTGTGGAGTAAACCCTTTTTCTTCAAAATCAGATCTGAGCCTGGACATAATTCGCTCTTCGTTTAACTTCTCTTCCACTTCTACAGAGGGGTTGGTTGAGAGTGGCGAATAACCTACAACTACCCAAGACTGTTCAGGCTTTAGAAAGTTTTGATTATAAGCCTCAATGACAAACTCTTCTAAAATACTATCCAACGGTCTTCCCTCAAAATCGATATTTTTAAGTAAACCTTCGGCATCCTCATTTTTAGAGTTTATGTTGAGTAAGTTCCCTTGGTCATCGATAGTAAATTGTACGCTAGGATTAATATCAACGGAGAGTAAGGCGACGGCAGTCGGTGCCTGGTATAAGTTCCAAGCAAAGATCGTTGTTAAAACTAAAAAGAATAATGCCGCTACTCCTGCCCATGCCCTTAACTCTCCAAACCACTGTATTGAAGGCACTTGAATTTCTATTTCTTCACCTATCTCAGCGGTTTGACGTCTATGAATATGGCGAAAGGCTCCATCCTTATCAAGAACCGTATAGCGAAATCCAGACTTTTCTAAAACAACCGCCTTTATCTTATTCATCCTTTCGCCCCCCTTTCCCGCGGGAGAACATACTCCCGTAGATATACATAGTCGTTTTGGTTTGCTAAAAGCATGGCAACTGCAAGAATATACTTTCTTCCTCGCTCTAAAACCTTTGCATGGATTTGTGTTTTTATTCCTAAAGCTTGCATGGGTATTTTCCCTTTGCGTTCAACTTGCTGCCACAACTCAGGATCAAAGGCCAACTCTTGAGCAGCTCGGAGTAAAGTTTCTCGAGAATCTCGATGTTTAGGGGATACTTCTACCAAGTCCTGAAAAGTCAGTTTAAAGGTCAACAATGCTTTAGAGAATTGCCGAATTTCTTCTGCCCTTTCAAGGTTTTGTTCTTGCTCCCGAAAATCATCCAGACCAAGATGGACATCAATACGTCGTCCCAGGTCGTCTTGATCTATAGATATTGACTGACGCAATCGCTGTTTGCGATGATAATCAATCAATCTTCTTTTTATTAACACACGGGCATAAGCCAAAAAAGGTACTCCTTTATCCTCTACAAACAGGTCTATGGCTTCATTAAAAGCAATCAAAGCCTCAGATAGCTCGTCATCTCTACCCCATTCCAAAGAGCGAAAACAAGCTTGGCTTGCCACATGACGAATAAACGTTTGAGACTCTGCCAAAAAGCTCTCTCGAGCTGTTAAGTCGTCCTTCAAACGCTGCCAAGAATATTGTTTTTCCCATTCTGGCATGCTTTCTTCCTCCTAATTTCTAATACGAAGCCGGCTCTCGCTATTAGGGGGTTTATGTAATTATTTTTTGCCAAAGCACTTTTATCACAAAACGAGGCAAAACAGTTTGACGTTTCCAACGCCAAGGTTCTTTCCAAAGTCGATAAAGCCACTCTAATTTTAACTCTTGGATACGTTGGGGTGCTCGATCAACGATTCCAGCAAGGGCGTCAAAGCTGCCACCAACCCCTATACTCACCCTTGCTAATTCAGGATGCTCTGCATTCCAATATTCTTGGCGGGGAGCCCCAAGCCCGACAAGGAGAATATCCGGCTGAAAGGTAATGATCTTCTCTAGAAGATCTACCTCTTCTTCCTCATTAAAGTAACCATGGGATTCCCCCCAAACTATTCCAGGATATTTCAAAGCAACCTGTCTAGCTGCCTGAAGAGCTACACCCGGTTTCCCTCCTAAGAAAAAAATTCGCCATCTCTGTTGGTCTGCCACAGGAAATAAAGATTGAACCAAGTCAATCCCAGTTACGCGTTCCTGAACTGGAGTCCCTAGTCGTGCAGCAGCCCAAACAACTCCAATGCCATCAGGGGTTACTAAATCTGCGGAATTAATCAACTCACGCAGCCGAGGGTTTTTTCTGGATTCATAGATCATTTCCGGATTAGCCGTAACCACACGCAGACTTAACTGATCTTCTATGGCTTTTCTTATTTCAGCAACCGCCTCTTGCATAGAGTAAGAATCAATGGTAATCCCAAGCACATTAACTCGCATAAACAACCATTCCTTTGTAACCAAAAGATAACTCCAAGAACTCAAACTTTTGTCCCAGTAGAATATGGAACACCCACTTTGAGAGTGGGTGCTTATCTTGGATTAGTTCTTAATTTTACAGATAATTATCCTCGTATCCTAAATCCTATGGACTTAATTCAAGTATTAGAACTTTCCGGTTAACACCTTACCTGTTCCTAAAGCTACACAAGAAATAGGATCCTCAGCTAAGCTCACCGGCAGGCCCGTTTCTCTGGCCAAACGAGTATCAAAGCCATACATCATAGCTCCCCCACCAGTCATAATAATTCCTTTATCCAGGATATCTGAGGATAATTCAGGAGGGGTACGTTCTAGAACCTCCTTAACTCCGGCTACAATTGCATCAATAGATTCCTCAAGTGCAACAAAACACTCTTGAGAATTGACATTAATCGTTTTAGGTAACCCTGTAATTAAATCTCGTCCTCGAACATCAATGAAGGCCGAAGGTTTGCCCTCAACAACTGCTGAACCAACAGCAATCTTGATTTCTTCAGCTGTACGTTCTCCGATCATCAGGTTATGCTCGCGACGAATGTACCGACTTATTGCTTCATCGAACTTATCTCCGCCCACACGCAGACTTCTTTTCGCGACAATACCATTAAGAGACAGAACCGCAATATCCGTTGTCCCTCCACCTATGTCAACGACCATACTCCCAGTCGGCCCAGAAATATCTAACCCTGCTCCTAAGGCTGCGGCATACGGCTCTTCTACCACTTTGACATGCTTTGCTCCGGCTTGGTATGCTGCCTGTTTAACTGCCCTTTGTTCTACTTCGGTAACTCCTGAAGGAATACAGACAACTACTCGAGTTCTAAAGAAAGGCCATCTTTTGGCGCCTGCTTTCTCTAAGAAGTACTTCAACATAAGTTCTGTCGTTTGATAATCTGCAATTACACCATCGCGCATAGGACGTACTGCAACGATATTTCCGGGGGTACGACCGATCATCAGTCTAGCTTCCTCACCCACTGCAATTCGTTTATTTGAGTTTCGATCAATTGCTATTACTGAGGGTTCGTGCAAGACGATTCCTTTTCCTTTAGCATAGACCAAAACACTCGCAGTACCTAAATCAATTCCTAAATCTATCCCAAAATCAATTCCAAACATTATCGGAGATACCCCTTTCGTTACTCAATAGCTTGTCCATCTCATTAATACTATAAACAAATAGCATAATCTCCCTCTCGGGAGATTCGCTATTATTGTCTTGATAAGAAATTATTCGTGATAAAATCGCTAATCCCTTTTGATATCTCAGTTTTTTTCAAATTCCCCTCAACTTCGCCCTTCTTCAACCATTTTTACCGACCTCTAGTTTTCTTGGTATTTTTTTCTGGTAGCCTCTCCGCCTCTTATGTGGCGCTCTGCTTTATTGGTTTCAAGAATATGCTTTACCTCCATTGATAACTTTTCATTCACTAATGGCAAGCGTTCCGTAACATCCTTATGAACTGTACTTTTAGATACTCCGAAGACATCAGCCGTTTGACGAACGGTTGCACTCGATTCTAATATGTAGGTTCCAATATCGAGCACCCGTTTTCGTATATATTCTTGCACGCATAGCCCTCCTTCGTCCACGAGTTTAGTACATTTATATGCGTGCTCAACAAAAAAAGACATCCGTAAAAGGATGTCCTCTGCTGGTAAATACTGTGTTCTTTATTATTGTTCACTCATCTTACAATTGGGTTATTTTTTGCCAAGCTTTTAGGCCGCAGTATCAACGTTCTATACCCTTAAAATCTATCCTTTGAACCTGTCCATTATGCCATACCTCATAATGCAGCTGTGGTTGTCCATTTCCTTCAGATCCGGAAAACAATCCTACTTGCCCTAATGCCCCTTGGGCCTCGATATCCTTGCCTTCCTGAACACGCAGGTTGTCTAGTCCTCCATAGGTAACTAACCAGCCTTCCCCACAATCTAAGGTCACCTTCTGGCCTAAGATCGGATCTTGTCCGGCCTTAATTACTTTGCCGCCGTGGGTTGCACGAATTACGGTTCCTTCCGCCAACGCATAGTCTATACCTGCATGATAACTGTAGCTTCCATACTCCTCAGAATAATAATTGCCTATATTTCTAATAGGCTCTCCATTAACCGGACTTGGGAAATCCTCTAATCTCAGCTTATCCTCGACTAATCCAAAGACTAATTTTAGTTCTTCTTTAAAATCTTCATCTACTTTTGTTTCTATTACTATCTGTTCCGTCGAAGGCTCAATTTGGTTACTCGTTGAACTTACTCTTAAGCTTGTATTCTTTAAAGAAGTATCCACCGTAGCCTGAGTTGCCTCATTAGAGATCTCGTTTGGCCTTACCGTGGAATTATCGGTTTCAATATTGATATAGCCAATTGCAATAATCAGTCCACTAATTAAAAAGGTAACCCCCCATACTAAAATCCAGTCTTTAGATAGTTTATATCCTTTCATTCGACTCACCTCTAGATCTATTTTTGCCGAATGCTACTTCTTTTAGACAAGATTTTGATACGCAGGATTCGCTGCTAAATTTTTATCCGATGACTACCAGCCGTAAGACTCCCATCTTCTATAAGTGGGAGATAACGGCTGCTACGTCCCTGGATAAGTTCTTCTAAGCTTCAGATG